>WNEY01002213.1_pt1 | contig 18021 bp, 18 predicted proteins | sample 5400531 | NCBI WGS metagenome assembly WNEY01 (sample SAMN13153338, study PRJNA577476) | soil metagenome | isolation source: 200 cm saprolite under Douglas fir tree site 1 | place: USA:California | collected 2015-04-18
CGGCGAAGTCCTCGACGCCTGTCGCCTCCGCCATCTCGTTCAGCGCGTCAGCGCGCGGCCGGCCCAGCTCGATCTCGCGCAGGGCCCTCGCCACCAGCAGCGTCAGCGGGCCTTCCTGGTGGCGGACCAGCTGCTCGAGCGCGCGGTCCAGGCCGAGGCCGGCTTCCATGCTGATCGCGATCACGTCCAGAGCATTCGGCAGCACCGCCTCCAACTGCCCCCGCCGGTCGCTGACGAGCTGGCGCAGCCAGAACATCGGTAGGTAGAAGCCGAGCACCGCGCCGGCGATGAGCGCAACAGCGACCGCCACCGGCTGTCCGATCAGGATTCCAAGCGCCGTTCCAAGCGCGCCGAGCCCGGCCGCCGCGGCGATGCGCAGCGTCTGCACGCCCGCAGGGTCCAGGCCAAATGGGTTGCCGATGAAGTCGAGCTCGCGTTGGAACCGCGCGGCCTGGGCCGCCGGCGTCAGACGGGTCATCTGGCGCGCGACCGCCTGGCGCAGCGGATCGAGCAGGCGCTCGAGCAGCGGACGCTCGAGCTGGAGCGCGATGGCGCTCTGGCCGAGGCCGAGCTCCTGCCGGATCAGGCGCTCGCGCAACAGGGAGGTCGCGTCGGTGGCCTGTGACGCGCGCATTCCGAGCGCGACCAGAGCTACGCCTGCGGCTGCGACCACACCGAGCAGCACAGGGATCGTATTCACTGGATCACCGTGATGCGGCGGATGATGAAGGTCCCCGTCCCCAGCAGCAGCGCAGCGAAGAAGAGGATCACCCAGCCGAGGAAGTTGGTGAACAGCGGGCGGAAGTAGTCGGGCAGCACAATGTATCCGAACGCAGCGACGGCCAGCGGAAGCAATGTGATGATCACGCTGGACGCTCGCGACTGAGCGGTCGCCGCCAGCACCTCCTCGCGCATCTCGCGTCTCTGACGCATTGTGTCGGCGAGCGTCGTGAGGATGGCGGGGAGGTCGCCACCGACTGCGTGCTGAATCGTGATGACCATGATCATCAGGCGCAGGTCGCTGCTGCCCATTCGCTTTTCAATGTTGGCCAGCGCGCTTTCGACCGATGCGCCGAGCTCGATCTCGCGACGCGCCAGGCCGAATTCCTCCGAGACCGGCGGGCGCGCGTTCTCAACGACCGCGGTGAACGACTGAGCGACCGACTGTCCGGCCTTCATCGAGTTGGCGATCAGCTCCATGGCGCGAGGCAGCTCGTCATCGAACTGGTGGAGGCGATGCCCACGCCGGTTGCGCAGGTAGAAGGCGGGGAGGACGTAGCCGATGACCGCCGCCACAGGAACGGCGAAGCTGACGTTGAAGCGGAGGAACGCAAGCAGCGCGAGCGCCACCCCAGCGCCGACCTGGAGCAGCCGAAACTCGTAGGGCCGAAGCTGGAGGTCGGCGCTGGCCAGGTCGCGGGCCAGCGCGTTCGTGTTGGGCCCCGCCACCCACACGGGCGCACCCGTGGGCTCGAAACGCCGGCGCAGCTGCTCGCGGACGTCAGCCAGCGTCCGGTATGTGACGCGCGCACCGACGCCGGACACCAGTTCCTCGTCGCGATTGCGTGTGACGATCCCGTACACGACCAGCGCCACGCCGAGCGCTGCGCCGACCGCTACCAGGATCGCTATCGAAGGCATCGGCTCAGGGAGTCGTGAAGCTCCAACGCTTGTTCACGGCGGTGGGTCCGACGCCCTTGGCGGCGAGAACCGACTCGCACCCGGGGTCGGGCTTGGTCGGGGTGGCGCCGTAGTCGTGGAACGACTCGAGCTCGTACTTGAGCGTCGCGTTGTTGATCAGCCAGAACATGTACTCCGAGTCGCACGCCGTCATCAGGACGGTCAGGCTGGTGCTCACCTGCGAGGTGGCCTGCCCGGTGGTCGGGGGTCCGACGCGTAGGACCATGAGGTCTCTGAAGACCGTGCGCACGGCCAGCACGGCAGGGCTCGCTCCGAGGACCTGCGTGTTGAGGCTGGCGAGGATCGAGATGCGATCGCCCACCACCACGTAGCCGGCGACCCCGGCCTGCTCAGAGGTCGGGATGGCGACGGCGACGTAGCCCTGGGGGATCGGGAGGTAGGTCACGTCGCTGCTGCTGACCAGGTCGGGCGCCGCGGCGATGATGTTGGCGGTGACCGGCTCGCCGGCCGGGATGTCTACCCGCGCGCCCTTGCCCACGACCGCCGCGATGTTCGTGAAGGACTCGGGCGGGACCGGGCTTATGGCGCTCGTCGTCAGGTCCTCCGCGGTGATCCGCGTGCGCGCGGGGATGTTGGTCTTAGCCACCACCACCTTGGTCCCCAGCGGGCTGGCGGGGAAGAGGAACGGGGCGCTGGCCAGGCTCGCGGCGGCCAGGAACGCGACCACCGCCAGGACGGTGCCGATGATGATGTACAGCCGGCTGCGGCGTCCGCGGCCGACCGGCGCAGAGGTCGCCATTTCAGTCTGAATCCGGTGAAGTGCTCATTTGGCGCAGCAAATGATGCACTTAATGCCCGGTTATCACTCCACCAATACGGCCTCCACCGTGGCCGTGTTGACTCCGTAATCACCACCCACGGCCGTCCCGGCACCCGCACCGGCCGAGATCGAAATGGTGCCGCAAGCCAGGGAGCCTGCAATGGTCGAGGTGCCGTTGACGGTGTCGGTGCACGTGCCGGACCAGGAGACCGAGCCCAGGAGCCACTGACTGGCGACCGTGCCCTTAACGGCGATCTGGCCCGTGGCGGAGGCGGGTTGGTAGAGCAGCAGGTTCCAGCAGGAGCGGTCGCCGGTCGGACACCAGCTCGAGGCTCCGAGACAGCTGGCGTCGGGCGGGCTGGCGCTTGGATCCTGCGAGCATGGCGACGCGAACCAGCTGAACGAAGTGTCGACCAGGCTCCCGGCAGGGTCGCTGCCGAACTCACAGGACCCGGTCGAGCAGCCGCCGCCGCCGCCCGCGGCGCAGGTCCCGGTCGAGAAGCCCGCCTGGTTGACGAACTCGATGGTCACGTCGCGGGCCAGCAGGGTCCCGCCGTTCAGGCAGATGCCGCCGCCGCCGGCGAATCCGGAGCCGTTGAAGTAATAGAAGCCCGGATCGAGCACCGCGCCCGTCGCCGAGGAGGCGGGCTTGAAGGTGGCGATGACGTTCGCCCAGGCACTCGGGACGGTCGTCGTAGAAGTTTCGCTGGCCGTGCCGGCGGGCAGGTCCAGCCTGTACTCGGACGCGAAACCGAAAGTGTTGTCTTTGACGATGCTGTTCCAGCCCGCGCCCTGCGTGTAGGTGTTGCCGACCGCGATCTTGAACCCGATGTTGGTGATCACGAGCTCGCCCGACTGCCCCATCGCACCGACGGTGGACGTGGTCGCCGATGCGGCGGGGACGGCGATGCTTGTCGTCCCAGTCTGGTCCAAAGGCGCGATCGTTGCTGCTCCGTTCCACTCACTGATCTCTGCCGCGCCGGTGATGGTGGCCGGGGTCATCGTGAAAGTGGCGCTGGTGATGCCGCCCGGGTTGTTGGGGTAGTACCAGATCTCGCTCCGACCCTCCGCCGGGTTGTCGATCTCGGCAGCGGACGTCCAGCCTGCCGGTCCGGCGAACTTGTTGGGCGTGGTCAGCGAGTTGATTGACGCCACCAGGAGCGTGCCGGCGGTGCTGGCCACCGGGAGCGTCGCGGTGATGAAGTGCGTCTGCACCGCGCTCTCCGCGCCGATCTGCTTTGGCGTGATGCCGCCCGCGACGTTGCCGAGCGTGAGGTAGCCGTAGCAGCTGGGCTTGAAGTGCCAGAAGCCGGCCGCGTCCTTCGTCGGTGCCGGCGCCTGGCCCGTGCCCCACGTGATGCCGCCGGCCACGATGGCCGGGTAGGCGCCTCCGGCCGTGCACGCCGAACCGCCTGTGCCTTGCAGCGTCGCGATGGCGGCGGGATCGGCGTTGGGGTCCGGGGGGAGCATCGATGAAAGCGGTGGCACGGGCTGAGGCACGGGCTGAGGGCCGACGCCGGCCGCGCACGGGTTGGCGTTTACGGCGCCGTTGGCCGCCGAGAGGAACTGCGTTGCGCCGCCGCAGGTTGTCGCGACATGACCTGAGAGCTCAGAGCCGTCGGCGCAGATGGCATTGGTCGAGCCGGAGTTGGCGCCCGCGGAGCAGCTGCCGCCGATACCTGTCCACGACTGGCCGTCGGTGTAGACCGTCACATTGCCGAAGTCGGAGTACGCGCCCGACGTCGGGTTCTGGTGCGCGTACAGCGCGCAGCCGCCGCTCAGGGTGATCGCGTTCGAAGCCTCGACATCGCCGACCGCGTTCACCTGGCCGCCCGTGCAGCTGAGTGTGGTCGCCCTGATGGCCGGGACCGACGCGGGCAGCGCCTGCGCCACGGCATAGCGAGTCAGAGTCGTGCTCGTCGAGCCGACAGCGCCTCCGAAAGAGATCGGCAGCGTGAGCGTGAGCAGAACCTCCACCTGCTGCTGGTGGGCGGCGTGCGGGTAGTAGTAGTCGACGCTCAGTCCCCCTGCGAACGTATCGGTGCCGTGGTACGGAGTCGCGCAGGTTCCGGCCGCGATCGCGAGCGATCCCGTTCGCGTGCGCTGCGTGGCCATGAAGTTGTCGGCCTCGGTGATCACTGTCGACGCCATGGCGGCGTTGCAGCCGATGCCGATCTTGAGCGCCGAGTCGAGTGCTGCCGTATCCGCGAGTGACTGCAGCTGGTTGCGCTGTGACGCGGCGGAGCCCGCGAGCAGCACGAGCGCCGCGGAGCCGATGAGCGCCAGCAGCGCCACCGCCACGAGCACGATCGCCTGGCCCGACTGTCTGTGCTGATGAGGCATCAGAACTCGATCCGGTCGACGGACTGGGAGTCGAACGTGATGACCGTCGGAATGCCGAGGAAGCTGGCGAGCACCGGCTGCCACTTGAGCTTGAGGTCCACGACCACGAGCTGGCGCCCGGATGTCCGCACTGCGCTGCCATATGTGGCTGCGCATCCGGCGGCCGGACAGCTCCACCTCGGGCTTGGGTTGCCGGCCTGCTGGTCTATCTCATAGATGAAGACGTAGACGGTGTTGGTGCTGGTGCCGCCGGTCAATGTGATGGTGCCCGGCTGGGTCGGGTCGGCGTTGGCGACGTAGCTGCCGTACCACGGCGCCGCACCGATCGCGCCCGAGTCGGCATACACCACCGTGACGCCCAGCGAGTCGAGCAAGTGCGCGCCCTGCACGACGGCTGTTCGCGAGCACGGCGTTCCCAGCGCGCTGCATGCGGGCGGCAGCGTGTTGGAGCCGCTGTTGTACGAGAGCGCGGCGAGGCGCGCCGTCTCGCGCGAAGCGCCGGACAGCAGGTTGTTGAGCAGCACGCCGCGGCCCAGGTCGACTGTCGCCCCGATCAGCAATAAAAGGACGGGGGCCACGAGGGCGAACTCGACGAGGGTCTGTCCTAACTGGCGCATGCGCCAGTGGTAAGCACCCTCCCCACTAGTGGGGAGGGATCTGGGGTGGGGGTGTTGGCACCTCACCATGAAGACGTCGCCCGCGCCGAACCCGAGATAGTGATGAGGCCGCCAAACAGGTTGAGGTCGTTGAATCCGTAATAGACGTAGACGTCGACCTCTGACTGATACAGCGTGTTGACGCCGCCGGCGCAGTTGGCGCTGCCGCCACAGTACACGGCGACCACGGCCTGTCCGCCGGTCGGTTTCGTGTAGTCGGTGCTCGCAACAAACGGAGGCGCGTGACCGACCTGTGTCGGGCAGCTGAAGCTCGACGTCACCCCGGCGAGGTCGGCCTTGATGACGTTGCACATGTTGGTGAGGCCGGGGCCGTTGGTGGTCGTGGTCTTGCCGGCGACGTAGCGCGCTCCGTCACGCGCCGCGTTGGAGGTGGCCACCGCGAACGAATATCCGCGCCCAACCATGATCGTCCCGCCGACGAGCAGCATCAGGATCGGCAGGGCTATGGCAAATTCCACCAGGGCCTGGCCGGAGCGAGATCGAGTTTTAGAGCTTGAGCTTGACGTGTGCACCGATGAGGCGGGCGATGTCATTCGCGCCGCGAGCGATGTATGACGAAGGATCACGCTGGATAGCAAGCGAACCCGAGAGCGTCGCTTCTTCGGGCTTGGAACCATCGAAGCCGACCGTGACGGCGATCTGGCGGCCGAGCACCGACTCGATGGCGGCCTTGTCCAGCGGCGTGTGAGGCGAGCGCTGGTTCAGCACGATCTCGATGCGGCTCGCCGGCACGCCCATGATGTCGCGGAACACCGCGAGCGAGCGGCGCGCATCCGTCATCGCGGCGATCTCTGGCGGCACGACGACGATCAGGCACTGCGCGCGCTCGATCACGACGAGCGAAGCCTCGGCCAGCGACGTGCCGAGGTCGGCGACGATCACGCGCTGTCCCGGCGCGACCACGTCGAGCGCACGCGTCGTCAGGTCGGCTGTGAGAAGGTCGATCTCCTCGGGACGCAGCGTCGCGGGCAGCACACCGAGTCCGGAGCGGTGATTGACGATCGCTCCACGCAGGTTCTTCGTGAAGTCCGCGAGCGGAGCCTTTGACGCACTGGCGATCGATCCCGTCGCGATGAGGTCTGCCAGCAGAGCCGCATGGCCGAACGGCTCCGAAAGGTCGAGCATCAGAACCTGCCGCGGATACTTGTCGGCCAGCGCCGCTGCGGTGTTGATGGCAAGCGTCGTCGCACCGGACCCGCCTTTGGCGGAGAAGAAAGCAGCGATCGGTGCGGCCGCACGCCACGCCTCCTGCGCCTGCGCGGCGTCAGCCGCGGCGAGCTCCTGCTCCCACAGCTTGTCGAGGCCGATGCTCACCGCCTCGACGTCCGGCCCGAGCGCTTCCATCAGGCCGTCGCGGCCTAGCGTCAGGAGCGTCGCGTCCGAGAGCCCGTGGATGCTGGTCATGTAACGGTCGCCGCCGCGGGGCGCGGGGAGGATGAGCAGGTCCCCCGGCTTGGGCCGGCGGCTCAGCACCACCTTGCCTGACGCGTCGAGGATGGCCCCCTCGCAAGAGCCGCTTGCGAGGAAGAGCACGAAGTCGCCTCCGTGGGCGCCGAGCCGCAGGGTTTCGCCCGCCTTCAGGCTCACCGGCCTCAGGCGCCGGGCCAGCGCGCGCAGCGTGCCGTCGCTGAGCTCGGAGAACACGGGGGACATCTCGAGCAAGCGGGCACGCTGCTGCAAGACCGACGGCGGTGCCTGCTCGATCGTAGGCAGCGGGGCCGTCGGCTCGTCAGACACTCCTTCCTCCCGCGGCCCGTGGCTCTCGCGAACCTCGCGGGCGCACAAAACGTCGATAATGTACCAACGTCCCCCCAGAACTCCACATACCATCCCGGCAACGGGATGGCACCTGCTCCAGATCCCATGCTCGGAGCCGCGGAATCACAGGTCATCGCGGCGCAGATAAACCAGGCCCTGGTTTCCGCGCTGACAGGCCAGAACGCCGTGCTCAACGCCAAAGCCAGCGACCTCCTCGCGCATGTCGATGTGGTCGCGCCGGTGATCGCATCGGTCATGCACCGTTCCGGCATAACACTGGCCCAGCAGTGGCAGGTCACCAAGGTCATCAGGCGCGGCGGCCTCGGCGGGGAGCTTCTGGACTCGCTTGCCAGCCCTGAGCCGCCCATTCGAGCGGCCGCCGCCCAGCTGTGTGGCGCCCTGCGGATGGCCGAGTCGGTGGCGTGGGTCAGCGACCTCCTGTCCGACCCGGACGAGAAGGTCCGCATAGCCGCGGCGCGGGCCCTCGGCCGCACCGGCGGGAGGCGGGCGGTGGACGCCCTGATGGGTGCGGTGGAAGCGTTCCCGCCGCACCGGCTGGCACTCGCGATCGCGCATGGGGCGTCCGATATCGACCTCGACGGCCTCCTGCGCTCTGGAGGGAGCGCCAAGACCACAGTCGTGGTGGCGCTGGCGTGCGGCCTCCGGGCCGACGCGCTCCGGTTTCCGCGCCTGGTGGCCATGGCCCGCGACCGGAACGGGCCGTCGGAAGTTCGCGCCGCAGCCTGCCGTGCGCTGGGCATGATTGGCGACCGCGCCGCCGCGGGCGTGCTGCGCAACCTTGGTCTCGATCCGGATTCTGCGGTTTCGGAGGCAGCTACTCACGCGCTTCGGCGCTACCATCCCGGCGTGCAGAGGCGCCAGACATGAAGCTGTCGGAGCGGTTCGACCGCCGGTACCAGCAGACTCCGCTGGCCAACCCGGTCCCGCCAGGCGCCTCGCCCTCATCCGCGCCGGCGGCTCCTGCGCCCGCTTCGGCCGCGCCGGACGGTCCGCCCACGACCAGGGCCCAGGTCATTCCGATGCCGTCTGCCCAGTCCGCGGCCCCGCAGCCCCCGGAGGCTTCGACCAAGCTCACGCCCGCGCTGGCCGGCGCCAAGAACGAGATCCACGCCCAGATGCTGGCGCACCACACCGCGCAGATCGACCTCAACAATCGCCCGGGCATCCGCCGGCTGCTGCAGCAGCTGACCGAGGAGCACTTCCGCGCCAAGCCCGGCCTCGGCGTCACCACCGCCGACAAGGAGCGCCTCGTCGAGACGCTCTTCGACGAGGTCGTCGGCCTCGGCCCGCTCGAGACGCTCCTGCGCGACCCCGAGATCACCGAGGTGATGGTCAACCGGCCGGAGCAGATCTTCGTAGAGCGCAGCGGCCGCATCGAGCTGACGAACCTTGCGTTCGAGGACGAAGACAGCTTGCGCAGGGTCATCGACAGGATCGTCTCGTCGATAGGCCGTCGCGTCGACGAGTCGGAGCCGATGTGTGACGCGCGACTCAAGGACGGCTCGCGCGTCAACGTGGTCATCCCGCCGGTGGCCATCTACGGGCCATGCCTGACGATCCGCAAGTTTGGTCGCGACGTGCTGAGTCCCGAGCAGATCGTCGCCTCGGGCGGCGCGACCGCGGCGATGATGGAGTACCTCGACGCGTCGGTGAAGACGCGGCTCAACATCATCGTCTCCGGCGGCACAGGCTCAGGCAAGACCACGTTCCTCAACGTGCTGTCGGGATTCATCCCCGCCGCGGAGCGCATCGTCACGTGCGAGGACGCGGCCGAGCTGCGCCTGCGCCAGGTGCATGTCATCAGCCTCGAGTCCAAGCCGCAGAACGTCGAGGGCCGCGGCGCCATCTCGATTCGCGACCTCGTGCGCAACTGCCTGCGCATGCGCCCCGACCGAATCGTCGTCGGCGAGTGCCGCGGGCCCGAAGCGCTTGACATGCTGCAGGCGATGAACACCGGTCACGACGGATCGATGAGCACGCTGCACGCCAACAACGCGCGAGACGCGGTGAGCCGCCTCGAGACGCTCGTGCTGCTTGCGGGCACGGAGCTGCCTTCGCGCGCCATCCGCACGCAAATCGCGTCGGCCGTGAACGTGGTCGTGCAGACCGAGCGCCTTCGCGGCGGCGCCCGCAAGGTCGTCTCCATAGCCGAGGTGCTCGGCATGAAGGACGGCGAGATCATCCTGCAGGAGGTGTTCGCGTTCCGGCAGATGGGCGTTTCAGCGGACGGTCGCGCCATCGGCTACCACACCGCGACAGGCACGCGGTCGATGTTCCTGCAGCACTTCCGCACTGACGGCATCGAGCTGTCCGACGCGCTCTTCGCTCCCACCCCAGAGCCCTCAGCCGCAAGCTTCGTCTGAAAGCACGATGGATGAGACCAAGACCAACGGCGCATCGGCCGGCCGCGCGCGGCTCGACCCCGATCTGCTGGTCGACTTCGGGCATCAGCTCCGCAACCAGCTGAACGCCATCGTCGGCGCGGCGGGCCTGCTCTCGGCAACCGCCACATCGAGCGACCAGCGCGAGCTGGCGTCAGTCGTGCTGACCGGAGCGGAAGAGCTGGCGGGACTCGTGGACGAGGTCCTCGACTCGCCGGTGATCCACAGCGGTGACTTCGAGCTCGCCCTTCATCCTTTCAATTTGCGCGCCAGCGTCGAGGCGTGCCTCGCCCGCGTCGCGAGCTCGGCGGTGAGCAGGGGAGTGAACCTCTCGTTCAGCGCCGGCGCCGACGTGCCGCAGGTGATCGTCGGCGACTCGCGCCGGCTCGAGCAGATCCTTCACAGCCTGCTGCGCCTTGCCGCGGAGAGGACGCGGCAGGGCGCAATCCACGTCGACCTTTCGTGCGAGCCCAACGAAGGACCGCTGAAGCTGCGCTTCACGGTCCGCGATTCAGGCGAGGCCGTGCCGCAGCGCGTGCTCGACGCGGCATGGTCCGACGGGATGGGCTCAGCCGACCTCGAGCCTGGCGAGAGGCTTGCCGCGCTCAGCCTGCAGACGACGCGGCGCCTGGTCGAGATGATGGACGGCGACCTATCGATTCGTCGCGGAGGCGATGGCACAGCGCTGACGGAGGTCGATTTTGCGTTTCTCGCGGAAGCATCCGACCCCGAGACCGACCAGCAAGCGACGCTGTCCGGCATGCAGGTGCTGGTGATCGCCGCGGACGCGACCGAGCGTCGGGTGCTCGCGATGCAGGCGGAGCTGTGGGGCGCGCCATCGACCGCCGCCGAGCCCGGCGACGCCGCCAGGCTGATCGGCGCGGGTCAGCCATTTGACCTGGCCCTGGTCGAGCACCGCAAGCCTGTGATCGACGGACTGGCGGTGGCGACCGAGCTCCGCAGCCAGCGCGGGAAGCACGAGCTGCCGATCGTTCTCATCGTCGCCGGCACGCTCGGTCCCGACGAGGTCATGGCGGCCGACAGCGGCATGGTGCAGGCGACGCTCGCAAAACCGGTGGCGCCGAACAAGCTGCGCGACGTCATGGCCCAGGTCGGAGTGCGCCGCGCCGCGCCATCGGTTGCGCCTGCCGTCGAAGAGGTTGCAGTCGTGAGCCTCAAGGTGCTCGTCGCGGACGACAACACGTTGAACCAGAACATGCTGCGTCGCCAGATCACCAAGCTCGGTCACACCGTCGACGTCGTCTCCAACGGCCGCGAGGCCGTGGGCGCGGTGGAGCAGCAGCCCTACGACGCGCTGCTGATGGACGTGCTGATGCCCGGCATGGACGGTCTGCAGGCGGCCGAAGAGATATGCCGGCGATGGAGCCGCGGCACGCGTCCGCGCCTCATCGCGCTCACCGCGATGGCCGGACCGGGTGATGAGGAGCGCTGCCGCAGGGCGGGATTCGACGACTACATGAGCAAACCGGTGCACATGGACGAGCTGGCTGAGGCTCTGAAGGCCGCGGCGGGATTCCGCGCCGCGCCCAAGACAATGGGCTAGATCGCGCTCCGGCGCGACGCCCGCGCCTCCAACAAGACGACCACGATCACGATCACGCCGCCAAGGACCATCAGCCCGCCCAGCGCTTCGGCCTCGACGCCCGACGGCTGCGTGACGATCTGGATCATCGCCGAGCCGAAGACCAGCATGTAGCTCAGTCCGAGCAGGCGGACGCGCGGAGCGACGCGCTGGTGCTCCTCTCCGCGCCAGGGTCGCTTGCCGATCACCAGGAGATAAGCGCCCATCAAAAGAGCGAGCGCCGCCAGGGCCAGTGATACGAGCTGCACGATGCCGGTCGTCACCATCGCCCCGAGATACTAACCAACCGTTTCTTACAATCGACCTCTCTTATGCCTCGAACCGCGCCGATCAAGGCCGTCCGCGGTGTCCGCGACATCCTCCCCGAGGAGCGCGCGCTGTGGCGCGTGGCCGAGCGGGCGGCGGCGCGGGTCGCGCATCGGTTCGGCTATCGAGAGATCCAGACGCCGGTCATCGAGCACGCGGAGCTGATCGAGCGCGTGGGCGAGGACACCGACGCCGTGGCCAAGGAGCTCTATCGCTTTGAGGACCGAGGAGGCCGGCAGCTTGCCTTGAGGCCCGAAGCCACAGCGGGCGTGGTGCGCGCCTACTTCGAAGGCGGGCTGAACCAGGGCCCGCAGCCCGCGCGCCTCTATCTGATCGGGCCGATGTTCCGCTACGACCGGCCGCAGAAAGGGCGCTACCGGCAGTTCTTCCAGTTCAACGTCGAGGCGATCGGCGTTGGGAGCCCGGCGGTGGACGTGGAGGTCATCGAGCTCGCTCGCACGTGGCTGATCGAGGTAGGGCTCGACAAGCTCGCACTCGAGCTCAACACCATCGGCGACGACCAGTGCCGGCCCGCGTACCTCGAGCTGCTGCGCGCCTACTACCGGCCGCTCAAGGACAAGCTGCACCCCGACTGCCAGCGCCGCCTCGAGGTCAACCCGCTGCGCCTGCTCGACTGCAAGGTGCCTCAGTGCCAGCCGTTCAAGTCTCGGGCTCCGAAGATCACCGACCACCTTTGCGAGCCCTGCGCGACCGCATGGGCAGTGGTGCGCAAGCTGCTCGACGCCGCGGGCATCGACTACCACCTGAACCCGTACCTGGTCCGCGGCCTCGACTACTACACGCGAACGGTCTTCGAGTTCTATCCGGCCGGCGCGTCGGGCCAGCAGGACGCGCTGGCATCGGGCGGCCGTTACGACGGGCTCGCCGCCGCCGAGGGCTGGCCATCGACGCCGGGCGTCGGTTTTGCGGGCGGCCTCGACCGAGTGACCGAGCTGATGGCGTCGGAGGGCGAAGAGGTCGTGCCCGAGCCTGCGGCTGAGGTGATCGTGCTTCCGGATGGCGACTTGGTCGCCGAGGCGGCGGAGATCGCGCGAGTGATCCGCGTCGTGCGCTCGGCTGCGGTCGACTACGAGCCGCGCAGCCTGCGCGCCAAGATGCGCGCGGCCGACAAGGTGTACGCGCGGTGGGCGGTGCTCTTCAACGCGGACGACGCGCAGCGGCGTGTCGCGCAGCTGCGCGACATGAGGACAGGCGAGCAGAGCGAGGTGTTGTGGTCCGCACTCCCGGAACTCCTGGCATGAAATCCCCACGAACTCAGAGCCTGCGGCGTGAGTTCGCGGGGACCCCTTTGAGATGAGCGGATTCACCGCCCCGCATTGCGGATCGCTTCGCGCGTCGGACGCCGGCAAGGAGGTCGAGCTCTACGGCTGGGTCGCACGCAGGCGAGACCACGGCGGCGTCACGTTCCTCGATCTTCGCGATCGATGGGGAATCGTGCAGGTCGTCATTCGAACCGCATCTATGGCTCCGGACGTGCGCAACGAATATGTGGTCCGCGCTCGCGGCGCGGTGCGGCGCCGGCCGCCGGGAGCTGAGAACCCGAAGCTCGCGACTGGCGAAGTAGAGGTGGATGTCGAGGAGCTCGAGGTGATCTCGAAATCCAAGACTCCGCCGTTCGAGATCGAAGACGACGTGGCGGCCGACGAGGCCACGCGCTTGAAGTACCGGTACCTGGACATCCGCCGGCCGAAGATGACGCGAAACCTGGAGCTGCGACATCGCGTCGTGCAGGCGATTCATCGATATATGTCGGCGCGAGAGTTCATCGAGGTCGAGACGCCCATGCTGCTCAAGGGCACGCCTGAGGGTTCGCGCGACTTCATCGTTCCGTCGCGCTTGCATCCCGGCGAGTTCTTCGCGCTACCGCAGTCCCCGCAGCAGCTGAAGCAGCTGCTGATGGTGGCGGGCATCGGCCGCTACTACCAGATCGCGCGCTGCTTGCGGGATGAGGACCTCCGCGCCGATCGCGTCGTCGAGATAACGCAGCTCGACGTCGAGATGTCGTTCTGTACAGAGGAGGACGTGCTCGGGCTCATCGAGGGCTTGTGGGCGAGCGTGTGGAAGGACGTGCTCGGCATCGAGATCAAGACTCCGTTCCCGCGTCTCGACATGCAGGAGGCGCTGCTGAAGTACGGCACCGACAAGCCAGATCTTCGCTACGACCTCGTGATCGCCGACGTGAGCGACGCCTTGCGCGGGACGTCGGCCACCGTGTTCCGCAGCGCGCTCGATGCGGGCGGTGTGGTGCGCTGCCTTGCCGTGCCGGGCGGCAAGGACATGTCACGCCGCGAGCTCGATGAGCTGGCGCTGATGGCAAAGGGCGCCGGCGCCAAGGGCCTCGCCTGGATGCCGGGCCCGCTGGACCGCCATCTTTCCGAAGGCGAGGTGTCCGCGATCATGGCCGCGGCAGGGGCAGGCGCGGACGACCTGGTGCTGCTGGTTGCCGACCGCCGGCGCAAGGCCGAGACCGTGATGGGCCTGGTGCGCCGCGACATCGCGCGCCGGCGCAAGCTGGCGCGCCAGGGTGAGTGGCAGTTCCTGTGGATCTACCCGATGTATCTGTTCGAGGAGGACGATCAGGGCAACCTCACGTACGGGCACCATCCGTTCACGTCTCCGTGGCCGCAGGACATGGACCTGCTGGAGACCAGGCCGTATGACGTCCGCGCTCGCGCGTATGACTGCGTGTTGAACGGCGTCGAGGTTTCCGGCGGAAGCATCCGCATCCACGACCGCGAGCTGCAGGAGCGCGTGTTCGAGATCCTCGGCATAAGTCGCGAGAAGATTCGCGCGCAGTTCGGCCACCTGCTCGACGCCTTCGAGTACGGGGTGCCGCCGCATGGCGGCATCGCTGCCGGCATCGACCGGTTGATGATGGCGATCCTCGGCACTGACAACATCCGTGATGTCGTCGCGTTTCCGAAGACGCAGAGCCACCAGGACCTCATGCTCGGCGCGCCCAGCCCGGTTGACCAGGCGCAGCTCGACGAGCTGCACATCAAGGTCGTTCCGCCGACGAAGCCCTCGTAACATTGGTCGCGCTCCCGAGGGGCTGCGGGTAATGTGCGCGTTGCCCAACAGCCAATTGATCGGGACCCCGGAGTCCGGACGGCCGACCAAATGCCCGGCAATACGGTGACAAGCCCAGGCAGGGGACCCACCTGAGAATGCTCAGGACAACCCACCCCCGTGGTCCTGAGGGAGCACCTCAGTGAACGTGATCCCTCCGGGCGTTGTGGTTGGCGTCCTGCTCGTGCTCATCACGTCCCAGGTCTTTTACGCATCGCTCCGCTATCGCCGTCGCGCGTACCTCCCCGTGCTCCTCACCACCGCGATCGGTTTCGGCCTCGGCCAGCTCTGGGCCTACCTCGGACTGCCGTCACTCAATCTCGGTCAGGCGAACGTGCTGCCGGCGCTCATATTCGCGCTCCTGCTCCAGCCGCTCGTCCGCTTCGTGCCGCGGCGCCCCCGCCGCGAGCCGAGGGAGCCCAGGGAGCAGCCGCCCGCTACCTAGGGCGACTCCCCATATGATTCGGGGTGTTTGTCGCATCTCGCCAAGGGGTATTTGCACCAATGGAGTTCATGTGGATCGCGTTCGGGATCAGCGCCCTGATCGTGGCGCTGGCGCTGGCCGCGGTCCTCTTCAGGCTCCGCGGAACATTGGGTGCGATGCAAGAGCTGCTTGACACGACGAGTGACGAGATGAAAGAGACACTGCCGGAGGTTCGTGAGACCATCGGCAACGTCAACGACATCGCGATGGGTGTGAACGTTGGCCTGCGGACTGCGGGCAGAGGCGCACAAGCGATCGGCCGCACCGTGAGCGCGGCGGCGCACGGCGCCAAGGTCGCGAGCCAGAGCCTGGTCCGCTCATTCCTCGGAGGTTAGGTAGGAGCGATGGCAGAAGACAGAGGCGGCGGCGGTTTTGGTTGGTTTCTGCTTGGCGGAGTGCTCGGGCTGATCGCGGGCGCATACATCGCTTCGGGTCCGGGTCGTGGCCAGGTCGACAGCCTGCGCAGCAAGACCATCGAGCTGTCGACGAGCGAGCCAGTGCAGAAGGCGAAGGAAGCAGCGCAGCGCGCGCGAACGATGATGAGCGACCCCGACCACCCGGTCGGCAAGGCGATCCAGGACGGCGTGGCGGCGGCGAAGCGACGGCGCGAGGAGCTCGAGGCCGCGGCTCGCTCGAAGATCCAGCAGGCGACGAACGGCGGCGCCGACAAGGATTAGGTAGACAGAAGTGAAGCGCGACCTTGCCGAGCTGAGGATCCCGGCGGATTCCACCTTCATTCCGGTGGCCAAGCGGGTCGCAAGCACGCTCGGCAGCCAGCTCGGCCTCAACCTCACCGACCTCGACGAGCTGAGCATCGCGCTGACGCAGGCGTGCGACAGCGCCATCGACGCGGCCGACGCTTTCGGTGGCGACCACGACTTGAAGCTCACCTACTTCGCCACCAATCGGGCGCTGGTGGTGGACGTGGACCTGCTGCCGGCGGCGCATCAGCAGGCGTCCCGACACTCTGCCGAAGCGGTGGCCAAGCATCACGAGCTGGTCGACGCCGAGATGCAGAGGTTGGCCTACGAGATGATCCGCTGCTTCGTCGACGACTTCCGGACGCAGATCGAACCCAGGACCGGCCAGGTCAGCTTCCGGATGGTCAAGCACCTGGCCGGTTAGTAGGGGCCCCCACGAAATCACGGCGCAGCCTCTGATTTCGTGGGGATTTCTAGACGTTCTCTCGGCGCGCGCCGCAAACTGAAACAGGGTGAGCAACACGGGGCGGTTGTCCCGCGAGGAGCTGCGGGAGCTCCACCGGCGGTACCGCGACACGAAGGATTCCGCTGAACGCGACCGCATCCGCGCGCAGCTCGTCGACTCATATCACGATTTCGTGTACTTCCTCGCGCGCAAGTTTCAGAACCGCGGCGAGCCGCTCGACGACATCGTCCAGGTCGGGTACCTGGGACTCATCAAGGCTATCGAGCGCTTCGACCCGGACCTGGGCTACGAGTTCACCACGTTCGCGACACTAACCGTCGCGGGCGAGATCAAGCGACATTTCCGCGACAAGGGCACGGCCATTCGCTTTCCGCGACGCCTGCAGGAGCTGCATTCGTCGGTGGTGCGGGTGAACGAGCAGATGAAGAACGAGCTGGGCCGTGAACCGACGGTGCAGGAGCTGGCGGAACGCCTCGGCGTCGCACCCGAGGACGTGACAGAGGCGATCGAAATGGGCCCGGCCCAGACACCGATCTCGCTGGACCAGACCATCGGGTCTACCGACGGCGAGGCGGGCCGTTCGGTGGCCGAGACGATCGGCTCAGAGGATGCCGAGCTGGATCGTGTGGAGATGCGCGACCTTCTGAACCGAGCCATGGAGCACCTGACACCGCGTGAGCGCGCGATCATGGCCATGCGCTTTTACGAGCAGATGTCCCAGTCCGAGATCGCGCGGCGGTTGGGGATCAGCCAGATGCACGTGTCGCGCCTGCAGCGCGCCGCGCTCGAGCAGCTGCGCAAGTACGTGCCGCAAGAAAGCGCGACTTCCTGAATGCCACTGCTCGAGTCGGAGGTGGCGAAGGATCCCTTCGTCCTGTTCAATCGCTGGTTTCTTGACGCGACCGAGGCCGGCGCGCTGCAGCCCGACGCGGTGACGCTCGCCACGGCAACCCGCAGCGGCGCGCCATCCGCGCGAATGGTTCTGTTCAAGGGTGTCGAGGGCGGAGCGTTCGTCTTCTACTCGAACTACGGCAGCCGCAAGGGTCGCGAGCTCGTGCAGAACAACCGCGCCGCGATGGTCTTCTTCTGGAGCATCAAGCGGCACCAGGTGCGCGTGTCGGGGACCGTGCGAAGGCTTTCGCGCGAGGCGTCGGCCGAGTACTTCCACAGCAGGCCGCGCGGAGCGCAGCTGTCGGCGCTGGCGTCGCGGCAGAGCCGCGTGGTCGCCTCGCGCGACGTGCTCGAGAAGGCGGTGCTGGCGCTGGCCGAGCGCTACCCGGATGAGGTACCGCTGCCGCGCGATTGGGGCGGCTACGCGCTGACGCCGCGGTGGATCGAGTTCTGGGAAAACCGGGAGGACCGGCTGCACGACCGGCTGCGCTATCTCAGGCAGCGCGGAGGGGTTTGGCGGATCGAACGGCTCTCACCCTAAACTGAGTTCGCCCCGTCATGACCGGGAACGAGATCCGCACACGTTTTCTAGAGCATTTCGCGAGCCGGGAGCACAAGGTCCTCCCCAGTGCGCCACTGGTGCCCAAGGACGACCCGAGCACCTTGTTCATCTCGGCCGGAATGCAGCCGCTCCAGCCCTACTACCTGGGCCTGAGCGATCCTCCCGCGCCCAGGCTGGCGAGCGCGCAGAAGTGCCTGCGCACCGGCGACATCGACGAGGTGGGGAAGACCGACCGCCACAACACCTTCTTCGAGATGCTCGGCAACTTCACGCCGAC
>WNEY01006108.1_pt1 | contig 18018 bp, 14 predicted proteins | sample 5400531 | NCBI WGS metagenome assembly WNEY01 (sample SAMN13153338, study PRJNA577476) | soil metagenome | isolation source: 200 cm saprolite under Douglas fir tree site 1 | place: USA:California | collected 2015-04-18
TCACCGCGGGCCCCGCCTGGTAGGTCGGGCCTCGCTGACCCCGCCGCGGAGCCCGTGCTGGTACTGATCGGGGACGGTTACGGCACTGACCCTGCTGCCGGTAGCGGCTTAGCCTGATGCTGGCCCACCGGAATCGCCCATGAGGATCGCCATGCCGGAAAGCGCACCGCGGCTGCCGGCCGCAGCCATGATCGTCACGGCTGTGGTCCTGCTCATGACCGGATGCGCCCACAAGGCAGCGACCGCACCCAGCAGCACCAGTACCCGGGCCAGTGCTCCGGCTCCGGGCTCCCTGGGCGCGCATGACACGGCATCGTTCAGCGGCGTCTGGTCGGGCACCTGGACCAGGGTGACCGCGCCGCGTGGCAGCGGCACCTACCGGTGGGTGCTGCATCAGCGCGGGCGTCAGATTACTGGGACGCTTAAGGCGGGCCACTCGGCCTGCCTGACCAGCGGCCCGCTGACCGGCCAGGTCAACGGCCCGCACATCGTCCTGCACGCGGTCACCCCAGCCGTGAACGGCGCTGGACAGGCCAGCGCCACCTACCACGGAACCCTGAGGGGCGGCACGCTATCCGGAACGGGCACCGTGAGGTGCTCGGTCGGCGTCGGGATCGCGACCTGGCATCTGACGCGATAGAGCTCCTGCCGCTAACCGGGCACGACAAAGGCAGCCATCAGCACACCGAAGATGAGAGACCGGCCCCGGCCAAAGCGCGCACGGCCAGCGTGAGTTGCAGCGGCTGCGGGCCGGCGTTGCTGTGGCTGTCCCGGGGTGAGCAACAAGGTCGGCCCGCCGACGTTGCTATGTCAGCGGTCGCGGGTCAGCGTTGTCGCGGGGATCAGGGGCGTTGCAGCGGTAACGGGTCAGCGCTGCTGCGGCCCGGCGGCGCTGGAGCCGACTGTGCGCTGTCTTGGCGGCCTGGGAACCTCAGCCCACGATGATGTTGTGGATGGGCAATACCTCGGGCTCCCCTGGATCTACGCCTAGTTCGGCGAGAATCGGCACAAGTGTCGCCCCGAAGGCATGGAACGTTTCCGCGGATTCCCAGATGTCGATCAGCCGGATCTGGCCGCCCGTTTCCAGGGCGATGTGATACAGCCTTCCGGCTGGTGATCCGGCGCCGACCGCCTCAAGGCGTCTGACTACCTCGTCGTACTCCCCTGAAGTGAACGAACTGGGCGTGAAGTGGACGACGAGTGCCATGGTCTACGTCCTTCCGCGTCTCGCGACGGGCTGTACGCGAGCGTGCCTGCCGGACCGAGGTTTCGGCCGGACAACTGTGCTGGGCGTGGCCGCCCAGGCCTGTTTATCGGTGGCGGCCAGGGATAGCAAGGGAGCGGGCGGCGGGAAATGAGACAAAACAAAGACTCCGGACGCTAGCTGCGCATCCACCAAAACGGGGGTGGCGACGACCTAGGTCCAGAGCTACAACTACTGTACGCATCTCGCCGCCCCATGCAGAGGGGAGCCGCGGCCAGTCAGCGCGTCCGACCGGCGAGGCAGGCTGGCGCCGGGACCGGGCGTCGCGTCCTAATCGCCATGCTGACCCATGGGATATCGCCGATCCCGCCGCCACGCCAATGGCAGCAACTCGACTACTCGCGATCTTCGGCCGCGCCGTTTCAGGCCGGTATCGATGTTCTGTGGGACTTTGGCCTATCTTCGGCGCCGTCAAAGCGTAGAGTGAAGCCATTGCTCCGGACCTCGGCGGCTACAGCACCGGCACCTCACAGCTGTAGGCATTGGGCCCGGAGTTTTCTGTTTCCCGGACGCACGGACTGGGTGGGGCAGCTGCTGGCGCATGTTCACGGATCGCGTTCCCAGCCGCCTCAGACCTCGGCGGTCTCTTTCCAGCATTCAGCTAAAGCCGAGGTGCCCATGGCAGTCATTTCATCACCGGCCGCATCCGCCGCAGAGCTCATGCCGGTACTGCCAGCTCCGGCAGCCGAGCCCCGTCAGGACCTGCCCGGGCTGGATGACCGGGAACTGCTGGCCCTTGCGGCTTCCCTTCCCCTGTCGAGCGACCTCCGTGCAGCGGCACGCAATCTGCTCGTCAGCCGCTACCGGGCCATGGTGCTGTCGGCCGCCAGGCGGTACTCGGGCACGCCAGAGCCCGCTGAGGACCTGATACAGGTGGGATATGTCGGCCTTCTCAAGGCGATCAACGACTTCAATCCCGCCTTCGGATACTGCCGTCGTCCTACGCCAGGACGTGCCTTCTCGGCGAGATCAAGCGGCACTTCCGGGACAAGCGATGGCAGGTGCACGTCGAGCGCCCCATGAAGGAACTGGTGCTGGCTGTCCGGGAAGCGACCGGCCGCCTGACCCAGGAACTCGGCCACACGCCCGCCGATGCGGAACTGGCAGGCGACCTGGCAGTCCGCGACGCTGACATCCGCGATGCCCGCCTGGCCGAACTGGTACTGCAGCCAGTATCACTGGACGGCCCCGTCAGCCGCCACACCAGCGCGCACACCATGGCTGACCTGCTCGGCGGGGAAGACCCGCGGCTAGAGCGCATGCTCGGCATACAAACAGTCGCCACCCACTGGGGCGAACTGCCCCCACGCGAGCAGAAAATCCTGCTCCTGCGCTTCTACGGCGACATGACCCAAGCCCAGGTCGGCCAGCAACTCGGCATCTCTCAGATGCACGTCTCCCGCCTGCTCACCCACGCTCTGAGCCACCTCCGGCCGCACCTGACCGGCATCCCCGACAGCACATCCAACACCAGAACAAGACGGCGCCCGCATCCAGACCGTGTCAGCGCCGACGTGGCGTGAATGCGGCGACCGTCTCGACGTAGGCCAGGGCCGGGCGGGCGCCGGTCAGCTGCCTGTGAGGGAGGCTGCCCCGAAGACCCAGGTGCTGGTTTCGCGGATGAAAGTGGCGGGGAACCCGAGGTCGATCTCGGCCGGGCTCGGAGCGGCGTTGCGGCCCGCGCTGGCAGTCTCGCTGCCCGCCAGGGCGCTGCGAGAGCGGACAATGTTGGGGTGACGAATCGGCGGGTGCCCTCAGAGGCGGGTGTTTCCGCGCGCGAGGCCGAGGTGCTGGCCGCGGTCGCGGACCATCTGACGAATGCCGAGATTGGAGCACGGCTGTTCATCTCCGTTCGTACCGTCGAGAGTCACGTCTCCTCGCTGCTGCGCAAGCTCCGCGTGGACGATCGACGGGCGCTGGCAGCGATGGCAGGGACGCTGCGGGTCGGACCGGAGACCGCGCTGGGCAGGCCAGATGCGAGCGCGGGCGGAGCCTCCCGGTTGCCGTCGCCGTTGACGCCGTTTGTCGGACGGGTGGCCGAGCGGGCCGCCCTGGCCGAGGCGCTCGAGGCGCATCGCCTGATCACGGCTATCGGGCCGGGCGGGGTTGGCAAGACCAGGCTCGCGCTGAAGGTCGCGGCTGATGTAGCCGGCCGGTTCGCCGGCGGCGCCTGGTTCATCGACTTGGTGCCCATCACCGACCAGTCGATGATCGCGCAGGCGATCGCGTCCGAGCTTGGTCTGGGCGAGCATCAGGATCGCTCGGCGGAAGACTCCGTGTCGCACTGGCTATTGCACCGGCGGGCATTGGTGGTGCTTGACAACTGTGAGCACCTGCTGGACGGCGTGGGCGCTTTGCTGGAACGACTGCTCGCGGGCTGTCCGCGGCTGACCGTGCTCGCGACGAGCCGGGCTAGGCTGCTCGTTCCCTTCGAGTGGGTGTTCCCGGTGCCCGGCTTGTCGGTCGAAACGGTCGACGGCCGCCCGAGCGACGCAGTGGAACTGTTTGCCGGTCGGGCGGCTGGAGGCGGGATGCCGCTCGCTTCGGATGACGGTGAGCGGGTGGCGGCCATCTGCCGCGGACTTGACGGAATGGCGCTGGCGATCGAACTGGCCGCAGCCCGATTCCCCTCGCTTGGCCTGGACGGACTTGAGACAGGGCTCGGCGACCGGCTGGGACTGCTCACCGGCGGTGCGAGGGCCGATGACCGCCATCGTTCGCTTCGGTCGGCGTTGGACTGGAGTTATGCGTTGCTCGATGATGCCGGCCAGGCGGTGTTGCGCCGGGTCTCGGTCTTCGCTGCCCCGTTTACCTCAGCTGCGGCGGAAGAGGTGCTGGCCAGCTGGCCGCCGGTGGCTGCCGGTGCGGTTCCGGTCATCCTGGCCGGGCTCGCGGATCAGAGTCTGCTGAGCGCGATCGGAAATCCGGGCGGCACCCGTTATCGCATGCTGGAGACCATCAGGCAATACGGTGCTGACCGGCTGGCCGATGCAGGCGAGTTGATGCAAGCGCGGTCCCGGCATCTACGCTGGGGTTTGGAGGCCGGCAACGCCCTCGGGCTGCCTCGCGGAGATAACGACGGGGCGTGGACAGCGGAGTTCGATCAGGTGGCCGATGAGCTACGCGGCGCTCTTGGCTGGGCGGCCGCGAGCAGTGAATTCCAGCCGCAGGCGCATCAGCTGGCGATCAGGCTGGCGGAACTGAGCTTCGCGCGCGGCACGCCGGGCGAGTCGCAGCGACGTTACGAACAGGCGGCCGGGCTTGCCGCTGCCGACGGCGCCTCTGCCGAGGCGCTGCGCAACGCGGCGGGCGCCGCGGAGTCCCGGCATTTCGGCAACGAGGCGCTGCGGCTGCACCGGGCAGCAGCCGACGCGGCGCTGCGTGCGGGTGATCACGCCGCCGCCGCCTGGGATCTCGCCGTGGCCGCCGAGCTGATTTATCGCCAGCCCGGGCTCATGGCCACGCCGGTGCCTGCCAGTCAGGGGAGTGCTCTGCTCGCCGAGGCCAGGATGCACACTCTCAGCGATCCGGCAGCGCAGGCTCGTGTTCTTGCAGCAGAGAGCTTTGCCGGCGACGACCGTGAGCCGGTCACCGCCCAGCTGGCCGAACGTAGCGCAGAGCTCGCACGCCAGGCCGGCGACCCGCTGACGGAGAGCGCCGCGCTTGACCGCCTCACCTCCATCCACCTCACCGGGGGCGAGGTCCACGCCGCAGCGGCAACTGCGCTGCTTCGCGCCGAGCTGCTGGTCCCGTTGCCGGTGACGGCCGTGTCCGGGCTAGAGCATTCCGATGCCCTGCATATGGCCACCGAGTGCGCGATCGCAGTCGGCGACCTGCGGGCCGCGAGAAAGCATGCTGAACGCATCAGGGACTTGCCCTTTCACCGCGAGGAGGGTCAGCTGGCGGCCGGGCGGCTCGCCGTCGTCGCCGCGCTGGAGGGCGAGCTGAGCGAGACGATTGCCCTGGCCAGCCGCTTCCGTGAAGGATGGGAGCGGGCCGGGCGGCCGCGCGCGGACAATCTGACCCGGAGCGCGCAGGCGGCTGCGGCCGTTCATGGGCTGTGCGGCAACGCCGACGCTCGGGACGAATGGCTGGACATCGTCGAAACCCTCGCGACACCGGAACGGCCGATGTCGCAGGTCCATGTCGGCCAGTTCTTCGAAGCACTGCTGCTGTTGCACCGGGGACTTCCCGAACGCGCGGCGCGCCTCATGGACACTCCGCCTGAGCAGGTCCGGGCCTGGTCCAACATCATGTGGCGACCGTGGTACGCGGCATTGTGGGCCGAAGCGGCCGTCGCGGCCGGGCATCGCGATGCTGGCGCCCGCCTTGACCGGGCGCGCGTGCTGACCGCTGGCAACCTGATTGCCGCGGCCCTCGTGGACCGGGCAGCGGTCCTGTTGGCTGGCGACCGCGGCGGGCTGGGCCAGGCGGCCGCTGCTCTCGCGGCGGCCGGGGCCCGCTATCAGTGGGCCAGGACGCTTGTCCTGATGGGCGGAACGTGGCGAGCGCAGGGAGAGTCTGAGCTCACCGCGATGGGCGCGGCGACCATGGTCTGGCCTGCAGAATCAGGCTGAACAAGGCATCGGCCGCGCGGCGCGCATTGCAGCCTCGGGAAACAGGGCCTGAACCCGCGCAAATTTTTCATCGTATTTATTTCCTTGAAAGATTTGCGCGGGCAAAATCCAGTAATTTCCCTGAATGAAAACCTTGCCGGCACGCCGGGAAAGACGTTCCTTGACACGCGGGAATCTTTCCCCTAGGAGTAGTGGTGATTCACGCCAGCATATTCTCGCGGCCAGGCTTCTAAGGATTAGATACGATGAGATGGGCGGTATTGAGCTGTGACGGGCTTCCCGTCAGCGGGCTGCTCACGGTGCTGCGCAACATACTTGAGCTGGGCTTTCGCGAAGGCCTGATCGAGCCACCGGTCGCTGCGGACCTGGGTTTCTCCTGGCGTCCCGATAAATGGGAGTTCTTTCCGCGCGGCGGGAGCGGGGGGCATTATCCGGGTTGGCTGAAGGTTTGCGACTGGACGCCGGCGGAATGGAACCGCGAGGAACTGGCCGTCCGGCTAACCCGGACCCGTGATGACGTGGCCCGGCTGGCCGGGCTGAAGCCGTCGCAGGTTGCCGGTCTGCGCGCCTCCGTCGAGGAACTTGCGGCCCCGTACGAGCGGCATTTTTGTGACTGGCTTGATGAGCATGACCCGGACTGGCTCTGCGCGATCAACATGACGCTGTCCGACGCGGTGCCGGTAACGCTGGCGCTGCACCGGGCGGCGCGGCAGCGCTGGGGGCAGGGCCGGCGCGGCGGGGTGCTGTTCTGGGACCACGATCTGTTCGGCAGCTGTTCAGTCCACGAGAACGGGGCCAGAGTTTACCCGCCGGCCCCGAACTCGCTGACCCCGCTGCCGGGCAGCGGGCCTGGCCACCGATGGGTGGTAGCTACGGATGGGCTGGCCGCCGAGGCCGCTGGGTACCCGGGCGCGCCGAGACCGCTAGTGCTGCCCAATCTGCTGCCGGAACTGGAGCCGGGGCCTGTGAGCGACCGGCACCGCGAGTTCCTGGCGGCGCACGACATCGGCGCGGGCAGACCTGTGCTGCTGGCGCCGGTCCGGGTCTGGCGGCCCAAGGGAGCTGACATCGCGATCGCGCTGCTGGCGCAGGTGTGCGCGCAGGCGCTGCGGGGGAGCGAGCCGCTCCCATGCCTGCTGATCTTCGGCAGCCTGGCGGAGGACCCGCCGTTCGCCGCCGAGTTGGACGCGCAGGCGCGCCGCCTGGGCGTCTGGCCGGACGTCCGGTGGCTGGACGGCGTGCCGCTGGTGTCCTGTCGCGATGACGCGGGCCGCTGGCACCTGGACGAGGCGGATCTGCTGAAGCTGGCGGCGTCGACCGGTGGGGCGGTGCTGTTCACGCCGAGCCAGCCCGACATCGACACGGTGGGCCTTGGGCCGGCTCTGAGCGCCGTGGCCGGCGTGCCGTGCGCGGTCACGGCCTTCAATTGCTTCGCCGAGGTGTATGGCGAACAGTTCGCCAGGATCGACGTCGAACCGACGGAGCAGGGCCTTCGGACGGCGAGCGCGGCGCTGCACGCCGCGATGCGCGCCTGCCGCCGCAACGATCCGGCGGCCGTCGCGGAGCTGTCGGGCAACGCGCGCATCGTGGCTCAGCGGTTCGGGTCCGGCGGCTGGCGGGACCTGCTGATCTCGATGGCGGCCCGATGATGGGGCCGGATCATGCGGGCGCGGTGGCCAGCGTCGAACTGTCCGGTCAGGACCGGTCTGCGATGGCCAGCCTGATCGGCGAGCTGTGCGGGGCGTACGGCCGGGCTGATCATCCCGACTTCCTGCGCGCCGCGCCGGGCCTCGGTCACCTGCTGCCGGCCAGCCTACGCGGCCCGCTGGCTGAACTGCGTTACACCGAGTGTGCCGGCGCGGTGTGGATCAGAGGGGGCCCTGCGGGCGAGCCGACATGTCCGACTCCGGAACACTGGCGGGCGCGTGCCCGCGATGCCACGCTCCCCCAAGACTTCTGGCTGGTCCTGGTTGGCGCGCAGTTCGGTGATCCGTTCAGCTGGTCCAGCCTGCAGGACGGCAGCCTGCTCAACAACGTGCTGCCGGTGCCGGGCAGCGAGCACATGCAGACCGGGCAGGGCAGCGTCGCGGCACTTGAGCTGCATGTCGAGGACGCCTTCGACGATGACCGGTGTGACTACCTCGGGCTGATCGCGCTGCGCAACCGGGACAAGGTAGCGACCACTGTCGCGGCGGTGCGCAGCGACAGCCTCCCGCCGGACCTGCGGCAGGTGCTCCGCGAGCCGCGCTTCGTCATCCGCGCCGACCCTGAGCACGCGGCCGGCGCGCGAGGCGGAGAGCCAAGCGCCCGGACGTGCGCGATGCTTTTCGGCGCCCCCGACGACCCGTACCTGCGAGTGGACTCGGTCTTCACCGAATCGCTGCCAGGCGACGCGGCCGCAGCAGCTGCGCTCGCAGCGCTGTGCGATCAGCTAACCGCCTCGACCGTACCGGTGCCGCTGGAGCCAGGGGACGTGCTGCTCGTCGACAACTACCGGATGGTGCACGGGCGGACGCCCTTCCGGCCCCGCCTCGACGGCACGGACCGGTGGCTGCGCAAGGTAACGGTTACCCGTGATCTGCGGCGCTCCCGGGCCAGGCGGTGCGGTGCGGACGGCCGGGTGCTCAGCCTGTAGCAGTCAGCGGCGGCCGAACCGCCCGGCCGGATCACAGCACCTAGCGAGAAAGGTTCATGCAGGATGCGGATGGCATATATCTCAGGCGACGGCCTGGCGGTCAGCGGGGTGCTGACCATCTTTCGCAACGTCGTCGAGCTGGCGCATGACCTGGGAATCGTCGAGTATCCGGTCACCACCGACCTCGGGTACTCCTGGCGGCCGGACAAGGCGCCGTTCTACCCAGACGGCGCCGCGGGCACCGGCTACCCGGAATGGATGCGGGTAAGCAGCGCCGTGCCGGCCGGCCGCCGGCCTGACTGGTTTGAGCGAGAGGACATCGACTGGGCGGTGGCGGCAAACATGACCCTGTCTGACGCGGTGCCGGTGACGCTGGCGCTGCATCGGGCGGCGCGGCAGCGCTGGCAGCAGGGCCGGGCGGGCGGGGTGCTGTTCTGGGACCACGACCTGTTCCGCAGCTACGCGGTGTATGAGGGCGAGGAACGCGTCTACCCGCCCGTGCCCAGTGAGCTGACACCGCTGCCACAGGACGTGCCCTACCATCGCTGGATCGTGCCCACGGCCGACCTGGCCACGGAGACGGCGGGCTATCCGACCGCCCGGGCACCAGAGGTGATCCCGTACGTACTGCCGACGATGCAGGGCACCGTGCCCAAAGACAATTCACTCACCGACGCGGAGTTCCTGGCCCAGCAGGGGATTTCGGAGGGCACGCCGCTGATCGCGGCACCCGTCCGCGTCTTCCGGGTGAAGGGCGCCGAGATCGCCGTGGAGCTGATCGGCGCGGTGCGCCGCGAGGCGGCCCGGCGCAACGATCCGCTGCCGATCCTGCTGGTCTTCGGCTCCCTGGACGAGGACCCTGACTACGCCAAAATCGTGCTAGCTGCCATCGATAACCCCGAGGGCGTACGGTTCCTCGGCGGCGTCCCGCTGGCCACCTACCGCGACCCGTCTGGACGGCTGCACCTGGACGAAGTCAGCCTGTTGCGGATCGCCGCCGCGAGCCATGGCGGCCTCTTTTACACGCCGAACCGCTCTGACGTGGAGAGCGTCGGGCTCGGTCCGGCCCTCGCTGCCACAGCCGGGCTCCCATTCGCCGCGACCAGCTACGATGCGCTTGCCGGCGCCTACGGCCCTGGCCTGCTGTACGTGGCTGTCCAGGCCATCGGCACCGCAGCGGCTCAGATAGCCGGCTGGCTCGCGGGCTACCGCTCAGCCGACCCCGGCGTGCTCGCCGCACTCGACCGCAACCGGGCGATCATCACCGACCGTTTCTCCCCCGAGCCCACCCGGCAGCTCCTCCTCACCATGGCAGACGCGGTGATACCGAAGGTGTGACCCATTCAACAAAGCCCCTGCTCACGAAGCCCCGATCCACCGGTCAAATGGTGATGTTTTCGGGCGCGTCAACATGAAAGGTGCCCTCTGACCTGGGAGAATGGGAGTTGTCTAAGCTTCCAGTTCCCGGTTCCGTCAGCGCGCACCTGAAGGTCCCGTGCCTGGTCGCGGGCATGGCGGCCGGCGCGGACTCGACCGATGACATGGACGTGCTGCGGCACGGCGCGATGAGCACGCTGTCCGGCGGGATCCGCGCGCCGTGCACGCTGGGCTCGCACCTGCGCTCCTGTACCTAGGAAAACGTCAGCCAGTTGGAGAAGGCAGGCCGGGAGTTTCTCGCGGAGCTGGCCCGGCAGGCGCCCCTGCTGCCCGGCGCGGACACCCTCGCGTTCACCGGCATCGACTCGATGCACAAGCGCGTCTGCGGGCACCACAAGCAGGGCTCCCGGTTCGGCCACACCAAGATACATGGGAAGTCGCTGCTGGTCCGGGGCTTGAATGCGCTGGCTGCGGTCATCAGCACGCCGCTGTTCCTGGATAGGCGTCCGTGCGGCGGCAGTCGGCTTGATGCGACATGGTTCGCCTTGCGTGCTGTCATTAGTTCATCCCGGCGGGGCATAGCGATGATTTCGATGGACGGGGGAGCGCGGCGATTCCGCCCGAGGTTCGGGGGTTGTTCTTTCCGTCAGGCTGAGGAAACGCCCAGTAGTCGTAGAAGAATGGCTTTAGATTAACTCCGGCCACGTGGCTCGCGGCCCGGACGAAGTTCGCGACGGCTGCGTCGTCGCTCGATGTGCTTGGCCGGGTGAGGACGCTTGCCAGGAAGCGGCGGATGAAGCAGTGCCCGCCGTAGCGCGCTGCCAGCAGGTGGACGATGGAGGCGAAGAAGTCTGTCCCGCCGTAGACGCTGGGTGACTGACCTACGGCGAGCGTGTCGGCGAAAGTCTTGGACAGGTCGGAGTCGTAGGAGTGCGCTATGCCCCATACCTGTCGCTCGAAGGCGGGGAAGGGAGTGCCGTTATAGGGTCCGGCGTTGATTCCGATCGCGTTCATGGACTCAAATCGCATGAGCACCGCGTATCCGGTGGTCACCGTGTCGCCGTATGTGGTGGCGGGCGCTAGCTGGGGGCCGTAGAACCAGAAGTTGCGGCCGAATTCGTAGAACATGGCCTGGTCGTACTCGTTGCTGGCCCGGACTCCCTGGTAGAGGGCTTGGAAGTACGGCGGGTTGATTTCGCTTCCCGTGGCGCCGAGGTAGGAACATGCGGCGCCGCAGCTCATTGTCACCACGGCGATCGAGTCTCGTTTGTGATACTGGCGGTACAGCGCGGGCTGGCGGCCGGTTGTGGTCGCGTAGAAGTCCCATGCCTTGTCGAACGCGAGCACGATCCTGGTCATGATGCGCGGGTCGCCGAAAGAGCCGGGCGGGACTAGCACGGCCACGCGCCGGCCTGGCCAGGGCTGGAGGCGGACGTGGCCGCCGACGAACTTCCGGTAGCTGATCACTGGCCTGGGCGAGATGTCGATCGTGATGGACAGCGACCTGGAAGCCGATTTGCCGTTAGCCCGGACTCTGACGGTGATATCGGAGGTCGACTCGGTGTCCGCGCTGGCGGGAGTTCCTGAGATCCGCCCCGTGTCCCTGGCCAGGGACAGCCCAGTCGGCAGCGAGCCCCGCGCCAGTGACCATCGGTACCGGCCGTGGCCACCCGCCGCGGCGAGTCGCGCTGAGTAGGCCCTGCCGGCCTTCCCGTCTGGCAATGCCTGAGTGGTGACGTGCAGGCCCGTGACGCGGATGGATAGGGCCGCCAGAGCCCAGTAGCGCACTGGCGTACTGGAGTCGGTCACCTTGACCGTCACGCGCCACGCCCCCGCTGCCGAGGGAGTTCCTGAAATGGCGCCGCTTCGGCTGAGCTTGAGACCAGGCGGGAGAGTCCCTCCGTCCTCAGACCAGGTATAGGGCGCAGTCCCGCCTGACGCGGTCAGGGTCGCGGAGTATGGCCTGCCGGCGGCAGCCAGCCGAACCCGCGTGGTCGTTACCGAAGGCCCGATCCCGGGGTAGAAGGCAGCGCCGGAAAAGCTGCTGCCGAGCACAGTCATGGTAATGCTGTCGTCTTCCGCAAGATTCTCGCCAAGCCCGGCATAGGACGAGCCGAAACTGAAGGCAACCGCAGTATCCGAATACGAGGAGATAACAACTCCGACGCAGTCGCCAGGGCCCTGGCCGGCATTCCATCCGGCGGTGAGATCTGAAAAGTAGAAGTTGCTCTGGAAGTCAGATCCGCTTCCGCCGCACGCGCCGGGCGGCTGGGGAGAGCCCAGCGAGGTGAGCGTGCCCAGTCCGGTCCCGTGCACAGTGACAACGGGGTCCGTCTCGGTGCCGCTGACCGCCAGCGCCGTGATGCGGGGATCGCTCGTTCGGGCCGCGGCGCTGACTCCCGCCGTGAACACGGATGTGGTTGTCTGAACGGCGCTGGTCGCCGCTGTCGCTGACGCCGGGCCAGCGGCATGCGCCGACAGTGCTCCGCTCAGAGAAAGCAAGGCAGTCACCGACCCGATTACCCTGAGCATCGCGTCCCCCCGTCTAACGATCGTGAATATGGATGAAGCCGCTCGGCCAGCCTGACGATGTCGTGATTGTCCTGACCCGGAAGCCGTTTTTGTTGTCGTAGTTCATCTCTGAGATGACGATCGACGTCGGTGAGTTGACCTTCTCGACGTAGGCCACGTGCCCGAATTGGGAGGAGGAGCTTGCTGCGTACCATGCGACGGCTCCGACGGCTGGCGTGCCGTTGACGGCGATTCCGAGTTTGCGTGCGTGCGGGCCCCAGTTGTCGGCGTTCCCCCAGGCCCCGGCGCCGCCGTAGCTGTCCTTGAACGCGATGCCATTCAGCTGGTTGAGACGGTAGGCCACCCAGGACGTGCACTGCCCCGGAAAGAAATCCCACATATCAGGACTGCAGTGAACGACGCCGCAGTTGGGAGGGTTGGGGTAGGGGTAGCCATAGTACTTGCTGGCTGCGGCCGGGCCCGCAGAGCCGGGCCAGCTACCGGTCGTGAGCGTCGTGCCGACTACCGTGTTGCTGGCCCAGAGCGGCGCTCCGCTGGCGTAGATGACCTGGTTGCCGTCTTGCTGATCGACCAGCGCGGCACCGGGGTGGCCGACGGTCCCGCTTGCCCACAGGGCGCCGTTAGTCCCGTAGATGACCAGGTTGCCGTCGGTCTGCATAATAGCGAAGTCGCTGCCGCGGCCGTTGGTGCCAGTCGCCCAGAGCGCACCGCTTGAGTCGTACTCCACCAGGTTGCCGTCGTCTTGCATGATCAGCTCGAAGCCGTTGCCGGATTCCAGATACCAGCCGTGTTTCAGCACTTCACCGGGCAACAGCGCGTTGTCATAGCTTCCCGACGCCCAGGCTGGCGTGCCTCCGTGGTACACGACGAGGTTCGCGTCGGTCTGCGCGTAGAACACCGGCAGGCCGGATCCGGCCGTGCCGCTGGACCACAGCGCACCGCTGGCGCCGCCGTAGATGACCAGATTGCCGTCGTCTTGCATGATCACGTCAGCACCGGGGTGACCGCCCGTGCCACTGCTCCACAGCGCATGCCCGGACCCGGTCACGTACTCGACCAGGTTCCCGTCCCGCTGCATGACCACGGTGTAATGACGGTCACCGGATTCCAGGTACTGGCCTGCGGTGAGCACCTCGCCATGCTGCAGGGAATCGTCGAAGCTTCCTGATGACCAGTAGGACGTGGCGCCCTTGTGGACTACCAGATCAGCGTCCGGCTGCACGGTCAGTTCACCGGGTCCCTGGCCGGTCGTGCCGCTGGACCACAGCGCGCCGCTGGCGCCGCCGTAGATGACCAGATTGCCGTCGTCTTGCATGATCACGTCAGCGCCCGGGTGACCGGCCGTGCCGCTGGACCACAGCGCGTGCCCGGTCCCGGTCACGTACTCGGCCAGGTTCCCGTCCTTCTGCATCGTCAAGGTGAAATGGCGATCCGCCGACACGAGAGAGTCACCGGCGAGCATCACCTCGCCGGATACAAGGTCGTCGCGCGGAGTGACCTTAAACGACGCTCGCGCCGCCCCCGAGGCGGTGCGGACTACCAGTGCGCCGCTGCGCGCGCCGGCCGGGACCTTGGTCTGGATTACCGATGCGCTCCGGACCGTGAAACGAGCCTTGACACCGCCAAACGTCACGGACCTCACCTTGCGGAACTGCCGTCCGGACAACTTCACCGCCCACCCAGCCGCGCCCTCGACCGGGAAGACCGACGAAATCCGCGGCTTTGCCGCAGCCGCTGAACCAGGACTTCGTGCCGCAGTGCCCGCCCCGAGTGCCGGGGTCACGTTACCCGCAAGAGCCCCCGCAGAGAGAGACGTAATAAGCACGAGCATTATAACGACGCGTGACATGCCAGGCGATATCGGCATCAATTCCCCCAAGGCGCTCAGCCGCGCTTGTCCTTTCAGAGCAGCTATTGTGCGGGAATAACAGTAATGCGCGCAATGCCCTCAACGGAAAATCCTGCCAATCCGACCCGATTGCGGTTTACGCCCTAATGCGATGTCGTGCCACCATTTGTATGCACCTGACGTTGACGGCGCGGCACCGCCTGCGACTAACTCGCCGCCGCCGCTGCTGGACGAGCGGCTCGTGCCAAATGACTTATGGTCCATGCTGATCCGGGATCTGATCATTCACCGATATCGCCCGGAACCAGATCCGCACCAACGCCGCAAAGCACCAGAACCACTTGTCAGCGCCGCGGACGCGACCTAAATCCCGCGTTCGGCCAACCCAGATCGAACCTTCCGGAAACGGTGGAGTTATCTCGTTTGCTACAGCGCGAGGCCGATTCGGTGTCATTATTGTCCTCTCTTATGACTGCCGCCTGCAGACAGACCGGGCCGGATACACGATCCATATCGAATTAGGGTAGTCACGCAGTGTTTTACTCCATTCGTAGCCTTGAGTGTGCCCGGTCGCTCATCCCGGCGCTAGGGTCGGTGCGTAAGATCCCAAGTCCGCCGACCGCAGAAGTCCAGGAACCAATCGATACGTCGGCTGAGTCAGGTATATAACCAAACTCCAGCATTGTCCGCCTCGGCGAGAATCAATCCTGCCGCGCCGACTAGGCACGGCGACTACGTTCGACCTCTTCTGCCTCGCTAGCATCCATACTGCCGTCGCTGCGCCACGGCCAAGCCGCCGTCGACGGCGCGATCACCACAACCGATCACCCGAGTTAGCACCGCCACTACCCACTCGCGCCAATGAACCGAACGAGCGATATGCGCGCACATCATCTGGCTAACAGGCACGGCAGAATGCATGCAGATCGAGCCGTATTTGTGCGGCTTGAAAGCCGGAACACCGATCCTGCGAGGGACAGTGAGTTAATCGATCCGAGCTGGTCCAGGCCGAGGGGCAGCACGGCGACCACGCGGTGGCGGAACAGGTCTTCGCGGACGTCACAAGCGGCCCGCTGGCTCACCTGCCCTCCGGGGTTTTCGCCGCGAACGCGGCCCTGGCTGCCGATCGCGGCCATGGCGCACAACCTGGTCCGAGCGGCCGGAGCGCTGGCCAGCCTGCCCTTCGCGAAGGCCCGGGCCGCGACCGTCCGCCGCGACCTGATCGCGGTCCCCGCACCGCCCGCCACGGCAGGGGCCACATCACCCTCCACCTGCCCGACGGCTGGCACCGCGAACACGAATGGCCGAACCTCTGGGATGCGGCCTGCGGTGGCCGCCCGCCGCAGCGGCTTGACCAGCCCCGGAACCGGTCCGCACCCCCGACGGCCGCCACGGCCACCCGCAATCCCGTTCCCGAGCCCGGAACCCAGGGCAACCCGCAGAACGAGTCAGCGGCAGGACGCCCGCACCCCGGAATCACCCCCGCGAAACTCCCCGTGCAGGAATCAAGCCCGAAACGAGCTACCGGAATTGGCCGGTGGATCGAGGCTAAGAATCCGGATCCGTGACCGCGCCGGCCTGGGGTCATGGTGCCAGTCTGAAGGGCGGGTACTGATCCGTGACCAGGAGGAACGCGTAGGCGACGACGCGGTTGTGCCAGCGAAAAACGCCTTCGACGAAGGTGAATATGCTGCGCGGGTAGCGGCCGGTGAACAAGATAGCGAACCAGGTCACGATCACTGCGAAGAACGCCGCGATGTCCAGGAAGAACAGCACGATGTAGTGCGGGATGGCCAGCAGCCATTTGACCAGCGGCAGCCACCGGTTGAGGTCGGCGGCCGCGTCCGGGTAGCTGTAGTCCAGTTCGACCCACTGGTGGTCATCGGTGGACGGGTAGGTGTCATTCATCAGGGCCAGGTAGGTTCCGACCCGGTTGCCGAACCGCTGGAGCTCAAGATTCCAGTCGAACCACCACCGGGGATACTTCTGCTTGAACAAGATCATCAGCAGTGGGCCGAAGAACAGCAGTCCGCCGGCGGCCGCGCCGCCGTAGGCCATGGTGGAGTGACTTCCCGTCGACTGCCAGGTTCCGCCCGATACGGCGCCGAGCACGATCGAGATCGGGATGATCACGAAGATACGGAAGAATGACGTCAACCGGTTAAGCGGCCTGTCCGGGTACTCGACGGCGAACTGAACCGGATACTCAGCTGCATACGGAGGCTGATCCGCGGTCATATTGCTCTCCTTCTAGCCATTTCCGCCAGTCACGCCCGGCAGTCCGCACCTGGCGGATGCGCCATGCTGGCGGTCTTTCTTCGGCATAAGCGGTGAATTCAGCGTGCCCTTGTTCCAGCCGCTTGCATATCCTTCCCGGCCCGAGCGTAGCTACGCCGCTGCCCCCGGCCGAGGTCAGGTCGGCCAGCTCAGCGCTCACCTGCCAGTGTCGTGCCGCGGTGAATACCGTGCCGGACCCCGCGGTTCAGGCGCCGGACCGCGTCCAGCCCACGATGTCGCCCGCCGGGTGCCGGGCGAAGTCCGGCTGCACTGTCAGCACCTGCTCCTCGCCGCCGGGCGTGTAGGTCACGATCAGCCGCAGCGCGCGCCAGGTGCTGTTCATCGTCGAATGCGGCATGCCCATCGGGATGTAGACCACCGCCCCCTACCTACCCCGCACGCCAGCGCGCACAAGCCAGACCGCCACCGAGCCAACGAGCCGGTGGCCAGCCTTGGCGGACGCCCCGACGACAACGGCCTCCGCGCAAACCTCATCGGCCACAACTCGGAAAACGGGTCGCCGAGCCTAGCAACGAAAGTGACCGCGATGCCCCGCTCCCGGGCCTGCCCCTCGACCTGACGGCGCGAGCCACCGGTAATCCTGCCCCGCCTAACGTCACACAGGCAGTATGAACCACCCACGCACAGCCCGGTCCCGGCGGCTACCCGCGCAGCGAGCTCATCCGGATGATTACCGAGCTTGCGTGCTGACTACCGCCGGGCGGAGGCTGGCCACCGCCGCGACGACCTGGTCGGCCAGGCGGGCCGGAACGGCCAGATCGGACAGAACCACTCCCAGGTGCGCGGCGACAGCATCGAAGCTGGCGTTGCTGATGCGCAGGCTGCTGTGGATCCTGGTCAGGTCGGGTCCGTGGTAACGCTCGGGCCCGCCCAGCGCCTGGGCCAGGATGGTCACGACGTACCGGCGGTGCCGCTCACTCACGCCTCCCGGGAAGAACCCGGCTAACTCCGGATCGGCGAGCAGCCGTCCGTACAAGCCGTCCACGGCGGCCGTCAGCGCGGCCCGTCCGCCAATGGCCTCGTACACGGTCAGTTCCCGCCCCGCACTTGGGTCGTCAGGCATGGTCTACCTCCGGTGGCCGGCGGGCTCCCGCGTCCCGCCATCTCACCAGTATCAGCGGCCCGAACGCCCGGCGGGCCGCATACCGACTGCTGATGTCCGGCCCCCTAGGCGCACTGTCCCGGTGCCGCCCTGCGAACAGGCCTCTGACGGCATGATCTCGCTGATCAGCGAGACCAAACGGGCATAGACCGGACCGCGCATTCGAATTTGCCGCGCCGGGCGCTGAGAAACTCCCTCGGCGCCTGCTGCTGACCATGGTGACTGCCCACTCCACCCGTGGCGGCAACCGCAAGGTGCCCGCCGGGGCGGCTAGTCCCGTTTTCCGCACATGTGGATCTTTAGGGGTTCTCCGGTGCGGCGAGTTGATCGTGGGTCTTAGGGGCAGCAGCCTGCTGGGCTGTGAGACAAGATGCGCAGTTCGGG
>WNEY01001194.1_pt1 | contig 18017 bp, 16 predicted proteins | sample 5400531 | NCBI WGS metagenome assembly WNEY01 (sample SAMN13153338, study PRJNA577476) | soil metagenome | isolation source: 200 cm saprolite under Douglas fir tree site 1 | place: USA:California | collected 2015-04-18
AGAAGGGGTACACGCGCGTCAGGATCCGCTCCACGACAGCGGTATCAGCCTGCATCTCGCCATCGACCTGCAGCTCGGGCTCACGTTCATGCAACAGCGCGACGGCCTGCTGCACTTTCACCGCCGCGGGATGCTTCACGGAGCCGAAGTTCGAGAACGACAGCATTGCCACGCGCGGCTCGACGCCGAGCCGCGTCACGAACTTCGCCGTCGCGGTCGCGATCTCGGCCAGCGTCTGAGCGTCGGGCTCGATGTTCACCGTCGTGTCGGCGAAGAAGAATGTCTGCTGGCGGAAGATCATCATGTAAATGCCGCTGACATGCTTGCGCCCCGGCTCCGCGCCGATCACCTCCAGCGCCGGGCGCACGGCATCCGGATAATCGATCTCTTCTCCGGCGACCAGGGCGTCGGTCCGCCCCGAGCGCAGCATCAACAGGCCGTAGTACATCGGATCGAGCACGCGGGCTTTGGCTTCGCGCAGCGTCATGCCGCGCCGCTGCCGGCGCTGCCACAGCTCCCGGGCGAGCTGATCCCGGTCGGCGGCCGTTCGCGGATTGACGAGCTCGATGTCCTCGAGCGTCAGCGACGCGTCGTCGGCCTCGCGGCGGATCGCGTCGAGATCGCCGAGCAGAATGGGCCGCGCAATGCCTTCGTCCGCGAGAATGCGCGAGGCGCGCAAAATGCGGGGGTCGTCGCCCTCGGGAAAGACGATGCTCGGCGGATCCTGCTGCGCGCGCGAGATGAGCCCGCGCATCACCTGACGTTCGGGGCCGAGTCGCGCTTCCAGCTCGGCGCGGTACTCCTCGACGTCGATGATCCGGCCCGCGATCCCGGAGGCGACCGCCGCCCACGCGACGGCCGGCGCGACCCAGAGCAGCACGCGCGGGTCGAACGGCTTGGGGATCAGGTAGTCCGGTCCGAACTTCAGCGTCTCACCCCCATACGCTCGCGTGACCGACTCGGGCACTTCCTCTTTGGCGAGCGCGGCGAGCGCCCGCGTGGCGGCCATCTCCATCTCCTCGTTGATCTTCTTGGCGCGGACGTCGAGCGCGCCGCGGAAAATGAACGGGAATCCGAGCACGTTGTTCACCTGGTTTGGAAAATCAGAGCGACCCGTCGCCACAATTGCATCAGGCCGCGCCTGCTTCGCTTCGGCGGGCATGATCTCGGGTGTCGGATTGGCGAGCGCGAAGATCACCGGCCGCTTCGCCATTCCTTGCAGCATGTCGCCGGTCACGATGCCGGCTACCGACAGACCCACGAACACGTCCGCGCCCTGCAGCGCCTCGGCCAACGTGCGCGCCTTCGTCTCGATCGCAAAGCGTCGCTTGAACTCGTCCAGTCCCTCACGACCCTTGTAAATGACGCCCTTGTGGTCGCACATGACGATATTCTCGCGGAGCACGCCGAGGCGCACGTAGTGTTCGGCGGTGGCGATGGCGGCAGCGCCGGCGCCGGCGAACACGATCTTGACCTTGGAGATGTCCTTCTTGACGAGCACCAGCGCGTTGAGGAGTGCCGCGCCGGAGATAATGGCCGTGCCGTGCTGGTCGTCGTGAAAGACGGGAATGGCGAGCGTCTCGCGCAGGCGCTGCTCGATATAGAAGCAATCGGGTGAGCGGATGTCCTCGAGATTGATCCCACCCACCGTCGGCTCGAGCAGCTGGCAAAAGCGGATCACGTCGTCGGGATTCTCGGAGCCGACTTCCAGATCGAACACGTCGATGTCGGCAAACGCTTTGAACAGGATGCCTTTGCCTTCCATGACCGGCTTGCCGGCCAGGGCGCCGATGTTTCCCAGGCCCAGCACGGCCGTCCCATTCGAGACGACGGCCACAAGGTTGCCCTTCGTGGTGTACAGGTAGGCGTCGTCGGGGTTCTTGGCGATCTCCAGGCACGGCTCCGCCACGCCCGGCGTGTACGCCAGGGACAGATCCCGCTGATCCTTGAACGGCTTTGTAGGCGTGACCTGGATCTTCCCAGGGCGGCCCTGCGCGTGATAGTCGAGGGCCTCCTGGCGGCGGCTCGGCGGGACCAAGTACAGAAGTCCTTTTTGGAGAAGGGGTTATGCTAGACGGGTGCTTCGGTGATGTCAAGACTCGTGCGTGGGGTATCACATCCAAACCCTAATAACGACTGAGGAGTCATGAACGTCCGACACACTGTCCTGAGCTGTGCCGGGGTCTTCGCGCTGACCGCTGCCTGCAGCGACTCTTCAGCCGGTCCGGCCCCCCTGCCGTCCTGCGGCGCGCACGGAACCCAGCTCTCCCTTGCCGTCGGCGGCTACACGTCTATCGATCCCGCGACCGATTCTGGTTGCGTGACGTTCGCCGCGAATACGGCACCCGATACGGCCGAGTACCTGGTGCTGCCATGGTCTGGTGGTGGCGCGACTGGGTCCACGGCGTCCTTCGTGCTGCAGTCCGCGGCGCCCGTCGCTTCGATCTCGGTATCCCGCCTCGCGTCAGCGCCGGTTGATACACGGGGCGCGACCCCGGTCGCCTTCGATCATTTCCTGCGTGAGCTGGGGCGCAGTCGTCGCTATCCACCGGCCGACCGATCGGTGCCCGCGGTCAGCGCCGGAGGACCACAGCCGTCACCGGCCGCCGGCCCACCGGTGGTGGGCAGCAAACGAGCGTTCAAAGTCTGTGCAGACTCGCACTGCTTGACGACGGTCAATGTTCGTGCCGTTGCGCAGGCGGTCGGTGCGCACATCGCCATCTACATCGATTCGCTGGCTCCTTCTCCCGGGCTCAGCGCCGCCGATCTCGACTCGCTCAAGACGGTGTTCGATACGCGGCTCTACACACTCGATACCGTGACGTTCGGCCACGTGTCGGACATCGACTCGAATACCGTGGTCATCGTCCTGATGACCAACCAGGTGAACAAGCTTACTCCCAAGTCGCAGTGCACCAGCGGCTACATCGCGGGATTCTTTTTTCCGGGCGACCTCGATCCCGCGTTCGCGGCCTCTTACAACAACGGCGAGATCTTTTACTCCATCGTCGCGGACTCGACTGGAACGTTGAGCTGTGCCCACAAGCCTTCGGACGTGCGGTACTTCACGCCCGTGACCTTCACGCACGAGTTTCAGCACATGATCAGCTTTGTGGAGCATGTGCTGGTCAGGAATGGCAATTCCGAGGAGGGGTGGCTGGACGAAGGCCTGTCGAAGTACGCCGAAGAAATCGCGGGGCGCAGTTTCGGTGATAACGCGCATTTCAGCCAATACGCGTTCGGCGACGCTTATGATAGCTATCAATACCTGCTCGCAACCGGTGATTCACCGTTGTTGATCCCGGCGGATAATGGAACGTTGGCGATGGTCGGCGCGAGCTGGCTGTTCACCCGTTATATCGTGGATCAGTTCGGGGATTCGCTGCCGGGCAAACTCGTCCGCACCACATTGACCGGGGCCTCGAACGTTGCCGCACAGACCGGACAGCCTTTCGCCCAAACGGTCAGCCGCTGGGCCCTCGCCAACTGGGTGTCCGATTTGCCGGGATTCTCGGCGTCGAGTGAGCTGCAATACAAGTCGTGGCACTTCCGCACCACGTTCAGCTCGCTCCACAGCCAGGCCCCGACGGACTTTCCGCTCGCCTATCCGTTGGTCCCGCCGCTGTCGGCGGGCAATGCCGTCAACATCAGCGGCACTCTGCGGACGGGCTCAGGCGAGTATGTCCGGGCGGTGCAGCAAGCTGGTGCGGCCGTGTTTACGTTGCATTTCAGCGCCAACGGAACGACGGCCGTTTCGCCGTCAGTCGTTCCGCGCCTGAATATCCTGCGCATTCGTTAGGCGCTGGGGGTGGGGGTCGGCGCGTTATTGCCGACGCCGAGCTTGCGGAGCACACCGGCGCCGAGCAGGACCAGTCCGTACATGCAGACGATCAGCGGGCCCGTGGGCAGGTCCTTGGTATAGGAAAGCCACAGGCCGAGGACGGATGCCAGGGCCCCGGAGCTCCACGCGATGATCGTAAGCTGGCGCTTGTCGGCGGTGAACAGGTTCGCGATCACCGCGGGAACGACGAGGAAACTGAAGACCATCAGGACTCCGGCGATGGGAACCGCCAGGGTAATGACGACACCGAACGACAAGTAGAAAAGGAAATCCCACATCCGGATCCTCCATCCCTGCGCTTCGGCCTCCTCGGGATGGAAGGAAATCGTGAGGAACCGCCGGCGTAGCACAAACTGAAAGACTCCCAGTGCTGCGTACGCAATCGCGAGCTTCACGATCGTCGGCCAGGTGACCCACAGCAGGCTTCCCACCAGTGTCTTTTCGACCGCCTCGCCGCCGCCTGGCACCTTGTTGGCGACCAGGACCGCGGCGGCTGACGCGACAACGTACACGATGCCGATGAACGCCTCCTGTGGCACACGGCTCCTGCTGTCCGCACCGTGTCCCGACGTCCGCGTCAGCGCGAACAGAAATGCGCCGATCGCTGTCGCGAGTAACGCAAACACGTACGTCATCGGCGACTCTGGTGCCACGTGAAAGAGCAGCGCCGACAAACTGCCCAGCGCGGCCATCTGCGCGAGCGAGAGATCTACGAAGATCACCTCCCGCGCGATCACGTGCAGGCCGAGGTAGGACAACATGGCCACCAGGATCATGCAGGCAACGAAGGGCGGCAGCATCAGCTCCAGGCCGCTCACGGAACCTCCTTCGCGCCGAAGGCCTGGGCGAGCTCCGTGACCCAGAGATTCATGAGGTCGAAGTAGGTATTCACTCCAGCCTGACCTCCGGTGTTGGACGGCACGATGACCGCTTTCGCACCGGTACGCTGCGCCACGTCCATTACCTGACTGCGATCATAGTAGTTCGTCGACAGCAACACCTGGATGTGCTGGTCCCGCATGGCGGTGATGATTTCCTGCACGTGGCGCGGCGTGGGCGGAATGCCTGGCTTCGGCTCGATATAATCGAAGCAAGTGACCTGGAATTCGCGCGAGAAGTAGTCCCACTCCTTGTGATAGCACGCGACCAGCTTGCCGCGGAATGGCATCCCCTGCTTGAGCCAGCCGCCCAGCCGATTGATCAACGGGGCACCCTGGTACTGCTGTTGACCGAGGAAGTTGAAGAGTTTGCCCTGGCGATCGAGGTCGGCAAGCGTCTCACCGCCGATCAACTTCACTAGATCGTCGCCGAACAGCGCGCGGTACATCCGGTCCTCGAAATCCTTTTCACGCGTCGCGAAGTAGTCCGCGTCCTCAGGCGCGACGCGTTTCAGACCCCGCAGGATGTTGCGGGCGATCAGCACCGCATTGAGCGGGTCGGTCCAGATGTGCGGATTGCCGTAGACGTGAATGTCGCCCTGTGCGCGCGACAGGTTGACCGGGACGTCGAGCAGCGGCAAGCCCTGATAGGCGGCGACGTATCCAGGTCCGCCTTCCGTAATCTTTGCGTTGTTTGCCTTGTCGAGCAGCGCCGGGACCCACAGCTCGAGATCGAGGCCCGTCGTCACGAACAGATCGGCCTGCGCCAGCGTCGGCACGAAGCTCGGCTTGGGCTGCACATAGTGCGGGTTCTCGTCGCCCACGGCGATCGAGCTGACTTTGCCACGATCTCCGACGATTTCGGTGGCGATCGCGGCGTATGTCGTGAGCGACGTAACGACCTTTACCGGCGCCGCCGCTGGTCGTGTGGGTGACGTTCCGGCTGCAAGCAGCAGAGCAATGATCGATAGCATGTCAGTAGGTCTCGTGTTTATGAGGTCCAATGGCCCAGACGGCCTGCAGCGCGAGCTGGTGGTCCGCGCTGGCGTTTGCCACCCGGCGCCATTGGTATTGCGCGCGAAGGAAAACCCACTCGCTCTGCCACATGGTGAGCGAGGGAACGATCTGTCTGATCACTCCAGAATCGGGTGACTCGACGTAGTCATATCGAGCGCCGAGGATAAAGCGCTGGTTCAGTTTGTACGTGAAGCTGAGGTAGTCGCCCAGCCGCGTCGGTCCGGTGCCCGCCACTTCCTTCTTGAGCGCGAGCAGCTCGCCGCGCACGGTCAATTCGTGATACATCGCCCGTAGCGGCGGCCGCCATGTGAGCCGGAACTCGAGCCCGCCGACTTTCGTGCGCAGCGCCGAGTCAGGATTGGTGCCGTAGAGCGCCGTACCACCGATCTGCATGTAGGTCGAATGGTTGAGCTGCCAGAAGTTGAGCAGATGCAGCAGGTAGGTGGGCCTGCCGCTGTTCCCGAACAGCTCGGAGTCGCTCGCGCTCCGCGTCACCTGGGCGGTGAACTCGTGAGTTCCCAAGCCGCCAAACGCCCGGTAGAGAGAAATACCCGTCCCCGCCAACCCGTCTTCGCCCAAGAAGGTCTTGATCGCGAGTGGGTACTCGGTCTCGGGCACCGCATGGAGGTGCCAGCGATTGAGCTCGCCGAATTGCTGGCGGTACTTGCCGAGGTCGAGTCGGATATGTCCCGGGAGGCCGGTCCAGTAGGCGTAACCTTCCTCCAGACCGATGTGCCCGTCTTCGAGACTGATGAAGATTTTGGTATGCGAGTAGGGGTCGAGGGCGGATTGAAACCCTACCTCGAACTCTCGCGGATCGAAGTTGTCGCGCTGCACGCCGCGCCCGGTCGCGTAGCCGCGGATATCTCCCGTGACGCCGATCTCAGGATTGAGCTGAGCCTGGTTGCGCTCCCGCCCCATTGCCTGCGTCAGCGTGTCAGCGCCCCTCGTGCTGTCGCTGAGTCCACCGCTGGCGGCCTGGCTCGCGGCGGCGCGCAAGGCGGCGAGTTCGTCACCGACCGGCGCAGCGGGAGGGGGCGGGGCAGGGCGGCGTCCGAGGGTGGCAAGCACGCTGTCCAGCCGGGCGCGCAGCTGTCTTACCTGTGCGGCCAAAGAATCCATCTGTCGTTGCGTCGGTCGCTGGCTGACTCCGGGCGCAGTGAAACACGCCGCTGCAAGCAGTACCGCGCACATCGTGCGCATCATGTTGGATGACCTCTCCTATGTGTACGAAACCTCGGGTCGCTCCGCGATGCGCGGAGCGCGCGCTAGCGCTTCAGGAGAGGAACTGGGGAGGTGCTCGAGCGGGGGCGGTGCGTCGGACGGCGGCCGCGACGGAAACCACCGGCTGCACCAAGGCAACGCGGATCGCGGTCGCAGGTGTGGCAAGGGTAAACGCTTGCGGCGTGACGACGCGCGCGCTGGCGTAGTGGCACAACGCGCAGCGCAGCTCGTCGTGCAGAATAGCGCACCGCGCATCATGACTCGCTTCAAACCCTGGCGGGGCAACGACAGCGTCGCGCGCGTGCGCCAACGTGATCGCGCCGCCGCCAAACGCCTGAATGGCGAGCAGAATCGTGAGCGGGATGCGTCTCAGCATGGTCTCCTTCATACGCCGGCAGTGGCCCGGGTGTTGCCGCGCCCATACGCACGCAGCCGCCGCAGCATCCGGCGATCGTGCCGCAGCGGATCATCACGCTTCGGCGTTTCGATAATCTTAACCACCGCGGCGAGCTTGGGGTCCCGCATGATGCGGCGGAACGGCTCCGGCCCGATGCGCCCCTCGGCAATCCACTCGTGCCGGTCCAGCCGCGATCCGGGGGCGGCGCGGGAGTCGTTGAGATGCAAGCACTTAAGCAGATCGAACCCGATCACCCGATCGAATTCCTCCCACACCGACTCGACGCGCGACAGGTCGTACCCGACGGCATGCAGATGCGCCGTGTCGAGGCAAAACCCCACCCGCGTCCGGGTCTCGTTAGGCAGCGCGTTGCGCAAATCGCGCAGCTCCTCGAACCTCGCCCCCAACGCGGTTCCCGATCCCGCCGTCCCCTCGATCCACACCTCCAGATCGCCGGGAACGGACTGCAGACATGCCGCGTAGCCCGAGGCGTTGCGCTCGAGACCCGCCTCGCGGTCGTCCATGTAGTTGCCCGGATGCGAGACGACGGCGCGCAGTCCGAGCGCCCGTGATCGCTCCAGCTCCCCTCTGAAACTTTCCATGCTGCGCGACCGCAGCACGGGGTCGGGCGACGCGAGGTTGATGAGGTAGCTGTCGTGTGCAACGACCGCCTCGAGCTTGTGCCGCAGGACCTCGCTCTTGAACCGCTCGACCACCTCGGCGCTGATCGCCGGCTCGCGCCACTGATTCGGCGTTTTGGTAAAAAGCTGAATTGCGCTCGCCCGCAGCGCCGCGCCACGTTGCGGAGCGCACGCGACGCCGCCCTGGCTGGAGACGTGCGCGCCCAACATCACGACTCTCCCGTGAAGGCGAGCCGCGAAATCAGCGGGACGAAGCGAACGCCGCCCGCGTGGCGTTGTAGCAACCCGTCGCCGTCCCTGGGTCGTTCCAGGATGACCAGCTCTTGAGACGCGAGGTCACCGACCGGAATCACCAGCCGGCCGCCCGGGGCGAGCTGCGCGGTGAGCGGCTCGGGAATGCGCGGCGCCGCCGCGGCGACGATGATGCCGTTGAATGGCGCTTCCTCCGGCCAGCCCGCGGCGCCGTCCCCCAGGCGGGTTTCGATGTTGGTCAGGCCGAGGCGCCGGAACCGCTCTTCGGCTTCGACGAGGAGATCGGGCAGGCGTTCGACCGTGAAGATTTTGCCGCCGCGAGCGAGATGCGCGAGAATCGCCGTCTGGTACCCGGACCCGGTGCCGATCTCGAGAATGCGGTCGGTGCGTTTGGGACTGAGGCGCTCGGTCATGAGCGCCACGACGTACGGTTGCGAGATCGTTTGCCCGCTGCCGATCGGGAGGGGAGCGTCGTTGTACGCGTCCGAGGCTAAGTGAGGAGGCAAAAACCATTCGCGAGGCGCCCAGCGCATGGCCGCGAGCACCCGCAGATCCTGCACGCCGCGCCCGGCCAGTTGCCGCATGACCATGCGGCTGCGGGGTCCGCGGGTAGCGGGCGCGGGATACGCTTGCCGGGGCATGCGTTGAACTATACCTTGGCCCCGCACCTAGCGCGGGAGACGATGCTTTGCCGGACATGTTTCGTCACCGCATTCTTCTGCTCGGCAATCCCGGCAGTCGTCCTGAGGGCCTGGAGCGCGTGCTGGTACGCGGCGGCTTTCAGGTCACCGAAACGCCGTCCGCCACTCCTCCCGATTTCATTCTCTACACCCCCGGACCCGGCGACCAGAATCTCGCGAATGAGGTACGCGCGCTGGCGACGCAATCGACGTATGGGGGCTCGCCGGTGTTTGTCCTGCTGACGGACGGCCAGACCGACGCCGCAACCGACGCGCTGCTCGCCGGGGCGCGGGACGCGCTCGTTGCCCCGATCCATCTGCCCGAGCTGCGCGCGCGCCTGGACGCCCATATCCGGGCCCGCACGGAGACGCGCGAGGCGCAGGAAGCGCTCCGCGCACGCGACCTCCTGTTCGACATCTTCCAGGAAGTCTCCGCGGCCGTGCGTGCCGACGAGATCTTCCAGACGCTGGTGCGTCGCGTCGGCCAGGCGTTCGGCCTGTCGCACTGCTCGTTCGTCCTCACCGCGCCGGGGGACGACAAGGGTCGGGTCGTGGCGGTCTACGAGAATCCGGCGATCCGTGACCTGCGGGTCGACCTGGAGCGCTATCCCGAAATCCAGGAGGCGATCCGCACCGAGCGCCCGGTCGTGATCCACAACGTGCACGAGCATCCGCTTTTCGCGACGATCCGGCAGCATTGGAATCAGCACCAGATCGAGGTGAACGTGCAGGCCGCGGTGGCTTTGCCCGTGTTCGTGCAGGGGCGCGCGGCGGGCGTCTTCTTCCTGCGCACTGAGAAGGGCGACCCGCAGCTGCGGGCCGCGGACGTCGCGTTTGCCAACACGATCGCCCAGGCGGCCGCGCGCGTGCTCGAAAACGAAGAGCGCCGCTCGGCGATCTATCGGCGGCAGATCAGCGCCGGCACCACCGACGAGACGACCGGGTGCGCGTCGCTCGACGCGCTGGACCGCCGCTTGCGCGACGAGTTCGAGCGCGCGCGCCGCTACTCATTGCATTTCTCGCTCGTGGTCATCGACATCGATCATTTGCACGAAATCAACGACCGGCTGGGCCACACCGCCGGCGATCGCGTGCTGGGGGAAATCGGGGCCATCCTGCAGCGCGAGCTGCGTGCGCCCGACTTCGTGGCGCGCTACGGCGGCGACGAATTCGCGTGCGTGTTGCCCGAGACGGATAGCACGGGCGGCCGCCACTTCATCGAGCGGCTGCGCCAGGTGTTCGTGCGCCACACGTTCGCCGATCTCGGCCCGGCGAACGCGCCGGCGATCACCGCCGGCGTCGTCGCGTATCCCCACAGCGAAGTATTGCGGCCCGAAGACCTGTTCACGTTGGCGGAGAACGCGCTGCAGAAGGCGAAGAGCGGGTCGCCCGACCGCATCGCCGTCATAGGAGAGAACTAGTCGAGCGTCTTCTGGAAGCGGCGGACCGATAGCGCGATCAGCACCGTCGCGAACAGCAGCAGAGTCGCGATCTCCTTCCACAATTCCGTCACGCCGACCCCCTTCAGAAGAATACCGCGTAGCACCTTGAGGAAATGCGTGAGTGGCAAGAACGCGCCGATCCACTGGAAGAAGGCGGGCATCGCCTGCCGCGGGAACATGAATCCTGAGAGCAGGATGTTGGGCAGGACGAAAAAGAAGCTGGCCTGCATCGCCTGCTGCTGCGTGCGGACCAGCGTCGAGACGAAGAGGCCCAGCGCCAGGCTGGCCACGATGAAGACGAACGAGACGCCGTAGAGCAATGCCACATTGCCGGTCAGCGGCACGTCGAACACGAATCTGCCGAGCAGGAGCACCGTGGTCATCTGCACGAGCCCCACGCCGACGTAGGGAGCGATCTTGCCGAGCATCAACTCGGTCTTGGTGATCGGCGTGACGATGAGCTGTTCCAGCGTTCCGCGTTCCCGCTCGCGCACGATCGCCATCGCCGTCACAAGCACCAGCGTGATCGTGAGGATCACGCCGACGAGTCCCGGCACGATGTAGTTCGGGCTGCGGAGACCGGGGTTGTAGCGTGGCCGGACGCGCGTCTCCAGCGGCAGCGTCGGGCGGCGCGCCGCGGCGGAGAGGATCGCGAGGTTGCGGACCTGCGCCACGCCCGCGGCTGCGGCGAGCGCTGCCTGCGATGACAGCGGATCGGATGCGTCCACGATGACCTGGATGGTGGCGGTCGTCCCGCGCGCCAGATCACGCGGATAGTCATGTGGAATGGCGATGCCGGCCTGGGCATCGCCCCGGGCGATCCAGGCGTCGAGCGCATCGCGCCCGTCTACATATGCGACGATGCGGAAATTGCCCGTGTTCTGAAACGCGGCGATGGCTTCCCGGCTGGTTGGCGTGCGTGATTCATCGAGCACCACCGTCGGGATGTGGCGCACATCCGTCTGAATCGCGAAGCCAAACAACAACAACTGGATGATCGGGACGGCGACCATGATGCCCAGCGTCAGGCGGTCGCGCCGCATCTGAATGAACTCTTTGCGGAACATCGGGCCGAAGCGCTTCATGCCTCCTGCTCCTGCTCATCGCGCTGCTGCAGGATGATGAAGGCGTCTTCCAGATCCTTGCCCCCGACCTGGCGGGCTACTTCGTCCTGCGTCCCCAGGGCGATCAGATGACCCTGGCTCATGAGGCCGATGCGATGGCAGCGTCCCGCTTCATCCATGTAGTGCGTCGTGACGATGACGGTGGTCCCTTCGCCGGCGAGCGTTGCGATTGTGTTCCAGAATCCGCGTCGCGCCGCCGGGTCTACGCCAGCCGTCGGCTCGTCGAGAAAGAGAACGGGTGGCCGATGCATGAGCGCGCAGGCGAGGCCGAGACGCTGCTTCCATCCGCCGGATAGCGTCCCGGCGAATTGATCGAGCCGGCGATTCAGCCCGAGAAAGCTCACCACCTCGGCGATGCGCCCTCGGCGACTCGGTCCCTCGAGGCCGTAGATCCCGGCAAAGAAATCCATGTTCTCGGCCACCGTGAGGTCCTCGTACAGCCCGAAGCGCTGCGACATGTAGCCGATGCGCTCCTTGATCAGGTCGGGTGACTCTCGCACGTCGACCCCGGCGACGATCGCGGTTCCCTCGGATGGCGCGAGCAATCCGCACAGCATGCGAATCGTCGTCGTCTTACCCGAGCCGTTGGGGCCGAGCAGTCCGAAGACTTCGCCTTTCGCAATGGTGAGGGTCAAATCCCGCACGGCAACGATTGGACCGAAGCGGCGCGTGAGGTGGCGAGTCTCCACCGCGACGTCGCTCACGGCAATAGCGGTATTTCTACCTGGACCGGCATTCCGGCCTTGAGCCGTCCGCCGCCTCCATCGGTCGTGATCTTGATGCCGAATACCAGGTCGGCGCGCTCCCGTTCGGTGAGTGCGGCACGCGGCGTAAACTCCGCCCGCGGCGCGATCTCACTGATCTGGCCGGCGAAGGCCGTGTCCGCATACGCATCCACGCGAATGCGGACGTCTTGTCCGGTTCTGAGCCGCGCGACAAACCGCTCGCCGATGTAGGCGCGAATCCAGGGCGTGCGCACCAGACCGACCGAGACCACGGGAACGCCGGCGGCGATGACCTCGCCGCGCTCGGCAAATCGGGTCAGCACGATGCCGTCGGCGGGAGACAGCAGCACGAGCTGATCACGGATGGCTTCGGTGGCCTCCGCACCGGCGCGCGCCGCCTCTGATTCCCGCACCGACGCGCGGACGGACTGCAGCCGGGCGGCAGCTGCGGCCGCGGCGGCCTGTAAACGCTCCAGCTCCTGCGGGGATGCGATGCCCTGGAGCGCCAGCACGCGTGCCCTGGCGAGATCATTCGCCGTGCGCTGGCTGTCCGCCTCCGCGACCCGGATCTCGGCGGTGCGAGTGGCGGCGGCTTCGGCCAGCGCGCGCCGCTGCTCGATCAGCGCCGAGAGGCCAGGCTGCTCCAGGACGGCGACGGTATCTCCGGCGTGCACGGAATCGCCTTCATCCTTGAGCAACCGTTGCAAGCGACCGGCCGCGAGGGGGCTGAGCCTGACCTCGCGAATCTCAACCGTGCCGGCGACGGTTAGGATGTTGCTTGAGCCCGTGCACGCCGCCGCGACAACTCCCGCGGCGAGCGCTAACGCCGCGGCCGGGGCGAGCGCAGCCAATTGCCGGGATCCAGTGCAATGCCGCCCTGGCCGCGAATCTCGAAATGGAGGTGCGGGCCCTCGTCGCTCGATTCACCGCCGACGTGGCCGATCACCTGCCCGCGCATCACGTGGTCGCCCGGACGGACGGTCGCATCATTGAGGTAGGCGTAGAACGTGTAGTACCCGCCGCCGTGGTCGATCAGCACGGACGTCAGATACAAGCCCAGCGGTCCCGCGAGGCTGACGGTGCCGGCGGCGACCGCGCGGACAGCCGTGCCGACGGGCGCCTTGATCCCGATCCCGTGGCGTGGAATGCGCGTGTTGTTGGGACCGGTCGTCGTGCCGAAGGGATAGATGATCGAGCCCCCCCCTTCCACCGGCCAATCGAGACCGCCGAGATCCGCCGTCGTGATCGTGCCGGCCCCGGTGGCGACGCCACGCGACTCCGCCGCGCGACGCGCGCGCTCGAGTGCCTCGATGCGGTCGTTGAGCGTGCGCTCGTCCTTGTCGAGACGGGTGAGCCGCTGCTCCGCCTGCCGCGCGTTGCGGCGAGTTTCCCGCAGGTTCGTCTCTCGCTCGTGCTCGAGCGCGAGGTAGCGCCCCAGCTCATCGGTCCGCTCGCGCCGGCGCCGGCCCAGCGTCTCCCGGGCATCGACGAGCAGCTGGCGCTGCCGCGCCACGCGGTCGCGCAACTTGTGCATGTCGTTGGTGAGGAGCCGGTCCTGGCGGCTGACGAGAAAGAGATACTTGTAGCGCGAGAGCAGATCGCCGAAGCTCTCGGCGGCGAGCAGCACCTGCCAACTGTACAACGCGCCGCGTTTGTAGATATCGACGAGCCGCCGCTCGAGCACCGCGCGTTTCTCGAGCAGCGCGTCCTGCGCGATCAACAGATCGACCGTGATCTGGTCGATTTGCGCGCCGAGTCCCGTGATTTGACGGTCCAGCTCGTTGACGATGCGGTTCGTGCTGAGTTTCTGCGATTCAATGTTCGCGATTTCGTCGGAGAGTGAGTGCGCCTGGGTGCGCAGCCGCGCGAGCTCCTGCTCGACTTCGGAGCGCTCGCGCTTGATTCCTTCCAAGCGGTGCTGGTTATCCTGCATCTGTTGTTGGTAAGTCGGGCGCTGCGCGGCGACTGGCGCGGCAGTCAGTAACAGCAGCAGGGCAACGCGCTTCATATGCGCTTCAGGTGTCTCCCGACGCTCATCGCGCTTCCCAACAGTCCAATGAGCGCACCAAACGCCACAATCGCGACTGCCTGCTCCCGCGTGAAGAACGCCGATTGCAGCAGATAGCGATTGATCAGCACATACGCGGCAAACGACAGGCCGATCGCGACGGCGCCGCCCAGCAGCCCCTTGATGGCGCCCTGGAGCAGGAACGGCCGGCGGATGAACCCGTCCGTGGCACCCACGAGCCGCATGATCGCGATCTCGCGGCTGCGCTGGAGCACCGCCATGCGGATCGTCGTGCCGATGATGATGATTGCGACGACGGCGAACGCAGCGCCCACGACGATGCCCACGGCCGCCGCGAGCCCGCGCAGGCGATCGAGCTTCTCGACCCAGTCACGCCCGAATCGCACATCATCCACGAACCCGAATCCCCGGAGCCGCTCGGCGACGGCGCTGACGTGATCGGTATCGCGAAATCCGGGCTTGAGTTTCACTTCGATGGAGGCGGGCAGGGGATTGCGCTCCAACTCCTGCATGACGTCACGCAGCTCGACGAGCTCGGCGCGCGCCCGGGCGAGCGCCTCGTCCTCCGAGACGTACGTCGCCGACTGGACTTCGGGAAAGGCTTCGATGTCCTTGAGAGCCTGCGCGGTGGCTTCGATCGGGGCGCCGGGAAGCAGATACGCGACGACTTCGACCCGCTCCTCCACGGCGTGCAGCGCGTCCTGGAGATTCACGACGACCAGACCAAACAGTCCCAGGACGAACAGGGAGAATGCGATCGTCGTCACCGACAGCACGGAGAGCAGCGGCGCGCGCTTGAAGGTGAGCATCGCTTCGCGAAACGTGAGGTTCACGGGGCCGCCGCCTGGTCTCGCGCCTCATCCACGGCCGAATCGTAGACGAGCGCCCCTTCCTGGAGCTCGATCACGCGATACGGCGCCTGGCGTACCAGGTCGAGGTCGTGGGTCGCCATCACGACCGCCGTGCCGCTGGCGTTGATGTCGCGCAGCAGCTGAAACACGCCGCGGGTGGCCCGTTCGTCGAGGTTGCCGGTGGGCTCGTCGGCGAGCAGTACGGTGGGCTCATTCACGAGGGCCCGGGCGATGGCGACGCGCTGTTGCTCGCCGCCGGACAGCTCGCGGGGGTAGGCCTGCGCTTTGGCGGCGAGACCAACCTGTGTGAGCACCCGCATCACCCGCGCTGCGATCGTCGATGAGCGCGCGCCGGTGACCTCCAGCGCGAACGCGACGTTCTCTTCGGCCGTGCGGTCCTCGAGCAGGCGGAAGTCCTGAAAGACGATCCCGAGCTTGCGGCGGAGCAGGGGGACTTCGCGCGGTCGCATCTCGTTGACGTTGTATCCCGACACCCGCACGTCGCCCGAGGTGGGGCGCTCCTCGGCGTAGATGAGCTTCATGACCGTCGATTTGCCGGCGCCGGAATGCCCGGTGAGAAACGCGAACTCACCCTTCGCGACGTGAAAGGAGACGTCCTTGAGCGCCAGGCCGCCCTTGGGGAAGGCCTTGAAGACGTTGGTGAACTTGATCACTTAGCGCCGCGCCAGGGCCTGGGCGAAGTCCGCGATGAGATCATCGGGATCCTCCAGTCCCAGGGAAAATCTCAGGAATCCGTCCGGAATGCCAGCCTGCGCGCGTTGTTCCGCCGTGAGACTGGCGTGCGAGGTGAGCCGCGGCTCCGACACCAGGGTCTCTACGCCACCCAGGCTCGGTGCGTGCGCGGCGATCGACAGCGCCTTCAGGAAGCGCTCGGCGGCGCGCACGCCGCCCTTCAGCTCGATGCCCAGCATCCCGCCGAAGCCGCCCAGCGTGCGCTTTGCCTGCTCGTGGTCCGGATGCGACGGCAGGCCGGGGTAGTGGACTCTGGCGATCGCGTCCTGTTTCGCGCACCACTGCGCGACGGCGAGGCCGATCTCGTTCTGACGCTGGACGCGCACCGTCAGCGTGCGCATACCGCGGTCGATCAGCCACGCGGCGAACGGATCGATGGCTTGTCCCCACACTTGCATCAGGCGCCGCACCTCTTCGACGACTTGATCCGTCCCCGCCACGGCGCCCGCGATCACGTCGGTGTGCCCGTTCAGGTACTTCGTCGCCGAATGAATGACGAGATCGGCGCCGTGCTCGAGCGGCCGGAAATTCACGGGCGACGCGAAAGTCGAATCGACGATGAGGGCGAGTCCTTCGGCCTTGCATACGGTGGCGACGGGCTCGAGATCGATCACGCGCAGCAGCGGGTTCGTCGGCGTTTCCAGGAACACGGCGCGCGTCGTCTTGCGCAACGCGCGCTTCCAGGTGCGCTGCTGCGTCGGATTTACGAAGGTGACGTCGATGCCCAGCTTCCCGAACTCTTCGCGGAACAGCCGGAAGACGCCGCCGTAGATCCATTCGCTCGCGAGCAAATGATCGCCGGGGCGTAAGACGGCCAGATGTGCGAGCGCCGTCGCGCCCATGCCGCTCGACAGGAAGAGCGCGGCATCCGCGCCCTCGAGCAACGCCAGCTTCTTGCCGATGTCGACTTGATTGGGGTTGTTCCCGTAGCGGGTGTATAGCACTTCGGCGCTCGAGCCGACGGGATTGGTGAATGTGGCGCTTTGGTAGAGCGGGGGAGCGACAGCCGTCCAGTCGGCGCGCGCCTTGGGATCGCCGTGAATGGCGTGGGTGGAAAGTCCCAGGCGGCGGCGTTTCACGCCGCGGTGAGTCGGATGGAGCCTCCCGGATTGCGTGCGGCCAGCCGCCGCTCGACCAGCTCATCGAGTAGCGCCGGAGCCGGCTCACTGGCGCCGAGCCCCTCGAGAGCGCCGTCGGGGCGCTCGTACAGCACGGCCAGCCCGGCGCCGGCGAGCACAGGCTCGATCGCCTCACGGTGCGCGTCCGTCAGGCCGCGCAGCAGCAACACCTTGACCTTTTCGCGGACCAGCTTGGCCACGATCTCATCGGCACAGGAATAATCGAGGCACCCGACACCGGCGAAATCCATCACCGCGATGCTGCCAGGAGGGAGATCTCGCTCGATGTTTTCGCGAACGGCCCGCCCGGTGGGCCGCGTGACGAGGTCGGCGTAGAAACCGGCGACCGACTGCTGCAGAACCGCGTGTACCATGATGTGTTGAATCACTGCTTCGACGACCCTCCTGCTTTCTCCGACACCTGTTCCGGAATGATGAGCAGAACTTGCGACCCCGGAAACGCAGGTAACCCGTCTTTCAGCGGGACATCGTCGTCCCAGCGCGGCACGATCGCGATCCGCGCGGTACCGCTGCGGATGGCGACTTTACCTTCCCAGCGCGCGAGATAACGACGAATCCCCGCGAGTCCCTGGCCACGCCCCGGATCGCGGAAGCGGCTCACGCCTTGGATCAGCGCCGCCTCCAGCGCCGCGGCATCGCCCCAGCGCTCGCCGAACCGCTTGGCCTGCGTGGGTTCCAATGAATGCCGGAATCCGACACCGGCGTCCGCGACCGCGATCACCACCACGCGGCGCGCCAACTTGCGCCGCCAGTTGTACGCCTGCACCGCCACCCAGCCGCCGGTGCCCGCGTGCTCCACAATATTCTGACAAGACTCCGAAAGCGCCATAGCGAATCCCATGGTCGCCTTCGGATCGAGTCCCAACTCCGAGCTGAGGATCGCGGACGCGCGCTGCTGAATCGTGCTCACGACGGCGTGCACATCTTCGGCGGCGCGCACCGGTGTCACCGGCAGCAACACTTCACTCTCCACGGCGACCTTCACCTTCGGCACCTTGCCGTGCACCTCGAACAGGTCCGCCGC
>WNEY01001456.1_pt1 | contig 18006 bp, 17 predicted proteins | sample 5400531 | NCBI WGS metagenome assembly WNEY01 (sample SAMN13153338, study PRJNA577476) | soil metagenome | isolation source: 200 cm saprolite under Douglas fir tree site 1 | place: USA:California | collected 2015-04-18
CGTCCCGCGTGTCCGCCACGTCGTGCGTCCGGATCAGCGCAGCGCCATTGACCACGGCGAGGGCCGCGGCGGCCAGCGATCCGGCCAGACGATCGGCGGGCTGACGGCGTCCGGTGATCGCGCCGATGAACGACTTTCGTGACACGCCGACGGCGAGCGGCCGGCCGAGGTCGCTCAGCGCCGAGAGTCCGGCCAGGACGCGCACATCCCATTCGTCCCACGGCACGGCCTCGTCGCGGAAGAAGCCGATTCCAGGATCGAGGACGACATGCTCGTCGGCGATCCCCGCCCGTCGTGCGCGCTCGAGTGCCGCGGCGAGGGCGGCGCGAACGGCCAAGACCGGGTCGGGCCGGGGCGAGCGCACGACATCAGGGTGAGCCATGAGGACGACACCGGCGCCGTGGCTCCGAACGACGCGTCCCATGGCCGGGTCGGCGAGACCGGAGACGTCGTTGACGATGCGCGCGCCGGCTTCGAGCGCCGTCTCCGCCACCGTCGCCCGGGCCGTGTCGGCGGACACCGGCACGGGCAGCTTGGCGGCGAGGGCCTCCACCGCCCGGCCGAGGCGTCCACGCTCCTCGTCCGGGGTCACGTCGCTGCACCGGTACGGCGCCGTCGATCGCGCGCCGACGTCGATGATGCAGGCTCCCGCCTCGACCATCGAGAGCGCGGTGGCCACGAGTGATTCAAGGCTCACGGGAACGGAGCCGGCGTAGAAGGATTCAGGGCTGACGTTGAGCGCGCCCATCACGACCACGGGCGCTCCGCCACCGATAGGGACACCAGCCAGGATGGCGCGAACCGGAGCCAACACGCTCCGGCTCAGGCCGGGGCCGGGGCCTCTTGGAAGGGCCGCGCGCGGAGGATCTGCGCGATATCCTCGCGGTCCAGCGTCTCGCGCTCGAGGAGCGCGCGGGCCAGCGCGTGCAGCTTCTCGATGTTCTCCTCGAGAATCTGGCGGGCCCGCGTGGCGCACTCGATGACGAAGCGCTTGATCTCGGCGTCGATGGCTAGGGCGGTCTCCTCGCTGTAGTCCTTGGCCCGCGCCACCTCGCGCCCGAGGAAGATGTGCTCCTCGTTCTTGCCGAAGGTCAGCGGGCCCAGCCGGTCCGACATCCCCCACTCGCAGACCATCTTGCGCGCCATCTCGGTGGCCTTTTCGAGGTCGTCGCCGGCGCCCGTCGTCTGCTGCTGGAGGACGACCTCCTCGGCGGCCCGACCGCCAAGCAGGATGGTGATGCGGTTCAGCAGGTACTCCTTCGAGTAGTTGTACTTGTCGTCCAGCGGGAGCTGCTGGGTGAGGCCGAGCGCGCGGCCGCGCGGGATGATCGTCACCTTGTGCACGGGATCGGTCCCGGGCAGGAAGTCGGCCACCAGCGTGTGGCCGGCTTCGTGGTAGGCGATCGTCCGCTTCTCGGTGTCGCTGATGATCATGGAGCGCCGCTCGACGCCCATGAGGACCTTGTCCTTGGCGTTCTCGAAGTCCAGCATCTCCACGAGCTTCTTGTTCGGGCGCGCGGCCAGCAGCGCCGCCTCGTTCACGAGGTTGGCGAGGTCGGCTCCCGGTCGAAGCGGCCGGGACGGAGCAGCGCAGGGTCCAGGACGTCGGGCCGGTTGGTGGCGGCGATGAGGATCACGCCCTCGTTGGTCTCGAACCCGTCCATCTCGACGAGGAGCTGATTCAGCGTCTGCTCGCGCTCGTCGTGGCCGCCACCCAGGCCGGCGCCGCGATGGCGCCCGACGGCGTCGATCTCGTCCATGAAGATGATGCAGGGCGCGTGCTTCTTGCCCTGCTCGAAGAGATCACGAACCCGCGAGGCGCCGACGCCCACGAACATCTCGACGAAGTCCGACCCCGAGATCGAAAAGAACGGAACGTTGGCTTCGCCCGCGATCGCCTTCGCGAGCAACGTCTTGCCGGTACCGGGAGGCCCGACGAGGAGCACGCCCTTGGGGATCTTGCCGCCCAGCTTCTGGAACTTCTGCGGATCCTTCAGGAAGTCGATGATCTCCCGCAGCTCTTCCTTGGCTTCGTCGACGCCGGCGACGTCCTGGAACGTCACCTTGTTCTGCTTCTCCGAGATCAGCCGGGCCCGGGCCTTGCCGAACGACAACGCCTTGGCGCCGCCGCCCTGCATCTGGCGCATGAAGAAGATCCACACGCCGATGAACAGGAGCATCGGAACCCACTGCAGGAAGATCGCGTACCACGGGTTGGAATCCGGTGGCTTCACGGCGATGCGCACGCCCCGGTCACGCAGCATCTTGATGAGATCGGGATAGTCGACGATGTAGGTCCGCTGGGTCTGGGCACTGTCCTTCAGACTGTAGGTCACGTGGTTGCCGCGAATCACCACGGACTCGACACGGTTCTGCTCGACCGCCCGCAGGAATTCGGAGAAGTTCGGCTGCTCCTGGCCGCTCTGCTGGGCTCCCTGGAAGACCGTGAAGAGGAGGATGACGATGAGGCCGATGACCATCCAGAGGGCGAGGTTTTTGTAGACCTGATTCATTTGACGGTGATTATAACACCAGCCGCACCGTGACGCGCCGCGCCGACGTCAGCGCCCCCCGCTGTCGTCCAGCGCGGCGACGTACGGCAGATTGCGATAGCGACCATTCCAGTCCATGCCATATCCCACCACGAAGACGTTCGGGATCGTGAACCCGATGTAGTCGAGGTCGAGCTCGACCTGCCGGCGCTCGATCTTGTCGAGCAGGACGCACACGCGAAGGCTGCGCGGATGGCGGGCGGTGAGGGCGCGCTTGAGGTACGACATGGTAAGTCCGGTGTCCACGATGTCCTCGACGACGAGCACCGGCCGCCGCTCGATCGAGACGGAGAGGTCGGACTGCAGCCGGACCACCCCCGAGGGACTCGTGCCGGCGCCGTAGCTGGCCAGGCTGATGAAGTCGGTGCTCACGTCCATCGGAATGCGGCGGATGAGGTCGGCCATGAACAGAAACGCGCCCTGCAGCACGCCGACGAGGATCGGCCGCTCCGTCTCGCCTTCCTTGGCGTAGTCGCGCGCGATCGCCTGGCCGAGATCGTGGATCCGGGCGTTCAGCTCGGTCTCGGTGATGAGAACGCGCCCCAGCCGCGTCTCGGACTTATCGGATGGTGACATAGGTCGGCATGCGCTCGGTCGCACTGAGCCGCTCGGCCGCGCGGCGTGCCTCGTCCCGGCTCCCGTACGAGCCGACGCGCACGCGATAGCGCGTCGCCTCCGGGCTGTCGAGGTCGGCGACGAACGCGTCGTGGCCGGCGGCGGCGAGACGGGCCCGGATCGCATCGGCCTGCTCACGGAGCTTGAAGGCTCCGACCTGGACGGTGAAGCGGGCGGACGGGACAGCGGGTGCGCCGGCCTCTGGAGGCGTCGTCGCAGGTGGTGACGTCGCGGGAACGTCCGTCGTGCCGATTGATTGATTCGATGGCTTCTCTGTCGGCTGGGCCGCTTTGACCGCGTCGGTTCTGACGATATCGGGCTTCGCGCGCTCGGTCTTCTTGGTGGCCGGCGGCGGCGACGTCAGCGGCGCGGTCAGCTCCTGGTAGAAGGTCAGCACCGGTGCCGGCTCCACTGTTTTGCCGCGCTCGGCCAGGCGGCCGTCGGTCCCGCGCCGCGCCTCCTTGGCCACTGCGGCGCCGCCCAGCGACGGCAACAGTCGCGGGTAATACCGGCCGGCCACGACACCTCCGAAGAACGCGACGCTCAGGATCGTCACGAAGCCGAGGCCCACCAGCGTCGAGCCGATACGGCTTCCCCTCGGCGGCGGGCGCCGGCTCACGAGTCGCGTGTCCACGGTTGCCCGCATCGATGCGAAGCCCTGACGACGTCGTTCGTCAACCACCCAGTCACGTCTCGCCCCGTCACCTCTCGACACCGCGTTCGGCAGACGGAAATCGCCGCACGGCGGCGGCGACGCGCCTCATCATACCGACGGCGTCACGACACGCGAAGAAAATGCGCTCGCACTGTGCATTCGACGATCATGACGTTACCCTTTGGCGGCGTTTCAACCGCCGGCGGCGCTTCGACCTGGTCGCGATCCGGCACGCCCCGCGGGATTCGGCCTGCCGGCGGACTGAGTCACAGATCACATAATGCTTATTATGAGATAGTGGGTCTTACATATCTTTCATATCAGCTCAAAATATGAAGTAGCAGCGTGACCGATCCTCCACTCAGGACTGCCGCGATCGCCATCACGCGCACACATCGCCTCACGTCCCGGGCCGTTGGCTCTCGGCCGACGCCGAGACGATAGTGATCCGCTTTCGTGAGGGTCACGCCCAGGGCACCGGCCATCGCCGCCATCGTCCAGCCGGCGTTCGGACTCGACGTGCGCCCGTGCTCACGCCACATCGTCGCCCACGCCCGAATGGTGCTCGCACGCGTCACGGCCGTCGCGACGATGAGCAGCAGTGCACCGAGTCGCGCCGGGATGAAGTTGAGCACGTCGTCCAGTCGCGCGGCGGCCTTGCCGAAGTCCTCCAGGACGCCGTCCCGGTAACCGATCCTCGCGTCGGCGGTGTTCACGGCGCGGTAGACGGCGGCTCCGGGTAGGCCGAATACCGCATAGAAGAGCAGCGGAGCCAGGATCGAATCGGTCAAGTTCTCCGCCACTGACTCGATCGCGGCCGAGGCCACGCTGCCCGCGCTCAGATTGGCGGTCGATCGGCTGACGAGATCGGTGCCGACGGCGACACGGGCCGACTTCAGGTCGCCACGATCGAGGTCACCGGCGACGGCCAGAGCGGCTCGGGCCAGCCCGCGCACCGCGAACATCAGCTTGAGAGCGATCGCCTCGATGACGAGACCGAGGAGGCCGAGCGGGGTCGTGAGATCCGTGATCACCCAACCGGCCACGCCGGCCACGAGGGCAACGCCGACGACGAGCAGGCCACCGGCAGCGCGGAGGCGAAGCCGCGAGCCATGCGCGAAGCATCGCTCGCCGGCCGCCAGCAGCGCGCCCATCCCGGCGACCGGATGAACGAGATTCGGTGGATCGCCGAAGGCGACGTCGAGCGCCAGGGCGAGAAGGACGACGCTGGCCGAGCCGCTCAGAGCCCGACGAGGGCGGCGATGGCTTTCAGGTCCACCGCCGCAGCGACGGCATCGGCCAGACGATCGTAGCGCGCGGTCGCGCTTTCGCTGCCCCCCCACCGCAGATCGGGCTCCACGCCCTTGCGTGCGGCCAGCCAGCCAAGCAGGGCGCGCCGCAGTCTGTCGTTGGCGAAGATCCCGTGAAGATAGGTCCCGATCACCGCTCCGTCGAAGGCGAGCGCGCCTTCGCTCTCGTCACAGACGACGCCTCCGCGGTCGACGATCCTGAACGGCGCGCGACCACCATCGACCCGCGTCCGCCCCATGTGGATCTCGTAACCCTCGATCTCCTGACCGTGGGCGGCTCCGAGCGCACCGTCGGTGGCGATCACTCGGCCGCGCACGCGGACCGTTCGCTTCGTCCTCGTGAACGTCGTCACCGCGGGCAGGAGTCCCAACCCCGGTGCCGCGCTCACCGATGACTCCACGCCGTCGGGATCTTCCAGCGCGTGGCCCAGCATCTGATATCCGCCGCAAACGCCGATCAGCGGTGTCCCCGCCCGCGCCGCCGCGACGAGCGTGGCGGCCAAGCCACGCTCGCGAAGCCAGCTCAGATCCGCCATCGTGCTTTTGCTGCCCGGCACGATGAGCAGGTCGGCGCCGGCGAGATCCGACGGCGCGGCGGCGAAGCGGACGCGCACACCCGGCTCGCGCGCCAGCGGCTCGACATCGTCGAAATTCGCGATTCGTGGCAGCTTCACGACGACGACGTCCAGACGTGCGTCGCCGGTCGCCGAAGCGCCGTCGTCCAGGTCGAGCGAGTCCTCGGCCGGGACGAGACCCCGCTCGAGATACGGCACCACGCCGACGACCGGCACGCCCGTGCGCTCACGGAGCATCTCGAGCCCGGGCGCGAGCAGTGCCCCATCGCCGCGGAACTTGTTCACGAGAAAGCCGGCCACGCGCGCCCGGTCGTCGGGCTCGAGCAGCGCGAGCGTGCCCACGAACGCCGCCAGCACGCCGCCGCGATCGATGTCGCCGACGAGTAGCACGGGGGCGTCGGCCAGTCGCGCGATGCGCATGTTCACGATCTCTCCGGCCAAGAGATTGATCTCGGCCGGGCTCCCCGCCCCCTCGATGACGACGAGGTCGTGCGTCGCGCGCAGGCGCGCGAGGCTGGCGGCGACGACGGCGAGCAGTTCCGCGCGCCGCTCGCCGTACTCGCGGAACGTGAGGCGGCCGATCGGCACGCCGTGGACCACCACCTGCGAGCGGTCGTCACTCTCGGGCTTCAAGAGAATCGGGTTCATGTCGACGCTCGGCTCGACGCCGGCGGCTTCCGCCTGCGCCGCCTGAGCCCGGCCGATCTCGCGCCCGTCGGCGGTGACGGCGGCGTTCAGCGCCATGTTCTGCGCCTTGAACGGCGCCACCCGGTAGCCCTGGCGCGAGAAGATCCGGCAGAGCGCGGCGGTGAGCAGACTCTTGCCCACGCCTGACGCAGTACCTTGAAGCATCAGACACGGCGCCGTCATGCGCGATAGCGCCGCCGGAAGTCCTCCCAGAGGGCTGTGCGCGTGAAGTCGGGCGCGCGCAGCCGCTCGGACGCGTCGTCGTAGTAGGGATTCGGAAAGAAGACGGTGATCATCTGCTCGCCCCGCCCGTTCCACAGCCGGAGCCCGTAGCTGATCGGCGTGCACGTCCCGCCCGTCGTCTGGAAGAACGCAGCCCGGCCCACGCGTCGCACGAGGGCGAGATCGTCCCGCCCGCCGGCGTGCGTCTCGCCCACACAGAGATGGAAATGCCACGAGCCGGTGTCGGCGGTGAGATAGCCGTCCAGCATCGTGAGCGTCGGCGCCTGGCTGAAGCGGATCTCCCAGGCCGCACCCTGGATGATCGGGCCCAGGGTGATCCGGGCCCAGTGCTCGGTGAAGAGCTCGCGCAGCAGCCGCTCCACCCGGTCACCGGTGACGGGAATGTCGTCGTATTCCGTCGTCGTGCCGTCCAGCTCGCGCTCGACCGCGCCGGATGCGGCTGTCGTCTCCGCCATGGCGGCCTCCTCCCGCGGGGAACTGCGGAATGGCCGCCATTCTAGTCCCTTCCCGAGCTAGCGAAGCTCGAAGACCACCGGCACGCGCACGCGCAGTCGTCGAGGGGGCACGCCTGTCGGGAACGGCATCGCACCGAGGCCGCGCACCGTCTCGAGGGCCGCTTCGTCGAGCGACTCATGGGACGACGATCCGACGACGGTCACGGCGCCGACGGCCCCGTCCGGCTGGATGATCACGTCGAGGTGAACGGTACCGCTCAGCCCGCGCCGCCGCGCCGGCAAGGGATAGTGAAGTGATTCCTGAATGCGCTGGCGAAGGCGCGCCAGATACTCCGCGTGTGCCGCGGGCGGGCCGCCGCCTCCTGGCCCTGCGCCCGTGCCGACGCTCGGCGTGGCGAGCGCCAGCCCCTGACTGGCCCGGGCGCCGATGCCGCCCCCAGCTGGCACGTCGTCGGCAACGGTCGCGGACCCACCACCAACGCTCCCTCGACCCGCGCCCCCCGTCATCGCCTCCGATGGTCCGGCGGTGCCGGTCAACGGAGCTGAACGCTCCGACGACAGGGCGCTCTCCGACCCAACGACGTTCGCTCGCAGAGCCGCATTGGGCTGGGCGGCGTTGGCCGGCTGGGCTGCGTTCGCCACCGGCGCAACGTCGGAAGTTTCGCTCGCGATGGGCGGGGGCGGCGCCGCGCGTGGGATGTCGAGCGTAGCCACAGGAGGTGGCGTCGGCATCGACGGCGGTGCCGGCTCCTCAGCGCGCGGTTCGACGACGGGAACGCGCGCCGATGTGGCCGGGCTATCCGACGCGCGCGGGCCCGCGCGCGCGGGTGCTCGCCCTGGCGCCGCGGGCCGAGCCTTCGGCCGAGGTGGCGGCGCACCAGCGCCTGAACCATCGCCCAGCTCGGTCGCGTGCGTCGTCAGATCGATGAAGAGTCCCGGCAGCGAGGTGATGCGCTCCACGACCAGGATCACCAGCATCACGGCGACGATGTGCGCCACCGCCGAGACGACGAAGCCCACGAGTGGGAGTCGCCTCACGCGTGCTCCCGCATCCAGCGATCGATCCCGGCCGTCAGCGCGCTCTTGGCCGCTCGCGCCGCCGCCCAGCCGAGATCGCTCACGGGCCCGCCGAATCGGTGGCGTTCTCCGCGGCCGGTGGCAGCGACGACCACCGCGTCCGTCGACGTGCCGCTGGCCGGATCTCCCTCGAGCGTCCGCACTCCGGCCTCGGCGAGCGCCATGACCTTGGCCTCGGTCACCGTCATCACGAGGTTCACCAGCGCGGCCGGCTCGGGGGCCGCATCGATCACGAGGATGGTGTTGATCGTCGAGGTGAGCCAGGCGGCCACCGCGCTCCGCCCGGCGCTGGCCGGGTTGCTCAGGCCCACGGTGACGACCGCCATGGCCACGACCCCGTCGATGGTCTCGCTGGCGACCTCGGCGTTCTCCGTCCATGCTCCGGTCAGCAGCCCCACCCAGGGCGCGTCGATCCGACGGCGCGCCACGAACTCGGCGAGCACGCGCTCGGCGTGCTCGCCGCAAAAGTTCTTGGGCACGTGGACATTGACGATCGCCGACGCGCGACCGAGCCCCCCGCCGGCGACGGCCGACGACATCGTCGTCAGGGCCGACGCGGCGCGCACCACGACCGCGTCGCAGTCGATGTGGACGTCGACGCCGGCGACCGTCATCTCCCCTCCGTCAGTACCGCGCCTGGACACCGACGAGCGCGTTGATGCCGAGATTCGGGAAGCCGAAGACTTCCGCGTAGCGCTGGTCGGTCACGTTGTTGATGCGGGCCGTGACATCGAGAGCCGGAATGTTCCCCCGCTTGGGGAAGACGTGATAGATCGCGCCGAGGTCGATCCGGTAGTAGCCGGGGTTCCGAACCCTGGCCGTGTTGAACGCCACCGGATCGAACGCTTGATCGAACTGGCTCGACACGACGTTGATCTGCGTGAAGAGGTTGAGGGCGGGGATGGGCTCCCAGGTGACTCCGGCGTTGCCGACGTGGTGCGGCACGCGACGCAGCTCCCGCCGGGTGCTGAAGTCCTTGGTCTCCACGTGGGTGTAGTTGGCGGTGAACAGGAGCTTGTCGATGGGCTCGAGCTCCAGCGTGACCTCCTGGCCCTCGGTCCACGCCTTGTTCACGTTCACCGGCTGGAACAGACTCCCGACCAGCACGAACTGGATGAGATCGTCGAACTTGTTCTCGAAGTAGGTGGCGCCCACGCGCACGCGCTTCTTGAAGAAGCTCTGATCGACACCGGCCTCCCAGCTCTCGCTCCGCTCCGGCCTGAGATTCGGGTTGGAGAATCCCGGGAAGAACAGGTCGTTGATGGTCGGCGCTCGGAAGCCCTCCCCCCACGATCCGCGGACGCGCGTGTTGGTCTCGGGCACGAGCACGACGAGGCCGAATCGGCTCGTGGTGGCGCCGCCGAACGACGAATAGTCGTCGTGGCGCCGTCCCCCCGACAGGATGACCCGATCGAACAGCTTGACCTCGTCCTGGAAGAAGTACGCGAAGTCGTCGATCACCTTCGAAAAGACGGTGGCGACTCCGGGGCCGTTGAAGCCCGACGAGCGCTCGCGGCCGTACTCGTAGATGTGCTCGACGCCGACCGTCAGCGTGTTCCACTTGGGGACATGGAACGCGCCGAGCACCTCGACTTCCCGCCGGCTCGTGTTGATCTGCGAGCTGGTGTCGGTCGAGTCGAAGTTGAACGGAATGAGGGCGTCGGCCGGCGTGGACGGATCCTGGAACCCGGTCTGGTTCCAGAATCCGCTGATCCGTGAGTGGAGCTCGAACCACTCGACCGGCTTCTGATCCCAGAGCAGGCTCAGCGTCGTCGTCTCGCCCTGCTGGCGCGCGTTGCGATCGAGGACGAAGAACGGACTGAACGGGACCGGCGTCGAGCCGTCGAAGGGGAGATCGTTCGTCGTGCGGTTGTAGCGAAACGCGAGCCCGAGGTGACCGTCGGCGGGCAGCAGCGTCCCGACGCGGGCCGTCACCCCGCGCTGCTCGGTGCCGTCGTTGGGGAACTGACCGTTGCTCTCGAACCAGGAGGCGCCGAACGAATAGTCGAAGAGCTTGTAGCTCCCGCTGAAGCCGGCGCGCTCGCGCAGCGTGTCGTAGTTGCCGGCTTCGGTCGACGCGTACGCCGAGAACGGCCCCTCCCCCCGCTTGGTGATGATCTGGATGACGCCGCCGATGGCGTCGGGGCCGTGCAGCGTCGATTGCGGGCCCCGGACGATCTCGATCCGCGAGATCTGGTCGAGGCTGAGGTCCGAGAGATCGAACGTCCCGGCGGTGGGGCTCTTCACGCGCACGCCATCGATCAGCACCTGGACTTGCTGCGTTCCCGTTCCCCGAATCCGGACCTCGCTCAGCTTGCCGAAGCTGCCCGACCGCTGGATTTCGAGCCCGGGCACCTGCCGGAGGGCGTCGCCCACCGTCACGTAGTTGTAGGTCTTCAGCTCTTCTTCGGTGATCACCGTCACTGTCGCCCCCACCTGCGAGCGGGGCTCGGCCAGCTTCGTCGCCGTGACCACCACCGGATCCGTCTGCCGGAGCTCCTGCGCGGTCGCCGGCGCCGAGAGGCCCGGAGCCATGACCGCCACTGATATCACGATTGCCACGAGTTTGCGCATCGCTTCACTCCTCGTTTCGCGAAGGGCTCGAAGCGCTGCCCGGGGCCAGGTCTCCTGACTCGTGGATCATCACGCTCGTCCGTGCCTTCCCATCCCCGACCCGCCGTGGGGCGTCGGTGAACAGTGGCTCCGCGTTCGCGGAACGGGACGGCGCTCCCCACTCACAGTGGCGCGACCGTGCCGGTCTCGGTCCGTCGACCTCACCGGCTTCCCTCAACCTCGGGCGTTGGTCACACGCGTGTCTGGGTCTCACCCCCTTTGGCCGCGGCGTCGGGCCAGCGCACCTGCACCAGCGGGCGGCCCGTCACCGCGTTGGACTCCACCGTCACCTCGCAGCCATAGACGGCGCTCAGCCGGCCGGCGGCGAGGACGTCGGCCGGCGCGCCGAGGCGGACCATGCGGCCCTCGGCAAGCAGCAGCAGGCGATCGCACACTTCCGCCGCGAGATTCAGATCGTGAGACACGAGGATGACCGTGGTCCCGCGCTCCCGGTTGATCCGCCGCAAGAGCCCGACGCACTCGGCCTGGTAACGCAAGTCGAGGTGCGCGGTCGGCTCGTCGAGAATGAGCAGGCGCGGCTCCTGGGCGAGCGCGCGCGCGATCATTACACGCTGCCGCTCGCCACCGCTCAGGTTCCGGACCGGCATCCGGACCAGATCTTCGACACCGGTCTCCGCCATCGCGTCGCGGGCCGCGGCCACGTCCGCCGGGGTCTCGAAGAACCGGCGCGGCCCGTGGGGGTACCGTCCCATGAGGACGAGCTGCTCGACCGTGAAGGGCAACGCCGCGGGCGCGTCCTGCGGCACGACGGCGACGTGGCGGGCCAGCTCCCAGCGGCTCCAGCCGGCCAGCGACGTGCCGTCGAGCAGGATCTCGCCGCGCAGCGGCGCGACGACTTTCGTCAGCAGCCGGATGAGCGTCGTCTTGCCGGCGCTGTTCGGTCCGATCACGCCGAGGATCTCGCCCGCCTCGACGGTCAACGCGAGAGCGGCGAGCGCACGGCGCCGGTCGGCCGCCCCGGGATAGGCGAAGTCGACGTCGCGGACGGCGACGAGCGCGCTCATAGCCCGCCCCGGTAGCGCGTCCGCAAGAGATAGATGAAGAACGGCGCGCCACACAGCGAGGTGAGCACGCCCACCGACAGCTCGGCCGGGGCCACGACGTTGCGGGCCAGCGTGTCGGCGACGAGCAGGAAGATCGCGCCGCCCAGGAGCGCGCCCGGAACCAGCAGACGGTTGTCGGGACCGACGACCATCCGCAAGCTGTGCGGCACGATGAGGCCGACGAACCCGATCGGTCCCGCGAACGCGACGACGCAGGCGGTCAGCAAGGCCGATCCGACGAACACGCGCAGCTTCAGACGCTCGGCGTTCACGCCGAGCTGGAGCGCGGCTTCTTCGCCCAGCGCCAGCACGTTGAGCTGGCGAGCCTGGCCGGCGATGAGCCAGAAGCCGAGCGCCCCCAGCAGCGCGAACACCGCGAGCGCTCGGGGCGGGATCGCGCTCACGTTGCCGAGGAGCCAGTGCACGATGCCGCCCAGGCGATTGATGTCCACCAGCGAGGTGATGACGGTGATGGCGGCGGCGAAGAACATGCCGACGATCACGCCGGCGAGCAGCAGCGTCTGCACGGGCAGGCCGGCGCTCGTCGTGGCGATGAAGTAGACGGCCAGGCCGGCGGCCAGCGCTCCCGCGAACCCGAACACCGTCAGGCGCAGGGCATCGGCGACGCCGGCGGCCGGGCCCATGAGCTGGCCGATCACGACGCCCAGCGCCGCGCCGCTCGACACGCCGAGCACCGACGGCTCGGCCAGCGGGTTCCGCGTCAACGCCTGGAATCCGGCGCCGGCGACGGCGAGCGCGCCGCCGGCCAGGGCGGCGGCCGCGATGCGCGGCAGTCGCACACCCCAGATCACCACGCTCTCGGTCCCGGAAGCGTCGGCGCGGCCGATAAGCGCCGCGAAGACGTCGCCGGGAGACAGGCGAGCGCTGCCCAGCAAGGTCGCCGCCGCCACGGCGATGGCGAGCGCGCCCGCGAGCGACGCCAGGACCAGGACGAGACGGCGCCGCTCGATCACCGGAAGGCCTCGGGATGGATCGCGCGGGCGAGTTGCTCGAAGCCGTCGGCCAGGCGCGGGCCATAGCGATGCATGAGGTTGCCGTCCACGGCGTACACCCGACCGGCCTTGATCGCCGGGACGCTCACGAGCCGGTCCCACTGGTCACGAGCGATCGGTCCCGAGCCGGTGCCGTGACGAGCGAGGATGATCACCTCGGGAGCGCGGGCCACCGCCACCTCGATGCTGTATCGCGGATAGTCGCTGCGCTCGTTGGCCGTGATGGACGCGCCGCCGGCGAGACCGATCAGCTCGGTGACGATGGCATCGCGGCCCGGCACGATGAGGGGCTCGGGCCACAACACGTACAGCACGCGCGGCCGGGGCGCCGCACCGACGGCGGCGGCCACGGCGCGGATCCGCGCGTCGAACCGGTCGACCAGCGCGCCGACGGCCGTCTCGCGTCCGGTCAGGACGCCGAGCCGCGTCGTCACGTCCCTCACGGCGGCGAGCCGGTTGGCGTGAATCAGGAAGACGGGAATGCCGAGGCGTTCGAGCTGGGTGAACGTTTCCTGGCGGTTGCCGGAGTCGGTGGCGATGACGACATCGGGCCGAAGCGTGACGATCGTCTCGAGGCTCGGCGAGATCATCCCGCCCACGCTCGGCTTGAGCCTGGCCTCGGCCGGCCAGTCGCAGAAGTCGGTGACGCCGACGAGCCGGTCCTGGCCGCCCAGGGCGAAGATCAGCTCGGTCGCGCTCGGGACGAGCGAGACGATCCGTTGCGGGGCCGCCGGCAACGTCAGGGCGCGCCCGCGCATGTCCGCGAGGGTGAACGCCCATGAGGGCCACACTCCACCACCGAGGATCGCCAGGGCCAGCACGAACGCACGGGCTAGCATTGGCGCCTCCGGGCCGCCGCGCACGCCGCGACGAAGTTGGGGCCCAGCGCCGGGTTCGATCCGAAGTGGAGATGGACGTAACTCAGCAGCGCGTTTCCGATCAGGAAACCCTCGGCGTGCTCGCCAGCGTCGCGCCGGCGCACGCGATAGACGCGCTTCACGTTCATCGCCACATCGCCGAGCGTGGAGACGTGGAACTCGTGACCGCGCGCGACAGTCCCGGCCGGCCCCAGCGGTGTGTCGCCGACGAAGCGCACCTCGGTGTAGCCGAGCGTCAGGCGACGCGGCGACATGCTGACGGCCGCCGGCAGCACGCCGACCATGGAATGGGGTACGCCGTCGGTGTCTTCGAGCCGCGCCGCCAGGTACATGAGCCCACCGCACTCGGCATAGATCGGCGTGCCGGCCGCGGCGCGTTCCGCGAGCGTCTTCACGACGCCAACGTTGTCGGCGAGGGCCCGGGCGTGGAGCTCCGGGTAGCCGCCGCCGAAATAGAACCCGTCCACGTCGGGAGCTTCGGCGTCAGTGAGGGGGCTCCAGAAGACGAGCTCGGCGCCGGCCGCGCGCAGCCGGTCGAGGTTCTCGCGATAGTAGAACTGGAACGCGGCGTCGTGGGCGACGCCGATTCTCACTCGAGGCCTCCCCCCTTCGATGGCGGCGGCAAAGCCGCCGCTCGACAGCGGCGAGGCGACCGCGAGCAGATGATCGAGATCGACCGATCGCTCGATCACGGCGGCGAGCGATGCACGGCGCTCGGCGGTCAACCGGCCCTCGATGGCCGTGACGAGGCCGAGGTGACGCTCGGGCAGCTCGAGCGCCGGATCGCACGGGATCCCCCCGACGAACTCGGCCCGACACGCCGCGCTCACGGCGTCGGCGATCAGTCGCGCGTGTCCCTCACCACCCAGCCGGTTGGCGATGACCGCGGCGACTCGCAACTCCGGATCGAAGCGCTCGAAGCCGTGCACCACCGCCGCGGCGCTACGCGCCTGTGCGCTCGCGTCGATCACGAGCACGACCGATGCGTCGAGCCACTTCGCGACCTGCGCGGTGGAGCCGTCGTCGCCCGTCGGATCGGCGCCGTCGAAGCACCCCATCACACCCTCGACGATGACCACGTCAGTGTCGGTGGCGTGGCGCGCGACCGTTGTGCGGACGTGATCGCGCCCGCACATCCAGCCGTCGAGGTTGTAGGACGCGCGTCCGGTCACGAGCTCGTGAAACCCGGGATCGATGAAGTCGGGCCCGACCTTGAACGCCTGCACGCGAAGGCCCCGCCGGCGATACGCCTCGAGCAGGCCGAGCGTGATCGTGGTCTTCCCCACCCCGCTCGCCGTCCCGGCGATGACGAGAGCCCGGGTCACGCTACCGCTCCACGGGCCCGGTGACGCCGGCCGACGTGAACGTCGCCATCTCGGCGTAGATCAACGCCGCGGCGCGAGCGAGGTGGACGAACAGGGCGCCGCCCGTGCCCTCACCGAGGCGCAGCCCGAGGTCGAGATACGGCTCGAGGCCAAGATGGGCGAGCACGACGGCGTGCCCAGGCTCGGCCGAGCGATGCGAGGCGAAGAGCGCGTGGCGCGCCTCCGGGGCCAGCGTCGTGGCCACGAGCGCCGCCGCCCCGGCGATGAAGCCGTCGAGGACGACCGGGACGCGGCGGGCCGCGCCGGCGAGGATCACGCCGACGAGGCCGCCGATCTCGAAACCGCCGACGCGCGCCAGCACGTCGAGCCCGTCGGCTCCGTCGGGTTGATTGACGGCGAGCGCGCGGCGTACGACCTCCACCTTGCGCGGCCAGGCGGCGTCGTCTACCCCGGTGCCGCGGCCCGTCACCCTCGCCGGATCGGCGCCGGTGGTCGCGGCGGTAATCGCGCTCGCCGCCGTCGTGTTGCCGATGCCCATCTCGCCGGTGACGAGCAGGTCAGCGCCGTCGTCGATCATCCCCTCGGCCAGCGTCGCGCCGCGCTCGATGGCCGCGACCGCCTGCTCGGTGGTCATCGCCGGCCCTTGCGCGATGTTCGCGGTCCCACGGGCGATCGCACAGTCGATGAGACCGGGTGATCGCGGAACCGGGCTAGCGATGCCGAAGTCCGCGACGACGACGCGGGCCCCGGCCTGCCGGGCGAGGACGTTGATGGCCGCCCCGCCGGCGAGAAAGTTCTCGACCATCTGCGCGGTCACGATCTGGGGATACGCGCTGACCCCCTCGGCGACGACGCCGTGATCGGCGGCGAACACGAAGATGACCGGCTGCTCGACGCGCGGCGGTTGCCCTCGCACGCTGGCCAGCCTCACCGCGATCTCTTCGAGCCTTCCGAGGCTGCCCACCGGCTTCGTCAAATTGTCGAGATGACGGCGCGCCGCGGCGCCGGCGTGCATGACCGGCGCCGCGATGGCGTCACGGAGCTTGCGGAGCACTGTCCGGCCTCGACGCGCCGATGGCCACCGGCGCCTTGATCGTGAGGGGAAGGCCCGCGACCATGAGCGTCACGCGGTCGCAGGCGGTCGCCAGGCGTTGGTTGACGAGGCCGAGCAGATCGCGGAAGCGGAGGCCATCGGCCGTTTCGGGATGGACGCCCTCGCCCACCTCGTTGCTGACGAGCGTGAGATCGCTCGGGCGTTGGCCGATGAGCTTCGCCAGCGCCTCGCCCTGCCCGAGGATCACCTCGTCGGCGTCACCGCGCAGAAGGCGATTGGCCACCCAGAAGGTGACGCAATCGACGAGGACCGCGTCCGCTCGGCCGTCGAGCCGGGCGAGCGCACCCGCGAGATCGTACGGCTCCTCGACGGTCTCCCAGTGGGCCGGCCGCTCGGCGCGATGGCGCCGGATGCGCTGAGCCATGTCGCGGTCGCCCGCCTGCGCGGTGGCGACGAAGACCACGCGCGCGCGCGGCGCAACCTGGGCGACGGCGAAGCGACTCTTGCCGCTGCGCGCGCCGCCAAGAACGAGATGTGAGAGCGACACGGCTCCGGTTCCTCCCGCGAAGACCGGTGATGGTGGTAAGCGCCCAAGCAGGTCTCCTGGCTCTCGGATCGTCCTACTCCCCGCGCCTTCCCGGCCTCGCGGCCAGTGGCCTCTGCGGGTTTCGTCCCCGATTACAGTGACGGGGTCGCGGCGGCTTCGCACCGCCTTCCCTGGGCTCTTTCGAGCACCCGGGCGCCGACAACGCGCAGACGCTAGCAGAAAGGGCGGCCGCCTGCAACGCGGGGCAACCAGCGTGGTAGAGTACGCGCCGACGAGGGGAGGGACTGCCCATGGACCGACGCGATTTCCTGAAGGCCAGCGCCGTGGCGACGTTCACGCTCGCGACCGACGCGACGTGGGCCCAGAGCGCGAAGACGGAGATCCACTGGCTCGGTCAAGCCACGACGAAGATCACGACGCCGAGCGGCAAGGTGATCGTCATCGATCCCTGGCTGGTCAACAATCCGAAGACGCCGGCCGAATACAAGAATCTCGACAAGCTCGGCAAGGTCGACGTGATCCTGGTCACCCACGGCCACGGCGATCACGTCGGCACGCTCGGTCGCTCGGACGGCACGAGTGACGCGGCCGACCTCGCCAAGCGCACGGGCGCCAAGGTGTTCGGGCCGGCCGGCCTCATTCAGACGATGCTCGATCTGGGCTGGGTCACGCCGGAACAGGGCGTCCGCTTCGCCAAGGGTGGCACGGTCACGCCGCTGGGACCGCAGATCAAGATCACGCAGGTGCGCGCCGAGCATTCGTCGGAAATGACGCTCGTCGATCCGGCGACCAAGAAGAGCACCACCTATCCGGGCGGCGAGCCGGCCGGCTTCATCGTCGAGGTCGAGAACGGGTTCAAGGTCTACCACATGGGCGACACCGGGCTGTTCGGAGACATGCGGCTCATCGGCGACTACTACAAGCCCGACCTGATCCTGATGCCGATCGGCGGGCACTTCGTCATGGATCCGCGCGACGCCGCCTACGCGACCAAGGAGATGCTCAAGCCGAAGCACGTCATTCCGATCCACTACGGCACGACGCCGGTCCTCAAGGGCACGCCCCAGGAGTACCAGCAGTTCCTCGGGCCGACGACGACGCAGGTTCATCCGATCAGTCCGGGTGATCGGCTCACCTTCTAGTTGAAGGGCCGACGTCACGTCGGCGGTCTCGCTCTCGGCGCGCTCCTGCTTGCCGTCACGCCGGCGCCGGCGCAGGAGCGCGCCCTCAACGAGCGCCATCCCGTGCGACTGGGCGACGCGTTTCCGGTCGGTCACGACGACATCTCGCTCCTCGCCGCCGGCACCGTGATCGTGCCTCACGACGGCAGCCCGCGTGGCACG
>WNEY01001196.1_pt1 | contig 18005 bp, 17 predicted proteins | sample 5400531 | NCBI WGS metagenome assembly WNEY01 (sample SAMN13153338, study PRJNA577476) | soil metagenome | isolation source: 200 cm saprolite under Douglas fir tree site 1 | place: USA:California | collected 2015-04-18
GCCTCGAGCGCGCGGCCTCAGCGGGCCGCCCGGGCGTCCACGAGTACACGTGGGTCCGTCCGGAGCGCGTCTTCGACGTGCGCGAGGAGCTGCTGCGCCTCGCCGCCGGCTTCCGCGACCTGGCGGTGCCGGTGGCGCCCGTCAGTGCCGCGCTGTGCCGCCGGATGCTCTGCGAGGCAGCGGTGTCTCCGCTTTACAATCCGAGGATTCCCGAGGCCGAACTCGCGCGGATGCTCAGGGTCATTGCAGCCGGACTCGAGCAGCGCGGGTAGGCGCTCGCGTCGCGAGAGCGCAGTACCGAAAGACCCCTCTTCGGTCACTCAACCCGTTCGCGCCAAGCGCCCCGGGAGGAGCTCGATGTCGCCCACGCGCAAGTGTGCGAGCAGCTCGTCGCCGAGGTACTCGACGACCTCGACGCGGGCGGTGAAGCGGATAAAGATCACACCGCCGCTCCGACATCACCGGGGCGGTGCGGTCTAGGATCGCTTGCGATGAAGGCGACGGTCCGTGAGGGTCAAGCGCCCGCCGTTGTGGTTGCGCTGGAACCCGGGGAGAAGCTGACCTCGGAGGCGGGCGCGATGATGTTCATCTCGGGCGATGTGCAGATGGATGTCGAGATGCCCGGCGGGTTGATGGGTGGCTTGAAGCGTGCGGCGCTCGCGGGTGAGAGTTTGTTCCTCGTCAACTACGTGGCGCGCGGCAGCGGCGCTGTCGGCATCTGCGGCCCCTTCCCTGGCTCGATCCGCGAGCACGAACTCGACGGCGAGATCATCTGCGAGAAGCACGCCTACCTTGGCCATGTCGGAGAGATCACTATCGAGAGTGCGCTCGCGCAACGCCTCGGAATGGGGATCGCCGGTGGAGGTGAGGGCTTCTTCCTCCAGCGCCTCAAGGGCCAGGGCACCGTTTGGCTACACGGCGGCGGCGACTTCCTCGACTTCGACCTCGCCCAAGGCCAAACACTCGTCGTCGACACCGGCTGCATGGTGATGGTCGAGCCGACGGTCAAATACGACGTGAAGATTCAGAGCGGGATCAAAAAGAGCCTCTTCGGCGGCGAGGGGCTGTTCCTCGTGCACATGACCGGCCCGGGTCACGTGACGCTGCAAACGCTGCCGTTCACGCGGACCGCCCGTCGCGTACTCGAGGCGGCGCACGGCGGCGGCGACGAGAGGGGCGGGTTGCTCAGCAACATCCTCGGCGAATAAGGAGGCAACGATGGGTTTGCTCGATAAAGCCAAGGCCGCAGCAGAACAGGCTGCGGCAAAAGCGAAGGAGGGCGTCGAGGACGTGCAGACAAAGCGCGATCTCGGCCAGGCCTACGGCGAGCTCGGCAAAGTCACATATCGACTCGTCGAGAGCGGCGAGCTCTCGAACCCCGAGCTCACCACGCTCGTCGAGAAGATTCGAACACTCGAGTCACGCGCCCCCGCAGACCCAGTGATGGCCGGAGCCACCGGGACAACGACCACCGAACCGCCGCCGTCAGACCAACCGCCGGCGATGCCAACGTAACCAAGCTAGCCGCACATTGAACGAGAGTCGATTTCCGGGTTAATTGACCTGAGGTATCTCACGTCGGCTGGGTCGGCTGAGGGCTCCTGAGACGCCAAAGGCACCGTTTCCAGCGCCTTTGGCAGTAGCGGGGGCAGGATTTGAACCTGCGACCTCCGGGTTATGAGCCCGGCGAGCTACCTGACTGCTCCACCCCGCGTCGCGGGCCGCAGTATAGCAACGCACTGGCAGTACAGTCGATGCTGTGACACGCGTTGCGGCTGTCGATCTCGGGACGAACTCGACGCGGCTGCTCGTGGCGGACGTCGACGACGGGCGCATCGTGGACGTCGACCGGGACACGCGTGTGACGCGGCTGGGAGAGGGCGTGGACGAACGCCGCCGGCTCCTCCCCGTGCCCGTCACGCGGGTGCGCAACGTCCTTACCGACTACCGCCGCAGGCTTGAGTCGCTCGGCGTCGAGCGCACGCTGGCGATCGCGACGAGCGCGATCCGGGACGCGGAAAACGGGGAGGCGTTCCTCGGCGAGGTCGAGTGGAGCTACGGCTTCGCCACGCAGCTGCTGTCTGGCCACGACGAGGCGCTGATGATGTTCCGCGGCGTCACCGCCGAGCGGGCACTCGACGCGGGCACCGTGATCGTGGACGTCGGCGGCGGCTCCACGGAGCTCGTCGCCGGCGGGCCGGACGGCGTCCGCTGGCACGACAGCCTCGACATCGGCTCCGTCCGGCTGACCGAACGGTTCCTCCGCTCGGATCCACCGCCCGGCGGAGAGCTCGAGGCATGCGCGACCGCGGTGCGCGCGCTCCTCGCGGAACGCGTCCCCGACGAGATCCGGAGCGGCACGCGCTCCGCGATCGGCGTGGCCGGGACGATCACGAGCCTTGCCGCGCTCGCCCTCGGCCTGAAGGAGTACGACCGCGACCGCGTGCACGGATTCCAGCTCACCGCCGACGCGCTCGACGAGCAGCTACAACGTCTCGCTTCGGTTCCCTTGGAGGAGCGCCGGCAGATTCGACCGCTCGATCCCGAACGCGCGCCGGTGATCGTCGCCGGAGCGGTGATCGCACGCGAGACGCTTTCCTTCTTCGATGTCAGCGTGCTCGAGATCAGCGAGCGCGACATCCTCGACGGCGCGGCCCTCGCAGCCGCCGAGCTGCCGGAGCAGGAAGAGGGCGCCGCGCCGCCGGGCGCCTACACCTGCTGCTGAGTCCTGTCTGGAACGGCGGTCTTGCCGCCGTCGTTCGGGTACGCGATTCTCTGGCGGCGTGGAACCCGCGGTCTACCGCGAAGAGGTCCTCACTATCATGGGCGTGCTAGGTGACATCCGCGTCGAGCTCCACGAGATCCACCGAATGCTGGGAGGCGACGATGCCGAAGAAGAGGAAGAAGAGGACGCCTGAAGAGATCGCGGAGGTACGCGAGTGGCAGCGTCAGTCTGATGCGAACCTCCGGCGACTGCGCGAGCTCGTCGACCGCGGGTGGGCTGAGCTGGAACAGCGGCGCCGCCGCGAAAGCGCGGCCGGCTCCTAGAAGACTTCGGGCTCGGCCGGCGGCTCGTCCTCTGCGAGCCTGCGTCGCAACACGGTGCGCGACAGGATGCCGACGAGCCGTCCATCCTCGACGACCGGAACACGCTCGAGGTCGTGCTCCTCGAGCGCATGAAACGCCTCGTCGAGATCCATGGACGCGTCGAGCGTGAAGAGCGGCGGCTCGGCGATCTCCCGCAGCAGCGTCTTTCGGGGGTCGCGGCCAGTGGCGACGACCTCACGCACGAGCGTCTTGCGCGTGACCACTCCGAGCAGCTTCCCGTCCTCAGACACCAGGACGGCGCGAACTGCTGGATCCGACAGCCGCTCCCCCGCCTCCTGCGCGCTGGCGGAACCGTCGAGCGTGCCGGGCTCCGGCACCATGGCATCTCGCACCTGTTGGCTCATCGGCCGAACCCCGGCCGATGAGCGGGGGAAGGGGACTCGGGGGAAACCGGTAGGTTTCCCCGCTCGTTCTCCTCAGCCCACGCGGCGATCGGAGCGGCGCGAGGGCTGAGGCGATCCCTAAAGAAGGGGGCTCGTGGGGGAAACATGGTTTCCCCCACGGGAGCAAGCCGAAGGCGAGCGACGTTCACGGGTAAATGCCCCGCGCCTTGAGCGCCCCGGCAACCTCGTTGATCCCCGCGACGAGTGCCGCCTGGCGGAGCGAGATGTCCTTCGACTCCGCGAGCTTCCAGACACGGTCGAATGCGTCGGCGAGCTTCTCGGCGAGGCGCGCGCGGATCTCGTCGCGGGTCCAGAAGAGCCGGCCGAGATCCTGCACCCACTCGAAGTAGGAGACGGTGACACCGCCCGCGTTCGTCAAGACGTCCGGAAGAACGAGGATGCCGCGCTCGCCCAGAATCGCGTCCGCTTCGATGTTCGTCGGCCCGTTCGCGCCCTCCACGACCAGCTTCGTGTCGATCCGCGGCGCGTTCTCCGCGGTGAGCTGCCCTTCGAGCGCGGCGAGCACGAGCGCGTCGCACGGCAGCTCGAGCAGCTCCGCGTTCGTGACGTGCTGCACGTCGGGATAGCCCTCGAGCGTCCCGTGGTCGGCCACCCAGGCGCGCACCGCGTCGAGGTCGAGGCCGCTCTCCGAGTAGATCCCGCCGGAGATGTCGGAGACAGCGAGGACGGTGGCCCCCTTCGACACGAGCTCCTGCGCGGCGATGCCCCCGACGTTGCCGAAGCCCTGCACCACGCAGCGCTGCTCGGAGAGCTTCCAGCCCAGCCGCTCGCAGGCGCGCTCCATCACCATTACGACGCCGGCCCCGGTCGCCTCATGACGGAAGAGGGATCCGCCGAGCGCGACGGGCTTTCCCGTCACGATCTCCGGGACGGCGTACCCGACCTGCATCGAGTACGTGTCCATGATCCACGCCATCGTCTGCTCGTTCGTGGCCATGTCCGGTGCGGGGATGTCCTCCTGCGGGCCGATCACGCCCATCAGCTCGCTCGTGTAGCGCCGCGTCAGCCGCTGCACCTCGGCGAGCGACAGCTCGCGGGGATTGCAGCGGACGCCGCCCTTCGCCCCGCCGTAGGGAAGCCGCAGGAGCGCGCACTTCCAGGTCATCCACACCGCAAGCGCAGCGCATTCCCCCAGCGTCACGTGCGGGTCGTACCGGATGCCTCCCTTCGTCGGGCCCAGCACGCTCGAGTGCTGGACGCGGTACGCCGGAAACACCTCGACGTGCCCCTCGTCGCGCCGGATCGGGACAGCGACCATCACCGCGCGCTCCGGGCACCGAAGCCGCTCGGCAATCGACTCGTTGACCTCCGCGTAGGGAATCGCCTGCTCGAACTGCGTCAGCGCAGTCCGAAAGAGGGGCGTATCCCATTCGAGCCGAGCCTCTTCGGCTGACAGCTCCTCTAGCTCATCCACGTTCGGAGTCTAGGCTCGGAAGGTGCCGGGGGCGGGATTCGAACCCGCACGCCCCCATCGGGGACACCTGATTTTAAGTCAGGCGCGTATCACCAGTTTCGCCACCCCGGCGGGCTCAGAATAGCCGGGGCCGTGCGGCGGTCACTCGCCCGGCGAGAACTTGTAGCTCGACGGGATCGACTTCGGCGGTTTGCCGACGACGATCGCGATCTCGTGGTGGGGCTTCAGAACGAGGTCGGCGGGATTGCCCGTCTGCTGCTTCCCGTCGACGTACCACTTCAGCCCGTTGCAGTACGCCCCGACGCAGCGACCGTTGATGTAGACGGCCCACTCCGCGAAGAACTGACCGAGCGTGAACTCGTCGCTCGCTTTAGGCGACTCGATGTGGATCACCCCTCGCGTGTCATGCGTGTGAAGCTCAGTCAGATAGTTGGCCCCGGGATTGATCCCGATGGCGGCTGGAACAGCGACGCGCTTACCGTTCACGAAGATGTCAAGGTGCGCGTGGATGTGCCTCGCAACGCCCTCTTGGGACAGGGTGCTGAGGCCTAGCGGGAGTAGCCGGTCGGCCAGGAACTCGTACTCGGGCGGCCACGGGGCCTTCGTCCTCCGGATGCCGGGCAGCGTGTTGTAGTTCGCGCTCGTCGTCTTGGTCTGGGTCCCGCCCCCGCCGTTGTGGCGGGCGAGCACGACGCCGATGACCACGGCCGCCACCACCCCGGCGACCGCCACGCCGGCTGCGGCGTAGACCCACGGCGGGCGAGCGGCTCCCGAGATTTTCTTGGTGTCGCGGCGTTGCGGCGCCTGGACGCGCCTCGGAGGGGGAGGAGTACGAACTTTCTTGGCCACGGCGCGCGCAAGGGTACCCGTCCGTCTTGGCTCACGGCGGAAGTTCGCAACGTGCGCGTTTTTTCAGAGGTGCGGGCTCTTGACGGGCGCCGAACGGCCGTCATATGCTCATCGAGCCAAAGCCGATGAACCCTCGGGTTCGCCGGCTTTGGCGTTTTTTGTGGACCTTCAGGTTCCGGGGCGCTGAGCCCCCCTCCGTCCGATCCCCTCTCTAGCGTTTGTCGGTCCTATGGCAGACGTCGTACTGATCCTGGTCCTGGCTGCGGCCCTCGGGGGTGCCCTGGTCTGGCTCGCCCGTGTCCTGCGCGAGCTCCGCAGCGACTGGAGCTCGCAGCTGGCAGAGCGGACCGCGGAGGTGGATCGCCGTCTGGAGGGGGTCACGGAGACCATGGACCGGCGGCTCGGGGAGCTCGACACGAAGGTCGATCGCCGGCTCGAGAGCGCCTCGGAGACTACGAACAAGATCCACGAGCGCCTGGGCAAGGTGGACGAGGCGACGACGCAGATGCTGGAGCGGGCCAAGGATCTCGCACGCCTCGAGCAGGCCCTGCGGCCGCCGAAGGCGCGCGGCGGGTTCGGTGAGCTCCTGCTCGAGAACCTGCTGCGGGACCGGCTGCCGCCGTCCGCCTACGAGATGCAGTTCACGTTCGACTCCGGCGAGCGGGTGGACGCAGTCGTGCACGCGGACCGCTCCATTCCGGTCGACTCGAAGTTCCCGCTCGACAACTTCACCCGGCTCGTGGAGGCGGAGGCGGACGACGAGCGGCAGCTGGCCGAGCGGCAGTTCGCCCGGGACGTGAAGCAGCACATCGACGCGATCGCGACGAAGTACATCCGGCCGGACGAGGGCACGTACGACTTCGCCTTCATGTACATCCCCGTCGAGGCGGTCTACTACGAGCTCGCGTGCGGGAAGACCGGTGCGCTGCTCTCGTACGCACATGAGCGCCGGGTCTTTCCGGTCTCCCCCACGACCTTCACCGCATACCTGCAGGTGATCGCGCTCGGTCTCCGCGGCATGCAGATCGAGCAGCACGCGCACGAGGTGATGGCGTACGTCGCGGAGCTCCAGCGCGATTTTGACCGGTTCGCCGACGACTTCGACAAGATCGGGACCCACATCGGGCACGCGCAGTCGAAGTACCACGAAGCCGGCAAACGGCTCGACCGCCTCGAGACGAAGCTCGAGCGTGCGGTCGAGGAGCAGGAAGAGCTCGAAGGCGAGACCGTGCTCGAGCTCCCGGGCGTCTCGGCCGACGCGGCGTAGCTAGTAGCGCAAGAGCGCGCCGATCCCCCCGACGGGCGCGAGATCCTCGTGGTGCCTGATTGCCCACACGGCGCCGCCGTGCGCGAGCGTCTGGTGGACGGCGAGGTCGAGACCGGTGTCGACGGGCTCGAGGCGCGTCCCGTCGAGCGGGCAGCTGCCGTCGCTGGTCGCGGCTCGGCCGCAGGCGGGACAACGCCAGGCGGGCCGGTCCGAGCCTTCCTGGAAGAGCAGGAGCTCGACGCGAGCGTCGGAGGCGGCTTCGAGCGTCTGCTCCCAACCGGAAGCGGCTCGCCCGTTCCGTCCAGCCTCCTCGCTCCAACGCTCGATGGCGTCCGACTCGGCCTTTGCCTCGGCCTCCTGCAGAACCGGTGTCACCGCCTCGAGGAGCTCAGCAGGTCCCGCATCGGCTTTCGCGGGAGCCCAACCGACGAGCGCTTCCCTCGCCGCGGTCGAGAGCGCTTCGGTGAACTCGGAGCGCATCTCCTCTGCGCAGACGAGGACAATCTTGGGCGACTGCATCCGCCGCGTGCTGCGATCGAGCTCGTCGGCCACGCCCTTCAGGTGCTCCTGGACGAGCTTCTCGATGTGGCGCTGATAGCGCGCTTGCGACCAACCCCCCTGGTCGTGCTGTCCCGGCTGCTCGTCGTAGTGCTCGGCGATCTCCTCGAGCCGTCCCGCCCGAAGCCGGTACAGCTGACCCTGCTCGCGCCCGACGACGGCGACGATGGTGCCATCGGCGCGTGCGACCAGCGGCGCGAGCGGGGCGAGGTGAAACTCGCGTGCCACCTTCACGCGGTCGGGCACCGGCTCGGGCAGCGGCAGGGTCGACCAGTAGTTGTCCAGGCCGGCAGCGAAAACGGCAAGCCCTTGCGCGCCGCCTCGGTCGAAGTCGTCGTCGAACCAGCGTGCGATGCGCTCGAGGTCGGCTTTCAGCGCGCCGCGCTGCTCGTGCGTGAGGTCGCTGCGGTCGGTCTTCTCGGCCGCGGTGAGGAGCGCGTTCATGTGCGCCTGTGCGTCGCCCGCGGTCGGAACATCCGACGGATCGAGGTTGAGATAGAGGCTTGTCGCGCAACCCTTCTCGGCGCGAAAGCTCGCCAGCTCCCGCATGAGCGACCAGGTCACCGTTCGAGCCATCGCTCGCCCCTACGTACCATCGAAGCGGCGATTCTATGCATCCATTCACGGTTGGGCACGGCGCGCGAGGCGAGCCGGGAGCGATGCAACCGCGGTTGATCGGCGAACGCAGGTGGCCCGGGCAGCGGGTCGTCCACCTCCTCGGCCCGGGCCGCCACGAGCCTCATCGCCTCTACGATGAGTCCGACCCCCGGAAGCCTCAGCCGACGCGAATCGTTTAATAGAAGAGAGGAAACAGGCAGAACCTTTGGAGGAACATGACTGACAACGACGTCCGCGAGGTGATCGTCATCGGCGGCGGGCCCGCCGGGTATACCGCCGCGCTCTACGCCGCCCGGGCGAACCTTCGGCCGCTCGTCATCGAGGGCTTCAACTGGGGCGGGCAGCTCATGATCACGAGCGACGTGGAGAACTACCCCGGATACGCCGAGGGCGTGATGGGGCCCGAGATGATGCAGGACTTCCGGCTCCAGGCCGAGCGCTTCGGGGCCGAATTCATCACCGACGACGTGACGAAGGTCGACTTCTCGGAGCGGCCCCTGCGCGTGTGGGTCGAAGGGCGGGAGTACCGGACCCAGACCGTCATCATCGCCACGGGCGCCAATGCGCGCCAGCTCGGGCTCGAGTCCGAGCAGAAGCTTCAGGGCCGCGGCGTCTCGTACTGCGCGACCTGTGACGCGGCCTTCTTCCCCGACAAGCACGTAGTGGTGGTCGGGGGCGGAGACTCGGCGATGGAGGAGGCGACGTTCCTCACGCGGTTTGCCGCGAGGGTGACGATCGTTCACCGTCGCGACGAGTTCCGCGCCTCGCAGATCATGCTCGACCGCGCCCGCGCGAACGACAAGATCGACTGGATCACGAACGCCGTCGTCGAGGAGGTGCTCGGCGAGGACCGCGTGACCGGCGTACGGCTTCGTGACCTGAATACGGGCGAGACGTGGGAGCTCGAGGCCGACGGCCTCTTCGCGGCGATCGGCCACGATCCGAACACCGGCCTCTTCATCGACCAGCTCGAGCACGACGAGGCCGGCTACCTGATCACGAAGCCGCGCTCGACCGAGACGAACGTGCCCGGTGTCTTCGCCGTCGGCGACGTCCAGGATCACGTGTACCGCCAAGCTGTGACCGCGGCCGGCTCGGGCTCCATGGGAGCACTCGACGCGGAGCGCTATCTCGCGGCGCTGGAAGGCCACGAGCACACGGCGCTGACCGCCCCGCGTCCTGAGGCGGCCGAGGTCTAGCCGACCTCCTGTCTACCCTCGGCCGAATGGCCGAGTGGATCGACCTGATCGATCCGAGCGAGGAAGAGGTTCGCGCGAAGCTCCCGCGCGAGCTCCAGGAGTCCGCGCTCGACCTCCTACTCGCGCCTCCGCGCCACGCCGACGAGCCCCGGCCGACGCTGCAGGCGCACGGCGACTACATCTTCGGGATCTTCCTCGTGGCAGTCGCGGTGCCGGAGGAAGACCGCGTCTTCTACCAGGAAATCGACGTGGTCGTCACACACGACGTGCTGCTCAGCGTAAGCAAGACGCCGCCCGGGGAGCATCCATTCGATCCGCGGCCCGCCCGCGAGGCGTGCCGCCCCGACGACGACGCCGGGATGATGCTGTATCGCCTCGTCGACACCATTGCCGAGCGCTATCTGAACCTGGTCGACACGCTCGACGAGGAGATCGACGGGCTGGAGGACACCGTGGAGAAGGCTCCGCCGGCGCAGACCCGCAACCGTTTGAGCGACCTACGCCACGACCTCCTCCATATTCGTCGGACCCTGGCTCCGACCCGGGACGCGGTCCGGCGAGTCGTCGACAACGTGGTCGAGGTCGAGACGGGTGAAGAGGTCTTCCCCCACGAGGTCGAGGTGGCGTTCAACAGCGCGTACGACAAGCTGCTGCGCGCATTCGATGGTCTCGAGCTGTCGCGCGACCTCATCAACAGCGTGCGCGACTACCTACAGGCGAAGATCGCCAACGACCAGAACGAGGTCATGAAGAAGCTGACGGTGATCGCGTCCGTGCTGCTCCTCCCCACCTTCATCGTCGGCCTCTACGGCCAGAACTTCCGCCACCACTTTCCCGAGCTCGGCTGGCAGTGGGGCTACGCCTGGTCGTGGGGGCTGATCGTCTCGACGACGCTCCTCCAGCTCTGGTTCTTCAGGCGAAAGAAATGGATTTAGCGCTACCTTGAACCGGTGCCCTATTTCATCTGCCCGAACTGCAAGCAGCGCTCCCTAGACCACGACGGGCTCCAGGAACTCGACAACGTCCCCGTCGCGTGCGAGCGCTGCGGCTTCGGCTTCCTCTTCGAGCTGATGGACGACTACTACCCGGCACCGAACGCCGGGTTCGTCGTCTGCGACCGGGAAAAACGGATCCTCGCGGCGGGGCGCGGGGTTTTCGAGCTCTGCGGCTACCGGGAGCAGGAGCTGCTCGGCGCAAACGTCGTCGACCGCCTCGGGCTCAGCGGCTTCGAGCCGGAGCGGAACCCTGCGGAGCTCGCTCTCGAGTGGGGCGTGCGGCGGCTCGGCGAGAGGCTGGAGATCCGGACGCGCGCCGGCCAGCAGAAGCCCGTGACGGCCGACTTCTTCCCCGCCTACGACGAGGACGGCGGACTGCTGGTCGCCATCACACCGCGCGGCTGAACGTCGACGCGGCTCGACGGGCAGAGATCGTTGAGCACGCATTCCTCGCAGCGCGGCGCGCGCGCGAGGCACACGCGGCGGCCGTGCCAGATCAGGAGATGCGGGAAGCGGCCCCAGTCTTCTCTCGGCACGAGCTTCATCAGGTCCCGCTCGATCTTCACGGGGTCCTCGTGCTTCGTGAGCCCGAGCCGCTGCGAGAGCCGGCGCACGTGGGTGTCGACGACGATCCCCTGAGCATCCCCGAGCTCCGCCGCGACGACGTTCGCGGTCTTGCGCGCGACTCCGGGCAGGCGGACGAGCTCCTCGAGCCGCCGGGGCACCTGCCCGTCGAACTCCTCGAGCAGCATCTTCATCGTCCCGCGCAGCGACTTCGCCTTCTGGCGGAAGAACCCGGTGGGGAAGATGTCGCGCTCGAGCTCCTCCGGCGGCACCGCCAGGTAATCCTCCGGCCGACGGTACTTCGCAAACAGCTTCTCCGTCACGCGGTTGACGTTCACGTCCGTCGTCTGCGCGGACAGCATCACCGCGACGAGCAGCTCGAGATCCGAGCGCGACCTGAGCGCGATCGTCGCGTCCGGGTGGGCGGTAGCGAGCCGCTCGATGATCGGCCGGATGCGTGCGCGTTTCGGTCCGACGCGCTTCCGCGCCTCGTGAACGTAGCTCCGGGGCACTAGGAGACGGTTGCGAGCGAGCGCTCGGCGTAGCCGCCGGCGCGCAGCCGGGGACCCGCGCAGACGACGTCGAGCGCGGGGCAGCCGGCGCAGATGAACTCGTCCGGCGTGGGTCGGAACTCCCCTGCATTGATCCGGGCGATCGCTTCGCTCAGCTCCCCCTCCAGCTCCGGCACCTGGTCGGCGCGGAAGACCGTGCTCACGACGGCATCCGGCCGCTCGAGGAAGTGGTAGACGACTTCGACCTCGCGGACGCCGGCGCGGAAGCAGGCGAGCGCGTACACGAGCCGCTGCAGGCGGTAGTCGCCCTCGACGATCTCCTCCGGTGTTCCCTCTTCGAGCGAGTTCGTCTTGTAGTCGACGACCAGTGCACGCTCGCCGTCGAGCTGGAGCACGTCGAGCCGCCCGTGCAGGAGGACGCCGTCGTGCTCGAACGCGAAGGGCCGCTCAGGGCGTGTGCCCCGTAGCGCGGCGACCCGCCGCGCGAGCTCCGACTCGCAGTACGAGCGCACGAACGCGCCGATCCGCTCGACCTCCTCGTCGGTAACGCTCGGGTACCACCTGTGCACGAGCGCGACGAGATCGTCCGGCGGCAGCGGCTCCAGCAGGTTGACGAGCTCGAGCAGGCGGTGAACGGCATCGCCGATCTCGGTCGCCGCAAGCCCGGGCGTACCGGGGACCGCTCCGCGCTCGTCGGTCGGGCGCATCCCGACGACACGCTCCGCGTAGTAGCGATACGAGCAGCGCTCGAACAGCGCGAGCGCGCTGAACGAGAGGCGCCGCACGCGATGGAGCGGCGGTGCCGGCACCTCGGCCAGCGGCGCCAGGGCCGGGACGATCGCGGGCAGCGAGCCGCCGTCTTCTTCGGCGAAGAGTGCGAGCTGACCGTCCTGGGCGGCGGCCTCGACCGCGGGCGCCGGCTCTTCCGCGTAGCTGTCGACGCGTAGGATCACGCGCGCACCCTCGCGCTCCAGCTCGACGGGCTCACGGCCGGCGCGCTCGATCTCCTCCCGGGCCTCGAGCCGTCCGAGCACCCAGCCGATCGGCGTCGATTCATCCGACGTGCGGCTGGGATCGATCGAGCCCGAAACGATCAGCCGGTCGATCGCGCGTGTCATAGCGACGTAGTAGAGACGCAGGCGCTCCGCGCGCTCCTCCGCCTTCCGCGCCTCCTTCACCTCCTCGTACGCGTACACGCCGCGCCGCTCGCTCGTGATCGGGTCGGCGACGCGGAAGCCGAACCGCCCATCGGAGAGCGCGAGGATCTCGTTCGAGGCAGGCGGCGCCTTGTCGCGCCCCGCGTCCGCCACCACGACGACCTTGAATTCGAGCCCTTTCGCCGCGTGGATCGTCAGCAGTCGGACCGCATCGCCGCCTTCCTCCTCGGCCACGGCCTCGAGCTCGCGCGCACCTACCGCCTCCTGGTCGCGGACGAAGCGGACGAAGCCTTCGACATCCGGGCCGCGCAGCTCCTCGTACGAGCGCGCGAGCCGCGCGAGCTTGCGGAGGTTCGCGTACCGGCGCCTCCCATCCCATTGCGCGAGCACGGCGAGGTCGTAGTCGTGCTCCGAGAGGATCCGCTCGCAGAGCCGCTCGAGCGAAAGGCGCGCCAGGGCTGCCGTGAGCCGGTCGTACCGTTGCCGGAACGCCCGCAGCAGCTGGACGTCCCGTTCAGCCAACGTCTCCGGCAGGTCACGCTCGAGCGCCACGAACAGCGGCCGCTTGGGAGCGGCACGCCGCAGCAGGACGAGCGCATCGTTCGAGATCCCGACGAGGGGGGAGGCGAGCACGCTGACGAGCGCCTCGTCGTCATAGCGGTTCCGCAGCAAGCGAAGGTAGGCGAGGAGGTCCACCACCTGCTGCTGGCCGAAGTAGCCCCGTCCCGTGCCGCGGTACGTCGGCACGCCCAGTCCGCGCAGCTCTTCCTCGTACCACTCGGCGTCCGTCCCGGCCGCGAACAGCAGCACGATCTCCCCGGGCGCCGCAGCTCCTGCGTCGATCAGGTCGCGGATGCGCCGGGCGATCGCCCGCGCCTCGCCGCGCCGCCAGTGCACAGGCGTGTCGGCGTACGTGGACTTGTCGGTGACGAGCAGCTCGACCGGCGCCCCGAAAACCGGATCGGGGAAGTCTCCGGACGCTGTCAGCGGCTGGAACTCGTCGCCGAAATCCGCTCCGAAGAGATGGTTCACGACCGCCAGCACTTCCGCTCGCGAGCGGTAGTTCATCGTCAGCGGGAGCACACCGCCGAGGGCCTCCGAGCGCCGCTCGCGGAAGACCTGCACGTCCGCGTGCCGGAAGCCGTAGATCGACTGGAACTCGTCGCCGACGAAGAACCGCTCACAATGAACCGAGCGCGCTGGCGCGCCTTCACGCGTCGACGCGTGGCCAACCGGGTTTATCGGAGAAGCGGGCAAAGCCCGCTTCTCCTCTGAAGCGGCGCCGGCAAGCGGCGCCGCGACCCCGCCGGCGATGAGATCGATCAGCTCGCACTGGAGGCGGTTCGTGTCCTGGAACTCGTCAACCATGATCGAGCGGAACCGCAGCTGCTCACGCTCGCGAATCGCGTCGTCGTCGCGTAGCAGATCGCGCGCGCGCAGCTGCAGGTCCTCGAAGTCCAGCGCGGACTCGCGGTCCTTCCCGTCCTGATACGCGGCCGCGAAGCCCGTCAGGAGCTCCTGCAGCAGGTCGCGGTCGGCCGCCGCGAGCTCGTCCAGCGCGGCCTGCTCGACTGCGCGCCGAGCTTCCTCGTAGGTGGCCGCCCGCTCGCCGCGGAGCCTGAGGTCGCCGAGCTCGAAGAGGCGGTCGGCGCGCGCGTCGGTCTCGAGGAGGACGAGCGCCTGTCTCGCCGTCTCGCGCGCAGCGTCGCCGGCGCCCTCGTCATCCGCCAGACAGCGTGCAGCTTCGCGCAGCTCTTCAATCCGAGCCTCGAGGCTCGGGCGCTCGCCGAGCTCGAGCATGAGCTCTCTGCCCGCCGACCTGAGCGTCTCGTAGACGCCGGTGAGCATCTTCCGAAGTCCATCGGCGCCGTACACGGCAAGCAGGCGCAGCCGCGCCGGATCGTCGTCGGCGCAGAACGACGTCAGCGCCGCCTCGAACGCCTCTCCGCGCAAAACGCGCCCCTGGCTCTCGTCGAGGACGCGGAAGCGCGGATCGACGCCGGCGGCGAACGGATGTGAACGCAGCAGCCGGTGGCAGAAGCCGTGGATGGTCGAGATCCACGCGCCGTCGAGCGCACGCGCCAGATCGGGGCGGCCGCGCTCCACGAGGCTCGCGCGGATCCGGCTGCGCAGCTCGCCCGCCGCCTTCTCCGTGTACGTGATCGCGAGGATGGACTCGACGTCGAACCCTTCGTCGGACACCGCACGGGCGAAGCGCTCGACGAGCACCTTCGTCTTCCCGGTTCCTGCGCCGGCCGAGACGAACACGAGCCCGCGTGCGTCGACGGCGGCCCGCTGTTCCGGGTTCAGCTTCACGCCCGCCTGATCCTGCACATCGGCCACAGCTCGCACCAGTTCGGACAATCGCCGCCCTTCGGATCGTGGCGCACGTCGCCTTCACGGATGCGGTCGACGATCCCGACCGCGAGCTCCCGGGCGCGCTCGACCTGGCTCCAGAACGCCTCCTCGTCTAGGTAGTCGTTGTTCGCGAACCCGGGCACGCCGTCCTCGCGCGCCTCTGCGCGCAGCAGCCCCCGCGCCTTGCGCTCGCCCGCCAACGGCCTGTAGAGGCCGCCCAACGGCTCGATCCCGACCAGGTCGCGGAGCACAAGCATGTACAGCGGGATCTGGAGACGCTTCTCCGACTCGATCTGCGCGGCGGAGTGCGCGTGCTTGCCGGCCTTGTAGTCCTGGACGATCCCGCGCGTGCTGAAGGGATCGACGTCGATGCGGTCGATCTTTCCGGAGAGGGTCATCCCGTCCGCAAGCTCGAGACCGCGCTGTAGCTCGGGCGCTGCGCGCTCGGAGCCGAACAGGACCTCGAACCGGCGCGGGACGAGCGGCGCCTCCGAGGCAGCGTCTTCGCGGACGAACGCCTCGAGATCGCGCCAGAGTCCGTGCTTGAGCTCGCGCTCTTGGAGATCCGTGAGCTCAATGCGGACACCTTCGATTGCGTCGTCGAGGCAGCGCTTGAGGTATGCGACTGCGTCCTCGATGCGGTCAGGCTCGATGCGCTCGATCCCGAGCTCCTTCGGGAGCCGGGAGTAGAAGCGGAAGAGCACCTGATGCGCGATCGAGCCGCGCAGGCGCGCATCCACCCGCGCGTCAATCGTCTTCGGATCGATGAGCCGCTCGAGGAACCAGATCGAGGAGCAGTCGGCGAAGCGCTCGAGCTCCGTGACGCTGAATGTCGTCCGCGACCGCAGCTCGGCCAGAACCTGCGGATGCGTGAGGCGGGTCGGCCGCTCGAAGGCGTGAAGGGCGCGCGCGAGCCGCCGTTCCCAGCCGTTTGCGGAGGCGATCTCCTCGGCGGCGGGCCTGTCGTCAGCGGCGCGAAGGGCGACCGTGCGCAGCCGTTCACGCTCGGTGGGCGCAGCCTCGAGCTGCCAGGTCAGCTCGGAGAGCGGTCGGCGGCGAGTCCAGCGCGCGACGTCGTCGCGCGGGAACAGCGTCTGCACCTCCTCCCAGAACGGGCTCGGCTCCCGGGGACTGCCCTCGTCATTCGCCGCCTCGCGGACGAGGTAGACGCGGCGACTCGCGCGCGTGCACGCCGTGTAGAAGAGGTAACGGTCGCGAGCGACTTGGTCCGGACGCATGAGACGTGCGTGCGACCGTTCGTCGAGCTCGCGCCGTGCGTCGTCGCCGAGGAAGGGTGACTCGTGACCGCGGCGCGGGAGGCTGCCCTCCTCCAGGCCGAGCAGGAAGACGACCTCGAATCGTCGCGTGCGTACGCGCATGAGGTCGAGCACCGCCACGCGCCCGATCTCGCCGGCAGACGAGCGGCGCACTTCCGCGCGCTCGAGCGCTGCGACGACCTCCTCGGGCGAGAGAGATCCGTCCAGCTCGCTCCAGCCGCGGAGCTCGACGAGCAGTCGCGTGACCGTCTCGTGCGCGCGAATGTCCTGACGCGAGAGCTCTCCGACGGGCGGATTCTCGAGCCCGTACGCGGCGCGCAGCATTGACGAAGCCAGCGCGGCAACGGCATCGAGCGGCGTCGGCGCTGAGCGGAGCGCCTCGAGCATCGCGAGCGGCTGGCCGTCGCGCAGCCGGATCGTTTCCTCCTCGACGCGCTCGGGCGAGTCGACTGCGCGCCCGCGCAGGCGTCCCTCGAGGAAGTCGACGTTCTGTCGGGTGTGTCCGGAGTACGGCGAGTGAAGGAACGCGTACAGGTCGGCGCGACCGCCGCCGAGCCACGCGAAGCGGAGCAGGCTCAACAGCGCTTGGCCGTACGGCGTCCTGTCGAGCCGCGCGTACGCCTCGAGCGCATGGGGGACGCCGAGCGTTCCGAGCGCCGTCTCGAGCGGCGCCTGCCAGCGCTCGAGCGACGGGCAGACGATCCCGATCTGCTCGGGCGCCACCCCGGAACGGATGAGCGAGAGCAGCTCCTCGCCGACGAGCTCGAGCGCGCCGCGCTTACCCGCGCTCTCGAAGAAGCGGATGGCGCTATCGATCGGGGGTGCGCTCGCGGCGCTCGGGTCGGAAAAGAGGGCTCGTTCGAGGTGCGCGAGCGCCGGCGCGGCCACCTCGTCGTGTCCGGGTGGCAGCTCCTCGATCCGGCCGTCGGCAAGCGCGGTCAGGTCGTCCATCGTGCGGTGGAGCGATAGGAACGCGGCGCGGCCGGGCTCGTACGGGATCGAGACGGTTACCTCACTGCGACCAGCGAGAGCCTGTATGAGCGACCACTCCGCCCCGGTCAGATCCTCGAAGCCGTATGCAAAGACGGGCTCGCCGCGCCACGCATCGAGCTCACCGGCGACGCGGTCTGCCGCACGGCGACGGAGGAGATCGCGGTCCCAGAGGCCCAGACGGTCCAGCTCCGCGCGGTACGCCGCGTAGAGCGCCGCGAGTTCCCCCTCGAGGTCGTTCGGGTCGAGGAGTCCGGATTCGAGCTCGCCGACGACGGCCAGCAGGGCATCGGCGAAGCCGCCGAAGCGGGCCGACCTGCCGAGACCGTTGAGCGACCGGCCGGCAAGCGCGCGGCGAATGACGAGCGCACGCTGGGCCTCGGTCGCGACAGCGCGCGAGTCGCTCCCGCCGCGGGCGATGCGTGCGAAGAGATCGTCGAAGGTCCCGATCGACCCGCCCAGCAGCACCGGTTGGAGCGCCAGGAGCTCGCGCTCCACGGCTTCGACGTCCGACCGGTTCGGCACGATCAGATACGGCTCCTCCGGAAGCGCCTCGAGGTATCGGCGCAGGAGGAGCGCCACCTTCCCGGCGTTGGCCGGGCCGGTGATGAGGTTCAGACCCAACCTACCCATGCTACTCGGGGGTCCTGACGACTCCCGAGCACGCGCCCGCTACGAGCGAGAAAACGTTATGCGGCCGTTGTTTTCGGCTTGCGGCCGCGTCGCGCTACGGCC
>WNEY01001197.1_pt1 | contig 18004 bp, 20 predicted proteins | sample 5400531 | NCBI WGS metagenome assembly WNEY01 (sample SAMN13153338, study PRJNA577476) | soil metagenome | isolation source: 200 cm saprolite under Douglas fir tree site 1 | place: USA:California | collected 2015-04-18
CTGCTGCTCGAGGGCGGAACGAAAGCGCCGTTCTCGGGAGCCGATCTCGGCTTCATCTCGATGGCGTTCGGCCTGGTCATCGTCGCGCTCGTCTACACGATCGGCAAGGTCTCGGGCTGCCACATCAACCCGGCCGTCACGTTCGCGCTCGCCGCGACGAAGCGCATCCCGTGGAGCGACGTGCCGCTGTACTGGGGAGCCCAGGTCGCCGGTGGCATCGCAGGCGCGTTCGCGATGTGGGGCTCGTTCGGCACCCGCGCCGTCAATCTCGGGTACGGCTTCGGCGTCGTCCACTTCGACCACGCGGTGACGAGCTGGGGCTCGGCGATGCTGATCGAGGGGATCGGCACCGCGATCCTGCTCTTCACGATCATGGGGATCGTCGACTCGCGCTCGCCCGAAGGCTGGGCCGGGCTCGTGATCGGCCTCGTGGTCGTCGCGATCATCATCACCGTCGGTCCTGTCACGAACGCGTCGCTGAATCCGGCGCGCGCGATCGGTCCGCTGTTCGTGTCGACCATCCACGGCGGCGTGCACAACTGGACGCAGCAATTGCTCGCCTACATTCCGGCGAACCTCGTCGGCGCTGCGGTCGCGGTGTTCGCCTACGACTGGCTCGCAACGCCCCGCAAGGTCGCGAGGCCGATCAAACAGGCCGTCACCGAGCCCGACCGGGCCGGCGAGTTCGCGACCACGACCCCGTGAAGTTCATCAACGCCCCCGACGACAGGGAGGAATCAGTGAGCGTTGTCGCACAAACGATGAAGAAGTTCATCAACGCCCCCGACGACATCGTGCAGGAGTCGCTTGCCGGCCTCGGGGCTGCACATCCCGACCTCGTGCGGATCGACTTCGAGAACCAGCTCGTCCTGCGCAAGGATGCACCGGTCAAGGGCAAGGTCGCTCTGATCTCGGGCGGCGGCTCCGGCCACGAGCCCCTGCACGGCGGCTTTGTCGGCAAGGGAATGCTCGACGCAGCCTGTCCCGGCGCCGTCTTCACTTCGCCGGTCCCCGATCAGATGCTTGCCGCGACGAAGGCCGTCGACGGCGGCGCCGGGGTCGTTCACATCGTCAAGAACTACACGGGCGACGTGATGAACTTCAAGCTCGCCGCCGAACTGGCCGAGGACGACGGCATCAAGGTCACGTCCGTGCTGACGAACGACGACGTGGCGGTGGAGGACAGCACCTGGACCGCGGGTCGCCGCGGAGTCGGCGTCACCGTGCTCCTCGAGAAGATCGCCGGGGCGAAGGCCGAGTCAGGCGGGACACTCGAGGAGGTTACGGCCGTCGCGAAGAAGGTGAACGACCGCGGCCGCAGCTTCGGGGTCGCATTCACCTCGTGCGTGACACCGGGCGCCGGCTCGCCGACGTTCGAGATCGGCGCCGACGAGATGGAGTTCGGCGTCGGTATCCACGGCGAGCCGGGGCGGCGTCGCGAAAAGGTCAAGTCCGCCTCCGAGATCGTCGCCGACATGGCCGACGCGATCCTCGGCGACCTCGACCTGCCGAGCGGCTCGAACGTGCTCGCGTTCGTGAACGGGCTCGGAGGCACGCCGCTCATCGAGCTCTACGTCATCTACAACGAGCTGAACAAGCAGCTCCAGGAGCGTGGCCTCACGGCGACGCGCAACCTCGTCGGCGACTACATCACGAGCCTCGAGATGGCCGGCGCGTCGATCACGATCCTCGCGCTCGATGATGAGCTGACCGCGCTATGGGATGCTCCGGTGCACACGCCGGCGCTGAGGTGGGGCGCGTAGTCCGATGGGAGGAACGAGCGTGGACGTGCAGACCGTTCAACGTTGGCTTCGCCAGGCAGCAGCGGCGATCAAGGAGAACCGCGACTACCTGACGCAGCTCGACGCCGCGATCGGCGACGCCGACCACGGGACGAACATGGACCGTGGGTTCACGGCTGTGCTCGTGCAGCTGGACGGCCCCGACGTTTCCACGTCACCGGGTCGCATGCTGACGGCCGCCGGCGGCACGCTCGTTTCGACGGTGGGTGGTGCGAGCGGCCCGCTGTGGGGCACTGCCCTGCGGCGGGCCGGTCGCTCGCTCGGCGACGCGGAGGAGTTCGACGGGCAGCAGCTCGGAGCCGCTTTGCAGGCGGCCCTGGACGGAGTGGTCGAGCTCGGCGCAGCCGCTGAAGGAGAGAAGACGATGGTCGACTCGCTCTCGCCGGCCGTGCGTGCGCTGTCGGATGCGCTCGCCTGCGGCGGGTCTGTTGCCGATGCCCTCGCGGCTGCGCGGCACGCCGGCGAGGAAGGGATGCGCGCAACCGTTCCCCTGCAGGCGACGAAGGGCCGCGCGTCGTACCTGGGTGAGCGGAGCATCGGCCACCAGGATCCCGGTGCGACGTCGACTGCTCTGATCCTCGCCGCGCTCGAAGAGTCCGTCGCCGCCGCGCCATGACCGAGCGGACGCTGCTCGGTCTCGCCGCCGCAGGCGGGATCGCAGTCGGGCGTGCGCTCGTCTCTGACGACGCGCCCGCGCGCGACGCCTGCCCCGGCGGTCCGGCGGAGCAGGAGCGTGCACTCGTTGCGCTCGCGAAGGTCGCCGCGGAGCTTGCGTTCTCGGCAGGCCGGCTGCGCGACAGCGGTCTCGACGGCGAGGCCGAGATTCTCGAGGCGAGTGGTTTGATCGCGCAGGACGTCGGTCTCGTCCAGGCCGCGGTCGACGCTGCGGCCACGGTTTCCGCCGAGGCGGCCGTTCGACAGGCTGCGGAGGCGCAGGCCGAGGTGATTGCGGCGTTGCCCGATCCGCTGCTCGCCGCGCGCGCCGCGGATATCCGCGAGATCGGGCGCCGCGCGGCCGGAATCCTGGCGGGACGTCAGCTGCGGAGCGCCGACGGGCCGGTTGTGCTCGTCGCGCGCGAGCTCGGTCCGTCAGAGCTGGCGGAGCTGAGGCTCGGCGACGCGCAGATCGTCGGCGTCGCGCTCGCTGCGGGCGCCGTCACGTCGCATGCGGCGATCATGGCGCGCGCGTTCGGCGTCCCGATGGTGGTCGGCGCGGGAGACGAGCTGCTGGGGCTCGACGACGTCGAACTCGTCGTCGACGGTTACTCCGGCACCGTCGTCGTCGCTCCCGCGCGGGAGACGTTGGCGCGCACGCTCGCGGACCAGGCGCGGCGCGCCCGTCGCCGCCGCGACCTCGAGCGGGCGCGCGGCTTGCCGGCGGTGACACGCGACGGCGTCTCGATCCGGCTTCTCTGCAACGCGTGCACCGCGGCGGAGGTCGAAGCGGGCCTCGCCGCGGGGGCCGAAGGGGTCGGCCTGTTGCGGACCGAGCTCGCGTTCCTCGACGCGGGCCGCTGGCCGACGGAGTCAGAATACATTGCCGCGCTCGCTCCGCCGCTGTCGCGGCTCGAGGGTCGTGTCGCCACCGTGCGCACGTTCGACTTCGGCGCCGACAAGACGCCGCCCTTTCTCGTCGGCGAGCAGCGCCGCGGGCTCGAGCTCGCGCTCGCGCACACCGCGGCACTCGCAACGCAGCTGCGCGCGATTCTGCGCGCCGGCGCGGGCACGGAACTCCGGCTCCTGCTGCCGATCGTCGAAACCGCCCAGCAGCTGCGTGAGGTTCGCGAGCTCCTCGCCGCCGCCGTGCGGGAGGTCGGCTGGACCGGGCCGCTGCCGGCGGTCGGCGCGATGATCGAGACGCCGGACGCGGCGCGTCACGCCCTCGACATCGCTCTCGAGGCCGACTTCCTCTCGATCGGGACGAACGACCTCGTCCAGTACACGCTCGGCCTCGACCGCGAACTGCCGCTCGCGTCCGCCCGGACCGCAGCCGACCCGACCGTGCTCGCGCTCATCAGAATGGTCGGGACGGCCGGCGCGCGGGCGGGGCTGTCGGTGGAGGTCTGCGGCGAGGCTGCGAGCGAGCCGCCGGTCGCCGTGCTGCTGATCGGCGCAGGTGTCGGCGAGCTGAGCGTCGCGCCGTCGCGGCTCGACGAGGTGCGCGCGGCGATTCGGTCGCTCGACTCCGTCGACGCGGCGCGTGTGCTGCGAAGGGCGGTGACCGTCGATTCCGGGGCCGCCGCGCTCGAGCTTGCAGCGGAGCTGCTCTCAGACCAGCTCAGCGACGAGCCGGGCGAGGTGCTCGGCGGCCTCGACGGCGTCGTCGCCTGAGGCGGCGATGACCACCTCGGTGCCGCCTGTCGCACCGAGTCCGAGGACCTCGAGGATGCTCTTCGCGTTCGCGGTCTTGCTGTTTGCCGAGACCATCACCACGGCGTCGAAACGCGCCGCCTCGCGCACGAACAACCCGGCCGGGCGAGCGTGCAGCGGCACGTCGGCGGGTAGCGTCACCCGCAGCTCGACGGCGGGCTCAGAGCTTGGCCGTGCCACGCGCTTCCCGCGCCGCCGCGGCGACGTCCTCGCGCGAGCCGCCGGTCGAGGCTGTCACGCCGGCCGCGATCGCGCCTTCCACGAACGGTGCGTCCGCGACCTCGATCGACCCCGCCTCGGGACCCAGCTCCTCGAGGGCGGCCCGCACTGAAAGGACGGCGCTGCCGATGTCCATCAGGACGACGGCGCCGGAGCCGCCCGAGGCCTGCCGCAGCGCAGCGAGGACGCGTGCGCCATCCGTTCCGAACGATCCGTCCGGCCCTCCGCCCGCCGCTACGATCGGCACGCTTGGGCCTGCAACTTGAGCCACGAGCTCCGCGAGACCTTCGGCGATCGCAGCGCTGTGGGAGACGAGCACGAGGCTCACGAACCCGTTCGCGTCCTTCGCCGTGGTCGGGGTAGTCACGCGCGCATTCTACAATGTCGAACAGCATTCGACAATGACCAATCAGCTGAGCCCGTGATCCAGTCCGTCGACCGTGCGATCCGCATTCTGAAGGCCCTTGCGGCCGGCCCGGGCCGGCTCGGCGTGAGCGAGCTCTCCGACAGGCTCGGCCTCGCCAAGGGCACCGTCCACGGGCTGCTGCGGACGCTGCACGAGCACGGGCTCGTCGAGCAGCACGCGGACAGCGACAAGTATCAGCTCGGTCCGCAGCTGCTCCAACTCAGCACTCGCTACCTCGACCTCAGCGAGCTGCGCGCACGCTCGCTCGCCTGGTCCGAGCTGCTGGCGACGCGGGCCGACGAGGCCGTCAGGGTCGGCGTCGCCCACGGCGAGGGTGTCCTCGTCGTCCATCACGTCTTCCGCCCGGACGCGAGCCTGCAGATCCTCGAGGTCGGCTCGGTGCTTCCGCTGCACGCGACCGCACTCGGCAAGGCCGTGCTCGCCCATCTCGACAAGGACGTTCGCGACGATGTGCTTCGCGACGACCTCCCACGGCTGACCGGACAGACGCTGTCTAGCCCCGCGGCGCTCGGGAAGGAGCTCGCGGCGACACGCGAGCGGGGCTACGCGCTCGAGAAGGAAGAGGCCGTGATCGGCGAGGCCGGCGTGGCGGCGCCGATCTTCGACCGCAGCGGCGAGGTGGTCGGCGCGGTCGGCATCGTCGGGCCGCGCGAGCGCGTGCTGAAGCGGGGGCGCGAGCGCGTCCTCGCGAACGCCGTCCTCGAAGCGGCCCGCGGGATCTCGCGCGACCTCGGCGCGCCAAGGTGGCCGGCCGGCTGAGCGCGGCTTCTGTGCTCGATCGCCGGCATCGCGGCGGCTCTGAAGAAGACCGGGTGGAGTGGGGGCGCCGTTGCCGGTGCCCCCACTCCTTCAGTTCGTCAGGTCGCGGAAGGCTCCGGTTGGAGCAACGGCTGCGCCGCCGGCTCGGCGTGAGCGGCCCGATGTGCGAGCCCGAGGTGGCCGTGCGACTCCGTGCCGTAGCCACCCGGGACCGGGATGTAGAACTCGGGGTAGCCCCACATGCCGTGCTCGGACACGTCCAGTCCGGCCGTCTCCGTCTCCGGCTCGACGCGGATTCCCCACAGCGCCTTCAGCACCCACAGCGTCGCGAACGACGCGGTGAACGTGAACGCGCCGACAACCGCCAGCCCGAGCGCCTGCACGCCGACCTGATGGAACGAGCCTGTGTAGACGAGGCCGCCCGTGCCCGTCCCGAGGTTCGCCGCCAGCGACGGCACCGCGAAGATGCCGGTCGCGAGCGTGCCCCACACGCCCGCGCCGCCGTGCACCGCGACCGCGCCGATCGGGTCGTCGATGCCGATTCGCTCGACGCCGAGGACGCCGACGACCGCGATCCCGCCGGCCACGGCGCCGATCAGCACGGCCGCCCAGGGCGCGACGAAGCCGGACGCGGCGGTAATCGCGACGAGCGCCGCGATCACGCCGTTCAGCATCATCGAGACGTCGGGCTTCTTGAGCACGATCCACGCTACGAGGATCCCGCCCATCGCGCCCGCGGCGGCGGCGAGATTCGTCGTCAGCGCGACGTAGCCGAAGTAGCCGATCTTGTCGCCGGTCACGACCGCGAGCGTCGAGCCGGGATTGAAGCCGAACCAGCCGAACCAGAGGATGAGCGTCCCCAGCACGGCGTACGGCATGTTGTGGCCGGGGATCGGATTCGCCCGGCCGTCGTGACCGAACTTGCCGATGCGTGGACCGAGCAGGAGCGCGCCTGCCAACGCGGCCAAAGCACCCTGGTAGTGCACGACCGTCGAGCCGGCGAAGTCCTGCATGCCCTTCTTGAACAGCCAGCCGTTCGAGTGCCAGATCCAGTGCGAGACGACCGAGTAGATGAGCGTGAAGACGATGCCGAACACGAAGTAGACCCACAGCTTCGCCCGCTCGGCCATCGCGCCCCAGACGATTGCGAGCGACACGCCCGCGAACACGACCTCGAACAGGTAGCCGGTCGCGCCCGGGATGCCCGTGAAGAAGCTGAACGGCGCCGCGCCGATCGCGAGCATCGCGTTCGCGGACGGGAAGAACCCGTGCGTCCCGACGATGCTGTTCCCGTCGCCGAACGCGATCCCGAAGCCGACCGCCCAGTAGACGAGCGAGCAGACGCCGAAGATCAGCACGTTCTTGCCGGCGATGTGCGCGGCGTTCTTCATCCGCGTCAGGCCGGCCTCGAGGAAGGCGAAGCCCGCCTGCATGAACATCACGAGGATCGCCGCCACCACCACCCAGATCGTGTTCGCGGCGATTAGGAGATCCGCCGTTTTCGGACTCATCGAGCTTCCACCTCCTCCTCCAGGTTCGCCCCGGTTCGGTTGTGCATGACATTCGAGACCGAGCACGTCCACACGAGCCCGTCTCCAGACTCGTTGCCGCTGCGCGCCGCGTCGACGATCGCCTCGGCCACGATGCGCGCGATCGAGTCGTCGACGATGAAGATCAGCATCGCCTTCGGCAGGAACCGCGATTCGAACACGCGACCCCGGTACTCGTGCGTCACGCCGCGCTCCCGCCCGTGGCCGATCGCCTCGATCACGGTCACGCCGACGTGGCCGCTCGCCTCCTCGACCGCGTCGATCACGGTCTCGACGCGCTCGCGGATCACGATCGCCTCGACCTTCTTCACGAGATCACCTCCGATCGCCGTTCCATCAGCACGGTGTCGCGCCAGAGACCGTCGCGCTTGCCGATCCGCTCGCGCACTCCGACGACACGGAAGCCGACGGCGCGATGCAGCTTCAGCGACGCCTCGTTCTCCGGAAAGATCGACGTCTGGATCGTCCAGAGCCCTTTCCGGTCGCTCCGCTCGATCAGCCGCTCCATCAGCACGCGGCCGATGCCGCGGCCCTGGGCCTCGCGCGCGACGTAGACCCTCGATTCCGCGACGCCGCGGTAGGCCCAGCGCGTCGACACCGGGCCGAGCGCCGCCCAGCCGATGACCGTGCCGAGCTCGTTCTCGGCGACGAGCGCGATCGAGTGCGCCGCCTGCCAGTCCTCCCACGACGGCACCTCGATCTCGAACGTCGCGAGACCGGACCGCATCCCGTCGCGGTAGATCTCGGCGACCTCCGCCCAGTCGTCCGGGCGGAAGTCGCGCACGATGATTTCGACCGCGGTCAGCAATCGAAGTACAACCCGAACTCGGCGGGATGCGGGCGCAGGCGAACGGCGTCGATCTCGTTCTCCCGCTTGTAGTCGATCCACGTGCGGATCAGCTCCTCGCCGAAGACGCCGCCCTCGGTGAGGAACTCGTGATCGACCTCGAGCGCGTCGATCGCCTCCGCGAGCGAGCCCGGCACCTGTGCGATGCCGCCGCGCTCCTCTTCGAAGAGGTCGAAGTCCGCCGGCTCGCCGGCGTCGAGACCCTTCTCGATCCCGTCGAGCCCCGCCATCAGCATCGCCGCGAACGCGAGGTACGGGTTCGCCGCCGCGTCCGGGCAGCGGAACTCGACCCGCTTCGCCTTCGGCGAGTCGGAGTACATCGGGATGCGGATGCACGCCGAGCGGTTGCGCTGCGAGTAGACGAGGTTCACCGGCGCCTCGTAGCCCGGCACGAGCCGGCGGTACGAGTTCGTCGTCGGCGCGCAGAACGCGAGCAGCGCAGGCGCGTGTGTCAGCAGGCCGCCGATGTAGGCGCGGGCGAGCTGCGACAGGCCGGCGTAGCCCGACTTGTCCGCCATCAACGGCGTTCCCTCCTTCCAGAGGGACTGATGCGTGTGCATCCCGCTGCCGTTGTCACCGAAGATCGGCTTCGGCATGAACGTCACGGTCTTGCCTGCGGCGCGGGCGACGTTCTTGACGACGTACTTGTAGATCATCACCTGGTCCGCCATCCGCGTCAGCGACTGGAATCGGAGATCGATCTCGCACTGGCCGCCGGAGGCGACCTCGTGGTGGTGGAACTCGCACGGGATGCCCAGCCGCTCGAGCGTGAGCACCATCTGCGTGCGCAGGTCGTTGAGCGTGTCGTGCGGCGCGGGCGGGAAGTAGCCCTCCTTTTCGCGCACCGTGTACCCGAGCCCCGGCTTGCCGGAGTTCCAGTGGCCCTCGGCGGAGTCGACGGAATAGTGCGACTTGTTGACGCCGACCTCGTACGAGACTTCGTCGAAGACGAAGAACTCGCACTCGGGGCCGAAATACGCGGTGTCGGCGATGCCGGTCGACCGCAGGTACGCCTCGGCCTTCGTCGCGACGTAGCGCGGATCCTTGCCGTACGGCTCGCGCGTCAGCGGATCCACGATCTCGCAGATCAGGGAGAGCGTCGGCGCCTCGGTCGCCGGATCGATGATGGCGGACGACGCGTCGGGCATCAGGAGCATGTCCGACTCGGAGATCCCCTGCCAGCCGCGGATCGAGGAGCCGTCGAAACCGAGGCCGTCGTCGAACGCGGACTCGTCCAGGGCCCGGATCGGCAGCGAGACGTGCTGCCACGTTCCGAGCAGGTCGCAGAACTTCAGGTCGACCATCGCTGCGCGGGTCTCCTGCGCCCATTCGAGCGCCTCCCGCGCCGCCGGGGCGGTCGCCTCGCCGTTCGCGAGGTAGTGCTTGATCTCGATCTCGGACATTCGGCTGCTCCTTCTTGTGGTTTTGTCTTTCAAGGGACGAAAACCAGCGCTGGACCACGAAAAAAGCCCCGCGACCACAGGGGTCACGAGGCTCCATTGCCTCTGCAGGCGCCTCCGGCGGCGCCCGCGTGATCGGGACGTTAGCGGTCCAGGTGGACGTATGCAACCCGGCCGGCCGAAACCTCAAACGAACGGTACGCGACGGTCGCGGCTTAGCCGCGACCGACACATCGCGTACGCCGAAGCCGACCACCTTCCAGACACACAAACTTCCCTCGCCGAAAGTCGTGAGACTTTCGGCGAGAAGCTAGGCCGTCTCTTTGGCGGCTTCCGCGGCGTCGCCCTCGGTCTTCCGGACGACGTTGTAGCCCTCGTTCCGCTCGACGACGTGCTCGACGTCGGGCACCTCGTGACCCGGCACGACCGCGAATTGCACCGGATCGGAGCGCAGGCTGCGGTAGGCGTCGTGGGTGATGGAGAGACGCTCCGCGCAATCGGGGCGGCCGCACTCGCAGACGATCTCGAACGACCGCGCCTGCCCGAACTCCTCCTGGATCCGGTTGATCCGCTCGTTGATCTCGCGGAAGAGCGCCTCGTTGGCGCCGATTCGTTCGGTGCGCGCGCTCATTGCCGGGGATCCTCCTGCTCGGCGATTATCCCACCCACGCCGGTCTTCTCGACGATGGCGAACCGATCGTGCACCTCGACCTGTCGGTTCCCGTCCCCGTCGTGGCCGGGCACGACCAGGAAGTGTCGCGGATTCTCTCGCACGTGCTCGTATTCTCCGAGCTCGAGCTGGACGAGCTCGGTGCAGGACTCGTTCTCGCATTCGCAGAGAAAGGGCGTCGGGCCCTCGATGTGCAGCTCCTGCCGCTTGCGGCCGAGCTCCTCGTTCGCCGTCCTGAAGACGACCTCGTTCCGCGCCGCCTGCTCTTCGTTGCGTCCCATGCCCCTCGAATCCCCGGGGGCAGGCGCAGAAAACTCTTAGCAGCTGCGCAGCTTCATGCAGGCGCGGTCGACGCGGACCGCGAAGGTGATGTTCTCGCCGTTGCGGATGATGGCGAGCACCACGCCGACGACGCGGCCCTGCGCGTCGATCGCCGGGCCGCCGGAGTTGCCCGGGTTTGCGGCGGCATCCGTCTGCACGAGCTTCTTCGTCACGCGCGAGACGACGCCGCTTGTCACCGTTCCGGCGAGGCCGAACGGGCTGCCGACGAGCAGGAGCTGGTCTCCGGGTTGGGCGTGCGAGGCGGACGGGTCCTGCCAGAGCGGGGCGGCGCCGGACGGATGGCCGTTGACGCGGATCACCGCTAGGTCGTCCTTCGAGTCGATTCCCTCGACCGTCCCGCTCCACGAGCCGCCCTTGCGCGTGATCGTGACCTCGCCGCTGGCCTGGGAGTCGACGACGTGAGCCGCGGTGAGGAGGTAGCTCGCGTCGGCGTCCTGCCAGGCGACGAAGCCCGTCCCGAGCGCGGTGTCCGTCTCGACGGTGAAGACGCTCCGCAGGACCCGCTTGGCGAGCGGCGCGATCCCGGCGTTCTTGCGCCGGAGCGTCTTCTCGGCCGAGCCGAGCCGCGAGGCGAGCGTCGTGTCGTGCCCCGACAACTTAGTAACAGTCTGTTGCAAAGTCGCGAGCTGGGCTTCGAGCGCGGCCCGATCGGAGCTTGCCTGCCGCTGCTCGTGCCAGACGAACAGCGCGAGCGCGCCGGCCGCGAGTGCCAGCAGCACAGCCAACACGGGCGCGAGCGCGATTCGCCGTGCCGGACGTTCCTCCCAGAGCTCGTCCACGACAGTTCAAGACGCCGCAGAGCCGAAACACTTGCTCCCGACTCACACGCCAGGTATCGTCCCGGCGCGATGTTGCTCCTCGGCTGACTCGGGTTTTCTCGCGCACCGCCCCGTATACGGGCTGGTGCGCCGTTTCCGTGTCCCGTCGAGTTCGAGTGGAGCAATGCAGTGTTTTCTGTTGGATCCAAAACCTCAGCTTTCGCCGTTGAAGTTCACAACCTGCGCAAGGAGTTCGTCCGCAAGGACGGCGGCTTCCGCCGCCGGCGGCGCGTTGCGCTGAAGAACGTCTCGTTCACGATCGAGCGCGGCGAGTGCGTCGCGATCCTCGGGCAGAACGGCTCGGGGAAGTCGACGCTTGTGCGCCTGCTGGCGACGTTGCTCCTGCACGACGACGGCTCGGCACGCGTCTTCGGCCACGACGCGTTCAAGGAGACGCGCGCGGTGCGGCGGCTCGTGAACCGCGTCTCGGTCGAGGCGAGCTTCTTCAAGAAGATGTCCGCGGAGGAGAACCTCGCGTACGCGGCGCGCTTCTACGGGATGACCCGCAAGCAGACGCGCCACCGGATTCCGGAGATCCTCGGGCGCGTCGGATTCCCGCCCGACCGGCGCGGCGAGGCGATGGAGCATCTGTCGCGTGGCATGCAGCAGAAGGTCTCGCTGGCGCGCGCGCTGCTGACGTCGCCGGTGTTGCTGCTCCTCGACGAGCCGACGACGGGACTCGATCCGCGCTCGAAGCTCGAGGTGCAGGACTTCATCCGCGAGGTGCGGACGTTGCACGACGCGACGATCCTCCTCTGTACGCACGACATGATCGAGGCGGAAACGCTCGCGGACCGGATCGGCCTGCTCGACCGCGGAGAGCTCCTGTTCCTCGAGCCGGTCGAGGAGGTGAAAGAGCGCTTCGGTGTCGAGACCCTGGAGGAGGCGTTCTTCGCCGCGACCGGGCGCGCCTTCGAAGAGGAAACAGACGATGACAAGGACCGGGAGGTGTTTGCGTAGTGATCAGCGCAGCCGCAGCCGCAGCGCGCCACGAGCTCGTCGGGCTCGGCGGCGTCGTCGAGCGCAACTGGTACCTCGTCAAGCGCTACGTCTGGTGGGAGATCGCGTTCTTCCTCTGGACGTGCGCAAACACGCTGACGATCGTCTTCATCGCGAAAGGCGTCGGCGCCTCGCCGAGCGTGCAGAACGAGCTTGCTACGAAGCTGCTGATCGGCGGCGTCATCTGGGCCTACCTCGGAATCATCTTCGAGATCCTCACCGAGACGGTCTCCTGGGAGCGCTGGGAAGGGACGATCGAGTACACGTTCATGGCGCCCCTCTCGCGCCCGGTGCACCTGTTCGGGATGGGGCTGTTCGCGGTCGCGTACGGCGTCGTGCGTGCAAGCGCATTGTTCGCGGTGATTGCCGCATTCTTCTCGCTGCATCTGCCCGACGCGAACTTCCTCGCCGCGCTGATCCTGCTCGCTATCGCGTCGGTCTCGTTCATCGGGATCGGGATGATGACCGCCGTCCTGCCGCTGATCTCGCCCGAAAAGGGCACGCAGCTCGGCTTCATCGCGCAGGGACTGATGCTCGTCGTGTCGGGCGTCTATTACCCAGTGTCGGTCCTGCCGACGTGGATGCAGTGGATCGCGAAGATCTCGCCCGCGACCTACACGCTCCGCGGGATCCGGGCCGAGATCCTGAACGGTGCGGGCGTGCGCTGGGCGGACGTCTGGCCTCTCGTCGTGATCGGGATCGTCTCGGTGCCGCTCGGCTTGTTCACGTTCCGAACCGGCGAGCGCTACGCGAAGCGGCACGGCAAGCTGAAGAGGTCGGGATGATCCGCCGCGCGGGCACTCCGGAGGATCTGGAGCTCTGTGCGCGCATCAACAACGCCGTCCATCCCGACCGAGCGGTCACCGTCGACCAGCTCGCCGGCGCGACAGGGACCTTCTTCGTGCACGGCGGCGAGGGCTACGCCTACGTCGACCGCTCGAGTATTCCCGACTGCGCCTTTGCGACCCTGCGCGTGCTGAGGGACGCGCGCCGGCGTGGTGTCGGCGGTGCGTTGCTGGCGGCCGCGCGCGGGCATGCACAGGGCCTGGGCTTCGCAGGAGTGTGGGGACGCGTAGCCGAAGGAGACGAGGAGTCGCTGCGCTTCGCGACTCGGCGCGGCTTCGAGGAGGTGACGCGCGACGTCGAGGTGCTGCTCGAGATCGCGCCCGGCGACGGGGAGATCGCGCCGGGCATCGTCGAGCTGGGGGACGAGCACCGACGCGGTGCGCATACCGTCGCCGCCGAGTGCGTCCCGGAGATGGCGCTGCCACAGCACGCGGAAGTGGAGCCGTTCGACCAGTGGCTCGAGCGCGAAGAGCGGAACAGCCCCGTGGCGTTCGTGGCGCTCGACGGCGACGAGGTGGTCGGTTACGCGCGGTTGTACGAGCTGTCTGCGTTTCCGCAGCGGCTCGAGAACGGACTGACCGCCGTCCTCAAAAGCCATCGCGGGCGAGGGATCGCGACGGCGCTCAAGCGCGCGCAGATCGCCTGGGCCGCCGAGCACGGGTACCGCGAGCTCAAGACGTCGATGGTCGCCGGCAACGACGGGATGCGCGCCGTGAACGAACGCCTCGGCTACCGGCCGCTGCCCGGCTGGATCGTCGTCCGGGGGCCGGCGCGATGATCGAGCTCTTCCGCGCCGAGACCGCCCCCGAGCTCGAGGCCTGGCGGCAGGTGCGGATGGCGGTGCTGCCGAACGAGCTGGCGGGCAGCGTCGAGGAGCTGCGCCGCACGGCCACGCCCGAGCGGCTGCTCCTGCTCGCCTACCTTGACGGCGAGCTCGCCGGCTCCGGGATCGCCGGCCGCTCCGACCTCGGCGGCGGCTTCGTTGCGCCGCGCGTGCTCCCCGAGGCGCGGCGGCGCGGCGTTGGAACCGAGCTCCTGCGCGAGCTCGCCGAGCACGTGAGCGCGCTCGGCCATCCCAAGGTCGGATCCATGGTCGAGGATCCCGGGTCGCTCGCGTTTGCGGCGCGGTTCGCCTTCCGCGAAGTCGGCCGCCAGGTCGAGCAGGTGCGGACGATCGGCGAGTACGAGCCGCCGCCGCGCATCCCCGACGGCGTCGAGCTCGTCTCGCTCGCCGAGCAGCCCGAGCTCCGCGCGCGCACGTACCACGAGCTCGCGTTGCAGGCCTTCGAGGACATGCCGACGGCCGGCCGGGTCACGATCTCGTTCGACGATTGGGAGCGCGAATGGGTCACGTGGCCCGAGGGCTCGTTCGTCGCCCTTGCGGGCGACGAGCTCGTCGGCTGCGCAGGGCTGATCCGCGACCCCGACCGGCCGGACCGCGCGGAGAACACCCTGACCGCCGTGCGCCGTGAGTGGCGTGGCCGCGGGGTCGCGCGGGCCGTGAAGCAGGCGACGATCGCCTGGGCGTCGGTGAACGGCCTGCGCGAGATCTACACGTGGACGCAGGACGGCAACGAGAACATGCGCAGCGTCAACGAGAAGCTCGGCTACGTCACGCGCGGCTTGTGCATCACCGTTCGTGCGCCGCTGCCGCTGCCGTGACGCGTCTTCCCGCGACAAAGCTGTACTACGGCCTCGAGTTCCTGCTCGCGATGCCGAGCTTCGTCTTCGTGGCCGTGCATCTCGTGCGCGACCTGCACATGACGCCGCTGCAGCTGGTGCTGATGGGAACCATCATGGAAGCGTCGATCTTCGTCTGCGAGATCCCGACGGGTGTCGTCGCCGACACGTACAGCCGCCGCGCCTCGATCGTCGTTAGCTTCCTCGTCCAGGGCGCGGCCATCGTGCTCGTCGGCGTCTCGCGAGAGCCGGTGGTTGCTATCGCCGCCTGGGGCATCTGGGGCTTCGGGTACACGTTCATGAGCGGCGCCTACCAGGCGTGGATCACGGACGAGGTCGGGGTGGACGCGGTCGGTGGGGTGTTCCTGCGCGGCACGCGCGTCGGCTTCATCGGGAGCCTCCTCGGCCTCGGCCTGCAGTTCGCGGTCGCGGCGCAATCGCTGCGCGCGGCCGTCGTCGCCGGCGGCGTGCTCACGATCCTCTGCGGCGTCGCCTGCATCTTCCTGATGCCCGAGACGGGCTTCCGCAGACGGCCGCGCGAAGAGCGCGGACACGCGCTCCAGGAGCTGCGGTCGACCGCGCTGAGCGGCGCCAAGTACGTGCGCGTGCAGCCGCTCCTGCTGCTGCTGTTCGGGATCTGGCTCTTCGCCGGGATGTCCACCGAGGCGCTCGACCGGCTCTGGGAGGCGCACTTCATCCGCGACGTCGGGCTGCCGTCGGTCTTTTCGCTCGACCCGGTCGTCTGGTTCGTGCTCTTCTCGCTGCCGCTGATCCCGCTCGGCTACTTCGGCGCCGGGATCCTCATGAAGCGGTTCGAGCACGCCGACGCGCCGCGGCTCGTGCGCGTGCTGCTCGTGCTGACGACGCTGATGATGGCCGGGCAGATCGCGTTCGGCCTCGCCGGCGGGATCGCGGCCGCCTACGGCGCGCTGCTCGTCTACCGCGTCGCGCGCTCGCTCACCTATCCGCTCGAGATGACGTGGCTCAACCAGCAGATCACGGACTCGAGCGTCCGTGCGACGGTGATCTCGATCACGGGCCAGTCGGACGCCGTCGGGCAGGCCATCGGCGGGCCCGCGCTCGGCGCGATCGGCAACGTCTGGGGGATCCGGGCCGCGCTCGTGTCGGGAGCGCTCGTCCTCGCGCCGGCGCTCGGCCTCTACGGCCGTGCGCTCGGCCACGGCGGTCGGGAGCCCGAGCTCGCGGAGCTGCCGTTGCCGGCCGAGGTCTGAGCCGGGCGCAGTCCCTCGAGCACCTTCGGCAGGTGCTCGGCGACGTCGGGCTTGGGGATGTGGGCGACGACGCCCGACATCCAGATGTCGAGGCTGTGCGCCTCGACGTCCGCGCCGCTCACCATCACGACCTTCGTCAGCGGATTCGCCGCCATGATCTGTCTCGTCGCCTCGTCGCCCTCGAGTACCGGCATGTCGAGGTCCATCAGCACGACGTCGGGGCGCAGCCGCCCCGCCGCGGCTATTGCCTCGGCGCCGGTCGCCGCCACCCCGACGATCTTGCCGCGTCCGCCTACGAGCTCGCGCAGGAGCTCGACGAAGCTGTCGTCGTCGTCGGCGACGAGGATCCGCAGTACCCCGCCCTCGTCCATCTGATTGACAAACGGAGTTCGCGGCTCCGGCGATACGCTAGGTTCCCGCGATTTTCAGGAGGGACCGATGGCGACGCAGGTCGAGACACCGAACAGGGCGACGAGCGATCCGAAGGCGCGCAAGGACGTCCTGAAGCGGATCAACGACGAGGGGGTCGAGTTCATCCTCCTCTGGTTCACCGACATCGAGGGACACCTGAAGTCGTTCGCCGTGACGCCGAGCGAGATCGAGGACGCGCTCGACGACGGCATGGGCTTCGACGGCTCGTCGATCACGGGCTTCAACGCGATCGAGGAGTCGGACATGGTCGCGATCCCCGATCCGGCGACGTTCCAGCTGATGCCGTGGCGCGAGGGCGAGACGAAGGTCGGCCGGATGATTTGCGACGTCGTCACGCCGGACGGCCGGCCGTACGAGGGCGACCCGCGCTACGTGCTCCGCCGCGCGCTCGAGCGGATGGCGGTGATGGGCTTCGACACGTTCAACGTGGGACCCGAGCTCGAGTACTTCCTGTTCAAGGACGACAAGGGAACCGAGACGCTCGACGAGGGCGGCTACTTCGCGATGACGACTCTCGACGCCGCGACCGAGCTGCGCCAGGAGACCGTGCGCGCGCTGCACTCGATGGGAATCCCGATCGAATACGTCCATCACGAGGTGGGCCCGTCGCAGCACGAGATCGACATGCGCTTCGCACCGGCGCTCGAGATGGCGGACGGGACGATCACGTACCGGCTGATCGTGAAGGAGATCGCGAAGAAGAGCGGCTTCCACGCGACGTTCATGCCGAAGCCGATCTTCGGTGAGAACGGGTCGGGCATGCACACGCACCAGTCCCTGTTCAAGGACGGCCGCAACGCATTCTTCGACGAAGGCGACCAGTGGCATCTGTCCGATGTCGGCAAGGGCTTCATCGCCGGCCAGCTGCGCCATGCGCGCGAGATCGCCGCCGTGTTCGCGCAGTGGGTCAACTCGTACAAGCGGCTCGTCCCCGGCTTCGAGGCGCCGGTCTACGTCGCCTGGTCGCGGCGCAACCGCTCCGCGTTGATCCGCATTCCGCTCTACAAGCCCGGCGCCGAGGAGGCGACGCGCGCGGAGATCCGCTGTCCGGATCCGGCGTGCAACCCGTACCTGACGTTCGCGGCGCTGCTCCACGCGGGGCTCGACGGGATCGAGCACGGCTATGAGCTGCCCGAGCCGATGGAGACGAACCTGTACCACCTGACGCCGCAGCAGCGGGAGGAGCGCGGAATCGTTGCTCTGCCGGAGACGCTCGGGGAGGCGATCGACGCTCTCTCCCATTCGGCGCTGGCGCGGAAGGCGCTCGGCCCCCACATCTTCGACCGCTACGTCGAGCTGAAGCGGAAGGAGTGGGACGAGTACCGCGTTCAACTGACACAGTGGGAGCTCGACCGGTACTTGTCGGTGCTTTAGGCACTCGCCCTTCGCCCGCAGGGTTCAACTGACGGTCGCCGCCGGAGCCGGGCTTTGCCCGGCGGGAGGCGCGGCACGCTCTCGTTTTGGCGCGCGAAGAAGGAATCTGATGAAGGAGGGCCTCCCGTGGAGGGAAACTCCACGCGTCCTCGATAAGACGAAGGGAGGCCCCTGCAATGTTGTACGTCGGATTGGATCTCAGCCGCAAGCGTCTTGATTGGCAGGCGCTCGACCGGG
>WNEY01001198.1_pt1 | contig 18001 bp, 22 predicted proteins | sample 5400531 | NCBI WGS metagenome assembly WNEY01 (sample SAMN13153338, study PRJNA577476) | soil metagenome | isolation source: 200 cm saprolite under Douglas fir tree site 1 | place: USA:California | collected 2015-04-18
TCCGGGAATCCGAGCGAGCGTGCGAAGGCGATCGTCGAGGCGACGACGCACTACAACGACGCAGAGATCCTCGCGCGCGTATCGCGCGGCCTGGGCGATGCGATGAGCGGACTTTCCGCCGCGGCGCTGGCGCCGGAAGAACTGCTCGAAACGCGCGGCTGGTAGCGGTTACCCGCCCCGAGTGAACCAGGTTCCGCCCGTGTCGTGGCCGGTGTAGATCCCGTTGCCCTCGCCCCAGATCACATGGTTCGTGCCGCCCGCGTCGACGGCGAGCCCAAGGTAATCGCCGTACGGGAATGTGTAGCCGGCGGTTGTTTTGTACGGCGCTCCCGATCCGAGATTCGAAAGCCTGACTGCGCGCGACCAGGTCATGCCGCCGTTCGTGGTTCGTGCATACCAGGTGTTCCATCCGTTCGGCCCGTTGCGGTCGTCCTGCCAGACCAGGCGGAAGTCGGGCGGTGACGGTCCTGATGCGACCGCCGGCATGTTGCTGTCCCCGGCATTGTTCACGATGACCGGCGCGCTCCAGTTCAGGCCGTCCGTGGACCTGCGCACGTAGAGGGTCTTGGGCGCGTCTGCCACGTCGTTGAGCAGATACGCGAAGACGAGCGCACCGGCCGAGTCCGACGCGACGGTCGCCTGCGAGCTGAAGAAGTCGCGATAGCAGCCCTTGAACGAACACGGGGGCGCCTCCTGGCTCGTGGCGAGGATCGTCGTCGTCCACGACTCCCCTGCATCGGTCGAGCTGACGAGAGCCACAGGCTCCGGCCCAAGAGCGAACTTCCCCTCGCCCGTCTCGCCGAAGTACACGTTTCCGTTCGGCGCGACAGTGCCGCCGTAAGCGAGATAGGAGAACGCGTCTGTGTTCGTCTTGACCGGCGCTGCGAAGGTCGTACCGTAGTTGTGTGATGCAACCGCATAGGCGTCGCTCTTGGAGTTGAAGGCGACGTAGACGTCTTTCCCTGTCGGCGAGATGACCAGGACAGGCTTGTCGTTGTACGTCAGCTTCCCGTTCATCGTCACGGGCGTCGTCCAGGTGCGGCCGTGGTCGCCGGACTTGGCGAGCACCGTTCCCGGATTGAACGTGTTGAGCCACGCTGCATACACCGTGCCGTCGCTCGCCACCGCGAGCTGCGGATCGAACTGCCAGGGAACATTCTTGCAAGGCAGCCCGCAAACGGGGACGAGGGGTCCCCAGGTCGCGCCGCCGTCACTCGAGGCGCGGACGAGAATGCTGTAGATCGAGCAGTCATGAGATGCGCACTGATCGTTGATCGCGGTGACGGCCTGGTAGACCCAGGGAGCGTGGGGGTCGACTGCGACGGTCGGCTCCCAGTTGTCGTCGGCGAGGCTGCCGACGAGCTGCTCGGACGCGAACGACGGCGCGGACGCGGCCGGCGCAGCCACGGCGCTTCCGACCGCCACCGTGCCCGCCGTCAGCAGGACAACGAGCGCGCGTTTCACCGCTCGACCCTAGTAGGACTTTGTTAGTCGGGTGAAGGGTCCTCTCCGTTCGTCTCGAACGGTGTCCGCGTCGGTGGTCATCGTTGTGAGGAGGAGAGGATGGAGGCTGTACTCGGATTGGAGATGCCGGCGGCGGAGGTCTGCGACCGGCTCGCTGGCTTCGTCGAGGAGGTAGCGGGGCGGCTGCCGCTGCGGCGGCAGCGTGAGAACGCGCTTTTGTATGTGCGTGGTCTGGTCGAGCAGGGGGGCCGCAAGAGCTTGCAGCCGACGCTGTTTCGGCTGGAGGAGTCACCGGCGCGGTACGAGTCGATGCAGCAGTTTCTGGCCGATTCGCCCTGGGATCCGGTGCTGCTGGTCGAGGCATGCGCGGAGCGGGTGGCGGCCGAGATCGGCGTGCTCGCTTGGGTTGTCGACGACACCGGGATCGTCAAGGACGGCAAGCACTCGCCGGGGGTGAAGCGCCAGTACTCGGGCACGCTCGGCAAGATCGGTAACTGCCAGATCACGGTCAGTGTGCACGCCGTCGGTGGGCGGGGGACGCTGCCGCTGGGCTGGTCTCTCTATCTGCCCGAGGAGTGGTGCGACGACCGCGAGCGAGGGCGGAAGGCGAAGATCCCGGAGGCGGTTCGCTTCCAGACGAAGCAGCAGCTCGCCGCCGGCGTTTGCGAGCAGGTGTCCGGCTGGGAGATCCCGACTGCGCCCGTGCTCGCCGATTGCGCCTACGGTGATGACACCCGCTTCCGCACCAAGCTGGATGCGCAAGAGCTCGAGTACGTGCTCGCCGTCTCCGCGCAGATCAGCGTCTACGGGCCGGAGACGACTTTTGCCGTGCCGGAGCGCAACGGTACGGTCGGCCGGCGGAGGTCGGTCGCGCGGCCCGACCGGAAACCCGAGTCGGTGCGGGCGCTCGCCGCACGGCTGCCCCGGCGGGCCTGGAAAACGCTCCCGTGTCGGACGACACCGGCGGGCGAGGATGTTTCGAGCCGCTTCGCGTTCGTCCGCGTTGTCGCTACCCACCCCGTCCGTACCGACTGTCTGCCGCCGCGCTGGGAGTGGCTGATCATCGAGTGGCCCGCCGGCGCCGACGCGCCGAGCGACTACTGGCTCTCCAACCTGTCCGAGACGGAAAGCCGCGAGCGGCTCGCCCGCCTCGCCCGCCTGCGCTGGGCGATCGAGCTCGATTACCGCCAGTTGAAAGGCGAGCTCGGACTCGACCATTACGAAGGCCGAAGCTACGCCGGCTTCCACCACCACTGCGCGCTCGTCACCTGCGCGCACGCCTTCCTCACGCTAGAGCGGCTCGACCCAAAAGCCCCGCGGCCGGTCTGACGCTGCCGCAGGCGGTGCTGCTCCTACAGCCCGTCCTGCGCTGTTGGGCCGGCCGTTGCCGCACCTGCTCCCAGCCCGTCGACCTCGACCAGCTCACGATCTTCCATCACCGTGAGTAACAAAGTCCTACTAGAACGGTCGCGCCGATCGAGTCAAGACCCGCGCCCGACTACCATTTAGGGCATGAAGATCGGGGTACTGGCTGTTCAGGGCAACTTCCGCGAGCACGGTGCGATGCTCCGGCGACTCGGCGCAAACGTCGTCGAGGTGCGGAAGCCGGAAGAGCTCGACGGCCTAGACGGCCTGGTCGTTCCCGGAGGGGAGTCGACGACATTCATACGCCTGATGAAGCTCTACGCCCTCGACGAGGCAATCCGGGCATTCGAAGCGCCGATCCTGGGTACCTGTGCCGGCATGATCGTCCTCGATCGCGATCATCTCGGGCTCGTCGACGTCGAGGTCGACCGGAACGCCTACGGGCGCCAGGTGGCGAGCTTCGAGGCTGACCTTTCCCTTGCGGGGGAAAGCTCCCCGCTGCGCGGCGTCTTCATCCGCGCGCCACGCGTGCGCGTGACCGGAGAGGACGTGGAGGTTCTTGCCGAGCACGAGGGGGAGCCGGTGCTCGTTCGCGACGGACGAGTTCTCGTTGCGTCGTTCCACCCGGAGCTGACGGAAGATACTCGCGTTCACGAGCTGTTCCTAAACGCAGTACAGGAGGCGATGAGTGTCAGGGCATAGCAAGTGGTCCTCGATCAAGCACAAGAAAGGCGCCGCCGACGCCAAGCGCGGCAAGCTCTTCTCCAAGCTCTCGCGCGCCATCATCGTGGCGGCGAAGGAGGGCGGGCCTGATCCCTCTGGGAACCTCGCGCTGCAGAACGCGATCGAGAAGGCGCGCTCGTACTCCATGCCGAAGGACAACATCGAGCGCGCGATCGCGCGCGGCTCGGGTGCGGATTCGGACGCGCAGGCTTTCGAGACTGTCGTCTACGAGGGCTACGGCCCGAGCGGCGTCGCCGTGATCGTCGAGGCGCTGACGGACAACCGCAATCGCACCGCGTCTGACGTGCGGCACGCCTTCGACAAGTTCGACGGCAACCTAGGCACTTCCGGCGCGGTCGCCTGGCTCTTCGAGCGGCGGGCGGTCGTCATCGTTCCTGCCGACGGCGTCGACGAAGACGAGTTGACGCTCGCCGCAGCGGAAGGTGGCGCCGACGATGTGTCACTGGACGGTTCCACCTATGAGGTCGTCTCGGCGCCGGAGGCGCTGGCCGCGGTGCGCGAGGCGCTCGAGAGCGCGGGCTTCACGGTCGAGGCGGCTGAGCTGACGATGGTGCCGAAGACGACCGTCGAGGTCGCGGACGAATCGGCTGCGAAGAAGATCCTGCGTCTGATCGACCAGCTCGAGGAGAGCGACGACATCCAGGACGTTTACGCGAACTTCGACATCCCCGAGCAGGTCCTGGAGACGGTCGCGTCCTAGCTCGCGGGTGGCGGATCCTCCGGCGAGTCGGCCGGGATTTCGTCGACGCCGGTCGGTTGCGAGAGCGGGTCGACTTCGCGGCCGACGGACATTGCCCGCCTCTCCGGAGGAAGCTCGCCGTGTGCTTCCGCGATCTCTTCCTCGGTCATCTCCAGTGGGTTGCGTTCCTCTGCCATTTTCCGTTCAGGTCCTCGCCGCGTCCGAGGGCAGGCTAGCACCGCGGTCACCCGGGTTATCCACTCCGCTACTCCTGGTTACCCAAGGGATGCCTAGGTTTTGCGGCGGAGAGGGGGGTCGCGAGGGAGCTTCGGCTCCCTCGCTCTCTTTAGACCCAGCCGCGCTGCCGGGCGACTCGGCAGAGAGCCCGCCGCTTGGCGTGCGCGGGCTGGTCGGAGAGGCCCGCCTTCGCGTAGATGCGACGCAGCGCCGCTTTGACGGTGCCGGTCGCGCCAGGTGTTCCCAGTTGCGCCGCGATCTGCTCGTTCGACGGCAAGCTTTCGAGGCTTGCCCCGGCCAGCCATGGCCCACAAAGACACTGCACGATCTGGCGTTGGAAGGCCGAGAGTTGGGCGGACGCCGCAGGTACGACTTCCTCGAGCGGTTCGGTCGTATCGGGGTCCTGCTGCTGCGCCGGCCAGGAGAAGAGGACGGTCTCGGAGCCGATGCCGATCCGGTCGGCATGGCGGAGCGGCAGCGGACTTCCCGGCTGGACACGGGTCCCGTTCAGGAACGTTCCGTTGAAGCTGCCGCGATCCTCGACGTACCACCGGCCGTCGCGGAACGTCAGCGCGGCATGCTCACGGCTCACCGTCGGCGATGCGAACGCGAGGTCGCTCGACGCGTCGCGTCCGATCGTGACGCTTTCCTCGAGTTCGTGCTCCGTCCCGTTAGGGAAGGTGAGCCAGGTGTCCCCGGGCATTGGCCGGAAGGATACGTCCGGTTAGACGCCTAACCTTTCACCGTGAAGGTCATTGGCATCGATCCAGGGACGGCTTCTTGCGGGTACGGGATCGTCCACGAAAAAGACGGGCGCCTCAGGGCCATCGACCACGGGTGGTGGAAAACATCCGCGGCCGTACGCCCAGAGCTGCGTCTGAAGACGATCTTCGACGCCGTGGTCGAGCTCGTCGAGCTTCATCAGCCCGATGCCGTCGCAATCGAGGAGTCGTTCGTCGGCGTCGACGCCCGCACCGCACTCTCCGTCGGGCAGGCGCGCGGGGCCATCATGGTCGCGGCCGCCAACGCCGGGGTCGGGTGCGCTGAGTATTCGCCGGCCCGTGTGAAGCAGGTCGTCTGCGGCTACGGCCGCGCCGAGAAGCAGCAGATGCAGAGGATGGTGAAGGTGATCCTGGGGCTCCAGGTCGAGCCGGCAACATCGCATGCCGCCGACGCGCTTGCGGTCGCGATCTGCCACGCGCTTGCGCCACCGCTGCTGCTGAGGATCGCGGCGGGATGATCGCGCGCCTCCGGGGCCGTCCCGTGGCGAACACGCCGGACGGGCTCGTACTCGACGTCGGCGGCGTCGGGTATCTCGTTGCCGCGACGCCCTCTGCCGTTCGAGCGGCAGACGGGGCCGCGGAGGCGTCGCTGCACACGTATCTGCACGTCCGCGAGGACGCGCTGCAGCTGTATGGGTTCGCCGAGGCTGCCGAACGCGAGCTCTTCCTGCAGCTGCTGTCGGTCAACGGGATCGGCCCCAAAGTGGCGCTGGCGATCGTCTCCGGCTCGCCGGCGGCCGATTTGCGGCGCGCGATCGTGCTCGGAGACTCGGCGCGGTTCCAGGCCATCCCCGGCATTGGCAAGAAGACGGCCGAGCGCATCGTGCTCGAGCTGAAGGAGAAGATGGGCGAGGCTCCGGTGCCGATCTCCTCGGCTGGTGGGACGCAGCCGCATCTCGTGGCGCGAGACGCCCTGGTCGAGCTCGGCTACTCGCTGGGGGAGGCCGAAATGGCGCTCGCGAGAGTCGATCCGGAGCTGCCGCCGGAGGAACGGGTCCGCGAAGCGCTAAAGGCGGCCTAGTTGTCCACCCAATTCCTAGTCCCGGCTGTCATGCCCGAGGAGGACGACCTCGAGCAATCGCTGCGCCCGCGCCGCCTGACCGAGTTCGTCGGCCAGGAGCGGATCAAGGAGCAGCTCGCGATCGCGCTCGATGCCGCGAAGGGGCGGGACGAGGCGCTCGACCACGTGCTCCTCGTAGGCCCACCCGGTCTTGGCAAGACGAGCCTTGCGTACATCGTCCGCGAGGAGCTCGGGGTCGGCATTCGCTGCATTGCCGGCCCCGCACTCGAGCGCAAGGGCGACATGGCCGCGATCCTCACCGGCCTCGAGCGGCACGACGTCCTGTTCGTGGACGAGATTCACCGCCTCAACCGCGCGATCGAGGAGATCCTCTATCCGGCGCTCGAGGACTTCCGACTCGACATTGTCGTCGGCCAGGGCGCCGCAGCGCGCACGCTCACGCTCGACCTCCCGCCGTTCACGCTGGTCGGCGCGACGACGAGAACAGGGCTCTTGACGACACCGCTGCGCGACCGCTTCGGCATGACCTTCCGGCTGGAGTACTACGAGCCGCAGGAGCTCGGGACGATCGTGCGCCGGTCGGCGCGGATCCTCGACGTCGAGATCGCGGAGGACGCAGCCGACGAGATCGCACGCCGCTCTCGCGGAACGCCACGCATCGCGAACCGGATCCTCAGGCGCGTTCGCGACGTGGCGCAGGTGAAGCACGACGGCAAGATCACGAACGAGGTCGCGCGTGAGGCGCTCGATCTGCTCGAAGTCGACGGCGACGGGCTGGAGCGTATCGACCGGGCGTTGATGGAGGCGATCCTCGTCAAGTTCGGCGGCGGACCGGTGGGGCTGTCCACACTCGCCGTCGCCCTCGGGGAGGAGCAGGACACGATCGAAGACGTCTATGAGCCGTACCTCCTCCAGCTCGGCTTCCTGCAGCGCACGCCACGCGGCCGCATCATCACGGAGCTCGGCCGCGAGCGCTTCGGGGTCACCGGCAAAGACACGAAGCTCTTTTGAGCCCGGATGTCTGGGTGCCGGGGGCAGCCGAGCCGTCTCTCGACGACTTCGTGAAGAACGTCCACCGGCAGATCGAGCGCTACACCGCGACGCACACGGCGGAGCGAACCCACGTGGAAGTGGAGTTGGGGGATGGGGAGCGGCTGACACTGCTGTCTCTCTCGGGTCAGCCGGGCTACGGCTTCCTCACCCTGTCGGTCGACACTGCCAACGGCGAGGCGGAGGACCACATCGTCCCGATCGGGGCGATCAGACGCATCGCTCTCGGACCAGCGGACGAAGCCCGCCGCCCGGGATTCGCCCTTCCGAAAGAGGTAGGGCCGGAACCCGCCGCATAGGCTCCGACCCTTGGAAATGTCCGCCCCGGCCACAGTTTCGTCGGGGCTGGTTCTGCCGCAGAACAGAACCGGTGAGGACAGGTGGTACACGTGGAGCATGGATCACCCACCCTGGTTGATTCCTCCCCCTTTGGATGGTTCATTCGGGTACTTCACTTTCACCCTGCCGGGGGAGTGCAGAACCGCCTTTCGGCCGCATTCTGAGTCTCAGGAGGATCGTGAGGGGCCGCAGCTCACATCCTCCAACTGGCGGTCGCAGGGTTCGCCCTGCGACCGCCCCTATCTAGGCGTGTCCAGTGCCAGGCAGAGGACGGCGCCGTAACGCCCACGTCCGCCGTACGGCGGCGAGCAGGTGGGGTGCGAACACCAGTGCCATGACGTCGAACCAGACGTAGCCGGCTGCGACACCGCTCGGCGGATTGCCGTCGGGAATGCCGAGGCCCGGAAGCTTTTCGGCCCACCGCCAGGTGCCGATCGCCGTCCCGTACAGCTCGAGGGCCGCGACTACGAGGAAGACGCCCGCGTAGGCGGCACGTGCCCGCGAGCGCCAGAGGAATGCGAGCAGCAGGGGAATGCAGAGCGCACCCGCGGCGTCCAGTCGTGGCAGCACCGTCAATCCGAGCACGCCCCAGACCGAGACGGCCGCGGCCGCGAAGACGACCAGGGCGCGCGAGTGACGCCGAAGCGCTTCGCTCAACGCCAGGCCGGCCATGAACACGAGCCCATGAGCCGGCGGAACGAAGGTCGGCAGATTGTGCAACCGGTACGAATAAACGCCCCAGAGAATCGAGCCCGTCAGCTCCGCCAGCGTTGCCGCGCAGATGACCACGGCGACCTGCGCACGACGTTCCGCCGGCAGCGGTCGCGCCGCGACGAGGAGCACGAGCCAGGTGAGGCCGCCCAGTGCGAGCTGGCCGGGCAGCTCGACCTGAGTGTCCACGGCCAGCAGCGCCGCCAGGTACGCGGCGATGACTCCTGCGCGGATCAACGCCTGAACTGCAGCTCGTGCCAGGAGGGCACGGGCGCCAGCTCGAGCAGCGCACGGTCGCCGTTCGGATCTCTATAGCCGAAGTCCGCGACCTCCTCGTCCCAGGCGACCTCGAGCAGTCCCTCCTTGACGCGATGGTCGAGCCACGCGCCGCGGAAGACGAGCTTCTTGAGCCAGTAGACGAGCGACTCCCCGCCGACGAGCGACACGCGCTCCCAGTGCCGGACGAGATATCTCCCGAGCCCGCTGCGAGGCTCGTCGATCCAGTCCCGCTCGACGAGCTCGACGAGGTCGGAGATCTCGTCATCGTCGAGCTCGTTGTCTCCGACGAGCCCGAGCCTCACTGCGGCGGCCGTGACGCGCTGCTGGAAGTCGGAGGAGTTGAAGCCGAAGCGGTGCTCGTGGAACTCGACGACATAGTCGTCGCCGGAGACGTAGTTCGCCTCTGTCACGAGCCGAGCATACCGCCGCGCTAGGTTTGCCTTGTGAGCGCTCGCCTCGTCGCTGCATCCGCCGCCGTGACGGGGATCGTGGTCGTCACGGTCTGGCTCACCGATCTCTCATTCGGGCGTGCCGCTCTGCTCGCCCCGGTGCTCGTGATCGGCCTCGCTGCGGTCGCAGGGCTCTTCGTCTTCTGGGGCCGGGTGGGCTGGGAGTCGCTCAAGCAGGCGCGCCATCCCCGGCTGCTGGTGGCGGCAGCGGTCGCGTTCGTCCTGTTGCTCGTGGGCCTGACGCTGCTCGGCGTCCAGCTCCCCCGCGAATAGCGCATTCGAGTCCGGCGCCGGCTTCGCCGGCGCCATGATGACTCGAATGCGACGCCGCTAACGGGAGTCGAAGGTGGCCGCACCGGGCAAAGCCCGGCGCGGCGCGGCGATCGCATTGGAGAGGAGGTCGTTCAGCGCTGATCTCAGACGCTCGAGATCACCGACGACGGACGGATTAGCCCCTGATTAGGACGGGGGTTGACCGTACTGAAAGACGCCGGTTGGCTCGGTGTCGGGAAATCCCTCGAACTGCGACGGTGACGACATGACCGATACGACACTCACAGAGCTTCATCACCGCTCGGCGGACGGCATCGAAGTCTCGCTCCTGTGGAGCCGCTTCACGAACGCGCTGACGGTTGCCGTTGAGGACAGCCGCTCCGGCGTGAGCTTCGAAGTTCCGGCTCCGGCGGAGAAGGCACTCGACGTCTTCGAGCATCCGTTCGCGTACGCCTAGCGCATTCGAGTCCGGCGCCGGCTGCGCCGGCGCCATGATGACTCGAATGCGACGGTGCCTAGGGTTGCCGCACCGGGGAGGTGAGCCATGGACTTTGGGCCGCACGTGTGTTTGTATCGTCAGTAACAATCCGAAGCAGGCCCGGCCCCCAAGCGCAGCGAGGAGTGTCAACATGAACCGCAAGGTATTGGCTGTCGCCGCGATTGGCATCTTCGCGGCCCTGTCGCTCGGATCACCGCTCAGCGCGACCCCGGCGGGCAAGAAGCTGATCAGGATCGACTCGCGCGTGCTCGGGATTCAGGGAGGGAGCGGAAAGTTCTTCCTCGCCCTGGGGACGGGCGGCGACCTCGGGAAGGTGGCTTTCACGCGATCCTTCCGACCCGCGGGGGAAGTCGAAGCGACGGCCCCCGACGGTCAGCGATACGTCATTGCGACGGAGACGGATACGTTGAAGGGAAGGAACGGGACACTCGTGATCCGCGGCGTAGGGCCGGCCTACAGTCTGGGCATCGGCGACTACGAGGTGTGGAAGGGCACGTGGTCGATCGTGAGTGGGACCGGCGACTACTCCGGAATGAGAGGGGGCGGCCGATATTTCGGCATCGCTGTTCAGACCAACCCGCCCGCAGTCACTAAGAGATACACGGGCTTTGTCCAGTCTTAGACCCGACGGAAGGGAATCGGCCTGTTTGAAGGGTGCGACGATCTAGTTCCGCCCGCCCGCCTCTAGCCACGCGGCGACATTGACCGCTGCCCCGGCGTTCCGGACGAAGACAAGATCGTCCGGATCCGCGCCTACGTAAGTGCCGAGCGCGGCACCCGGCTGGCGAGAAACAGCACCGGCTCGCGCTCCAGCTCGAGCTGCCACTCCTGGTAGCGCTCGAAGACGGCGCGCGCCGTCGCCCCGAACGAGCCATGGTTCAGAAACGTCACACTCGGGTCGAGGAGGAATTCGTCCCGCAGGCGGGTGCCGTCCGACACCATTCGTACGGTAGTCGTGTATGTCTGAGGGCATCTGGACGATCCGTCCGTGCCCGCACCGGCAGGCGAGCGGCCTCGCAAAGGACCTCGGCCTCAGCGAGATCACGGCAAGCGTGCTCGTCCGGCGCGGCTACGGCGACCCCGACGTGGCGCGGGCCTTCCTGGCCGGCGAACAGCCCCTGCACGATCCCTTCTTGCTTCGTGACATGGACCAGGCGGTGCAGCAGATTCGAACGGCGATCGCCGCGGGCAAGCGCATCTGTGTCCACGGTGACTACGACGTCGACGGGATCTGCGCCACCGTGCTCGCCGTGCTCGTGCTGCGCGAGCTCGGCGCGGAGGTCGAGTGGCACCTGCCGAGTCGCTTCGACGAGGGCTATGGCGTCAGCGGCCAAACGCTGGAGCGGCTCGCGGAGGAGGGTTGCGGGCTCGTCCTGACGGTCGACTGCGGCATCACAGCGGTCGACGAAGTCCGGCGCGCACATGAGCTCGGGCTCGACGTCATCGTCACGGACCACCATCGTCCGGGCAACGAGCTGCCGGACTGTCCGATCGTCGCGACTCGTCCTTCCGACTACCCGTTCCAGGACCTGTGTGGGACCGGCGTCGTCTACAAGCTCGGCCAGGCGCTGCTGGGTGCGGAGTCCGAAGTGCTCCGCCGGCATCTCGATCTCGTGGCGCTCGCGACGGTCGCGGACGTCGTCCCGCTCGTCGGTGAGAACCGATCGCTTGCAATCGCCGGGCTGCGCACGCTCGCACGAACGCAGAAGCTTGGGCTGCGCGCACTGATGAAGTCCGCGGGCGTCGATCCGGCCGCCGTCGACGCGGGCAAGGTCGGCTTTCGGCTCGCGCCGCGGATCAATGCCGCAGGCCGGCTCGGGGATCCGCGCGCGGCGCTCGAGTTGCTGCTGACCGAGGAGGCTGACGAGGCACGCCGCCTTGCGGACCGGCTGGAGGAGCTGAACCGCGACCGGCAGGCTGTCGAGGACAAGATCCTGCGGGCAGCGATCGCACAGGTCGAGGAATGGCCGGAAGCGAAGCGGCGCCGCTCCGCCTACGTCGTGTGGGGCGAAGACTGGCACGAGGGCGTGATCGGCATCGTCGCCTCGCGCCTCGTCGAGCGCTATCACCGGCCTGTCGTCCTCATCGCGGGGACCGACGGGCTCTGGAAGGGCTCGGGGCGCTCGATTCCGTCATTCGACCTCCACGGCGCGCTCGGTGCGTGCTCGACTTTCCTCGAGCGGTTTGGTGGTCATCGTGCGGCCGCGGGCCTTTCGATCACGCCCGAGCGCGTCGAGCCGTTCGCCGAGGCTTTCGCGGCTCGAGCGGAAGGGCTGCTCGGACCGGAAGACCTCGTCCCGGCGACCGTCGTCGACGCCGTGCTGCCGCGCGGTGCGAAGCTCACGCTCGAGCTCTGCGAAGAGCTGCGCGCTCTTGCGCCGTTCGGTCTGGCCAATCCCGACGTCACGCTGCTCGCTCCTGGCTGCGAGCTCGGCGAGCTGGCCACGGTCGGCGACGGCAAGCATCTCCGCTTCCGCGTACACCGGGACGGCAGCGATGCGGGCGGCGCGATCGCTTTCGGCCAGGGAACCAAGCTCGACCGCTACCGACGTGCGGGACATTACGACGTCGCCTTCCGCCTGCAGGAGAACCACTGGAACGGGACGGTGTCGCCACAGCTTGTCGTTCGTCGTGTCTTCGACGCCGACGACCGCTTCGACGAGGTCTACACGTGGCTGCGTGCGCAGTGGCAGGCGCAGCCGCGTGAAGCGCAGGCTCAGGCGATCTTCGACGAGCTCGAGGTCGAGGAGGGAGGGCCGAAGCGCCATCCGCTCGAGTCCGAGACGTTTCGCGCGCTTCTCGAACAGCCGGCGCTGCTTCGCGCGGCGTGATCATCCGGCCGGAGACAGCGGCCGAACACGACGCAATTCGAAAGCTCAACGACGAAGCGTTCGGCGAGCCGATCGAGGCGAAGATCGTCGACGCCATCCGCGCATCGGACCGGTTTCTGCCGGATCTGTCCCTCGTGGCCGTGTCCGAGGGTCAGACCCTGGGACACGTCATCTCGAGCTATGTCGATGTGGAACCAGGCGCGCGCCGCGTCCTGCAGGTCGGGCCGCTGGCGGTTCTCCCCGCGCATCAGCGGCGCGGTATCGGCAGCGCGCTGATGGAGGAGACGATCCGGATCGCTGACGCTCGCGGTCAGCCGCTGCTGCTGATCGAGGGCAACCCGAAGTACTACGAGCGCTTCGGCTTTACCCGCGCAGACGCCGTCGGCGTCGAGCCACCCCCGGAGGCGCACGAGCCGCAGTACTTCATGATCCGGCCGCTCGCGAGCTATGACCCGGCGTTCCACGGCCGCGCCATCTATCCGCCCGAGACGTTCGGGATCGCGTACTAGCGCGTACTAGCGGGCGGTGCCGACCGAGGCCCGGCGGACCCGCTGGGGTCGCTGCGGGCTTGGCCCGGCGAGAGAGTTGAGCGCAAGGAGGAGCCGTGCTGCGCGCACGGCGGCGCGGCGTTCTTTTCGGTGTCTGTACCAGTGCATGGACGACTCACCTTCAGCATCGGAACCCCGGTTCCTGCCCTTGAGACACGCCCCTTGAACGGGGGAAGGGAGCCAGATACCCCCGGAGTACACTGAGGGTATGGCTGTCATTGAGGCTCACGAAAAGCATCAGGAGCTCATCGATGAGCTGATTGCGGCGGTCTCCGCCTACAACTCGGAGGTCGACCGCGACCTGATCCGGCGGGCCTTCCTCTTCGCCGCCAACGCCCACGAAGGCCAGCAGCGCCGCTCAGGCGAGGACTTCGTGCTCCACCCCTGGGGTGCGGCCAAGATCTGCGCCCAGCTCCGCCTCGACGACGAGACCATCGCCGCGGCACTCCTCCACGACGTCGTCGAGGACACCGATGTCGAGCTGGACGGTGTCCGCACCGAGTTCGGCGACGAGGTCGCGAAGCTCGTCGAGGGCGTCACGAAGCTGACACGCGTTCAGTTCCAGAGCCGCGAGCAGGCGGAGGCCGAGAACTACCGCAAGCTGATCATGGCGATGGCCGAGGACGCGCGGGTGATCCTGATCAAGTTGGCAGACCGCCTTCACAACCTGCGCGAGATCGAATACCTCGGCAAGCAGAAGCAGGTGCAGAAGGCAAAGGAGACGCTCGAGGTCTATGCGCCGCTCGCGCACCGCCTCGGCATCCACGCCCTGAAGTGGGAGCTGGAGGATCTCGCCTTCGAGACGCTCCACCCGCGGAAGTACGAGGAGATCAAGGCGATGGTCGCCGAGCGCCGCGCCGACCGCGAGGGGCACGTCTCGGAAGCGGCGCGCATCCTTCAGCTCGAGCTCGACAAGGTCGACATTCCCACCGACATCTCGTCGCGCGCGAAGCACTTCTACTCCATCTACGACAAGATGGCGAAGAAGGGCCGGGAGTTCAACGAGATCTACGACCTGACGGCGATGCGTGTAACCGTGGAGCGCTCCGGCGACGAAGGAACGCGCGACTGCTACGGCGCTCTCGGCCTGATCCATTCCCTGTGGAGGCCGATGCCCGGTCGCTTCAAGGACTACATTGCCATGCCGAAGTTCAACGGCTACCGGTCGCTGCACACGACGGTGATCGGACCCGAAGGGCGGCCGCTCGAGATTCAGGTGCGGACGCGCGAGATGCACCGAGAGGCGGAGCTCGGCATCGCTGCGCACTGGCTGTATAAGCGCGGCAAGCGATCACGCGACGACGAATGGCAGCGCTGGGTCAATCAGCTGTTGGACTCCCAGGCGGAGGAGACGGATCCGCGCGAGTTCATGAAGTCCTTCCGCATGGACGTGTTCGACGAGGAGGTCTACGTGTTCACGCCGAAGGGCGAGGTGAAGAACTTGCCGGCCGGTGCGACCCCGATCGACTTCGCTTACGCCGTTCACACGGACGTCGGCCACCGCACAGTCGGCGCGAAGATCAACGGCCGCATCGTCCCGCTGCACTACCGGTTGAAGAACGGCGATTTCGTCGAGATCCTCACCTCCAAGGCGGGGCGCGGCCCGTCGCGCGACTGGATGACCCTCGCCGCGTCGTCGCGCGCGCGAAACAAGATCCGGCAGTGGTTCTCGCGCGAGACGCGCGAAGACCAGGAGCACAAGGGCCGTGAGGCGCTCGAGCAGTCGCTGAAGGCCGCAAAGCTGCCGTACCGCAAGCTGGCCGGCTCAGCAGTGCTCGCGGAGGTCATCCGCGACATGAACTTCAAGAAGGCTGAGGACTTCTACCTCGCTCTTGGCTCGGGCAAGATCGGCGCGCAGCAGGTGGTCAACAAGGTCCTGCAGCGGTTGAAGACGGAGCAGGTTGCCGAGGAGGAGGCCGTTCCGCTCAAGGCGCCGCGCGCCAAGCACGCCGTCGACAGCGAGAACTACGGGATCAACGTCCACGGTGTCGACGATGTCCTCGTCCGGCTCGCCAGATGTTGCACGCCGGTGCCGGGAGACGAGATCGTCGGGTACATCTCGCTTGGAAAGGGCATCACCATCCACCGGGCCGACTGCCCGAACGTCAAGGCACTTGCGCGCCAGCCCGAGCGCTTCACGCCGGTGACCTGGGACGGCGGCGCATCGCAGAGCTTCCGCGTCCAGATCGCCGTCGAGTCGTGGGACCGCGCTCGCCTGCTCGAGGACGTGGCGAGGACCTTCGCCGAGCACGGAGCCAACATCGTTTCGTACGGCGGCAGCGTCGAGGATCAGATGGCGCGGAACTGGTACGTCGCGGAGGTCGGCGACGTCAAGGAGCTCCGAAGCTTGCTGACGGCGCTGCGCAATATCGAAGCTGTCTTCGACGCGTACCGCGTCACGCCCAGCTGACATCCCCCGTTCGAGTGAAGGTCACTCGACTGAGGGATCGTCCCTCGAACGAGCGAGGTACCTCGTTTCAGGGATGGCGCACGGCGCGAATCTGACTACAAAGAGTGCAGGGGGGAGAGGGCAACAAAGCTGCGGCGCCCACCCGTTTCGAGGACAACGGGCGGGCGCGCGGCCTCTTTGAAATTCGCTTCGCTCAGGTGAGGCGTCTATGCCGGTCGCCGGACGGCCGGCGTCTTGATCCGTGCGAAAGCTTCGCTTTCGCACGGCCTCGGTTACGCCGCTTCGCGGGGAACGTGCACGGGCCAAGCCCGTGCACTCTTACGAGCCCGGGGTCGGCGTCGGTCGTCAACCGCGCGGGCACGTGCGCTTCCGCGTCCGCACCCGCGTCGGTTTGGCGCTGAGGGCCCTCGCGCGTTTGCGTCCGGGGCGGGCCACTGCGGCGGCCGCGGACATGTCCGGTGCCAGGCACGTGACGTGTCCTAGGGCGACCAGGCCTCGCCGCCGGTGTCCCAGCCGACGAGGCAATAGGGTGAAATGAGCAACGCGACGCGTTCCAGGAAGATGCGCTCGTCAGTACTCAGCTCCTCTGCGACTACGCCGAGCTCGGCGACGACGTTGTTCTCGTAGGCGATCGGGACCGTCGTCGGCTCGGCTGTTCGCTCTCCCTCTGCTGGACCGAGCACGAGCTCGCCCTCCTCGACGAACGAGATCCCGACCCACGAGTAGTCGTCGATCTCGTGAAGTACGGCAACGACCTGCCGCAGTACCTCGTCGGCGTCACTGCCGCGGTGGAAGATACGGTCGATCGCCTCCAGCGCGCCGTCAGAGGCGCTCACGTCTCGAGCGCCTCTCCCTCGAAGGCGCGAACGGCCTCCTTGTAGGAGTCCGGGATCGGGACGGCCTTGCGCTCGTCGAGGTCGACGAGCACGAGCGTCTGGGTCGCCGTCACCATCAACTCGTCGTCGCGTGCCCGATAGGCGGCCAGTTCGTACATGACGCTCGTGCGGCCGATCCGCGCCATGCGCACGTAAACCTCGATCAGGTCGTCGAAGACGGCGGGCGCGAGGTAGTCGATCGTGCAGGCCCGCATGACGAACTCCTCGCCTTCCTCGCCGATGTCCATCCCGAGCAGGCCGAGGTTGCGGTGGTACTCGACGCGCGCGAGGTCGAAGTAGGGGAGATACCGACCGTAGTAGACGATCCCCTGCGCATCCGTATCGGAGAAGCCGACCCGCGTCTGCGCGCTGAACTTGAACGGGGGTTTCTCCTTCAGCTCCGAATCACCTCGAGCACTTCGTCGCGCTTGCGCTCCATCAGGTCGGGAGAAAGCGCTTCGAGGTTCAGACGCAGCAGCGGCTCGGTGTTGGACGGCCGGACATTCATGTGCCAGTCCTCTGCATCCACCGAGAGGCCGTCGAGGTGGGAGACAGTGCCCTCGGGGCCGAAGCGCTCCTTCAGCTCCTGCAGTTTCAGCGCCACGTCGCCGACGGGCGTGTTCAGCTCGCCGGTGATGAAGTAGCGCTCGCGGTACGCCGCCAGGATCTCCGAGAGCCTCTGTCCTCGCTTGGAGACGAGCTCCAGCATGAGCAGGAACGGAATGACTCCGGAGTCGGCCCGGGAGAACTCCTGGAAGTAGTAGTGGCCTGAGACCTCGCCTCCGAACACGGCGCCCTCCTCGCGCATGCGGTGCTTGAAGAACGCGTGACCCACTCGATTGACGAGCGGAACGCCGCCGGCGCGCTCGATCGTCTGCGGCACCGCCCAGCTCGCGCGCACGTCGTAGAGGATCTTCGCGCCCGGTGCTTTTTCGAGGATCGATTCGGCGAGCAGGGCCGTGACGAAGTCGCCGGGAACGAACTCGCCCGTGTCGTCGACGAAGAAGCAGCGGTCGGCATCCCCGTCGAAGGCAATGCCCAGGTCGGCTTCTTCCGTTCGTACCTTCTCGATGATGAACTCGCGATTTTCCGGGAGGAGCGGGTTCGGCTCGTGGTTCGGGAAGGTCCCGTCCGGCTCGAAGAAGTGGGGCACCGCAGCGATCGGCAGGAGCTCGAGCACGGGCCGGAGCATGACGCCGCCCATCCCGTTCGCGGCGTCGATCACGACGCGCAGCGGCGTCACGGCGTCGACGTGGATGAAGGACAGCACGGCGCCGACCCAACGAGGCCAGATGTTCTCCTCCCGGACATGTCTTGCGGTCTGACCCTTGGGCACGTCCTCAAGAGCCATGGCCCGCGTGCGGATGTCCAGCAGGCCCGAGTCGCCGCCGACGGGAAGCGCGCCGCGGCGGACGATCTTCATGCCGGTGTACTCCTTTGGATTG
>WNEY01001200.1_pt1 | contig 17996 bp, 16 predicted proteins | sample 5400531 | NCBI WGS metagenome assembly WNEY01 (sample SAMN13153338, study PRJNA577476) | soil metagenome | isolation source: 200 cm saprolite under Douglas fir tree site 1 | place: USA:California | collected 2015-04-18
CAAGCGGGTCGAGTTCTCGATGTTCCAGGACATGCCCCACCTGCTGGTGCCGGTGGTGACCGAGTCGGATCACGCGACGTCGGCCCTGCGGTGGGCCGTGGCCGAGATGGAGACGCGCTACAAGCTGTTCGCCAGCCACACGGTCCGCAACATCGCCGACTTCAACGGAAAGGCCCCCGACATGGGATTGAATCCGCTGCCCTACATCGTGATCGTCATCGATGAGCTGGCCGACCTGATGATGGTCGCGGCCGGCGAGATCGAGGAGCTGATCTGCCGCATCGCGCAGCTGGCCCGCGCCGTCGGCATCCACCTGCTGGTCGCCACGCAGCGACCGTCGGCGGACATCATCACGGGGTTGATCAAGGCCAACATCCCATCGCGGATCGCCTTTGCCGTCAGCTCCAGCATCGACTCGCGCGTCATCCTGGATGAGACCGGGGCGGAGAAGCTGCTCGGGCGCGGCGACATGCTCTACCTGCCGGTCGAGGCGGGCCGTGCGACGCGCTTGCAGGGTGTGTTCGTCTCGGACCGCGAGATGAAGGCGATCATCGACTTCTGGAAAGGCCAGGGCAAGCCGCAGTACCAGGAAGAGATCTTCAATGTCGAGGCGACGGTCTCGTGGGTCAAGGAAGGGATGAAGCGCGACCCGCTCTTCGCCAAGGGGGCGCACGTGGTCGCCACCGAGGGCCGCGCCTCGGTGTCGCTCTTGCAGCGCAAGCTCAATGTCGGCTACACGCGGGCCGCCCGGATCGTCGACCAGCTGGCCGACCAGCGCGTCATCGGGCCGTACGAGGGCAGCAAGTCGCGCGAGGTGCTGATGAACCTGCTCGAGGTCGATGAGCTGGTGAAAGACCTCGATGACGCCAACTAGTGCGACAGACAGCTGTCAAACAGCCGGGTTAGCATAGGGCCCAAGTAATGGCTCAGGATTATTCGTTCGACGTGGTCTCGCAGTTCGATCGGCAGGAGCTGGTCAACGCCGTCAACCAGGCGCAGCGGGAGATCGCGACCCGCTACGACTTCAAGGACACCGGTGCCTCGATCGACCTGGGCGAGAGCGAGATCACGCTGAACGGCCCGAGTGATTTCAAGATGAAGGCGATGCTCGACGTGCTGCAGGGCAAGCTGGTCAAGCGCCAGCTTTCGCTGAAGATCCTCAAGCCCGGTCCGATCGAGCCGGCGGCGAAAGGAACGGTGCGGCAGAAGCTCGAGCTGCAGCAGGGCATCGACGACGAGCTCGCGCGCACCCTGGTCAAGCAGATCAAGCTGGTGTCGCCCAAAGTACAACCTCGCATCCAGGGCGATGCGATCCGGGTCTCAAGCCGGGAGAAGGATCTGCTCCAACAGGTCATCACCGCCCTCAAAGCGACCGAGACGCAGGTCCCATTGCAATTCATCAACTACCGGTGAGCCGTGCCGCCGGATCCCGAGATTTTTGCGTTGGCCCAGCAGGTGGGGGAGCGGTTGCGCCGTCAGGGCCGTTCGCTCGCGGTGGCGGAGTCGTGCACCGGCGGCCTGCTCGGCGCGGCACTGACGGACGTTCCGGGGAGCTCGGCCTACTTTCTCGGCGGCGTGATCAGCTATGCCGATCGAGTGAAGGTCGAACAGCTGCAGGTGCCCGAGGGGACGCTGCACCGCCATGGGGCCGTGAGCGAGGAGACGGCCGCCGCCATGGCGAGCGGCGTTCGCCGCTTGCTGCGCGCGGACATCGGTGTCTCGATCACCGGGGTGGCGGGGCCCGACGCGGAGGGCGCCAAGCCGGTTGGTCTCACGTTTATCGGTATCGCCGCCCCCACCCTGCCCTCCCCCAGAGGGGCAAGGGAATCAGTGCTGACGCATCGCTTTCAATGGTCCGGCGACCGCTGGGACAACCGGCGTCGCTCGGTGATCGCCGCCCTGGAGCTCCTGGTCCAGACCCTGGGGTCATAGCATTGACAGTTACACAAATATGTATTACAGTGGTCGGGTCGGCCAGGCCCCATCACGAAGCAAGGGGAGACTAGATGTCAGAGAAAGAACGGGCATTGACGGCTGCGCTCAGCCAGATCGAGCGCAGCTATGGGAAGGGCGCCATCATGAAGCTGGGGGAGGCGGCCGCCCAGAAAAATATCGACGTGATCCCGACCGGATCGCTCACCCTCGACATGGCGCTTGGGGTCGGTGGCATCCCGCGCGGCCGAGTGGTGGAGATCTACGGTCCCGAGTCATCGGGGAAGACGACGCTGGCGCTGCACGTCATCGCTCAGTCGCAGAAGCTGGGTGGTGTCGCCGCCTTCATCGATGCCGAGCATGCGCTGGACCCGGTCTACGCCGGCCACATCGGGGTCAAGACCGAGGACCTGCTGATCTCGCAGCCGGACACCGGTGAGCAAGCGCTCGAAATCGTCGACGTGCTGGTCCGTTCCGGCGCCGTCGACGTCATCGTCGTCGACTCGGTGGCGGCGCTGGTGCCGAAGGCGGAGATCGACGGTGAGATGGGGGATAGCCACGTCGCCCTGCAGGCGCGGCTGATGTCGCAGGCACTGCGCAAGCTGACCGGCGCCATCTCGAAGTCGAGCACCTCGGTGATCTTCATCAACCAGCTGCGCGAGAAAGTCGGCATCATGTTCGGCAACCCGGAGGTGACGACCGGCGGCCGGGCGCTGAAGTTCTATGCCTCGATCCGGCTCGATATCCGCAAGGTCGACTCCATCAAGAACGGGCTCGACGTAACCGGCAACCGGGTCAAGGTCAAGGTGGTGAAGAACAAGGTCGCCCCGCCCTTCAAGTCGGCCGAGTTCGACATCCTCTACAACGAGGGCATCTCCTACTGGGGCAGTGTGCTCGATGCCGCGGTCGATGCGACCCTGGTGGAGAAGGCGGGCTCCTGGTTCTCCTGCAACGGCCAGCGGATGGGCCAGGGACGGGAGCAAACCGTGGGCTTCCTCAAGGCCAACCCGAAGCTGGGCGAGGAGTTGATCGCGCAGATGAAGGGCAAGGCCGCGGAGAAGATCCTCCAGCCGGCGTGAGAAGCGGCGGCCGGCGAACGACGCCGACCGCGCGTGAGCCCGAGAGCGCGCAGGCGGCCTATACCGAGGCGGTCAAGCGGCTGGCCCGCCAGCCGCAGTCGCGCGCGGCGCTGCGGCAGCGGCTGCTCCGGCTCGGGTACGCCGACGTCGCGGTGGAGGCGGCGCTCGACCGGGCCCAGGGAGACGGCTACCTCAACGACCAGGAGTACGCCGCCACGCTGGTGCGCCGGCGCAGTCGGGGCCGAGGTCATGCACTGATTGCCCAGGAGCTGCGGGCCAAAGGCATCGATGAATCGACGGCCGGCCCCGCGCTCGCCGCGGTTGATCCCGATGCCGAGGCGGCGGAGGCGCTGGCCCTGGGGAAAAGTCTCCTGGCCCACCGGCGCCTGGCCGACGCGCAGGCCCTGGTTGCCTACCTGGGTCCCCGCCTCAGCCGGCGTGGCTTCAGCAGTGGGCTCGTCTACCGGGTGTGCCGTCTCCTGAGCGATGAATGGGAGGCCGCCGGCTGGTTTGACAGTGTCGCTGAACGCGACTAAAATAGTCAAGATTTTGTCGCCATGTAACGACTAGTCCCGCTGCGCCCACGCGCAGTGAGAAGAACCTTTAAAAGTCCATAAGCGAGGTGTAACTATGCCCACTCCATTACTCCTGGTCATCGGGGTCGTGGTGGGTGCGGCCGTGGGTGCTCTCGTCGCCTACCTCTGGGTTGGCAACGCCAACCGTCAGCGCGATCTCGTGTCCAACGCGGAACGCGAAAAGCTGCTGTCGGATGCCGAGACCCAGATGAAGGAGATGGTCCTCGAAGCGAAAGAGGAAGCCCACCGCATCCGCATGAGCCTGGAGCAGGAGGTACGCGACGCACGTGCGGAGATCCAGCGTTCGGAACGCCGGGTCCAGCAGAAGGAAGAGTCGATCGACCGCAAACTTGAAGACCTGGACCGCAAGGACCAGGCAGTGACCGCGAAAGAGTTGGAAATCGGGAGGACCAGGGAACGCGTCAACGATGCCCTCGCCGAGCAGGTCAAAGAGCTCGAGCGAATTTCCGGCATGACGCGAGCCGAAGCGAGGACGACGATCCTCACCAACCTTGAAAAGGAACTCAACCAGGAAATCGCGCAGAAGATTCGCGAAGGCGAGGAGATCGTCAAAGAGGAGAGCGAAAAGCGCGCCCGCAACATCCTGGTGACCGCGATGCAGCGGGTTGCCGCCGAGCAGACCGCGGAGACCTCGGTTTCCGTGGTGGCCATCCCCAGCGACGAGATGAAGGGCCGCATCATCGGTCGTGAAGGGCGCAACATTCGGGCGCTCGAACACGCGACCGGCGTCGACCTGATCATCGACGATACGCCGGAGGCCGTCATCCTGAGTGGTTTCGACCCGGTCCGCCGCGAGGTGGCGCGGGTGGCCCTCAATCATCTCCTGGTCGATGGCCGGATCCACCCGGCCCGGATCGAAGAGATGGTGACCAAAGCTCGCGGCGACGTGCAGAACCGGATTCGGGAAGAAGGCGAACAGGCGATGTTCGAGACCGGCGTCACCGGACTACATCCCGAGCTGGTGAAGCTGTTGGGGACGCTGGCATTTCGGACCAGCTACGGCCAGAACGTCTTGACCCACAGCAAGGAGGTCTCCTTCCTCTGCGGAATGGCGGCGGCCGAGATCGGCGCTGACGTGGCGCTGGCCCGTGAGGCCGGCTTGCTGCACGACATCGGGAAGGCGATCGACCATGAAGTCGAGGGGTCGCACGCCATCATCGGCGGAGAACTCCTCAAGCGGCTCGGCAAGCCAGACACGCTGGTGAACGCGGTCGCTGCCCACCACATGGACATCGAACCAACCAGCCTCGAGGCGATTCTGACGGTGGCCTGCGACGCGGTCTCGGCAGCCCGGCCCGGCGCCCGCCGCGAGACACTGACCACCTACATCAAGCGGCTCGAAAAGCTGGAAAGCATCGCCAATTCGTTCGAAGGCGTCGAGAAATCGTTCGCGATCCAGGCGGGCCGGGAGATCCGCATCATCGTCAAGCCGGACACCATCGACGACAGCCGGGCCCAGATTCTCGCCCGCGATATCGCAAAGCGAATCGAAGGCGAGCTCAGCTATCCGGGCCAGATCAAGGTGACGGTGATCCGCGAGACCCGCATCGTCGAATTCGCTAAGTAAAGTAGAGAGGCGACCCACTGCGGGCCGCCTCTTTTTTTGCGCCCGCAAGCCCGCCGGTTTGCATCCCGTTTCATTGCCGTGAAGCCGCAGGGCCGTGACTGGGTCCCGCTGATCGTGCTGGCGGTTGTGGGCAGCGTTGCCGTGGCCGGTGCCTGTTTCCTGGGCGGCTACGCGGTCGGATACGCGCAGCCACGGCCGGTAGCCCAGCGATCGGTGGCGCCGACCGCCGCACCGACCCCGACACCGAGCCTGGGTTCCTCGCCCTCAGAAGGCACGACCCCGTCACCGGTTCAGTGCTCCTTCGGCGACTTCCCGACTTACCCGGGATCCGTAGCCACAACGGCAGGAGCTCAGGGCTCGGCAGCCTGGCACGTGACCACCGATGCCAGCAGGGTGACGACCTACTACGCTAACGGCGCCGGCCAGGCGGTGTGGCAGTTCCGGCTGTCGTCAGCTACCGCGTCCCGATCGCTCTTTTACACGAGCCGTGCGCCGTCCTGTCATGGAGTTCTGTACGTCATGCCTGATCCGACCGGCACGTTCTATCAGGCCTTTCCGAATCCCCAGTAATTAGGGCGGCGGGGACAGGAGGGCCCGCATCCCGGCACGAAAGGCGGTCGCCCCCGATTGCGCCGGATGGCGCACGTACGCCGCGCGCTTGCCCAAGGTATCGGCGGCGATCCGGCCAACCCCGACAACCAGGCGGGGCCGCAGGATATCGATGAGCCGCTCGGCGTAAAGGAGGCCGACCACGATCTCCGGCCGTGTCGGCCGCCGGTTCGATAGAGGTTGGCCAGGCAGGTGTGGGTGCGTAGGAACCGTGTTCCACAGAATGACGCGACGCTCGGCGCCGAGCTCATCGAGTATGCCGTGCACGATGGTGCCCGAGGGTTCCTTCCATGGCCGGGGACGGCGGCTCGACCGCCGGTACGGATCCCCCCAGCGCAACAGATCGAACTCGCTGGTAAAGGCGATGCCCGACCAGCGCATGCCCTGATAGCCGGCGGCCTCGCCGACCGCGAGCACGTCCGCCTGGTCGCGTTCCAATAGATAATGCCGTAGATTGGCGAGCCGGATCGCGGGCGCACCGGGCGCGTCGGCGGCGCCCATCTCGCGGAATTGGTTGTAGGTGGTCCCGATGGTGGCCTTCGAGAGGTCTGCCAGCAGGGCGTCGACCGCGACTACCTTGTTAGGATCGGCCAATGCTCGTAACCGTGCTGGCGATCGGCGACATCATCGGTCGCCCCGGGCGTGAAGCCGTGGCCCGTCTCGTACCACAGCTGCGTCGAGAGTTGAACATCGACCTGGTGGTGGCGAACGGCGAGAATGCGGCCGGCGGATTCGGGCTGACGCCGAAGATCGCCGACGACCTCTTCAGTCTCGGCATCGATGTGCTCACCTCCGGGAATCACATCTGGGACCAGCGCGAGATGATGACCGGATTCGACGACCATCGACCCATTCTCCGCCCGCATAACTACCCCGCCGGGGCGCCGGGACGTGGCTGGTTCTGTCACGACCTGGGCGAAAAGGGCCAGGTGCTGATCGGCAACGTCCAGGGCCAGCTCTTCATGCCACCGATCGATTCCGCCTTCAAGGCGGCGGACGAGATCTTGCGCCAGGGCGCCGGCACCAAGCTGGTGATGATCGACGTGCATGCTGAGGCGACCTCGGAGAAGATCGCCCTGGGGTGGTACCTGGACGGCCGGGCCAGCTTCGTGTTCGGTACCCACACGCATGTTCCCACCGCCGACGCCCGGCTGTTTCCGGGTGGCACCGCCTTCGTGGCCGACCTGGGAATGGTGGGCCCCCGAGACTCCGTGATCGGGATGGACAAGGAAGCCAGCCTCCAGCGCTTCCTGACCGGGGTCCCGTACCGCTTCAAGGTGGCGGATGGGGTGGTCCAATTCAACTCGGTCCTGGCTCAGATCGATGCCCTTTCGGGCAAGGCGACCCGGGTGGAGCGGGTCGATCGAGAGGTGAGCGTCGACTAAGCGCTTGACGACCCCTGGACTTGGGGTTAAGGTGTCGGGGGGCAATCAAACGTTCGGTCACCGATCTCAATAGAATAAGTGGACACTCTGGAAACTACACCGCCATCGAACGGCTCGACAGGGGAGAAGACGCTTTCGGCCAGCCCGGCTGCCGGTGTACCCCGCACAACCCGGCCGGCCATTGAGATCTTGAAGGTTTCCGCCACCTCCAAGCCAGTGGCGGTCGCAGGCGCCATCGCGGGCGTGGTTCGCAGCCAGACCCGGGTCGAGGTGCAGGCCATCGGCGCGGGGGCCATCAACCAGGCCGTCAAGGCGATCGCGATCTCCCGCGGCTACGTCGCGGCGGGCGGCATCGACCTGGTGTGCATCCCCTCGTTCATCGACATCTCGATCGACGGTGAGGAGCGGACCGGGATCCGTCTGCTGGTCGAGTCCCGTTAAACTCGGTCGATGCCTGAGTCGACCGCCCCGCCACGGCTGCGGATTCCCGGCGCCCCGCTAACCTTCGAACCGCACGCGTTTTCGCGACCGCGTCCCAACAGCCGCAAGCGGGCGCCATCCGGCCAGCGGTTTCACCTCTGGGTAAGCGGGTGCCAGATGAACGAGTCCGATGCGGATTACCTCTCGCAGGGCCTGACGGCGGCTGGCTTCAGCGCCGTCCCCGACCTCGACCAGGCTGACCTCGCCATCCTCGTCACCTGCTCGGTCCGCCAGAACGCCGAGCAGAAAGCCTACGGCCGCTTCCGCGAACTCAAGGCCTGGAAGCGGGCGCGCCCAGGCCGGGCGATCGCGATCACGGGTTGCATGGCCAACAAGGAGAAGGATCGCCTCTACGAGCGGCTGCCCGACCTCGACTACCGCTTCGACATGCGCGAGTACGAAGCCTTCATCCAGGACCTGCAAGGCGAGTACGAGACCGATCCGGCGCAAACCGGGGGAGTCGTATTGCAGCATGGCCTCACCGCGTACGTGCCGGTGATCTTCGGGTGCAACGAGGTGTGCAGCTTCTGCATCGTGCCTTTCGTGCGCGGCACCGAACGCAGCCGCCCCCTCACAGATGTCGTCGAAGACGTCCGCCGCTTCGCCCTCCAGGGAGTGCGCGAGGTGACGCTGCTCGGCCAGACGGTCAACTCCTATCGCGATCCGCAGACGAAGGCCGGCCTCTCCGATCTGTTGGAGGCGGTCGAACGGATCCCGGGCATCTGGCGCGTCCGCTTTTTGACGTCGCATCCGCGCCACGTGCATGACGACCTGCTGCTCGCCATCCGCGACCTGCCGCGCGTCTGCGAGCACCTCCATCTGCCCTTCCAATCCGCCGACGACGCGATCCTCAAGCAGATGCGACGTCGCTACACGACCGACGAATACCGGGCGATCATCGCCCACGCCCGCGACCTCATCCCTGACCTTTCGGTCTCGACCGACGTCATCGTCGGCTATCCCGGGGAAACGGAGGAACAGTTTCAGAAAACACTGGCGCTGCTCGAGGAGATCAGGTTCGACGTCGTCCACATCCAGGGCTTCTCGCCGCGACCACGCACCACCGCGGCCTTGCATCCGGACGACGTCGCAGCGCCGGAGAAGAAGCGGCGGATCAACGTGTTGCTCGATGCCCAGCGACGCATCGCGGAGGACGCCAACCGCCGCTGGCTCGGTCGGACGGTCGAGGTGCTGGTCGAGCGCGCGGAGGCCGCCGAGGTCACCGGCCGCACCCGACAGAACAAGGTCATCATCGGCGCCGCGCCATTGGGCGCACAGACCGGCACGGTTCGCCGGGTGCTTGTCGAGCAGGCCACGGCCTGGCAGCTTCGGGGCCAGGTGCTCAACTAGGCGACGCCCTGAAGCCGGTCCCAGTCCTCGAGCAGTACCAGCGCGTCAAGCAGGACTATCCGGATGCCATCGTGCTGTTCCGCCTCGGCGACTTCTATGAGACCTTCGGGGAGGATGCCGAGCGGGCGGCGCCGCTGTTAGGTATCACGCTGACCTCGCGCGAGCTGGGCAAGGGCCATCGGGTCCCGATGGCCGGCGTTCCCTACCACGCCTTCGAGAGCTACGTCGGCCGCCTGCTGAAAGCCGGACTGCGGGTGGCGCTCTGCGACCAGGTCGAGAATGCGGCCGCGGCCCGCGGGCTGGTGCGACGCGAGGTCGTCCGCGTGCTGTCGCCCGGAACGGTGGTCGAGGACGCGTACCTTACGGGCGGCACCAACTACGCGGTCGCGGTTTGCCTCCGCTCCCACTACCACGGCATCGCCGCGCTCGACTGCTCGACCGGCGAGCTGGCGTTGTTGCGGGTCGAGCCGACCGACGAGGCGCTCCGCGATGAACTGGCGAGACTGCGACCCGCCGAGCTGGTCGCCTCGGAAGCCGACCGATCGCGATTGCTTGCGCTCGCCGGGAGCACGCCAACCAACTGGGTCGACGCGCAGGACTTCGATGCCCGCGCCGCGGTCGACCGGCTGCAGACGCTGCTGGGTGTCGAGACGCTGGCCGCCTTCGGCTGCGATGAGTGGCCCGAGGCGTTGGCGGCCGCCCACGCCATCCTGCGGCACGCCGAGCGATCGCGCCTGCGGCTCGAGCCGGGGCTGCTGCGGCTGCATGCCGAGCATCCCCGAGCGTTCATGCATCTCGACCCACCGACGCGGCGCAGCCTCGGACTCAACGCGGATCGATCGCCGTCGGCCGACGACCTCGCCGCGCTGATCCTCCGCGAGGCGACGACCACGATGGGCGCGCGACAGCTGCGGCGCTGGCTCGACCAGCCCTTGCGCGCGCGCGAGCCGCTCGAGGAACGACTCGCCCGGGTCGCCGTGTTGGTCGCGGATCCACTCGCCCGCGGCCAGCTGCAGGCCGAGTTGCGTGGTCTGCCCGACCTGGAACGGATCGCCGGCCGGACCGGCCAGGGACTGGCGACGCCCCGTGACCTGCAGGCGCTGCTCAAAGCCCTTCGCGCTGTGCCCGGCGTTCAACGGCTCGCCGGCCGCTGGCCCGAACTGGCGTCGCCGCCTTCGCCCGCGGCCCTGGGCGACCTGCAGTCGGCCCTCGCATCGGCCCTGGTCGAGGAGGTGCCGGCGACGCTCAAAGATGGCGGCGTCTTCCGTCCCGGGTTCGATGCGGAGCTGGACGGCATCCGCGGCGGCTCGCGCGCCGCGCGCGAGTGGATCGGTGCGCTGGAGCAGCATGAGCGCCAGCGAACCGGCATCCGGTCGCTCAAGGTTGGCTTCAACCAGGTGTTCGGGTACTACATCGAGATCAGTCATGCCAACCGCGAGGCGATCCCCTCCGAGTACGTGCGCAAGCAAACGCTGGTCAATGGCGAGCGTTACATCACGCCCGAGCTGAAGGAGAAGGAAACCCTCGTCCTCAACGCGAAGAGCGCCATGGTCGCCCGTGAGCAGGCGCTCTTCAGCGAGCTCTGCCGTCGCATTACCGCCGCCGGCAAGGACGTGCTCGACACCGCGGCCTGGCTGGGAGAGCTCGATGCCGTCACCGCACTGGCGAGCATTGCGAGCCGGCATCGATGGGTGCAGCCCACGCTCCAGGATGAGCCCGGGATCGAGATCATTGGCGGCCGGCATCCGCTGGTCGAAGCGGCGCTGGGGCCTGGCCGCTTCGTGCCTAACGACCTGCGGCTGAGCCCGGTCAATCAGCAAATTGTGCTGCTGAGTGGCCCGAACATGGCCGGCAAGTCGACCTATCTGCGGCAGGCCGGCATCATCGTCCTGCTGGCGCAGACCGGCAGCTTCGTGCCAGCGGAGCGGGCGGTCATCGGGCTGTGCGATCGGATCTTCACCCGGGTCGGCGCCCACGATGAGCTGGCGCGCGGGCTGTCGACCTTCATGGTTGAAATGGTGGAGACGGCACACATCCTGGCCCATGCCACGCCACGCAGCCTGCTGATCTTCGACGAGGTGGGTCGTGGCACCAGCACCTACGACGGGGTCAGTATCGCCCAAGCGATCCTCGAGTATCTCCACGAGGCACCGCAACTTCGTTCGCTCACGCTCTTCGCTACCCACTATCACGAGCTGACCGCCCTCGCCCAGCAACTGCCGCGGCTGCGCAATTTTCGAATGGAGGTCCGCGAAGAAGGGGAGCGCGTCATCTTCCTCCACCAGGTGGTCGAGGGCGGCGCCGATCGCAGCTACGGGATCCACGTCGCCGAGCTCGCGGGCCTGCCGCGCCAGGTCGTGGTGCGCGCCCGTCAAGTGCTCTCCGAGCTCGAGGGCCAGCGGCCGCTGGAACGGCCGGAGGCGAGCGCGCAGCTCAGCCTGCCGCTGGATCACCCGGTGGTCGCCGAACTGAAACAGCTGGACCTCGAGCGCCTCTCGCCACGGGAAGCGCTGGAAAAACTCTTCGCCTGGCAAGGACAGCATGCCGCGCACTGACGCCGACGTGGAGTCGGCTCGCATCGCCGTCCTGCCCACCGCGGTCGCGGACGGCATTGCCGCGGGCGAGGTGGTCGACCGGCCGGCCGCCGTCGTCAAGGAACTGGCCGAAAACGCGATCGACGCCGGCGCGACGCGCATCCATGTCCGGGTCGAGGCCGCCGGCCAGACCCTGATCGAGGTCGTCGATGACGGCCGCGGGATGGACCGGGTCGATCTTCCCGTGGCGTTTCGCCGCCACGCGACGAGTAAGTTGCGCTCGCTCGAGGACCTGCGGACGATCGAGACGCTCGGTTTTCGCGGTGAGGCGCTGGCCAGCATTGCCGCCGTCGCCGAGGTCGAGGCGGTCAGCCGAAGCCGCGATGGGGGAGAGGGGTTCCGGGTCCGTATCCAGGCCGGCGAGTTGCGCACCGCTGAGGCTGCGGGCTCGCCGGTTGGCACGCGGGTGAGCGTCGGGCAATTGTTCTACAACACGCCGGCCAGGCTCAAGTTCCTGAAGCAGCCGGCGACCGAAAATGCGGTGATCAACCGGCTGGTCAGCGAGCTGGCGCTGGGAAATCCGACGATCGCGTTCAGCCTCGACATCGACGGGCGGCGCGTGTTCGAGACACCGGGGACCAGTGATTTGCGAGCGACATTCGCGGCGGTCTACGACAGCCAGACCGCGGCGGCGATGCTCTCCGTGGAGGAAGCAACGGTGCGTGGGCTGATCAGCCCACCCGCCCTGCATCGGGGCACCAAGGATCACGTCGTCATCCTGGTCAACGGCCGTCGCATCCAGCACCGCAACCTCGTGTTCGCGGTGGAGCAGGCGTATCGCGGGCTCCGCGAGCCGGATCGCTTTCCGCTTGCCGTGCTGAACGTACGGGTCGATCCTGCGGAGGTCGACGTCAACGTCCATCCCACCAAACGCGAGGTTCGATTCCGCAACGAGGGTGCTGTCTTTGCGGCGCTCGAACGGGCCTGCTACCACGCCCTGCGGCAGAGTCCGCTCTACGAGCTGCAGGCGACTGCGGGGGGGCCGGTTCTCGAGCTGCGGGAGACGGCCGTCGTTTCTGCCACCCAACACGCTCGCCTTTCCACAGGGGAAGCTGACCGGCAAAGGGGGACGGAGATTGATGGCTCGCGGCTTCCGCCGCTGGAGTACGTGGGCCAGCTGCTGCATGGCTACCTGGTGGCAGAAGCTCCCACGGCCGTGGTCCTGATCGACCAGCATGCCGCCCACGAGCGCGTGCTCTTTGATCGCATCCTGCAGCGACTCGAGAGAGGGGAGCCCGGCAGCCAGTTGCTCTTGATCCCGCACGACCTGGACCTCACGCCGGCGCAGGTCGCAGCCTTCCAGCAGCACGCGCCGTGGCTGCAGGCGCTGGGCTTCGAAGGCGAGTTGTTCGGCCCGCACACGATTCGCCTGCGCGCGGCGCCGAGCGACATGCCGGAAGGCCGGGTGGCACGAGCGCTGGGCCTGTTGCTGACCGACATGGTCGGCGAGCGCACGCCCGACCGCCGGCTGCACGAGACGGCGGCCTTGATCGCGTGCCATAGCGCCGTCCGATTCGGCGATTCGCTGACGCCGGAAACGGCGCGAGAACTGCTTCGCTCGCTGGCGGCGACCGACGAGCCAATCAGCTGCCCACACGGGCGGCCGACGACGCTGATCCTGCCGGACGATCAATTGAGGCGGTTGTTCAAACGCCCCTGAGCCTGCAGCGCGTGATCGCCATCGTGGGTCCAACGGCCAGCGGAAAGACCGCCATCGCCATTGCCGCGGCCCATCGTCTCAACGGCGAGCTGGTCTCCGTCGATTCGCGGCAGGTCTATAGGCATTGCGACATCGGCACCAATAAGCCAACCCTGCAAGAGCTCGGCGGGCTTTCATGCCGGCTGGTCGATGTCATCGACCCCGGCACCCCGTTCACGGTCGCCGACTACCAGCGGCTGGCCATGGATGCGGTGACAGACATCGATCGTAGCGGTCGGCTGCCCGTGCTACAGGGTGGCAGCGGCCTGTACCTGCGAGCACTCCTCGACGGCTGGAACCTCGCCGATGCGCCGCCCAACCCGGAGCTGCGAGCGACGCTCGAACAGCGACTCGAACTGGAGGGGCCAGAGTCGCTGGATGCCGAGCTGCGGCGCATCGATCCGGCGAGTGCCGCGCGCGCGCAACGGAATCCGCGGCGCATGATCCGTGCTCTCGAGATCCACGCCGTGACCGGCCGTCCGCCGAGCGTGGCACGCGAGTCCGATCCGCCGCCGTGGTCGACCACCATCATCGGGCTCGATGTGCCGCTGGCCGAGCTGGATCAGCGCATCGAGGCGCGCCTGATTCAGATGCTCAACGCCGGTTGGGTGGACGAGGTCGCCCGCATCCGCCAAGCGTTTCCGGCGGCGGACCTGCAGCGCCTGGGGCACGGCTACCCTGAGCTCGCCGCGTTTCTAGACGGGCGGCTGACCCTTGCGGATGCCCGTGAGTCCACCGTGCGCCAGGTGCGCCAGTATGCGCGCCGCCAGCTCACCTGGTTCCGCGCCGACCGTCGCGTACGCTGGCTTCCCGCCGATCCGGACATGATTGTTGAGCGCCTGCACGTGGGTATGATGACGGCAGAGGCGAGTTGATCCGGAATTCCAACGGCAGGCGGGAACGCGCCTACCTGATGTCCCTTGATCACGAGGATCAAGGCTTGGCGGCCATCGAAGAGCAGATGCTCGAGTTGAGCGAGCTGGCGCGCACGGCCGGCGTGCTGGTGCTCGGTACCGATACCCAGCGTCGGGAAAAACCGGATCCGGCCCTGTTCATCGGGAAGGGAAAAGTCGAGACGCTGCACGCGCTCAAGCACGAGCTCGACTTCGATTTGCTGGTCTTCAACGAGGAGCTGTCACCGCGGCAGCAGCGCAACCTCGAGAAAAAACTCGAAGTCAAGGTGATCGACCGCACCGAGTTGATCCTGGACATCTTCGCCCAGCGCGCCCGCACCAAGGAGGGCCGTTTGCAGGTGGAGGCCGCGCAACTGCATCACCTGCTTCCGCGCCTGCAGGGCGGTCGTGATCTCTCCGGGTTGGGCGCCGGCGTCGGCACCCGCGGCCCGGGCGAGCAGAAACTGGAAAGCGACCGGCGGCGCATACGCCACCGCATCCGCGAGCTCGACCGAGAGATCAAAGAAATCCGCAAGCAGCGCGCCTTGCGTCGCGAGGGACGGCGTCGCATCGCCTACCCCGTGGTCGCCATCGTCGGCTACACCAACAGCGGCAAATCGACCTTGCTACATGCCTTGTCGCACGCGCAGGTACAGATGGAAGATGCGCTCTTCGTCACCCTCGATCCGACGACTCGCCTGGTCCGGTTGCCCAACCGCCGGGAGGTGCTCTTTACGGATACCGTCGGTTTCATTCAGAAATTGCCGACCGACCTGGTGGCGGCGTTCAGAGCCACCCTCGAAGAGGTGCAGCAGGCCGACCTCTTGCTGCACGTGCTCGATGCCACGCGCTACGACGGGCGGGACCAGATGGAAGCGGTGCACGAGACACTGCAGGACCTGGGCGCGCTGGAGAAACCGAAGCTCCTAGCGCTCAACAAGGTGGATCAGCTGACGCCGGCAGCGGTCGAGCTGCTGCTCGCCGAGGACTGGTCGCCGTATCGCGCCGTGGTGCCGATATCGGCGCTGCGGAAAACTGGCCTGGATGCCCTGGGACGGGCGGTCGCGGAAACCTTGCCCGGTGAAATGGTCCCCATCGAAGTGCTCCTGCCATACAGCGAGAACGCGCGGCAGGCGGAGTTCCATGCCCACGGCAATGTCGATGCGGTCGACTATCGCGGCGACGGTGTGCTGATGCGCGGCGCCATCCCGCGGCGGCTGCTGCCGAGGTTCAACCAATTTCGAACGACGGGCGTCGACCGGAGCGCTTGACCGAGCGGCGTTAGCGCAGCAGCCGCACGACCGCCACTACCTGGCCCTCGAGCTGGGCGGTAGTGCTGTAGATCGGCTCGTAGGCCGCATTCTCCGGCTGGAGCCGCACCCGGTTGGCCTCGCGGAAGAGACGCTTGACCGTGGCGGTCGACTCGTTGGTCTGGTCGTCCTCTACGCGCGCAACCACGATGCTCCCGTTGGGCGCGTCCTTCCCGGGCCGGACGACCACGAAATCGCCGGACAGGATGCCCACATCTTTCATGCTGTCGCCGTGGACTTCGAGGGCAAAGGCGGTGTCGCTGCCCACCAGTTCCTCGCTGAGGACGAGGTGATCTTCGATGTTTTCTTCGGCAAGGATTGGTTGCCCGGCGGCGACGCGGCCGATCAGCGGGACCGCGACCACCTTACTGAGCTTGGCCTGCATCTCATCGACGTCGACGACTTCGATGGTGCGGGATTTGGTCGGATCCCGGCGGATGTATCCCTTGCGCTCCAGGGTATTGAGGTGATTTTGGACCGTCGAGCTTGAGGAGAGTCCGACGGCCTCGCCGATTTCTCGAACCGTTGGCGGGTAGCTGCGGATCTTCTGTCGAAACCTGAGGTATTCCAGGATTTCCCGCTGCCTGCTGGTCAACGGTTCCGCCATATCGTCCCCTCCCTTTTGCGCCGCTGTCGACGGCCAAGAGCCGATCATCTCGCTCCCAGCGCCATCGCCCGTGGCGCGGTGAGGTAGGGGAGAGGAGGGGTTCTCAGGCCGCCGCGATCACAGCATCGTAGCACAGAGATTTGGCCATCAGCATCGGTCGGTGATCGACGCCCGTCGACCCGTCGACGTCGCTGGTCATCATCCAAAACGGGGGCATGCTAGCACATCTGTTCGGCCAATGCAAACACTTGTTCGTGCCAGGTCTTGACGCGAACACCTGTTCGTGCTAGCGTCGTGAACGAACACATGTTCGTGCAGGACGGGGCCCGACACGCGTATCCACGACCCCAGCGCCGCCGAGGCTGGGGCCGCATCCTGGTGCTGACCGCCGCGCTGCTGCTGGTCACCGGACGGCTGGCCTACGGCAGCGGACCGGGCCACAGCGACTTGGTCGTGGTGGCTCCGGGGGACACCGTCTGGAGCATTGCGACCGCCCACTATCGTGGCGATCCCCGGCCGCACGTGGAGGCAATCCTGGCGGCCAACCGGCTGGCGACGCCCATCCTACGGCCCGGCCAGGCGCTCCAACTTCCGCGCGACTAGCGCCCAGGAGAGCACAAACTACGATGAGCACATCGCTGGTCAGTCTCGCCTCCCTGGTGAACGCGTTTAACCCGGTCACGCCGCAGCTGCGCGTGGCGGCCATCATCGTCCGTAACAACCAGATCCTCCTGGTGGAGCATCGCAAGCGCGGGCAGCATTACTGGGTGCTGCCGGGTGGGCGGCTCGAGGGCTTGGAGACGCTCCACGCCGCGCTGCGGCGCGAGCTCATGGAGGAGCTCGGTCTCGACGCCCGGGTCGACCAGCTGGTCATCGTCAGCGAGATGTTGGCGCCCGACCGGCATGTCGTCAACCTGATGTTTCACGCTGAGATAGGGGAGGGAGCCGAGCCTCGTGTTGATCGCGCTGATCCCGTGCTCGCCGGCTGGCAATGGGTGTCGACGGACCAGCTCCCCCGGCTGGACTTCCGTCCACCCATTGCCGACGCTGTCCAGTCGGTCATCGCCGAGCGGTTCACCGGTCCCGTCAAGCTTCTCGGCGACACCTGGCGGTCGGAGAGCAAAGCCTTTCCGCCGCGCGTATAGTCGTTTTTGGCGTGGGGGCCAGCCTGTGGAGGGGCGTCCGCCGAAACGTGATTCGGTGAGGAGGGGAACGATGAGGGGTAGAACGCCACGGTGGTTGGTCGTCGCGACGATGGCGCTGGGGATCGCGGGGTTATTCGCGCCGATTCCCGTTTCGGCCGGTGCCACGACGACCCCTTCGATCCAGGACTTCATCGCGGTGCAGGGCACGCACTGCTTTGCCGATGACGCCGGCAACTGCATCCTGTTCACGCCGCCGGTGCAGAACTATGTGTTCTGGGGAAACTTCGTGACCGACCGGGTGGCCGCGGTCGACTACGCCGGCCTCGAGGCCGCGTATCTCACGGCGCACGGCGGCGCGTCGCTGGGAACGACCTTTTCGGGAACCGTGAGCGAGCAACCGCTGGCGGATGGCCGTGAAAAGGTCAGCGTAGTGCTCCACACGCATAACGCCGCCAGCCGCGTCATGCGCATTTCCGACGCCGTGCCGCTCTTTGGCTATTCCTCGCCGGAGATCCTGAGTGGCGCCCGCCCCGCCATCGGCGACTCCCTGCTGGAACTGACGTACATCAACCCGACGACTGGGATGCCGCTCGCCGACCTTGGGCAGCTTGGCTTTGCCCCGATCCCGGGCCAGGTGGTGGTGTTCCTCCACTTCGAGGCCACCGCGGACGGCGGGCTCCGGTCGGCGTTCGGGGTCCGCGAGGGGACTCCCGGGCAAATGCACGTCAATCAGGTCGGATTGATCGGCAA
>WNEY01001201.1_pt1 | contig 17993 bp, 11 predicted proteins | sample 5400531 | NCBI WGS metagenome assembly WNEY01 (sample SAMN13153338, study PRJNA577476) | soil metagenome | isolation source: 200 cm saprolite under Douglas fir tree site 1 | place: USA:California | collected 2015-04-18
CGGCGGCCTCGGGCGCCAGGTGGTGCTGTCCCCCGTCGCGGGCGAGGTGAAGGTGTCGTGGCACCGCACGGCCATCCACGTGCGGCCCGCGGAGGGGTGGCAGCCGGGTCGGGTGTATCGCCTCGAGCTGCTCCCGGGGATCCAGGACCTGCGTCGCAACGCGATCAAGCAGAGCAAGACCGTGATCTTCTCGACGGGCCCGCCCATCGGGCACGCGGTGCTCACCGGGACCGCGCTGCAATGGGTCGAGCAGCGGGCCCTCATCGGGGGCGTGATCCGCGCCGCGCGGCTCCCCGACACCGTCGCCTACGTCACCGTGGCCGACTCGGCGGGCGACTTCCGGCTTCCGGAGCTCGAGCCGGGCCGCTACCGCATCTTCGCCATCCAGGACCAGAACGGCAACCGCGCGCTCGACCGGCGCGAAGCGTTCGACACGGCCACGGTCACGCTCGACACGGCGGCGCACGTCGTGCTGTGGACATTCGTGCACGACTCCGCAGGCCCGAGACTGCGCACCGCGGACCTGATCGACTCGACGAGCCTCCGCCTCAGCTTCTCGCAGCCACTCGACCCGGCGACGCCACTCGATACCGCGCGTGTCCGCGTGTTCGCGCTCCCCGACTCGACGCCGGTCGCCGTGACCGCGGTGCTGACGCCCGCGGCCTACGACTCGCTCACGGCCCGCGAGAGTGCGCGGGCCGACTCGCTGCGGCGCGCGGCCGACACGACCGCGAAGCGGGACACGACGCCGCAGGCGCGGGCGCCGAACCTCGCCCAAGCCGTCGCCGCCGGCCAGGCCGCCGCGGCGGCCGCCCCCGCCACCCCCGGCCGCCCCGCCCCGGCCGCCGGGTCCGCCGCGGATACGTCGCGCATCCGTAAGCTGCTGCGGCAGCGTGCCGCGCCGTTCGACCACGTCGTCGTGCGGGTGCGGGAGAAGCTCGTACCCGGCTCGAAGTACCTGATTCGGGCGCTGGGAGCGACGAACCTGAACGGCGCCTCGGCCGACGGGCAGGCGGTGGTGGCCGTCCCCGTCCCGAAGCCGGCGCGCGCGCCACGGGATACCGCCCCCGCCCCCGCCCCCCCCACTCCCCAGCTTCCCCGGCCCCCGAAGCCCCCATGACCGACCCGCGCCGCTTGCTGCCGGCGGTCGACGCCCTGCTCGCCGCGCCCGACGTGGCGGCGCTCGCGCGCGCGCACCCGCGCAGCCTCGTCGTGCGCGCGGTGCGCGAGACGCTGGAGGCGGCGCGCGCCAACGACGGGGCGGCGCCCGCGGAGGGGTGGGGGCCCGCCGTCCGAGCGCGTCTCGAGCGGCTCGCCGCACCGTCGTTCGTTCCCGTGATCAACGCCACCGGCGTCGTGCTGCACACCAATCTCGGCCGCGCGCCGCTCGCCGCGGCGGCGCTCGCCGCGATGCAGCGCATCGCGGCGGGCTACGCGTCGCTCGAGTACGACGTCGGGCGCGGCAGCCGCGGCTCGCGCCAGCGCCACTGCCGCGATCTGCTGGTGGAGCTGACCGGGGCGGAGGACGCGCTGGTCGTGAACAACGCGGCCGGGGCGCTGCTCGTCGCCCTGAGCGCCCTGGCGCGCGGCGGCGAGGCGATCGTGTCGCGCGGGGAGCTGGTCGAGATCGGCGGGTCGTTCCGGATCCCGGACATCCTGGCGCGCTCGGGCGCTCAGCTCGTGGAAGTCGGGGCGACGAACCGCACCCACCGCGCGGATTACGAAGCCGCCCTGACGCCGGGCACGCGGCTGCTCCTCAAGGTCCACCGCTCGAACTTCCAGGTGACCGGGTTCACGGCCGAGGTGCCGGCGCGGGAGATCGCGGCGCTCGGGCGCGAGCGCCGCCTGGCGAGCCTCTACGACCTCGGCAGCGGCCTGCTGGTCGACCTGTCGGCCTGGGGCCTCGCCGGCGAGCCGGGCGTGCGCGACGCGCTCGCGGGCGGGGTCGACCTCGTCGCGTTCAGCGGTGACAAGCTGCTCGGCGGCCCTCAGGCGGGCGTGCTCGTCGGCACGGCCGCCGCCGTCGAGGCCTGCAAGAACGACCCCATCGCCCGGGCCGTGCGCGCCGACAAGCTGACCCTGGCGGCGCTCGAAGCGACGCTCGCGCTGTATCGCGATCCGGAGGCGGCGCGCCGCGAGATCCCCGTGCTGCGGATGCTCACCACGGACCCGGCCGAGCTGCGGCGGGCCGCGGAGGCGCTGGCCGAGGGCGTGGGCCGCGGCAGCGACGTGATCGCGGGCGAGTCCGAGGTCGGCGGCGGCTCGTTCCCCGGCGCGAAGCTGAAGACATGGCTGGTGCGGTTAGCGGCCCAGCCGCTAACGGCTGAGGGCGTGGCGGCTCGCCTGCGGGGGGCGGATCCGCCCGTCGTCGCCCGCATCGAGCACGACCGCGTGGTGCTCGACCCCCGTACGATCCTTCCCGGGCAGCTCGACGTCCTCGTCGGGGCGGTACGGGCCGCGCTCGATGGCTAGGGCCGTCTTCCTCGACCGTGACGGCACGATTCTCGAGGACCCCGGATTCCTGCACCAGCCCGGGCGCGCCCGGCTGCTTCCCGGCGCGGGCGAGGCGATCCGGCGGCTCAACGCCGCCGGCTTCCTCGTCGTCACGGTGAGCAACCAGTCGGGGATCGCGCGCGGGCTGTACGATGTGGCGGCCTACCACGCCGTGCAGCGGCGGCTCGGTGAGCTGCTCGCCGCGCACGGCGCGCGGATCGACGCCGCATACTTCTGTCCGCACCACCCCCAGATCACGGGGCCCTGCGAGTGTCGCAAGCCGGGCACGCTGCTGTTCCGCGAGGCGCAGGCCGCGCTGGGGATCGACTTGGGCCGCTCGGTGTTCGTGGGCGACCGACCGAGCGACGTCGAGCCGGCGCGCGCCCTCGGGGGGCGTGGCATCCTGGTGGAGACGGGCGCGGGGGGCGCGCACGTCGCGCAGGCGCGCGTCCTGAGCGCCGCCGTCGTGCGCGACCTCGTTGCGGCCGTGGACGAGATTGTGCGGGCGGCCTAGGCGCCGCAGATTTGCTCCGTGATCGCCGTCCGCCGCCCTGCCCTGCTCCTTGTCGCGGTCGCGCTCGGCACACGCGGGCTCGCGGGACAAACGCCGCTCCGGATCGGGCAGAGCATCACGGCGCGCCTTACGCTCGCGGACCGGCAGCTCGCAGACAGCTCCCGCTACAAGCTGTACACGTTCGACGCCCGCCTCGGCGACACCGTGAGCGCCGACATGTCGTCGGATGATCTCGACGCCAACCTCATCCTCGCGGATGCCTCGGGGAACCCGCTGGCGCGCAACGACGACGCGGGCGGCGCCTGTAACGCGCACCTGAGCTTCGTCCTGCCCGCCGCCGGAAGCTACGAGCTGTTTGCGAACTCCAGCTCGCCGGGCGAGCTGGGCGACTTCATCGTCTCGCTGGTACAGGGGGTGACGGCGGCGGCACGCGACACGATCTGCCGCGGATTCGGGCGGGTGAAGGGGGTGATCCAGGTCGGCCAGACGGTGAAGGGCCAGCTCACCGCGGGCGACCCGCTCTTGCGGACCGACTCGAGCTACTACCAGCGCTGGGTGCTGCCGCTCGAGGCGGGCCGCACCGTCACCGTCGATCTCGCGTCGGACGACTTCGACTCCTACCTGCTCGTCACGCGTGGCCGGGGCCAGAAGCTCGTCGAGAACGACGACGGCGGCGGGGGCTGCAACGCGCGCCTCGTGTACACGGCGACGGACGACCATCCGGTGCGCCTCGTGGTGAACAGCGCCGGGAAGCTGCAGACCGGTGGCTTCACGCTGCGCGTCGCAGACGGCGCCCAGCCGGTCGAGCCGAAGGGGCACTGCCGCTTCCGCGCGCTGCGACAGCAGGCGGAGGCGCGGGCCGTCACCGCCGCCGGGGCCCACCAGATCCGCGTCGGCCAGACGCTCCCGGGACAGCTCACCACGAGCGACTCGCTCTATCCCGACACCACCTACTACCAGTTCTGGCAGTTCTCGCCGCGGGCCCGGCAGCCAGTCACGATCGACCTCACTTCGGACGCGTTCGATCCCGTGCTGATCGTGCGCGGGCTGGACACCACGGTGGTGAACAACAACGGAGGCCCGGGCTGCGACGCGCGCGCGTCGCTCACCTTCCCCGAGACGGGCCCTTACACCATCCTCGTCAACACGACGAGCGACCCGCCGCGCCAGACGGGCCGCTTCACGCTCTCGCTCACCGAGGGACACCAGGACCAGGTATCGGACGAGTGCCGGCCCCCCAGGCCTGCGCGCCCGGCCGCCTCGGCCGACGGCCAGACGGCGCATACGATCGCAGTGGGTCAGTCGCTCGAGGGCGTGCTCACCGGGGCGGATCATTTCCGCCCGCGCGACAGCACCTACTCACAGAGCTGGAGCATCGCCGGGACCGCGGGACAGGTGGTCACGGTGGACCTCGAGTCCCCGGCGTTCGACCCCTACCTGTTCGTCGCGGGCCCGGGGATCGGCACGAGCCTCCAGGACGACGACTCGGGCGGGAACTGCAACGCCCGCCTCACCCTGACATTCCCGCAAACGGGCGATTACGTCATCGTGGTGAACAGCTCCACCAAGCACGGGACGGGCCCCTTCACCCTCAGCGTCACGAGGGGGGCGAAGGCGAAGTCCCTCACCCGCTGCGACCGCCCAGGCTGAGCCCTGCGCCGGTGCGAGTCGCCGTGCTCGTTTCGGGCGGCGGCACGAACCTGCAGGCGCTGCTCGACGCGCTCGGGCCCGCGGGCCCGGCCCGCGTGGTGCGCGTCATCTCGAGTCGGCCGGACGCGGGCGCGCTGGAGCGCGCGCGCGATGCCGGCGTCCCCACTACGGTCCTGTCCGACGCCCGAGATGCGGCCGAGCTGCTCGCCGCCCTGCGAGACGCTGACCTCACCGTGCTCGCTGGTTACCTGCAGCGGATCCCGCCGGCCGTGGTCGCGCGGTTTCGCCTGCGGCTGATTAATATCCACCCGGCCCTGCTCCCGGCGTTCGGCGGCCCCGGCATGTACGGCCGCCGGGTGCACGAGGCGGTGCTCGCGAGCGGGGCTCCGATCTCGGGAGCCACCGTCCACTACGTGGACGAGGAGTACGATCGCGGGCCGATCATCGCGCAATGGCCGGTCCCGGTGCGCGCGGGAGACACCCCGGAATCGCTGGCGGCGCGGGTGCTCGAGGTCGAGCATCGCCTGCTGCCGCGCGTGGTGCTGGAGCTGGCGCGCCGGGGGCTGCCGGGGGTGCCCGTGCGACTGTTCGCGGTGGGTTCGACATTCGTCGCGGGAGGTGACATTGCGATCGATTTCGAGGACGGCGGATAGGCGGATCGGCGGATGGGCGGATAGAGCAACGGCGCTGACGGTGGTGTTACTAACCGCCTATCCGCCTAACCGACTATCCGCCCAGGGGAGCGGGGTGGAGGTGCTGGCGGTGCGGCTCGCCGGCATGACCGCCGTCACGGGCCTCGAGCAGGCGATGGCCGACTCGCTGCTCGGGCTCGTGCCCGGCAGCGCACGCGATCGCGCCGGGAACGTCACGCTGACCCTGAGCGGGGGGGGCGGAGCGGGCGGGAGGGGACCCAAGCGGCTCGTCGCGTGTCCACTCGACGAGGTGGGCTACGTGGTGGGCAACGTCACGGACGACGGCTACCTCACCCTGCGGCGCGTGGGGGTGCGGATCGCCTACCCGCTGTTCGACCAGCAGCTCGAGGGCCAGCCCGTCACCGTGTTCGGCGCCGGAGGGGCGGGGGGGGCGGCGGTGCCGGGCGTGGTCGCGGTCAAGTCGACCCACCTGACGCGGGGCCGGTCGCCGGCGTCCGATCCGGTGTTCACCGCGGACAACGCCTACGTGGACGTGGGTGCCAGGTCGCGCGACGAGGTGCGGGCGCTCGGGATCGCCGTGCTGGCTCCCGTCGCGCTCACCAAGCGGCCGCACCGCTACGGCGACCGCCTGCTCGCCGCCCCCGCGGCGGGGCGCCGCGCCGCCTGCGCCGCGCTCGTCGCGGCCGCACGCGCGAAGCCTCGAGTGAAGGGCACCGTCGTCGTCGCGTTCACGATCCAGAGCCTCTACACCGCGAACGCCGGACTGGGTACCGTGCAGGCGCTGCGGGGGCCGTTCGACGAGACCAAGCAGCCCACACTCGCAACCCGCTACACCGACACGGCCGTGGAGACAGTGTCGCTCAAAGACGCCGAGGAGCTGGAGCGGGAGCTCGTCAAGTGGATGGAGGGCAAATGACGGCGGCGGATTGGCGGATCGGCGGATGGGCGGATGGAAGGGTGCTCGCACTGGCACTTTTTCTATCCGCCTATCCGCCCATCCGCCTATCCGCCCAGGACCGTATCTCCGAGACCCAAACCGTTCTCGCCACCCTCGTCGAGACCTACGGCGTCTCCGAGGCCGAAGGGCCGGTACGGGAAGCCGTGAAGCGTCTCCTGCCCCCGTGGGCGAAGAGCGAGACCGATTCGGCCGGCAACCTGTGGGTGCGGGTCGGCCAGGGTGACCCCGTGGTCGTGGTCATCGCCCACCTGGACGAGATCGGCTTCCGGGTGACGGCGATCCGCGACGACGGCGCGCTCGACCTGCAGCCGCGCGGCGGCTTCTTCGCCTCCTTGTACGAGGCGAAGCCCGCGCTCGTGCACACGGAGCGCGGCCCCGTGCCCGGCGTGTTCGTCCCCCGGGACACCGGGTTCTCGCGGCACACGCCGCCGCCGCTGCACGTGGACGTGGGCACGACGTCGCGCCAGGCGACGGAGGCGCTCGGGATCAGGCCCGGTCACACGGTCACGATGCCGAAGCAGTTCGTGCGGCTCGCGGGGACGCGCGCCACGGGGCGGTCGTTCGACGACCGCGTCGGCTGCACGGCGCTGGTGCTTGCGCTGCGCCACCTGGACCGCGTCGCGGTGAAGCATCAGGTGATCTTCATCTGGAGCACGCGTGAGGAGATCGGGCTCGAGGGCGCGCAGGGCGCCGCCGCGATCCTCGGTACGACGCCGCGGCGCGTGCACGCGGTGGACACCTTCGTCTCCGCCGACTCGCCGCTCGAGCTGGCGAACTTCGCCGTCGCCCCGCTCGGGCAGGGGGCCGCGGCGCGGGCGCTCGACCAGTCCTCCATCACGCCTCCCGCCTACGTGGACTCGCTCGCCGCCGTGGCAAAGGCGCGCGGCGTGAAGCTCCAGGTCGGCACCACGATGGGCGGCAACGACGGCTCCGTGTTCACGCGCTACGGCGTCGTGGACGTGGCGCTCGGCTGGCCGCTGCGCTACGCCCACTCTCCCGCCGAACTGGTGGACCTCGGTGACGTGGCGAGCCTCGCCGACCTGGTCCAGGCAATCGTCGAGTCCTGGTGAGAGCGCTGCTGTCGGTCTCGGACAAGCGCGGCATCGTGGAATTCGCCCGGGCGCTGGCCGCGCTCGGCTGGGAGATCGTCTCGACCGGCGGCACCGCGGCCGCGCTCAAGCAGGTGGGCGTGCCCGTCCTCCCCATCGAGCAGGTCACCGGGTTCCCCGAGATCATGGACGGCCGGGTGAAGACGCTGCACCCCAAGGTGCACGGCGGCCTGCTCGCCCGGCGGCGCCATCCGGGCGACGCCGCGGCGCTCCAGCAGCACGGCATCACGCCCATCGATCTCGTGGCGGTCAACCTCTACCCGTTTCGCGACACGATCGCGCAGCCCGACGTCCGGTTCGAGCAGGCGATCGAGCAGATCGACATCGGCGGGCCCTCGATGCTCCGCTCGGCCGCGAAGAACCACCAAGACGTGATCGTGGTCGTCGATCCGGATGATTATCCCGTCGTGATCGCGGCGCTGAAATCGGGTGAGCTGACCCCGGGCGCCAGCCCGGGGAGCCCCGAGCTGCGGCGGCGGCTCGCCGCCAAGGTGTTCGCGCACACCGCGGCCTACGACGCCGCGATCCACGCGTACCTGGCGAAGGACGGCGCCGCCTGGCCCGAGCGCCTCACGCTGGCGCTGGAGCAGCGCCAGACGCTGCGTTACGGGGAGAACCCGCACCAGGCCGCGGCGCTCTACGCCACCGACGAGCCCGGCATCCGCGACCTGCGGCAGCTGCACGGCAAGGAGCTGTCGTTCAACAACCTGCTCGACGTGGACGCCGCCGTCGCCGCGGTCGCGGTGTGGCCCGACCGCATCGCCTGCGCCGTCATCAAGCACACCACGCCGTGCGGCATCGCGCTCGGGCGCTCGCCGGCGCAGGCGTATGAGCGCGCGCTCGCGACCGACCGCACGTCGGCGTTCGGCTCGGTGATCGCGTTCAACCAGGCCGCGGACCGCGCTGCCGCGGACGCCATGCGCGAGCTGTTCGTCGAGGTGGTGGTCGCGCCCGAGTTCACGGCCGACGCCCTCGCGGTGTTGCGGGAGAAGAAGAACCTGCGGGTGATCGTGCTGCCCCGGCTCTCGGACCGGCCCAGCTGGGACTTCAAGCGCCTCCGCGGCGGCTTCCTCGTCCAGGACCGCTTCCGGCCGAGCCAGGCGATGGACGAAGCGGGGTGGAAGGTGGCGACGCGGCGCCCGCCGGCCGCGGAGGAGTGGCGCGACCTGCGGTTCGCCTGGGCGGCGGTGGGAAGCGTGAAGTCCAACGCCGTGCTGCTGGCGCGCGACGAGGCCGCCATCGGGATCGGCGCCGGGCAGATGAGCCGGGTGGACGCCTCGTTCCTGGCCGTGCACAAGGCCCGCCAGCAGGGCCACGATCCGGCGGGTGCCGTGTTAGCTTCCGACGCGTTCTTTCCGTTCCCCGACGGGGTAGAAGAGGCCGCAGCGGCCGGGGTGCGGGCGATCATTCAGCCGGGCGGCTCCGTCAAGGATGACGAGGTCACGGCCGCCGCCGATCGGCTGGGCCTCGCCATGGTGTTCACCGGCGTCCGGCAATTCCGTCACTGAACCGCGGACCGACATGACCGACCTGCTGGCCCCAACTCGGTTGCACCCCCGGCCCGAACCGGCCGCGGGCCCCCTCGGCAGGCTGGGCGACTGGCTGCGCGGCCCGGACGACGGCACGCGCCCGCCCTACGGCATCGCGGCTCTCCTCTCGCTCGCCGCGCTCGTCCTCTACGTGGCGACGCTCGCACCCACGACGCAGTTCTGGGACACCTCCGAGTACATCGCCGCCGCCTACGTGCTCGGCGTCCCCCATCCGCCCGGCAATCCGCTGTTCGTCCTCATCGCCCACGCGTGGGGCCTGCTGCCGCTCGCGGCAAGCTACGCGCAGCGGATCAACCTGCTGGCGGCGGTCACGAGCGCGCTCGCCGCCGGGTTCTGGTTCCTGGTGGGCGAGCGCTGGCTCCGGCCCATCGTCCCCGCGGTGTGGCCCCGGCGGCTCGCCGCACTCGCGGGCGCGATCTGCTCCGCGACCGCGTTCACCGTGTGGAATCAGTCGGTCGTGAACGAGAAGGTGTACACGCTGAGCCTGCTCTCGATCGCGCTCGTCCTGTGGCTCGCGGTGCGCTGGGGCGATCAGGCGAGCGAAGACCGGCGCGACCACCACCTGCTCGTCATCGTGTACCTGCTCGGCCTCACCTGGACGAACCACCAGATGGGCCTGCTCGTCGCGCCCGCCGTGCTCGTGTACGTGCTCTACACCGACCCCAAGATCCTCATCAACCCGCGGTTCCTCGTCGCGGCCGTGGTCGTCGCCGCGGTGGGCATCAGCGTGTGGCTGTTCCTGCCGATCCGCGCCGGCTTCTTCCCCCCCATCAACGAGGGGGAGCCGACGAACTGGGCGGCGCTCAAGGCGGTGCTGAACCGCGAGCAGTACGGCAAGCCGTCCGTATTCGACAACCCCACCTACGCCCCCGGCGCCGGCAACCCGGGGCACACGGTGTCGCTCTACTGGGCCCAGATCGTGATGTGGTGGCAGTACTTCACGTGGCAGTGGGGGCACGACTGGAACGAGGGAGTGCGGCGCAGCCTCGCCGTGGTGTTCGGCTCGCTCGGGCTGCTCGGCGCCTGGCGCCACTGGAAGGCGGACAAGCGCTCGGCCCTCGCCATGACGTCGCTCATGTTCTTTCTGACGCTGCTCCTCATCTTCTACCTGAACTTCAAGTACGGCTTCTCGCAGTACCTCGACAAGCCGCAGCTCGGGCGCGAGGTGCGCGAGCGGGACTACTTCTACATCGCCTCTTTCGCCCTGTGGGGCATCTGGGTCGGGATGGGCCTCGCGGCCCTGATGGAATGGGGCCGCGAGGCCCTCGAGGAGCGCGAGCCGGACGACGTGAGGCGGTGGCTGCTCGCGACGCCGGTGCTCGTCGTCGTCTTGATCCCGCTGTTCGGCAACCGGCTCACGGCCTCGCGTGCCCACGAGACGATGGCGCGCGACTTCGCCTACGACCTGCTGCAGTCGGTCGAGCCCTACGGCGTGCTCATGACCGCGGGCGACAACGACACCTTCCCCCTGTGGTACGCCCAGGAGGTGGAGAGCATCCGCAAGGACGTCACGGTGGTGAACCTGTCGCTCGCGAACACGGACTGGTACCTGCGGCAGGTGCAGCGGCGCCCGGTGTTCGAGTTCGACTCCACCCGGGCCCCGGCCTTCTATCGCGGCCGCGCGTGGCCCAAGCCGACGACGCCGGTCCTGAGCTACACCGCGGACCAGCTCGCGGCGCTGCAGCCGTACTACGTGCTCGACAAGAAGACGCCCGTGAACCTGGGCCAGATCGCGACGACGCTCGACCCCGAAGCCCTGGGGCGGCAGTACGTCGAGCGCGCCGACGTCGTCGTGTTACAGGCGATCAAGGACAACTGGGGGAAGCGGCCCTTCTACTTCTCGCGCACCGTGGGGCTGTACGCCGACCAGTTCGGGCTCACGGCCTACCTCGAGGGCCAGGGATTCGCGCGCAAGCTGTGGGCCGCGCCGATCCCCGCATCCGACAGCATCAAGCCGATCCAGTCGCTCGGCTACGTCAACATCCCGCGCACCACGAAGCTTTTGTTCGAGGTCTACCACGCCGACGCCGCGGCCCGCTCGCGACCGCGCGGCTGGGTGGACCGGCCGTCCGAGGGGATCCCGGCGCTGTACGGCCTCATCTACCAGGCGATGGCGCCGGTGCTGCGGGACAAGCACCCCGACCTCGCGATCAAGGCGCTGGTGCTCGCGGACTCGATCTTCAAGAACACGAGCTACGGGTTCACGCCGCCGCCGGAGCGTTGACCGCGCTGCGGTCGGCTGCGTAGGTTAGCGCCCGGGAGGGCTGGCCGAACGGCAAGGCACCGGTCTTGAAAACCGGCGGGCGCAAGCCCTTGGAGGTTCGAGTCCTCCGCCCTCCGCTACACTCGTGGCAGACCAGTTGGCCCGCCTTCAGGTCGCCCTCACCGGGCGTTACACGATCGAGCGCGAACTCGGCCGCGGGGGAATGGCGACGGTCTATCTCGCCCACGACCTTCGCCATGACCGGCCCGTTGCGCTCAAGGTCCTGCGCCCTGAGCTTGCTGCCGCCATCGGGCCCGAGCGCTTCCTGCGCGAGATCCAGATCGCCGCTCGGCTCACCCATCCTCATATCCTCCCCCTTCATGACTCAGGCGAGGCCGACGGCTTCCTCTATTACGTCATGCCCTACATCGAAGGCGAGTCGCTACGGGACCGGCTGAGTCGGGAGAAGCAGCTGCCCCTCGACGATGCGCTCCAGATCGGCCAGGAGGTGGCCGACGCCCTGAGTTACGCTCACAGCCGCGACGTCGTGCATCGGGACATCAAGCCGGAAAACATCCTGCTTGAGGCGGGTCACGCGGTCGTGACCGATTTCGGGATCGCTCGGGCCATCACCGCAGCGGGCAGCGAGCAGCTCACCGAGACCGGGATGGCGGTCGGGACGCCAGCCTACATGAGCCCCGAGCAGAGCGCCGGTAGCCGGGAGCTCGACGGGCGAAGCGACATCTACAGCCTGGGCTGCGTGCTGTACGAGATGCTGGCCGGCCACCCTCCGTTCCTGGGGGCGACGGCGCAGGAACTGTTAGCGCGCCATTCGATGGATGCCGTACCGCCGCTGCGCGCGGCCCGCCCGACCGTGCCTGCCGGAGTGGAGGAGGCTCTCGGCACCGCACTCGCCAAAGTCCCCGCCGATCGGTTCGCCACCGCCGCCCGGTTCGCCGAGGCGCTGAGCGCCCCGGCCGCAACGCCAGCGGCGATGCAGCGATACGGCCCTGGCTGGCCAACGCTGGGGCGCCTGCTCGCTTATGGCGCGGGCCTCGCCGCCCTAGCGCTGCTCCTCGTCTTTGGGCGTTTCCACGCGCGATCGGGCGCAAACCACGCCTCTGGACGGAGGATGCTCGTCGTGCTGCCGTTCGAGAACCTCGGCCGGCCAGACGACGAGTACTTCGCGGATGGCATGACCGAGGAAGTGACCGCTCGACTCGCCGGGCTCCATGGGCTCGGGGTCATCGGCCGGACCAGCGCCATCCAGTACAAAAAGACCACCAAGACGATCCCGCAGATCGGCCAGGAGCTTGGGGTCGACTACATCCTCGAGGGGACCGTGCGCTGGGACAAGCCGCCGCACGGCCCAAGCCGGGTGCGGGTGACGCCGCAGCTCATCCGGGTGTCGGACGCGAGCCACACGTGGGCGCACGTGTACGACGCTGTGCTGGCCGACGTGTTCGCCGTGCAATCGAATATCGCCCGCCAGGTGGCCGAGACGTTGGACGTGGCCCTGCTCGCGCCGGAGCGCGAGGTGCTCACCGCTCAACCCACGTCCAGCCTTGAGGCCTACGACTACTACCTGCGCGGCAAGGAATACGACCGCAGACAGGTTGCGGAGGAGGAGGCCCGTCTCGCCGTGCGGATGTATCAGCGGGCCGTTGAGCTGGACCCGAAGTTCGCCCTCGCCTACGACGCACTAGCGCGAGCCCACCTGTTCCTGTCATGGCTTTTCGGCCAGACGGGCCAGTTACCGCAGGCGCAAGCGGCGCTGAACCGCGCGCAACAGCTCGGCCCCGAGCTCCCCGAAACCCACCTCGCGCTCGGCTATTACTACTACTACGGGAACCGCGACTATGACCGTGCACTGGCGCAATTTGTCTGGGTCCGGGAGCGGCACCCGAACGACCCCGAGGTGATCAGAGCGATCGGCTTGATTCACCGGCGCCAGGGTCGCTGGGCGGAGGCCGTGAGCGACCTGACCCGGGCCACAGAGCTTGACCCGCGCAGCCAAGAAGTGCTCCATGACCTCGGGCACACCTACGGCTATTTGCGTCGATACGCGGAGGCCGACGGTGCCCTTGGGCGGGCGATCGCGCTCGCGCCGGACCTCCCCAGATACCATGCCCTGCGAGCGCTTCACTCTCTGATGCAGGACGGAAACGTCACCAGCGCCGAGCGGGTGTTGCGGCAGGCCGGGAGCACGCTCGACCCAGCGAGAATCCTGGTGGAGCCCCGTGTAGGCAATCCGGTACTGGTCAGAGTGTTCGCCGCTGACTATGGCGAGGCGCTCGCCCATTTCCCGTTGCGCGCAGCGGGGAGCGATACCGCCAACTACTACCTGGCCAAGGCAGACTATTACCGCGTCACCAGCGACACCCTGCGGGCGCACACCTACTTCGACTCCGCCCGAGTCGTCCTGGAAGCAAAGCTCGCGGCCCGACCGACACACAATCCGTCGGCGCAGTGGCCCCTGGAGATACCTCTCGCCCGAGCCTACGCCGGCCTGGGTCGCAAAGCGGCCGCGATTCAACTCGCGCAGCATACGGTGCAGCTCGTCCCGGTATCCAGAGACGCGCTCGCCGGGCCGTTCTACCTGCGCGAGCTTGTCGAGATCTACGTACGCACGGGCGAGTACGATGCCGCTCTCGACCAGCTCACGTACCTGCTGTCGATCCCATCTCAGCTCTCTGTTGCGCTCCTGCGTGTAGATCCCGTCTACACGCCGTTGCGGGGGAATCCGCGGTTCGAGCGGCTGGTGCAGGGGAAGAGGTAAATGCGACACTGACCCTCGGCGCTCTGGCCGCGCCTCACGCTGGCCCCTATCATGGGGTGGTCCCCTATCCCTGAGATCAGCGCGTGACCGATCTCCAAGCTCATCTGCAATTCGTCCTGACGGACCGGTACACGATCGAGCGCGAACTCGGCCGCGGAGGGATGGCAGTCGTTTTCTTGGCGGAGGATCGCAAGCATCACCGCCGCGTCGCGATCAAGGTGCTCCGCCCGGAGCTCGCTGCGGTCATCGGCGCCGAGCGGTTCCTCCGCGAAATCGAGATCGCTGCGCAGCTCACCCACCCGCAGATCCTCCCGCTCTACGACTCGGGTGAGGTGCAGGGGTTCCTGTACTATGTCATGCCCTACGTCGAAGGCGAGTCGCTGCGGGACCGGCTGAGTCGGGAGAAGCAGCTGCCCCTCGACGACGCGCTCCAGATCGCTCGCGAAGTGGCCGACGCCTTGAGCTATGCCCACAGTCATGACGTAATCCACCGAGACGTCAAGCCGGAAAACGTCTTGCTTGAAGCGGGCCACGCGGTCGTAAGCGACTTCGGGATCGCGCGCGCCATCACCGCGGCCGGGACCGAGAAGCTGACGGAGACGGGGATCGCGCTCGGTACCCCGGCGTACATGAGCCCGGAGCAAGGCGCCGGACGCGGCGTCGTGGATGGTCGCAGCGACGTCTACAGTCTCGGGTGCATGCTGTACGAGATGCTGGCAGGGGAGCCCCCGTTTGGCGGCCCGACCGGGCAAGCGATCCTCGCGCGCCACTCGCTCGATCCGGTGCCGCGGCTGAAAACGGTGCGAGCGACCGTCCCGGAGGGTGTCGAGTGGGCGATCACCAAGGCCCTGGCCAAGGTGCCAGCGGATCGGTTCCCTACGGCGACGCAGTTCGCAGACGCCCTCGGCGCAGCGATCCGGCCGGTCGCGAGGGCCCGCCAGCGACCGTGGGTGAAGACCGCGGTCCGTCTCGCCACGGGCCTCGCGCTACTCGTCGGCGCCGCGTGGAGCATCGCACATCTACGCTCGAGACCCGCGGCGCCGATCTCGCCCACCCGCATCGCCGTACTGCCCTTCTCCATCCGCGGGAGCGGCAGCTTTGCCTACCTGAAGGAAGGGTTGGTTGAGCTCCTGAGCCGGAACCTGGACGGGGCGGAGGACCTCCGGAGCGTTGATCCGGGGACGGTGCTCACGACCGTGGTCAGGACCGGCGGCAGCGCCGTCATCGATTCGGAACGCGGCCGGGCCGTCGCGCGGCGCCTCGGGGCCGGTTTGTACGTCCTCGGCAGCGTGCTGGCGGCCGGCGGGCGGTTGAGGATCCAGGCAGTGCTGTACGAACAAGAACCACTGCCGTCGGCGGCCATTCCGCAGGCGAGCGTCGAAGGCGACACCTCAGAACTATTCGAACTCGTGGACCGCTTGTCGCGAGACCTGCTGGTGGGACGAAGCCGCGGCGTTAGTACCCGGCTGGCGCAGACAGCGGCCGTGACCACGCACTCCCTGCCTGCCCTCAAGGCCTACCTCGGTGCGGAGCGGGAGCTCCGGGCTGGCCAGGACCATTTCGACTCGGCGGTTGCCGGTTTCCAGAGCGCCGTCGCCCTGGACACGAGTTTCGCCCTGGCCTATTACCGCCTCGCAGTCGCGGCGGGCTGGGCGCAGCGGTTGGGCATCGTCGGGCCGGCCGTTGAGCGAGCGCTCAGCTTGGCGGCGCGCCTGGGCGAGCGCGACCGCCGTCTGCTGCAGGCGTACGACGCTTTCCGCCGCGGCGCCGCCGATGCGGCCGAGCGACAGTACCGCACGATCCTCCAGGATCATCCCGATGACCTGGAGGCCGAGTTCCAGCTCGCCAACGTTCTTTACCATTACAACGCACCGCGGGGCCGCCCGCGAGCCGAGGCGCGCGAGCTGTTTGACAGAGTCCTGTTCGTCGACCCTGAGTTCCTCTGTCCGATATGACCCATGTGGGACCTCGCCGTGCGCGAGGGCGATTATGCAAGGGCGGACTCCCTCATCCGTCGCTTGTCACGGACTCCGTTCAGCGGCCGGGCGTTGGATGCGTTCGCGCGTGGCGATTCGGCCGCGCGGGCTCGGATCCTCGACGAGGCAAAGCTCGCGGAGCGCGCCGCGGCGCTGCTGGACGCCGCTGAATTCATCGCAGTTTACCTTGAGGACTTCGCCACGGCGGAGCAGTTCCTCCACCTTGCCCTCGCCCCGCGCCAGAAGCCGAGTCTCCGCGCGTCCGCCCACCAATTGCTCGGCACGATCCAGATGTCCCAAGGCAGGTGGAGTGCCGCGACGGCGGCATACGACTCCGCCGAGCGACTCGGCGCGCCGGACGTTGGCAGGGAAGGCCGCGCCTGGGCCGCAACGCTCCCCTTCCTGGCCGTGCCCCGCCGCGAGGTCGAGGTAGCCCTGGCCGACGTGGCGCGCTGGGCGCCCAGCGCAGAAGCGCGGGACCGCAGCCTGCGACTCTCCGGCACGCTGCGCCCCGGGCTGCGGCTCTATCTGCTCGGCCTCCTGAGTTCCCGCCTCGGCGCCGACGCCGACGCGCTCCGCCACGCGACCGAGCTGGAACGCGCGGAGGTCCCGCCGGTCGCACGGGCCGTGACGCGCGCGTGGGCGCAAACCGTGCGTGCGGACGTCGCTTGGCGACGTCACCGGCCGGCTGACGCGCTGGCGGCACTCCAGGGCGTCCGCGGAGAAATCCCCCTGGAACTCGATCCGGCGATCGATCCTGGCCACGCTTCGACCATCACCATCGAGCAGCGCCTTTATTCAGAAGAACACGCGCGCTACCTCCGCGCCGAGGTGCTCCATGAGCTGGGGCGGGACGAGGAAGCGCGCCACTGGCTGGAGACATCCTTCCAGAACACGCCCAGCGAGCTCACCTATCTGGCCCCCTACCACCTCGGTCTAGCCCAGATCTACCAGCGCATGGGGGAGCGGGCGAAGGCCGCCGATCACTACAGTCGGTTCATCAACCTTTGGAAAGACTGCGATCCCGACTTGCGGCCGATCGTGGAAGACGCGAAAGCTCGGCTCACGACCGTCACTGGCGAGTCGGCCCGAACGGTGCCGCACGGCGGACCTCCTTGAGCGCCTCCACTCCTTCACATCGCAATCAGCGGATCGAGTCGACGAGCGACCGGGCCCGCCGGAACACGGCGTGCCACATGGCTCGCGTCAGCTTGCCGGTATTGGTGTTTTGCCGGCTCGGATGGTAGGACGCGATCAGGATAGTGCCGTCGGGAAGACGCGTCACGGCGCCGTGGCGGAACTTGGGGCGCGCGGCGGGCGCGACCGGGCTCCACCAGCCGGCGGCCCTGAGCCAGGCGTCGTGAGCGATCCGGCCCAGCGTGAGCACCACGCGCACCCGCGAAAGCAGCCGCAACTCCGCCTCCATGTAGGGACGGCAGTTGGTGAGCTCGGCGGGCGCCGGCTTGTTGCCGGGCGGGGCGCAGCGGGCGGCGGCGGTGACGTAGCAGTCGGAGAGCGCGAGGCCGTCGTCCCGGGCGACCGCCCGCGCCTGGTTCGCGAACCCGAAACGGTGCAGCGCCTCGTACAGCCAGTTGCCGCTCGAGTCGCCCGTGAACATGCGGCCCGTGCGGTTCGCGCCGTGCGCCGCGGGTGCGAGCCCGACGATGAGCAGCCGCGCCCGCGGGTCGCCGAACCCGGGCACGGGCTTCCCCCAGTAGGTCCAGTCCCGGAACTCGCGCTTCTTTTCGCGGGCGACGCAGCGGCAGTAGGCGCGCAGCCTGGGGCAGCGCTCGCAGCCGACGACGGCGCGGTGTACGGCTCCGAGCGAGCGGGCCGCGAGACCCGTCAGGAGCCGGGCCGGGTCACGCTCTCGGTAGCCAGCGGTTGACCGATCGCTTGTAGTCGCGATAGCTCTGCCCAAAGCGGCGCTCCAGCCCAGGCTCCTCGTAGAGTACGACGAACAGTTGCACCGCGAGGAGCAGCACGACGGCGAAGAGCAGGATGGCAGGCGAACGCTGGTACAGCCCGAACCCGGCGAGGACGCCCAAGCCGCCCACGTACATCGGATTGCGCACGTACTTGTAGGGCCCGAGCGCGACGAATTCCCG
>WNEY01001712.1_pt1 | contig 17964 bp, 18 predicted proteins | sample 5400531 | NCBI WGS metagenome assembly WNEY01 (sample SAMN13153338, study PRJNA577476) | soil metagenome | isolation source: 200 cm saprolite under Douglas fir tree site 1 | place: USA:California | collected 2015-04-18
GCGTCGGAAACTCAGCCCTGGTCAGCTGACCATCATGGATCAGCAGGTCTGCCCCTCGCGCCAGGGCAATCGCAGCGGGGTGATAGGCGCCGAGCCCGGCCGGCCCCGGCCCGAACGCGATCGGGCTGTGGTCGGAGAGATACGCGATCGTCGCTCCGGCGCCGGTCACCCGATACCCATACGTGAGGCCGCCCTTGTGCGGGATCTCGCGGGCGACCACGTCGAATCCCTCGACCGCCCGGGGGCCTTCCTGGATCCCGAGGAAACGCCATTTGCCACGGAGCTCGGAGGGCTTGATCGGGAAATGGGGTGGCGACATGACGCGCGCCAGCACGTTGGCCGGATCACCCTGCGCCGGCATCACGAGCGTTACCTCGGCATCGGGCCGGTCGCCGGCGGCAAAGAACGGGATCCCATGGGTGTGGTCCCAATGCAGGTGACCGAGCAGGATCGAGCCTCGAAAGGGGCGGCCGTCGAGCAGCGGGGTCAGCCGCTGCAGCCCGGTGCCGGCGTCGAGCACCAGGGTTGGCCCTTGCCGGTCGTGGGCGAGCGCGATGCAGGAGGTATTGCCCCCATATCGCACGAACTCAGGCCCCGGCGACGGCGTCGAACCTCGCACACCGCAAACGAACAAGCGCACCGAAGGGGAGTCTACGGGTTGCGACCCCGCCGCCTCGAGGCGGTCAGCACCAGCGATAACCTCGTAGCTACCTCCCTTGACCAATTGGGTCCCTCGAGGCTCAAATAAGGGGCATGCCCGAAGCGAAGATCACCGTGTTCCTTGCCGGTCCGAGCGGCGGTGCAAGGCGGCAACCATTTAGGGTATTTTGCCTAGCGCATGCCAGTCACGGTTGGGCCCTCGACCCTGACCATCAATCACGACCGACAGTTCCTCATTTCCCAGCCAAATGCCACGATGGCGCCCCAGGACGACGTCGGCTTCTACGCGCACGACACCCGATTCGTCAGCGGTTACAGCGTCACCATCAATGGCCGGCTGCCGCTGCGCCTCGACGCCATCACCGTCGAGCATTTTTCCGCGCGGTACGAGTTCATGACACCGGAGCTTCACCTGGGTCCCAGCTCCGGCGCCGTTGCCGACGGAGTTCTGCCGGAACGATCCGTCGGGTTTCGCCTCGAGCGCACCATCCTCGAAGGCGTCCACGAGGATTACGACCTGACGAACTATGCGACGTATCCGGTGCGGCTCTTGCTGGAAATCGGAATCGAGTCAGACTTCGCCGACATCTTCGATGTGCGAAACCACCGTCTGATCCGGCGCGGCGATCTCCAGACAACCTGGCGCCCCCGCGTGGGGGAGTTGCGCAGCACCTATCGGAACCGTAGCTTCCGGCGGGGTCTGCTGGTGAAAGTCGAGAAGGCAGGATCGAAGCCGGAATACGCCAATGGCCGGCTGGTCTTCCTCTGTGAGCTCCCACCCAGGGCTGAGTGGCACGTCTGCCTCAAATGGCTGCCGGTCATCGGCCCGCGGCCGGCGCGCACGTTGCCCTGCCATGCGTTGGCGGCCGGCCAGCCGGGCGTGGCGCATCCGCTTCCGCGCGTTGAGCTGGTGACCAGCCATCCCACGCTGCCCGCGATCTGGCGCCAGGCGGTCGAAGATACCGAAGCGCTGCGCATGGTGGACACCACGGGCAGGGGGGGTCTGTTCGTCCCCGCGGCCGGCATTCCCTGGTTCGTCACCGTGTTCGGCCGAGACTCGCTGGTGGTCTCGATGGAAAGCATCAGCGCCTTCCCCGAGTTCGCGCTCGGCGCCCTGCGGACGCTGGCCCAGGTCCAGGCGACGGACGATGACGCCGAACAGGACAAGGAACCGGGAAAGATCCCTCACGAGATCCGCTCCGGCGAGCTGGCGAGCCTGAAGCTGTTGCCCTTCGCGCCCTACTACGGCACGGCGGACGCGACGCCGCTGTTCATCATCGTGCTCTCCTATGCCTACCAGTGGTCGGGTGACGTCGCCTTGCTCCAACGCTATCGCCGCCATGCGGAGGCCGCGCTGACGTGGCTGCTGCAGTACGGTGATCGCGACGGCGACGGATTCCAGGAGTACTCGCGGCGCTCCAGCCAGGGGATCTTCAACCAGGGTTGGAAGGACTCCTGGGATGCGATCCGGCATGCGGACGGTTCCATCCCGGAGGCGCCGATCGCGCTTTGCGAGCTGCAGGGCTACGCCTTCGATGCGCTGCTCCGGATGGCCGAAATCTATGACCTGCTTAAGGCGCCCGACAAAGCCGCCGACCTCCGCGAGCGTGCCCGGCGGTTGTACCAACAGTTCAACGAGGTTTTCTGGTGGGAGGCAGAGGGCACCTACTATCTCGGCCTCGATAAAGACAAGCGGCCGATGGAAACCGTGGCATCCAACGCCGGTCACTGCCTGGCCAGCGGGATCGTGCCGCCTGAGCGGGCCGAGCGAGTCGTCGACCGGCTGATGGCCGACGACATGTGGAGCGGCTGGGGAGTCCGAACGCTGTCGAGCAAGCACCCCGGCTACAACCCGTACTCCTACCATTGCGGGTCGGTCTGGCCGCACGACAACGCGACCATCGCGGGCGGGTTTCGCCGGGCCGGCCGGCATACGGAAGCCCAGCGAGTCGCCGAAGGCATCTTCGCCGCCGCCGAGCGGTTCGACGCCTACCGGTTACCCGAACTGTTCAGCGGTCTGCCGCGGGATGCCGGCGCATTCCCGGTGCCGTACCTTGGGGCAAATGTTCCGCAGGCGTGGGCCGCGGCCGCGGTCTTCCGCCTGGTCGCGATCCTCTCCGGCATCCATACCGTCGGCCGGACGCGGACGATGTACGTCAACCCCGACCTCCCCGACTGGCTGCCCTCGCTGACGCTGCGCAACCTGCGAGCCGGCCGGGGGGCCATGGAACTGCATCTCGAGCGTGACCGGGTCCAGGTCGTGGGCAATACCACCGGCTTCAAGGTGGTGCACGGCCGGCTGCCGCGTCCCGCCCTTGAAGAAGCGCCACTGGCTCGTGGCTGAATCTGAGCTAAACGCCGGGGTCAGCGTACTGAGCTGGGAGCCTAATGATTTCCAACAACCGGTACCCGATGTTGACAGGGAATGGTCTACCGTGAATGCTATATAGATCCGGTCTGGAAGGGACCCTGCTGCAGGAGAGGACGGGAGATTAATGGAGGTGGAAGGATGCGTTCAATGCGGCTTGGCTTAGCGCTAGCTGCGATAACGGCGGTGCTACTGACGGCCTGCGGCGGTAGCAGTTCGGCTGGAGCAGCCTCGGGGACGGTTCGGCTCAGTGGATGGACCTCGACGCCGGCGGAGGACAAGCTCCTCACCGACGAGATCGCGGCGTTCCAGGTGAAGTATCCAAACATCAAGGTCACGTACGAGCCGGTCCCGAAGGACTTCCGGACCAAGCTCAAGGCCCAGCTGGCTAGCGGCACCGAGCCCGACGTCTTCTACGTGGAGCTCGGAGACGCGGCCGGCTTCATGCAGAAGCATGTCCTGCTCGACCTGCGCTCGGAGATGGCGAAGACCGGCACGAAAGCATCGGATTTTGCTGGTCCCGTCCTGAATGCCTTCAAGACTGGCGACGCGATCTACGGCATTCCAAAGGACTTCAACACGCTGGCGCTCTTCTACAACAAGGACATGTTCACGGCGGCCGGCGTGAGCCCGCCGACTAAGGACTGGGCCTGGCAGGACCTGACGGACGCGGCCAAGAAGTTGACCAAGCCGGGCGTGTTCGGCCTGATCACCAACGCCGACTCCGCTCGCTGGGCGCCCTTCGTTTACCAGAACGGCGGCCAGGTGCTCAACTCCGACAACACGAAGTCGATGCTGCTTGATCCCGCCACCGTCGAGGCGACCAAGTACTACACCTCCTTCAAGAAGAACGGGACCGGCACCTACTCGGGCGCGCTAGGGTCCGGGATCGATTGGCCAGGTGCGGCTTTCGCCAAGGGCAAGGCGGCGATGGTCATGGAAGGCGGCTGGCTCATCCCCTACATGAAGGACTACCCGGACATAAAGTGGAGCGCGACCGAGCTGCCCCAGGGCAAGAAGCGCGGGAACCTGGTCTTCACCGTCGGCTACTCGATCTCGGCGAAGACCAAGAACCCGGATGCGTCGTGGGTCCTGCTGAATTACCTCACGAGCCTGGAGAACCAGACGACAGTTCTTCACTCGGGATTCGCGCTGCCGACACGGACGGCCCTCGCGAGTGATTCGTACTTCACGGCCAATCCGGCAGCGGCGGCGATCTTCGCGGGCAACGCCTACGCGACGCCATTCTCCTGGGGCATCAACTCGGGAAAGGTCGCGGACGCGATCAGCGCCGCTCTCGAACGGATCCTGCTCAACAAGCAATCGGTCGATGATGCGCTGAAGCAAGCCGATAAAGAGGTAACCGACGCGCTCGCAAGCTAGTAGTCGATGATGAAGGGAGGCGCCCGCCGGGCGCCTCCCCTGTTCGAGGGAAAGCAATGGCTGTAGGGACCAGTCCGATTGTTCAGACCAATGCGGCGTTGCCCACGCCCGTGAAGGCGGGGGCCCACCGACGCGGGCGTCCCTACCGCGAGTGGCTGACCTCCTACGCTTTCCTGATCCCGGCCATCATCGTCATCGGTGGCTTCACGTTTGTAGCGATGGGGGTCGCCCTCTTCCTCAGCTTCTTCAAGTACGACGGCTTCACGCTCGAGTGGGCCGGCCTGCACAACTACGCGAAGGCCCTGGCGAGCGCCGATTTCCATCGGGCCCTTCTGAACGCGCTCTATTACACGGTGGTCGTCGTGACCTGCCAGACGATCCTGGCTCTGACGATCGCCCTGGTCCTCGACCGCATCATGGTTGGTCGCGGCACCTTTCGGACCATCTATTACCTGCCGGCGATCACCTCGTCGGTGGTGATGGGGCTGATCTTCAGCTGGCTCTTTTCCCCGGGTGGGTGGGTCGGCAGCCTGGTGGGCATCATCATCCCCGGCGCTCGCCAATTCGGCTGGCTCCTCGACCCGGGAACGGCCCTGCCGGCGATCATGACGACGACCATCTGGTCGACGGCCGCCTCCTTCATGATCATCTTCGTCGCGGGCCTCCAGGACATCCCGACCCACATTTACGAGGCGGCGAAGATCGACGGGGCCGTCGGTTGGCGATCGCTGTGGAACATTACGCTGCCGCTGCTCCGGCCGACCATCTTCCTGGTTGTCGTGCTGGGCACCATCGGCTCGCTCCAGGTCTTCGACCAGGTCTATGTGATGACGAATGGCGGTCCGCTGAAGTCGACGCTGACACCAGTCTTCCTGATTTTCACCAACGGCTTTCGAGATTTCAGCTTCGGGCTCGGGAGCGCGGAAGCGTTCATCCTCTTTGCGATCATCTTCGTCGTCACCATCGTCCAGCGCCGTTTCATAGACACGACGGTCGAGTACTGAGGAGCGAAGATGGCAGCCATCACGGTCGACAAGGTCACGAAACAACCCGGTCCCCGCGGGGACATCGTGGCCAAGCAGGTGGCGCTCTACATCGCGATGGGGCTCTTCGGGCTGCTGGTGCTGGGCCCTTTCATCCTCGCCATTTTTGGCGCATTCAAGAGCACCGTCGAGGTCACGTCCTACCCACCCACGCTGCTCCCCAAGGTCTGGCATCCCCAAAACTTTGTCGACGTGGCCAAGCTTTTTCCGATGTTTCCCCGCTGGTTCATCAATAGCGTCGGGCTCTCGGCGACGGTCACGGTGCTCAACGTCTTCTTTTGCGCTCTGGCCGGCTACGCCTTCGCCCGTTTGAACTTCCCCGGACGGACCGTGCTGTTCCTTGCCGTGCTCGCCACCTTGATGATCCCGCTTCAGGTGACACTGATCCCCAAGTTCATCATCCTCAAGCAGCTTGGGCTGATCGACACGTATCCGGCCGTCATCCTTCCCAATATCTCGACGGCGGCGGGGATCTTCCTGATGACGCAGTTCATGAAGGCGATCCCGCATGAGCTGGAGGAGGCCGCGGTCATCGATGGAGCCAGCAAGTGGACGGTGTTCACCCGGGTGGTCCTGCCGCTCTCCGTCCCCGCGATGACCACGCTCGCCATCTTCAGCTTCCAGGGCCAATGGAATGACTTCCTCTGGCCGCTCGTCGTCCTCAACAACCCTCAGCTGTTCACCCTGCCCCTGGGGATTGCAGGTTTCTCAAGTGAATTCGTCCAAAATACGAACTGGGTGCTGGTCGGCTCGATCTTCACCACCATCCCGATGGTGTTCCTGGTGTTTTTCTTCCAGCGCTTCATCATCAAGAGCGTTGCGACCACCGGCGGCAAATAGGCGCTAGACGCCCAGGTAGGCCTTGCGAACCGCCGGATCCCGGCGCAGGTCCGCGGCGGGACCGCTCATGACGATGCGGCCGTTTTCCAGCACGTAGGCACGGTCGGCGATCTCGAGCGCGAGCACGACGTCCTGCTCCACCAGCAGCACAGCGGTGCCATCCTGGTTGATCGCCTTCACGATCTCCATCACCCGGTCAACAATATTGGGAGCCAGCCCGAGCGACGGCTCGTCGATCATCAGTAACTTCGGCCGCGCCATCAGGCCCCGGCCGATGGCCACCATCTGCTGCTCACCGCCTGACAGAGTGCCGGCTTCACGATTCAGCTTGTCGGCGAGGGCCGGAAAGTATCCGAGGATCCGACCGAGGTCCTCGCGCACCTGCCGGTCGTGGCGGCGGTAGGCGCCGAGTACGAGGTTGCGCTCGACCGTCATCGTGCTGAAAAGTCGGCGCCCTTGCGGCACATGGACCATTCCGCTGGCGACGATCATCTCCGGGCGTAGGCCGGTCAAGGAGTGGCCCGCCAGGCGCACAGTGCCGTTGAGGACCCGGACGAGGCCAGAGAGCGCGCCCAGCAAGGTGGACTTCCCTGCCCCGTTGGCGCCGATCAGCGCGACCAGCTCACCCTGAGCGAGCTCGAGATCGACTTCGAAGAGGACGGGCGTCACTCCGTAGCCGGCCGTGAGCTTTTCGACCTGGAGCAGCGAACTCATCTACCATTTCCCTCCCCCGCTTGCGGGGGAGGGTAGGGTGGGGGTTCGTCGGTTGGGGGCTGCTGATCCCGCGCATAGCGCTGTCCGAGGTAGGCCTCGATCACGCGCCGGTCTTTGAGGACCTCGGCGGGCGGCCCCTCGACGAGGGTTCGACCGAAGTTGAGCACCAGCGCGCGGCTGCAGACGCCCACGATTACCTTCATGACGTGCTCGATGAGCACGATCGTCACCCCGCTATCCCGCACGCGCCGAACCATCTCCAGCGCCTGCTCGGTCTCGACCTGGTTGAGCCCGGCCATCACCTCGTCCAACAGGAGCAGCCGGGGGCGCATCGCGAGCGCCCGGGCGACCTCGAGCCGCTTCCGGTCCGGGACCGTCAAGCGCAGCACGGGGTAATGCCGTTTCTCGCCAAGGCCCACAACGTCGAGCACGACATCGGCCTCGTTCAAGGCAGCGCCGGGCTGCAGCCGGGCACCAGGCCGGCCGAAGAGCGCCCCCATCGCGGTGTTCTCGCGCACCGTCATCGAGGGGAATGGCCGGACGATCTGGAAGGTCCGCCCGATCCCCAGGCGCGCGATCCGGTAGGGTGCCAGGCCGCGGATCGATGCGGTCTCCCAGCGGATGTCGCCCGCGTCCGGGCGATAAAGCCCGCTGATGCAGTTGAGCAGCGTGGTCTTGCCGGCGCCGTTCGGTCCGATGACGCCCATGACGTCGCCCTGCTCGATGGCGAAGGTAACGTCAGCGAGAGCGTTGACGCCGCCGAAGCGCTTGCTGATCTCCTGAACCGCGAGCAGGCTCATGCGCTGGTCTCGCGCAAGGTCTGCCGGAAATACCGCAGCGAGAGCCGGCTCCGGCCGCCGAAGAAATCGATCACTCCACGCGGAATGAAGATGACGCAGACGGCGAGCAGGACGCCCAGGCCGATCTGCGAAAAGACGGAGCCCGATCCACCGCCGGCCAGCGTTTGGATGATGAGTTCGAGCGAAATCGCACCGGCGACGGGCCCCAGCACGGTGCCGGTCCCGCCGATGACGGCCATCAGGATCATCTGGACGTTGTCGGAGATGGCGAACGCATTGTCCTGGTTGATGAAGCTGTTCCACTGCGCGAAGATCGCGCCGGCGATCCCGGTGAGCGCCGCCGCGATGCAAAAGGCCGCCACCTTATAGAAGGTGGTGTTGACGCCGATGACGGCGGCCGCCTCCTCGTTCTCGCGGATCGCCAGCAGCCCGTAGCCGAAGCGCGTGCGGAGGATGACCCACGTGGTCAGCACCGCCAGGATGGCGGCGCCGAGCATCAGGTAGAAGAAAAGGAGGTCGGAACGGATGATGGGGAGGAAGAGGCCGGTTGCCGCCCCCAGCGGATCGATGTTGTTGACGACTTCACCGACCGCGACGCCAACCCCGAGGGTGGCGACGGCGAAGTAGTGGCCGCGCAGCCGCAGCAGCGGCATACCGATAAGCAGGGCGAATGCCGCGGCCACCACCGGTGCCAGCACGAGCGCGAGGCCGAAGGGCAACCTCAGGTTGCTGACCACCACGCCGGAGGTGTAGGCGCCCAGCCCGAAGAAGGCAACGTTGCCAAAGCTGGCGTAACCCGTTAGACCGCCGATGATGTTCCAGGCTGAGGCCATCACGACGAACATCGCCACCGTGGTCGCGATGCGAAACCACAGCTTGTCGGTGAGGAGAGGCAGGCCGGCCTGCTGCGCGGCGTCGATCGAGGTCAGCGGAGCGAGGACCACGAACGCGAGGGCCAATCCCAGGACCGCATAGGCTGCCCGCCGCACGCTCACGCCAACCGGCCGAGCAGTCCACGCGGGCGGAGGACCAGGACCACCACGAGCACCACGAACGCGATCGCGTTGGCATATCCGGACCCAAGTCTGGGTGCGCTCTGGCCCAGCACCTCGATCAGTCCGAAGGCCAATCCGCCGGCCACCGTCGCGCTGACGCGGCCAAGTCCGCCCAGGATGACCACCACAAAGGCCTGCAGGGTATAGGGATCGCCGGCCGTGGGCGTGATCGATTGGAAGGTGCTGATGATGCCGCCCGCGACCCCGGCAAAGGCGGCGCCGATGGCGAAGGTCAGTGCGTACATGTGACGAAGGTCGACGCCCACCAGCTGCGCGGCGTCGCGGTCGGCCCCGACGGCCAGGATGGCGGCACCGCTCCGGGTGCGGTTCAGCACAAGCCACAAGATTCCCGCCAGGAGGAGGGCCGCGGCCAGGCCGCCCAGGCGGATGTAGGGGATGACGACGCTCCCGAGGTGCAGCCCGCTGCCCGAATAGCCGGGAGTGACCGAGCGGAAATCGCCCGTGAAGATCAGCAGCAACAGGCTGACGATCACCAGGTTGATGCCAAACGTGAGCAGGAAGGTGAAAAGGAGGGGCGCACGGATCACCCGGTTGATGACGCCGCGCTGCAGCGCATAGCCGATGACGAAGAGCGCCGCCGCGTCGATTGGAAGGCTCAGGAACGGATCGATGTGGAGGCGAGTGAAGAGAACCCAGGTGACGTAGGACCCCACGATCACCAGCGCCCCGTGGGACAGGTTGACGATGTTGAGGATGCCCCATACCAGGCTGAACCCGAGCGCCACCGCGACATAGACTCCACCGAGCAGGAGGCCGAGGATGACCTGCTGGGTGAATTGGCTCACGAGATCAGTTCGGCGTCGAGGACCTCTGTCCTAGCGCGAGCTCCAGGACGGCGTCGGATACTTGGGCGAGCCGTTCGCCACGTCGCCGGGAAAGACGGTGTAGTGGGTCCCGTTTTGAATCTGCTCGACGACCATGGGCTTGTAGGTATTGATGCCCCGGCTGTCGAACTTGATCTGCCCGAAGAAGGTCATCACATCCAGGCTGGCCAGCGCATCGCGCACCTTGGTCGGGTCCAGGGAGCCGGCGTTCTCGATCGCCTTCTGAAATGCGAGGCAGGCGGCTGTCGATTCGGCGACATGGTAGTCGGGGTCGTCGCTGCTGCTGAACTTTGCCTTGTACGCCTTGACGTAATCCGCGACCGAGAGATAGAAGGTCGGCTTGTACTTGACCTGCGGGGTCCATTGCGAGCCGTCATAGACATAGTTCGCATCGGCGCCGAGAGCGTTGATGAAATCCGGGGTCGATGGACCGACCGAGTAGGCGAAGATCTTGGCGTCGAGGACAAACTGCTTGGCGGCCTTGTTGATGGCGATCGACTCGGCCAGATGGCCCGAGTTCATCACGATGTCGGGGTTCTTCTGCTTCGCCTGGGTGATCAGACTGCTCACATCGAGTGCCGCCGCCGGATACTGCTTGGAGAATACGATTTGCATTCCCTTCGATGGGGCATAGTCTTCGACCGCCTTCGCCACCTCGACGGAGAAGTTATCGTTGGCCGTCAACATCGCGATGGTGGTCGGCTTCGGGCTCAGCGTCGCGGCCATGTCGAGGACACCCGTGAGGTACTTGTTCGCGGGGGAGAGGACCCCGAACGTGAACTTGTAGCCCTTGCTAAAGATCGACTGGGCGGCGCCGTTGGCCTCGACCATGGGGATGCTGTTCTTCTCCGCGATGACGGCGTCGCTCGCCGTCGCGGCGCTCCCGTATGGCCCCAGAATGAAGTTTGCCTTCTCGTCGGTGATCAACTTCTGCACCAAGGTCGCCGAGAGGTTCGCGTTGCTCTGGTCGTCCTCGTACTTGATCGAGACCGGATGCTTGACGTTGTTGATCAGGATCCCGCCGCGCGCATTGATCCAATCGAGCCAGAGATCGTAGCCCTGCTTGGTGAGGGCACCTTCCTTGGCTTGCGCTCCCTGCAGTGAGACCGCGGCCCCGAAGATGATCGTGGATCCCGTCGTGGGAGTATTCCCGGTGCTGGTGCCGCAAGCGGCCAGCAGCACGGCGAGCCCGGCCAGGATGGGGCCCAGCTTCTCCCCTCGCATTCCGATAATGTAGCGCATCACCGGCTGACGGGACGCCGGCGCGGCGGCGCCGCCTGGCGGGAATGCACCAGCACCGTCCGCTCGAACTCAATGACGACGGTGCCGTCCTGCTTGTAGCCTTTCGTGCGGACCCGCACAATCCCCTGGCCCGGCCGTGACTTCGACGCTCGCGCTTCGAGCACCTCCGACTCGGCGTAGATGGTGTCGCCCGCGAACACGGGGGCCGGGAGCGTGACCTTGTCCCAGCCAAGGTTGGCCACGATGTGCCGGCTGATGTCCTCCACGCTCAGGCCGGTGACGAGCGAGAGCGTCAGGCAGCTGTTCATCAGCGGCCGGCCGAATTCGGTCTGCGCCGCGTAGTCGGCGTTGAAATGGATCTCGTTCGTGTTGCAGGTGAGCAGCGTGAACCAGGTGTTATCGGTCTCGCTCAACGTTCGGCCCATCGCGTGGCGATAAACGTCGCCCACCTTGAAGTCCTCGAAGAAGCGTCCCCGCTCGTCGTCTGTCATGCCGATCCTCCTCTGTCGTAGGAACGCGGAAGGCCGAGGACGTGCTCGGCCACATACGCCGTCACCAGGTTGTTCGTCACCGGTGCCACGAGGTAAAGGCGAGCCTCGCGGAATTTCCGTTCGATGCCCACCTCGACCGCCATTCCGCTGCCGCCGAAGGTCGTCATCGCCACGTCCGCCGCCTCCCAGGCGGCTTCCGACGCGAGCAGCTTCGCCATGTTCGCCTCGGCGCCACATGGCTTCCCCGCATCGAACAGCGAAGCGGCCTGCCAGCGCACCAGCCCGGCCGCCCGTGCGTGCATGAAGGCGCGCGCGATCGGAAACTGGACCCCCTGGTTGGCGCCGATCGGCCGGCCGAAGACCACCCGCTCGCCCGCATACGCGACGGATCGGTCGACGAACCAGCGCGCGTCGCCCAGGCTCTCGGAGGCGATCAGGATCCGCTCGGCGTTCAGCCCGTCGAGAACCTGGCGGAAGCCGGAACCCTCTTCGCCGACGAGCGCATCGGCCGGCAGGCGCAGGTCGGTGATGAACAGGGCGTTCGTCTCGTGGTTGACCATGGTCTCGATCGGCCGCACCTCGATGGATGAGCCCGCTTCGCGCAGGTCGACCAGGAACAGGCTCATGCCATCGGTCTTGCGGGCGACGTCGTCGGCGCGGCTCGTTCGGGCCAGCAGCAGGAGGAGGTCCGAATGCTGGACGCGCGAGGTGAAGACCTTCTGCCCATTGACGACGTACCCCCGGCCCTCCTTGCGGGCGAAGGTCGTGATCCGCGACGTGTCGCTGCCGGCTTCGGACTCGGTAACCGCCATCGATTGGAGGCGCAGACGGCCGGCCGCGATCTCCGGCAGGTAGCGGCGCTTCTGCGCCTCGCTGCCATGCCGGAGCAGCGCCCCCATGGTGTACATCTGGGCGTGGCAGACGGCCGCGTTACCGCCGGAGGCGTTGATCTCCTCGAGAACGATGCAGCCCTCGACGATGCCGAGCCCAGCCCCGCCGTATTCCGTCGGGATCAGGACCGACAGCCAGCCGCCATCCGTCAGCGCGCGAACGAATTCGTCTGGATAGCGCTTCTCGCCGTCGACCTGGCGCCAGTACGACTCGGGAAACTTCGCGCAGACGGCGCGCACGCCGTCGCGGTACAGCTCTTGCTCGGGGCTCAGGCTGAGGTCCATCAGGGTTGGGCATCTCGCAAGATCGCCCGCGCCCGCTTGACGATGGCCTCGTCCACCATCTGACCGTCACGGGTGTAGGCGCCGCGTCCACCCGATTGCGCCTCGGCGGACGACGCGACGATACCCTGTGCCCAGGCGAGTTCGTTCGCGGTGGGGGAGAAGACCTCGTTCACCGTCGTCACGTGCGATGGATGGATGACCAGCATGCCGCCGAAGCCGTCGGCGCGCGCCCGCGCGGCGGCGCCTCGCAATCCGTCGAGGTCCGTGATCTTCAGCCAGGGCGAGTCGAGCGGAGGATCGAGGCGCACGGCGGTGGACGCCAGCACCACGCTGGCGCGCGCCATGGTGAGTGCCGCGCTGGTGCCATCGGGGTCGATGCCCAGGTCGGCGGCGAGGTCGAAGCGGCCCAACGCGAGACAGGCGACGCCCGTCACCTCGGCGATGGCCGCACACCCCAGGACCCCGGCGGCGGATTCGATGATCGGAACGACGGGCAGTTCCGTGGGAACAACAGCCTGCTTCATGGCTCGCCGGCACGTCTCGACGTCGTCGCGGTGCGACGCCTTCGGGAGGACCACCGCTTCCAGCGTGCGCAACGGCATGGTGCGGAGATCTTCCGCCATCTCGCGGCTCGATGCGGGATGGACGCGTAGCCAGATTCGTGCCCGGCCGGCCAGCTCCTTCAGCGCCTCGCATACGATTTCGCGCGCTTCGCCGATGCGGGCCGCCGGCACCGAGTCCTCCAGGTCGAAGATGCAGACGTCCGCTCCTGAGGTGATGGCCTTTCGCAGCCGGGCGGCCTCGGTGCCCGGCGTGAAGAGCGCACTCCGCACCCGGCGCAGGGGATCAGCCATGGCCGAATGCGCCGCGGTCTCGCAGCGCCTCGATCTCGGCCGGCACATAACCGGCCTCCGCCAGGATGGCATCGCGGTCGCCATCCAGTGGCGGTCCCGGCCGATATTCGGGCGTGAATCCACCCATCTTGATCGGTAAACCGACGGTCGTCACCTCACCCAGCGACGGATGCCGGTAGGCCGCGAGCATCGCGCGTTGCTCGAGTTCTTCGCGATCGAGCGCCGCCTCCATCGTGCGCACCGGCGCTACCGGCACGTGGCCCCGCAGCAAGTCGACCCAGTATGTGGTTGGCTGCTGGTGGAATCGTTCCCTCAGCGTCGCGAGGAGTTCCTCCCGATTCTGGCGCCGCTCGTCGAAGGATGAGAACCGCGCGTCAGTGGCGAGCGACGGTAGGCCGACCCGCTGGACCAGAGCCCGAAAGAATTTGTCTTTCGCGCAGGCGATGGCGACGTGGCCGTCTGCGGTGGCGAAGAACTGGAAGGGCACGATGCTGGGATGGCTCGAATCGGGGGTTCGGTCGCCCGGGACACCCGCCGTGAGGTACCAGGTCGCGCGGTAATTGTGCAAGGCCAGCGCCGTGTCGTAGAGGCTGACATCGACGTCGCGGCCGCGGCCGGTCCGCTGCGCGTCGAAGACGGCCGCCATCAACGCCAGCGCCGCCATGATGCCGCCCGCGTAATCGGCAAGGGAGAGCCCGCTCTTGATTGGCGGGCCGCCAGGGTCGCCCGTGAGCGCCGCCCATCCGGCCTCCGCCTGGATCAAGGGGTCGTAGCCGGGCTCGGCGCTCCGTTCGCCGTTGCGTCCATATGCGGACAGCGTGACGCAGACGATCGCCGGGTTGACCCGCCCGAGCACGTCATAGGTGAGACCGAGGCTCTTGACGACGTCACCACGCAGGTTGGCGTAGACGGCGTGCGCGTTGCGACACAGTCCGTGAAGGACATCCTGACCGGCGGGGCTCTTGAGGTCGAGCAGCATGCTGCGCTTGCCTCGGTTGAAGGAATCGAAATAGAGGCTGTCCGTCCCGCGCTGCCCGGGCGTGACGTACCGGCTGACATCACCGCCGGTCGACGGATCCTCCAGCCGGATGATGTCGGCTCCGAGGTCGGCCAGGTGAAGGGTGCCGAACGGTCCGGCGCCGAATTGCTCGACGGCAACGATGCTGACGCCCGCGAGCGGAGCCTGCTCCATGCTGAACTCCTTCAGGCCGGCAGTTCGGCCCATGCCATGGCCGAAGTCTACCGACAGTGGACTTCCGGCTCTTCCGGTCGCGATGGCCGGGATAAACCGAAAATGAGGACGTGTTCGACTACGCGCAGCGTCGAGCGAAGGTCTCGGACCGGATGGCGCAGGCCGGCATCGACCTGCTCTTCCTGCCGATCTCGGGCGACCTCGAGTACCTGACGGGAATCCCGCGCCGAGAACCCTCATTCGGCAACGTGGCATACCGCCACGGCTGGGTCGCCGGCGCGTTCGTGCGGCCGGGCAAGGATCCTGTTGTCGTCCTGCCTCGGATGATCACCGAGTTCGAGCTGCCCGGCGGCGCCGCCAAGGACATCGTGGTCGTCAATGAGACGGATGACGGCGACGCGGTGCTCGCTCGGATCGCGAAAGACCTTGGCCCGGTGAGGTCGCTGGCGGTCGGTGCGCGAACCTGGGCCGAGACCCTGATCCACCTGCGCCAGGCGTTGAGCGATCCATCGCTCTCCAATGCCGACGACCTGATCAATCCACTTCGCCGCATCAAGTCGCCAGAGGAGATCGAGCGGATGACGGCCGCGGCGCGGATCGTCGATGAGGTGATGGCGCTGATCGGCCCGCAGGTCCTTCCAGGTGTCACTGAAGCGGAACTCGCCGCGGAGGTCAACCTCGAGATGTCGCGGCGCGGTTCGCGGGTGGAATCGTTCGACACCGGCATCATCTCGGCCGGACCGCTCGATCAGCGAGACGCCGGGACCAGGCTGACCACCCAGCCGATTCGCGAGGGCACCTCGGTCTCTTTCGACTTTGGTGCCGTCGTCGATGGCTATTGCTCGGACTTCGGCCGCACGATCTTCGTGGGCGGACCGGATGCCGAGTTCCGGCGCGTCTACGACCTTGTGATCGCGTCGCAGGCCGCCGGCATCAAGGCCGCGCGCCCCGGTGTGACGGCCTCCGAGGTCGATCGAGCGAGCCGCCAGGTCATCGAGGAGGGAGGCTATGGCAAGTGGTTTCGCCACCGAACCGGGCACGCGATCGGCCGTGGAAGATAGGACCCCACTCGAGCCCGGCATGACGTTCACGATCGAGCCCTCGATCTTCTGGCCGGGTCACGTCGGCGCGCGCATCGAGGACGTGGTTGTCTGCGAGGCGACTGGCGCCCGCAAGCTGAATCACTACCCGGACACCCTCGTGGTCAACGACTAACGGAGTCGAGGCAGGACCCGCTCACCCAGCAACCGGATCCCTTCCTCCTCGGTCAATCCGTGAGGTGATCCAAACTCCACCCGACGCGCCCCCGCCTCGAACAGGGCTTTGGCCTGCTCCGCCACCTGCTCGGGCGTACCCGCCATCGCGAACCGATCCAGGTCGTCAGAGACCATTCCGCCGGCGGGCACCTCCGTCGTCGGATCGAGCCGGCCGACAACGTCCATGTACATCGCCACGGCAGACCGGGCGAGGCGTCGAGCGGCCGCGCCATCCTCCGCGACGACCGTCACCGCCCCGACGACGATTGCGACATCATCAGGAGACCGGCCCACGCGCTTCGTTCCAACCTCGATCAGCTCGCGCATACGCTTGACCATCGCCGGGTTGGCGCTGCCGCCAATCTTGATTTCGTCGGCGATCTCTCCGGCGAGCGCGGCGGTCTTGGGTGACCAGGTCCCGATCGACAGTGGAACACGCCGGCGCTCGACCTCGAAGTGCAGCCTGGTTCCCGGCGCCATGGAAAAGACATCACCCTGATAGCCGCCAGGGTTGCCAGCCAGCAAAAGGCGGATCATTTCGGCCGCCTCGCGCAAGCCCCTCACCGGTCGAGCAGGTTCGATCCCGATTTTCTCGAGCCAGGCGCCCCGTGCCAGCCCGAGATACGCGCGTCCGTGCGAGGCCAGGTCAAGCGCAGCGATCTGGCCGGCGATCTCGACCGGGTGCAGAGTGAACGGGTTCAAGCAGGCCGGGCCCAGCCGAATGCGGCTGCTGTTGAGCGCCGCGACCATAAGCGGCACGATCGCCGGCTGGTACATCAGGTCGGAGAAGACCGTCAGGACGTCGAAGCCGTACTGCTCGGCGAGCCGAGCGATCGTCGCGTACTCCTCCGGCGCCTTGCTGCCCTGAAGCCCGAGACCAACCTCGCGTCTTGTCACGTGACGTCTTCGGTTCGAAGCGTGCGCTCGCCAATCCGCTCGATCCGCATGATCACGCGCTCATCGGGGTCGGGGCACGCGACCAATGTCTCCTGTTCGAGCCAGTCCTCTGCAGCCAGCCGCCGCTGCTTCGCCGGCAGCAGCGGCAGGATGGCCGCGAGCGCGTAGATGCAGAAATGGCGGTCTTCCGGAATTCGCAGGTGGCTGCTCTCGGTGACCTCAAAATAGTCGCCCACCACGAGCCCGCAAACCGATCGCCCCTCGATTCGCTCGACGGTCACGCGCAGGTCGGAAAGGGAAAAGGTGCCCATGGCAATTAGGAAGCCGACCGGCCCCAATAGAAGCGACGACCCGACGAGCGGACCTCGACGTTCCATCCGAGCGCGTGGAGCTTCGCCTGCAGCTCGGAGGGCTGATAGAAGACCTTGACCGCGCGGAATTGTCTGCCGTCTTCCAACTCGCGGAGCACAGCGTCGCCGTCGACTCGTGTTTCCGCGCCACGAGCTCGCTCGGCGTCGAGCTCGTCGATGAAGAAGACCCGGCCGTTGTCCGCGAGCGAGTCGCCAACCAGCTGCCAGAATGCGGCAAACCGATCGCGCGGGACGTGGGACAACCAGAAGGCGAAGAACACGAGGTCGAACTGCCGTCCTGGTTTCCACGAGAAGACGTCGGCCAGGATGTACTGCACGTTGGCAGCCTTGACGCGATCTCGATTGAGGGCCAGCATCTCCTCCGCGGCGTCGACCGCCGTGACGTGTCGGGCATGCTGGGCGAGCCACTGCGTCCACCAGCCCGTACCGCATGCCAGTTCGAGGACGGTGTCAAACGGACGCATCCCGTCCAGCGCCTCGAGCAGAAGGGCGATCTCCTCTCCATCCTCGTCTCCCTCCCGTCCGGTGACGCTTCCACCCATGCTGACGTAGCGCCCGAGCTGACCCATGGTCTCGTCGTACTCGGCAGCGCGTGCGCGATAGTAGGCGATCTGGTCAACGATCAGCGCGTCGCCGTCGGCCTGGTCTGCGATCTGATCCGCACTCACCAGTCGCGGTCCGCCTGAAGCTTGTCCTCGAGGCGGCCCCGGCAGCCGCTGCAGACGTAGGCTTCGTCGTCCTTCGACTGCCGATACTCGCCCTGGTCGAGAAAGGCGTC
>WNEY01001203.1_pt1 | contig 17959 bp, 19 predicted proteins | sample 5400531 | NCBI WGS metagenome assembly WNEY01 (sample SAMN13153338, study PRJNA577476) | soil metagenome | isolation source: 200 cm saprolite under Douglas fir tree site 1 | place: USA:California | collected 2015-04-18
TCAGCCCGTCTGCAGACGCTTCCCGAGTTGAGAAAGTCGGCGTCGTCCGTTCTCATTCTGATCGGCGAAGCACAGGACGACACGCGGGTGTCACGCGGAAAGCGATTCGTTGAGACGCCGGGATAAACCATGGCGTCAGCACATAACATCCGGCGGCCGCCCTCATTTGTGATATATGCACTGAGCACACTTGCGGGGAGAGTAAGGTTGCGGGGAAGGTAAAATGGGTAAGGGTCGAGGACCAGCCAAAGGCGAATTACACGAAGAGTCCGAAGAGCAATCCGGCCAAGGCACGGCGCCACCCGCGATTGTGAGACCGCGCGGCGGGCACGGGAGCCATCCGGGAGCCGTTCCATCTGCCGAGCGCGCCCCGGTACAAGGGCCTAAAGTGCCACCACGTCACGAGCTCAACTTGGGAGCCGCTCAACCTGGCGAGCGCGCTAACGGCACCACTGTCCATGCGGAAGCGAATGGAGGCGATGGCGCCTCCGCGGCGCCGGCCGCACCTGCGCGAGACGGCGGTGGAGCCGCGGCTCCTGCGCCGGATGAACGCCGAGGCCGCTATCGCGGACAGGATGGCGCGCCGGCGGAAAGTCCCCAAATCATCAGCGACACCGGTGCACTCAATCTGAAGGCGCTCAAGGGGGCGAAGATCACCGAGCTTGCGCATATCGCGCGCGATTACAATATCGACGGCGCGACCAACATGCGCAAGCAGGAGATGATCTTTTCGATCCTGCAAGCGCAGGCCCAACGCAATGGTTCGATCCTGGGCGAAGGCGTGCTCGAAATTCTGCCCGACGGCTTCGGCTTTCTGCGTGCGCCCGATTACAACTACCTTCCCGGCCCGGACGACATCTACATATCTCCGAGCCAGATCCGGAAGTTTAACCTGCGCACGGGCGATATCGTGTCAGGCCTGATTCGACCACCCAAGGAGGGCGAGCGTTATTTCGCGCTGCTGAAGGTCGAATCGATAAACTACGAAGAGCCCGAGAAAGCGCGCGACAAGATCCTGTTCGACAATCTGACGCCGCTCTATCCCGAAGAGCGGATCAAGCTCGAATACAATCATGAAGACTACACGACGCGGATAATCGACCTGATCGCGCCAATCGGAAAAGGGCAGCGCGGCCTAATCGTCGCGGCGCCGTTCACGGGCAAGACGATGATGTTGCAGGCGATCGCGAAGGCGATTGCGCATAATCATCCGGAGATCATCCTGATAGTCCTGCTGGTGGACGAACGGCCCGAGGAAGTCACCGACATGCTGCGGTCGGTGCAAGGCGAGGTGGTGAGTTCCACGTTCGACGAGCCGGCCACGCGCCACGTGCAGGTTGCCGAGATGGTGATCGAGAAGGCGCGGCGGCTAGTCGAGCATGGCCGAGACGTCGTGATCCTGCTCGATTCGATTACGCGTCTGGCGCGCGCCTACAACACGGTGGTGCCGCCCTCGGGCAAGATTCTCTCGGGCGGCGTCGATTCGAACGCGCTGCACAAGCCGAAGAAGTTCTTCGGCGCGGCGCGCAATACAGAGGATGGCGGCAGCCTCACGATTATCGCAACCGCGCTGGTCGATACCGGCAGCCGCATGGACGAAGTCATTTTCGAAGAGTTCAAGGGGACTGGCAATCAGCAAATCTCGCTCGACCGGCGGCTGCTCGAAAAGCGCATTTTCCCGACGATCGATATTCAGCGTTCGTCGACGCGCAAAGAGGAGTTGTTGTTGCCGCGCAGTACGCTCAACCGGGTCTGGATCCTGCGCAAGCTGCTATCGCAGCTCAACGCCGTCGAGGCGATGGAATTTCTGATAGACAAGATGCAGGGGACGAAGACCAACGAGGAGTTCCTCGAGTCGATGAACGCCTAGGGGGACGCTTTAACGGGGCGTGCCGATGGCAGTAAACTGCGATAACGTAAAGGGAAGTTCACGAAGTCAGACAAAGAGGTTCCGATAGAGCCTATGACCGAAATCAGCATGAAACAGTTGCTGGAGGCTGGCGTACACTTTGGCCATCAGACCAGCCGCTGGAATCCGAAGATGAAACCGTACATCTTCGGCGCCCGCAACGGGATTTACATCGTCGACCTGCAACAGACCGTCAAAATGTTCCGCACAGCCTTCGATTTCGTGCGCGACCTCGCTGCGCAAGGCGGGACGGTTCTGTTCGTGGGGACCAAGAAGCAGGCGCAGGACATTATACGCGAAGAGGCCGAGCGCTGCGGGATGTTCTATGTGAACAACCGCTGGCTGGGCGGAATGCTCACCAACTTTCAGACGATCCGCGCGTCGATCGACCGGCTCAAGAAACTCGAAGAAATCATGGCCGACCCTGAGATGATCCAGGCGTTGACCAAGAAGGAGATGAGCGACAACGCGCGTGCGCATGCCAAGCTGATGGCGACGCTTGCGGGGATCAAGAACATGCGCAAGCTGCCTGACGCGCTGTGGGTCATCGACACTAAAAAGGAAGAGATCGCGGTGGCCGAAGCTAACCGTCTTGCAGTCCCGGTGGTTGCCGTGGTCGACACCAATTGCGACCCGGACCTTATCGCCTACCGCGTACCAGGTAATGACGACGCAATACGCGCGATCAAGCTGTTTACCGCGGCGATCGCAGACGCGGTAATCGAGGGCAGGCGGTCGGCCGAGGAGCGCGAGAAGGGTTTAGGGGATGAGGCAATGGTCGAGTCCGCGCCTGCCCCGGAGCCATCGCCTCAGCCGGTTTAAGCGCGGCGCTAAAGAAAGCGGTAGCTGGAAAGGTTGCGCGGGCCTAACGCCACGACGAAGCCACTCAAGCATCAAACCGTACATACTGATATCCAGGAAGAGGAATGGACGTAAACGCGAATCTGGTCAGGGAACTGCGCGATAAAACCGGCGCCGGCGTGATGGATTGCAAAAAGGCGCTTGCCGAAGCCAAGGGCGACCTCGATAGGGCGGTCGTTTGGCTCCGCGAAAAGGGTATCGCGCAGGCTGCGAAACGGGCCGGCCGGGTTGCGTCGGAAGGTGCGGTCGGCGCTTACATTCATGCCGGTGGGAAGCTTGGCGTGCTGGTCGAGGTAAATTGCGAGAGCGACTTCGTGGCCAAGACTCCCGAATATCAGACCCTGGTGAAGGAAATCGCGATGCAGATCGCGGCGGCGAATCCGCGTTGCGTCCGTCGCGAAGAACTCCCGACGGAAGTGATCCAGCAGGAACGGGAGATTTACGCCTCGCAGGCGGCAGGCAAGCCGGAAGCAGTGGTCAACAAGATCGTCGAGGGCAAGCTCGACAAGTTTTACCATGATGTCTGTCTCAACGAGCAGGCGTGGGTCAGGGATCCGAACCGCACGATCGCCGACGTGATCGGCGAATACGTCGGCAAACTTGGAGAGAAAATCGAAATCAGACGCTTCGTCCGCTACCAATTGGGCGAAGCTCTCGACGGCAAGATGACGGCGGCATGACGCGCGCGTACGTCATTTACCCGACGCGAGATTAACTTTGTAAGACAGGGGCTTTTGAGCAATGGCCGATGTGCAAACTGTTGCGACTCAGAAGCCTCGATTTCATCGCATTCTACTGAAATTGTCAGGCGAGGCGCTCGCGCCGGCGCAAAACAGCGGGATCGATCTCGATGCGCTCGGCGCGATTGCGCTCGAGATCAAGGAGGTAGCCGGTCTGGGGGTCCAACTCGCGCTGGTGATCGGGGCGGGCAATATCCTGCGTGGCAGCGCATACGAGGAGCGCGGGATGGATCGCTCGACCGCCGATCAGATGGGGATGCTGGCGACGGTTATCAACGCGCTCGCGTTACAGAACGCGCTCGAACAGGCTGGAGTGACGACCCGGGTATTGTCGGCGATCGCGATGCAGGCGGTTTGCGAGCCTTATATCCGGCGGCGCGCAGTGCGTCATCTGGAAAAGGGGCGGGTAGTGATTTTCGCGGCTGGCACAGGCAATCCGTATTTCACTACCGATACCGCGGCGAGTTTGCGGGCGATGGAAATCGGCGCCGAAGTTATCCTCAAGGCGAGCCATCACGTGGACGGCGTCTACGATCGGGATCCGATGCGGGACCCGACGGCGCGTCGTTTCGATCGTCTGACCTATATCGAGGTGCTGCAGCGCAATCTCAAGGTGATGGATTCGACGGCGATCTCGATGTGCATGGACAACCGGCTGCCTATAGTCGTCTTTAATTTGCTCAAGCCGGGGAATATAAAAAGAGCCGTAATGGGTGAGGCGATCGGCACCCGGGTGGAAAGCGGCGACTGACTATGAGCGATGAGGTTATCGAACTCGCGCGCCAGGAGATGGACGGCGCAGTCAACGCGTTCAGGCACGAGCTTAGCCGCGTGCGCACGGGACGTGCTTCGACCGGGCTGCTCGAAGGCCTGCAGGTCAATTATTACGGAGCCAAGACGCCGTTGCGCCAGCTTGCAGGTTTGGCGGCACCCGAGCCGCGGCTCCTCGTCGTCACGCCTTACGACAGGGGAGCGATGGGTGAGATCGAGAAAGCGATCCGGACGTCAGACCTCGGGCTTAACCCGATCAATGACGGCAAGATCATCCGAGTCCCGATTCCGGAACTGAACGAGGAACGGCGCCGGGACCTGGTCAAGCATGTGCGCAAGCTCGCCGAGGAATTTCGCGTTTCGGTGCGCAACCATCGGCGCGACGCCAACGACATGCTCAAGCAGGAGAACAAGGACAAGCAGATAACGGACGACGAGTTGCGTGCGGGGGAGGCCAAGGTCCAGCAACTTACCACCGATCACATCGAGAGAGTTGACAAGGTCCTGGCCGCGAAGGAAGCGGAAATAATGGAGGTATGATGGGCGGCAGCCGCCGGGGCGGCGCAGCTTGCAAACGGTCCGTGGCTTCATCACTGCCATTAAGCGAATTTCCCAACCTATCATTGGATCCCACCCGCCTGCCGCGTCACGTAGCGATCGTGATGGACGGCAATGGCCGGTGGGCGCGCCAGCGCGGCCTGGTACGCTGTGAAGGCCATCGGCGCGGCAAGGACTCGGTGCGCGCGGTGGTGGAAGCGGCGCGCGAACTGGGGATCCCGTATCTCACTTTGTTTGTCTTCTCGAGCGAGAACTGGCAGCGGCCGATTACCGAAGTGCGGTTCCTGATGCAGCTTTTTCATCGCTACCTGATGACCGAGACCAAGCGCCTGATGAAACGTGACGTCCGCGTGGTTGCCCTCGGCGACGTCGGGCGTTTGCCGCAGACGGTGCGGTGCGCGCTTGAGAAGACAATCGAAATGACCGCCGGTAATCGCACGATGACGGTCGCGCTCGCGCTTTCCTACGGCGGGAGGCAGGACATCGTCGCCGCGGCGAGGCGAATCGCACGCGCGGTTGCACAAGGCCGTATCACGCCGGATCAGGTCGACGAGCAACTGATATCGCGGGAGCTTGCGACCTCGGGGCTGCCCGACCCCGACTTGCTGATTCGTACATCCGGGGAGCAGCGAATCTCGAATTTCCTGCTCTTCCAACTCGCCTACACGGAGCTCTATTTCACCGACACTTTGTGGCCGGATTTCCGAGAGCGTGACTTCCTCGGCGCGCTCGCCGCATACCAGCTTCGCGAGCGCCGCTTCGGCACGGTTCTAAGCGGTTCCCAAGACCGGCTGCGTGCTGCGAACTAGGCTCTGGACCGCACTGATCGCGTTGCCGGCGGTGCTGGCGATGGTGGTCTTCGCACCCGCGTGGTTGTTCAGCGCCTTTATCGCGGTTCTCACGGCGTGGGGGCTCTGGGAAATTGGCGCAATGACGAACGCGAGCGTTCCGGAGAGGCTCATTCTGATCTTTGCGGGTGGAGGCACGGCGGCAATCCTGCTGTTGGGCGGCGCCACGCCGTGGATCGCGCCGGCGGCGGTTATCTCCTTGATGCTGATTTTAGTCGCGCAAGTCGGGCTCGGCGGCGGCGAGAGCGTAAGGCGCGGGTGGGTATTTGTCTTGATCGGCGCGCTTTGGGTGGGGGTGTTGTTCCCCTACTTCGCACTTCTGCGCAACGGCGCCGGCGGAGTGCCGGCAGTGGTGCTGATGTTTCTGCTGGTGGTGGTGAGTGACAGCGGCGCTTATTTCGCCGGCCGATGGAAAGGCAGGATCAAACTCTTGCCCCGCGTCAGCCCGAATAAAACCGTCGAGGGCGCGATTGGCGGGCTCGCGGCATGTGTCGCCGCGGGAATTGTTTTGCGGGGCGTGCTGGCGTCTCAATGGTCACTCGGTTCGATTGTGCTGCTCGCGGCGGGCATCGGAGTCCTCGCGCAACTCGGGGACCTGGCGGGATCCGCCTTCAAGCGCGTTGCCGGCGTGAAGGATTCGGGATGGATTTTTCCGGGCCACGGCGGACTGCTCGATCGAACGTGTAGCCTAGTCTTTGCGGCGGCTTTCACCTACTATTGTTCACGCTGATGCGGTCGAGGCCCGCGTCTCATCCTGCTTATGGTTATATCCATCCTTGCCGCAGTCGCCGTTTTCGCCACCCTCGTCGTAGTCCATGAAGCCGGTCATTTCGTAGTAGCGAAGCGGCTAGGGGTGCGCGTGTTGCGATTCTCGATCGGTTATCCGCCGCGAATCGCGGGAATCCGCCGCGGCGAGACCGATTACGCGATCGGCGCCACGCCGCTCGGCGGCTACGTCAGAATGCTGGGCGACGAAATCGGCGACGATCCAAGTCCGGCGACCGTCGAGCTTTACCTGAAGGAGTTGCAACTCGACGTCCTGGGCGCCGCGAAGAAATCGGGATGGCTCAAGGAAAGCGGCAAAGAGGGCGACGACGCTCTGCTCGCGATCGCGCAGCAAGTTGGATCAGGCGATTCTGCGATCGCGCAGCGTATTCTGGGTCGCGAGCCGAAGGCGGACGAAGCCATCTTGTTGCGGGATATCGACCGCGCGAATTCGGTCAAACGGGCGATTGAAACGCTGAGCGCAACGCGTCCGTCGAGTCTACTCGAGCTGTTCAAGGCTCAGGCGTTTCCGAGCCAACCGTTGCGCAAGCGATTCGCGATCGTATTAGCGGGTCCAGTCGCGAATATTCTCTTCGCTCCGCTCATGATGACCGTCATCCTGATGAACGGAGTTCCGACGCTAATGCCGGTCATTGGCGCGGTGAAGAAGGATCTTCCGGCCGCCGCCGCCGGCCTGCGTCCCGGCGACCGAGTCATGCAGGTTGGCCGAGAACGGATGGAGGCCTGGGAAGATCTGTCCGCGCGAGTCAAAGGCAGCAATGGCAAACCACTGCTGATAGTGGTGCAGCGGCCCGACGGAAACGGTGTCACGACCATCACGCTGACGATCACGCCGCAGCGAGTCGAAGAAGTGACGATATACGGGAAAGCACCGACCTGGGTGATTGGCGTGACCCCGCGCGGGGATGAGTATAAGCGCAAAATCTCGCCGCAGCGGGCGCTCCTGGAGGGGTTTACCCAAACCGCCCGCATGACGGCCACGTTGGCGGTTGGAATCGCCAAAATCGTCAATGGCACCACGCCGGCGCGCCAAGCGCTTGGTGGCCCTATCAGTATCGCGCAGATCGCGGGCCGCGAGATGCGGGCCGGATTTACCGAGATAGCCGTGTTCACGGTGTGGCTGAGTCTCCAGCTCGGCATCATCAACCTGCTTCCCGTACCCCTGCTGGACGGCGGTCATCTGCTCTTTTTCGTTTTCGAGGGAGTGCGCGGCAAGCCGCTCAAGCTGCGCCATCGTGAAATCGCGATGGAAGTGGGTCTGTTCCTGCTCGTTATCCTGATGGCATACGTAATCCTGAATGACATATCGCGTCTTATTGGGTGAGCCGCTGTTCGCAGCGGGCGCTTCGGCTGGACCAATTCTGGGCCTCGACACCGGGAGTGCGGCCGCGAGTCTCGGGGTTGTCGCGGCAAGTCGTGTACGAGCCTCGATTAGCCGCCCGGTCAGATCGCATGGTTCGGATCTTCCAAGCGCGCTGGAAGAGGTTTTGCGGATAGCAGGGCTGACGCTGCGCGACCTTACTGCAATAGCGGTGGCTCTTGGGCCGGGCTCCTTTACAGGGCTTAGAATCGGGCTGAGCTACGCGAAAGGCCTCGCGATGGCGTTGGGTCTTGGGCTGGTGGGCGTTCCGACCTTGGACGCGATGGCTCTGTGCGCGGTGGGCTCGCCTTTCGTTCGCAACGGAGTTACGATCTGCCCTATCCTCGACGCGCGCAAGGGTGAGGTTTACGCTGCCCTTTACCGCGCTGGGGACGATGCGGTAGAAAAAGTAGTGGGTGAACAGGTAGCCCCGCTCGAGGACTTTGCCCTGCGTATCAGCGGCGAAGTTGTTTTCATTGGAGAATCGAAGGCCGAGGACGCCCGTATGCTGCTGAGCCTGAAAGGGCGAGGTGCAGCGACGGTAGGCGGCGCTGCATTGCGCGCGTCGATGGGCGGTTTAATCGCCGCACTCGGTGCGGCAAGAGTGGCGCGCCACGACGTCGACGACATCGTGGCGCTCGAACCGCTCTACCTACGGCCGACTAACGCCTCGATACGGGCACCCGAGGTCTCGCTCAGTGCCAGCGCCAAACCCGGAGAGGATAGCTATGGAACGTCGAGAGGAAGAGCTAATCCAGCAGCATGCCGTCCATGACGAGCAACTCAAGGCTCTCTACACCGAGCACCAGGAGCTGAAACATCGGCTCGAAGCGTTCCGCAACAAGCTATATTTGACGCCCGAAGAGGAAGTGGAAAAGAAACGGATCCAGAAGCTCAAACTGGCCTCGAAAGACCGCATCATGGAGCTCCTGTCGCGCCATCAGCACGGCGAAGCTCGTTAATCCAGGCGGCGGACGGTAAGATGCCGGCTTCGAGACACCCGGAATGCCAAGTCATACAATATCGGTACTGGTCGAAAACGAATTCGGGGTGCTGGCTCGTGTAGCGGGCCTTTTCTCGAGCCGCGGCTTCAATATCGAGTCCCTGACGGTCAACGAGGATCCGCTCGACCCGACGGTCTCCCGGATCGTGCTGGTCGCGTCTGGCGACGACCAGATCCTCGAGCAGATTAACAAGCAGCTCAACAAGCTGGTCGCGGTCATCAGGGTTACCGACTTCAAGGACGTCGGTACGGTCGATCGCGAGATGATAATGGTCAAGGTGGCGGTCGATGAGCGGACGCGCTCGGAACTCGACTCGATCGTGGCCGCCTTCCGCGCTCATGTGGTGGATATCGGACCGCGTTCGACAACCGTCGAGCTCACGGGCGACACTGAGAAGATAAAGGCGTTCATTGCGCTGGTGCGGCCGCTCGGAATAAGAGAGATGGTGCGGAGCGGCAAGATCGCTATGGCCCGTGCCGTACAGCTCGAGAACAACAACCATCGCCACGCTCGCGAAAACAGCTAGGAGAACATCGCAATGAAGGTCTATTACGATCGCGACGCCGACCTGAGTGCGCTCAGGCCCAAGAAAATCGCAATCCTCGGCTTCGGCAGCCAGGGCCACGCTCATGCGCTTAACTTGCGCGACAGTGGAATGGACGTGCGGGTCGGTCTGCGCAAGGGCAGCCCCTCATGGGAAAAGGCCGCCAAGCAGGGTTTGCGGGTGCTGGAAACGGCAGAAGCCGCCAAAGAGGCGGACATTGTGATGGTGCTGGTGCCGGACGAGATGGCCAGCGACATATACAAGGACGAAATCGCACCGCATCTGACGAAAGGCAAATACCTCGCCTTCGGCCACGGCTTCAATATCCATTTCAAATTTATCCAGGCGCCGAAGGACGTTAACGTTTTCATGATTGCACCGAAGGGGCCCGGCCACCTGGTACGCTCGGAGTATGTCAAAGGACGCGGCGTTCCGTGCCTGCTCGCGATCGAGCAGGATCCATCGGGCGATACGGAGAGAATTGGACTCGCCTACGGATGCGCAATCGGCGGCGGGCGCGCCGCGATAATCCACACCAGCTTCCGCGAGGAGACCGAGACGGACCTGTTCGGCGAGCAGTCGGTGCTCTGTGGCGGACTGACCGAGCTTATCCGCGCCGGCTACGAAACCCTCGTCGAGGCCGGCTATGCGCCCGAGATGGCGTACTTTGAATGCGTGCACGAGGTGAAGCTGATCGTCGACCTTATCTACGAGGGCGGCATCTCGAACATGCGCTACTCGATCAGCAACACGGCGGAATACGGCGATATGACGCGTGGCAAGCGAGTTGTCGGCGAAGCCACCCGCGAGGCGATGAAGCAAATCCTCGCCGATATTCAGTCCGGGAAATTCGCTAAGGAATGGATCGCCGAATATCACGCCGGTCTGTCCAACTTTAAGCGATTGCGCGGCGAGGGTGAGAAGCACCCGGTCGAACAGGTCGGACGCGAATTGCGCTCATTCATGCCATGGCTCGGGAGCGAACGGCTGGTCGACAGGGCGAGGAACTGAAGTCCGCCTGACCGGCCTGTGATGGATCCGGCGTGATAGATAGGGAGCGCGCAACGGGCCTGCTCCGCATGAGAAACCGCCTTGGCAAGGTCTTCGGCATCGCGGCCGAAGGCGTTCCGATTGCGGGGGTGGTCATGGCGTTGGGGTTTGCGGTCTCGCTGCTCGGTTTCGCATGGCCGGGCGCCCTGATTATCGTCGCGGCGTTCGCTGTTGCCGCTTTTTTCGCGATCCCGAACGCGCTCAGAAGAATCATGAAGGTGCGGTCATTTCGGGCGCTGACGGCAAGGTCACGGATATCGGCGAAGGTTGTTTGCCCGGCGGCTCGCACGAAGAGCGCTACCGGCGGGTTTCAGTCTTCATGTCGCCATTCGACGTGCACGTGAATCGCGCGCCGATAAGCGGTGAGGTGATTTCCGTTGAGCATACCGCGGGGAAATTCCGCCCCGCCTTCCGCGACGAGGCGAGTGAACATAACGAACGCAACCTGATCGTATTTAGCGATGCGGCCGGCCGGCGCCACGCGATGGTGCAGGTGGCGGGCTATCTCGCGCGGCGAATCGTATGCCGCCTCAGGCCCGCCGACCTGATCGAGCGCGGCGAGCGCGTCGGGATGATCATGTTCGGAAGCCGGGTCGACCACTTCATGCCGCTCGACTACCGGATCGCGGTTGAAATCGGCGACCGCGTGCGGGCGGGCGAGAGCATAATCGGAGAACGTCAGCGATGAACCGTCCTCATTTGCGGAGCGCCATTGAAAAGCGAGCGCGGATGCGGCTCATCTCGGGCCAATTCAGGAAGCAGCGCAAAAAGGTCGCCGCACCGCTGCGCCGAGGCGTATTCATGGTTCCCGCAACCATCACGTCGATCGGACTGCTCTCGGGATTCTACTCGCTTATCTCCTCGGTCGACGCGCATTTCGAATTTGCGGCGGTGCTGATCATGGTGGCCTTCGTGTGCGACGGTCTCGATGGCCGTGTCGCGCGCCTGTCGCGCACCTCGAGTCAGTTCGGCGTCGAGTACGACAGCCTCTCCGATATAGTCGCGTTCGGCGTCGCTCCGGCCGGGCTTGCGTATTCGTGGGCGCTCAGGCCGCTCGGCGCGGTTGCGATCGTGATTAGCGGGCTTTTCGTGGTAGCCGCCGGGCTCAGGCTCGCGCGCTTCAACGTACAGACGGGAACCACCGACAAACGGCGCTTCACCGGGCTGCCGGTGCCGGGCGCCGCCGCGATGATCGCCGGCATCGTGCTCGCGTACAGCTATTTCGAGCTAAACTCACCGCGCGCCCTGTGCGTCGTGATGGCGCCGCTTACGACGGCGCTGGCCGCCCTGATGATCTCGCGCATCCCGTACCCGAGTTTCAAGGTGTTCCATTTCCGCAAGCGCGTGCAGATCGAGCTGATGGCGGGGGTGCTGGTCGTCGTGGCGATGCTGCTGGCGATGCCGCAGTTCACCCTCTTTATGCTGGCGACCGCTTACGTCTTGTCGGGACCGTTCCTGATTGTGCGTGGCGAAGGAATGACCGCAAAGGTGCCGGTGTTGCACCCGGTCGAGAGCGACGCCGGGCATCCGCAACCCACTTCCGACTCGCATGACACGACGCTGTGACCGGCGGTCGTTGCATCTCGTGATTGCGCGCGTCCTCCGCCACAGGGTGCGTGCAATGTTATGGACGCGTTAATTTTGGACGGCCTAAGCTCATTCCACGGGCTCGTCCCGGCTTGACCCGGATGGGCACTCAGGTTAGAAGTAACACACAATGTTGCGCGAAAGCCTGCTCATAGGACTGCTGCTTAGCCTGGCCCTTATTGGGGCCCACGCCAGGGGCGTCGAGGTGCAGGCCTGACAAGCTTGAAACGCTGAGACGAACGCCCTGGGCGATGGGCCGAGCGGCCGCCCGGGGCGTTTTTATTTCTGCTTCGCGCGGTTCGCCGGCCTACGCAAGGGGCATTCAAAAGGGAGAGATAATCGAATGGCCAACTCCAACCCCGTGATGGTGCAAGCCGGCGACGACTACGTGCGCATCTTCGACACCACGCTCCGCGACGGCGAGCAAGCGCCCGGTTGCACGATGAACGTCGAAGAGAAACTCGCAATCGCACGCCAACTCGAACGGCTCAACGTCGACATAATCGAGGCCGGCTTCGCCGCTTCGTCTCCGGGCGATTTCGAGTCCGTGCGCCGGATTGCCGAGACGTTGACCGGTCCTACTGTGCTCAGCCTCTCGCGCACGCGTGAGGAGGATGTCGACCAGGCGTTGCGCGCGGTCGACAAGGCGGCGCACCCCGGCATCCACATTTTTATTGCGACGTCGGACATCCACCTCAAGTACAAACTTCTGATGACGCGTGAGGACGTGTTGAATGCATCGACGTGGGCAGTAACCCGCGCCCGGCAGCATCTCGACTATATCGAGTTCTCATGTGAGGACGCCTCACGCACTGACTGGGATTTCATGGCAAAGATTTGCACGGAGGTCATCCGCGCGGGCGCCAGGATTATCAACCTGCCCGACACGACCGGTCACTCGATCCCCGAGGAGCACGGACAGATGTTTGCCTACATGCGCGAGCACGTCGAAGGGGCCGACAAGGTCATCTGGAGCGCCCATTGCCATAATGACCTCGGGCTTGGGGTCGCCAATTCACTCGCCGCAGTTCGCAACGGTGCGCGCCAGATCGAATGTACGATCAACGGGATCGGCGAGCGCGCCGGCAACACCTCGATGGAAGAAGTCGTGATGGCGCTCAAGACGCGCAAAGACCTGATGGGGATGCGCACCGGGGTCAACACACGTCAGATCTACCCGGCCTCGCGCCTCCTTTCGCAGATAATCGGACAGCCGGTGCCACCGAACAAGCCGATCGTCGGCGACAACGCGTTCGCGCATGAGGCGGGAATCCATCAGGACGGTGTGCTCAAGAACAAGCTCACGTACGAAATCATGAAGCCCGAGGACATCGGCATCCCGTCCAACAAGCTCGTGCTCGGCAAGCACTCGGGACGCCACGCCTTTATCAACCGGCTCAAGGAACTGGGCGTCGATGCCGATACGATCGACATTCAGAAGGCGTTCGCCGCGTTCAAGGAGCTTTGCGACAAGAAGAAAATCGTCTACGACGACGACATCCTCGCGCTAGCCAATGAGGAGAGCCGAAAGACCGGCGACTTCTTCGAGTTGGTCGACCTGAAAGTCACATCGTCGACCAAGACGACGCCGCACGCTGAAGTCACGATGCGGGTCGAGGGCGCCGAACGTACCGCCGACGCCACCGGCGATGGGATGGTCGACGCCTGTTACAAGGCGATTTACAAGCTCACTGAGTTGAACCCGACGCTGGAGCGGTACTCGGTCAAGGGAATAACCGGGGGCACCGACGCACTCGGCGAAGTGAGTTGCCTGGTACGCGAAGACGGTATGACCGTAGCGGGCCAGGGCGCACATAGCGATATCGTTACCGCGAGCGCCCTTGCGCTCGTCAATGCGCTCAACCGCCTAAAGACGAGAGCGCAGGCGCCGGCGCGCCGTCCCAGCGAGGGCCCCTAGCGGCGTGTTTTAATATCCTGTTAACGTGATTTCCCGATGCCGATTTGCGCGGGGCTTGCCGAGCGAGCCCCGCTTGAGCTAAGTGCTAGTGCGTTGAAAGGGGAAGTTGTGCTACGTTTTTTTTCCTTTCGCACCAGTGCTGGCGGAGGTATCCGCCGATGCACCTCGGTGCGGCGGAGTGAGCTTCGTCTCGAGGCGCGCCGAATCGTGCAACGGAACATCTGGTTCAGGGAGAAGGCAGAGAGGGCCGGAATATTGGCCGGACTCTCGAAGCCCTTAAATGGCGTACAAAGTCTTAGTGCTAAAGGGTGATGGGATCGGGCCCGAAGTCGTCGGCGAAGCCTTGCAGGTACTCAAGGTCGTTGCCAGACGCGCAGCCGTCGACATCGATTTCAAGGAGGGCGCGGCCGGCGGTCACGCGATTGACGCCTTCGGCACGCCGCTTCCGGACAACGTGCTGGCCCAGGCCAAGGACAGCGACGCGATCCTTCTCGGTGCGGTCGGCGGACCCAAGTGGGACAACCCCAGGGCCGAGCATCGGCCCGAGCAAGCGATCCTGAAGCTGCGCAAGGAACTTGGACTGTTCGCCAATGTTCGGCCCGTCAAGACGGTCAAGGAACTGATTTCCGCTTCGCCGCTCAGACCCGACATTGTCAACGGCGTGGACATGGTGATCATCCGCGAACTCACTGGGGGTATCTATTACGGCAAGCCCAGCGAGCGCCGTCAGAATGGCGACATGCGCGAGGCGGTCGACACGTGCGCCTACACCGAGGAGGAGATTCGCCGTGTCCTGCGTTACGGCTTCGAACTCGCGCGCGACCGGCGCAAGAAGCTGACCTCGGTCGACAAGGCGAACGTTTTGGCGACCTCGCGGCTATGGCGCGAAATTGCGGGCGAGCTGGCCACAGAATTCAAGGACGTCGCCTTCGAGAATCAGCTCGTCGATTCGATGTCGATGCATTTGATTCGGCGTCCACGCGATTTCGACGTCGTCGTCACCGAGAATATGTTCGGCGATATCCTGACCGACGAGGCTTCGGTGCTCGCGGGCTCGATGGGACTGCTGCCGTCAGCGTCGCTTGGAGAGGAGCTCAACAGCGCGGGTTTCCGTGTTGGCCTGTATGAGCCGATCCATGGCAGCGCGCCCGATATCGCCGGCCGCGACGAGGCGAATCCGCTCGCGGCGATTCTCTCCGGCGCATTGCTGCTCGAGCAGTCGCTCGGGATGCGGTCCGAAGCCGAGCTTATCGAGCAGGCGGTCGAAGGCGTCGTGCGCGACGGATACCGCACCCGCGACCTCCACGGCGGTAGCGGCGCCAAGCCAGTCGGATGCAAGGCGATGGGGCGGCTGGTGCGCGAGAAAATCGAAAGCCTCGAGCCGGAATCCTGAATGAGCGCGGCGCGCGGCCGCGACCCCAGACTGGCGATCGTCGGCGCCGCGGGCGTCGTCGGGAGCCAAATCGCCGATCTAATCGGCACGCGAGGGTTTCCCTGTTCGGAGCTCAAGCTGTTCGGCTCCGAGCATGGCGCCAGCGACGCCGTCGAGTCCGGCGAGAATCGCCTTCCGGTCGAACCACTTGTTTCACCCGCTGACCTCGGCGGTTTCGATATCGCCTTCCTCGCGGTCTCGCAAAGCACGGCCGCCGAAATAATCCGCGCGAGGCCGGGGCCTGTCCTGATCGACATGAGCGCCGCGATGCGTGCGCCGGGCGCCGCGCCAATGGCGGCTCCGGGAGTGACCGCGCGCGAGCGACTCCGCCAGCTTGCCAGTGAAAAGGTGTTCGCTGCGCCTCATCCGGGCGCTCATGCGATCGCAACGGTGCTGAGCGCCCTGGGCATAGACTCCGGATTCGCCGGGGCTACGGTAATGATGGGCGCAAGTGCGGACGGGCACGAATCGGTTTCGAAGCTCTTCAGCCAGTCTGCCGAGCTCCTGAATGCGCGTCTCGAGCTTGAAGAGGACGAGACCCAGGCTGCTTTCAACGTCTTTACGCCGGAAGGCGAGCGCGAACTGGCAGCTGCGATCGTCGCTCAGGTCGCCGCGCTGATGGGTGGCGGGCCGTCGCTTGCGGTCGAGGTCATACGCGTACCGGTTTTTCACGGCGGTGCTACCACGATCTACATTGCGGGCGACCGCGAGCAATGGCCCGCGCGGCTTCGCGCAGCGCCGGGCGTGCTGCTGCTGGAAAGCGACGAGCCCGCGGAACTGATCGACGCGATCGGGAACGAAGCGATCGTCGCGAAGATCGGCGATGGCGCCGGCGGGGCGGTCGTCTCGTGCTTCTATGATAGCGCGCGACTGGCGGCGATGGCCGCGCTCTGGCTTGCCGAGAATCTGACTTTGCTCTCCTCCTCGTAATCATCCAGGACTATGCGGGACTATTCGGGCAGCGCGAGCAAACCCGTTAAACAAGCCGCGCGAGCGCGGTGCTGACAAGCTTGCTCTCATGCGCGTGAAACTTACGCTCGAATACGACGGCGCCAATTACTCCGGCTGGCAACTCCAGAGCGGCCAGGACTCTATCCAGGCGCGAGTGGAGGCCGCCCTCGCGCAATTGTTCTCCCAAAAAGTGCGAGTGTATGGGGCCGGACGCACCGACGCGGGAGTTCACGCGCTGGGGCAGGTTGCGGCGTTTGCGCCGTCGCGTCCGTTTGAACTGACCGAACTCAAGCGCGCGCTCAACGCGCTTTTGCCGGCTGACATCGTGGTGCGCGATGCGTCCGAAGTGGCCGACGATTTTGACCCGCGCCGCGATGCGCGTTCGCGAGTTTACGAATACCGGATCCTGAATCAGCCTTTGCGCTCGGCTTTCGATTACCGGTATTCCTGGCTGGTACGCGAACCGCTCGGCCTCGACGCGATGAACGCGGCGGCGCGGCTCTTCGTGGGCGAGCACGACTTTGCCGGCTTTCGCACGCTGGGCTCGGAGGAACGAACGACGGTGCGCCGCGTCTACTCGAGCGAATGGCGGCGCGACGGTGAGCGGCTTATCTACCGCGTCGAGGCGACCGCCTTCCTGCGCCACATGGTGCGGACGATGGTTGCCGTGATGGTCGAAGCCGGGCGGGGGAACGTGACGTCGAACGATATCGTCAGTCTGCTCGAGAGCCGCGACCGCGCGTTGGCTCCGGCCCCCGCGCCCGCATCGGGATTGTTCCTCGTCGAAGTCCGCTATTGACTTTTTTCGCCCTTTTGTAGGCGACCAGGGACGTGAGTGGCGGCGGCGCGGTCGAGAATCCGCCCCGCATGTCATTCACCGAAGGCTCAAAAGGACCGTCCGGTGGGCATTCGCGGCCGTTGCGGCTCGAAAATCCTTGTCCCGCGCCTGCAAAACGACGCGGCTGTGCAAAAACCATCATGATTCCTAAGAAAAACAAACATTTTTCGATGACGATCACTTGAAAAACTGGTCGCACTAGTTCACGCTTCATGTCAGGCCGTTTTCGGCCGCAAGGAGGAGGATGATGACGCAGACGCAGGTCGCAGCCCATCTTGCCGACAAGCTCGGCATCAGCAAGAAGCAGGCGAAGTCCGCGCTCGAGGAACTTACCGGTCTAGTGGTGCGCGAGTTGAAGAAAGAGGGCTCGCTGCGGCTCGCGGGACTCGGAATTTTCCGCAAGCGCAGGAGCAAGGCGCGCATGGGGCGCAACCCGGCTACCGGCGCTGAAATAAAGATTCCCGCACGCACGCGCCTGCGTTTCACCCCGGCAAAGGCGCTCAAAGACTCTGTGCTCGGTGCGCGCTAAGCCGCCTGGTTTGGACACTAGCAGGCTGTTGAAAAAGGCATTTTCAACAGCCTGCGCCCTTCCTCTTATCTCTTCGGAAGCGTGGAGACATTCACGAACGAAGCGAGTTTTTACGCAGGGTGTCGCGGTTGCCATTGAAGAGCCTGCGGCGCGTGTCCAAGAGGTGCCTTCTGACCGTGGGCGAACCAGATACCTGCGCTTTGGCCGTATCTGGCTCGGGGCAGAGTGGGTTAAGCTGACGTAAGTTGGACTTCAATCTCTTCTTTTTTTTGA
>WNEY01001204.1_pt1 | contig 17951 bp, 16 predicted proteins | sample 5400531 | NCBI WGS metagenome assembly WNEY01 (sample SAMN13153338, study PRJNA577476) | soil metagenome | isolation source: 200 cm saprolite under Douglas fir tree site 1 | place: USA:California | collected 2015-04-18
CGAGGTGGCGCTCGATGGTGCCCTTATCGCCACGCGAGGCGGGCCCGGTGATCGCCTCGGCAGGCGCGAGGTTGCGAAGGTTGTTGACCGCGCCGGCGAGGAGGGTCGTCATGCCCTGGCGCGCGGTGTCACCGTCGAGACCGGCCTCGACGGCCAGCGTGATCGCCTCGGCCAGCAGCGTGGTTGGGTAATTCGCGGCGAAGACCGCCGCGGCATGGTAAAGGGCAAGATCGATACCGCTCAAGTCGAATGGATGGCCGCGTAAATCGCGTGCCAGCTGCATCAGCTGGTCGCGCAGCGGCGCGTCGGCATCGATGCCGAAGTAGGTGCCGGCCACATTCTGGACGGCCTCCGGTCCGCGCCGAAACGTCTGCAGCGGGTGGAAGACGCCGGTTCGGAGGCTCGCCTGCTCCGCGAGCGGCCGCAAGGCGCTGCGATCCTGGGCCCCGCTGAGATGGACCGCGGCCTTGCCGGCAGCTGAGCAGAGCGATTCGACCATGTCGGTCGCCAGCGGCAGGATGACGTCGTCGGGAACGGCGAGGATCGTCAGGTCCGCCAGGTCGATGGTGGTCGCCGGGCTCTGGCAGGCTTCGGCGCCGAGCTCGTCCGCCAGGTTGCGGACGTTGTCGGGGTTGCGGCCGCCGATCGCGGCGATGGTGTAGCCGGACTTACGGAGGGCGCGGCCCAGCGCCGATCCGGCGCGGCCGGGTCCGATGATGGCGATGGTCGGCTTCTGCATGGTTCCGTCTCGGTCCCAGGGATCCAAGCGGTCGCTTCCAATATAACGCGCCGGCGGGCGCTTGTCCTACACCGCTGCGTACTACGGACCCAGCCGCCGCTCAGTGAGCAGGTAGGTGATCAGACGTTCGATCTGCTCTCGCTCTTGTTCGTCGGTCAAATCACGGCGGTACCAGGATCGATCGCCGCAGACCCGGGCCTCAACGATCTGCCAGCCACCGTCGACCCGGCTGAAGCGCAAATCGTAGATGCCGTGCCCGGTCCAACTCCGATGAAAGTGCACCCAGTGGCCGTCGACGACGATGTCCCATTTGTCATCCATGTCACGTGAGGTGTGGCCACGAGAAATTAACTCCCACTCGGCATCAGTCCAAATCCTGGCGGGCGGGTCGAGTGCCTGCGGCATGGATAAGGGAACCTGCTTCATCGTTATGTTTGCTCCTGGGGTGGGCGCCGGCGGTGACTCCGGCGACGCGCCGGCGGCTTAAGCGGGCGTTGGCTCCAGGCGACCGGGCGGGATCTCGGGCCCGCGGTCATCGGCCTTCGGCTGCGTTGGCGCCGGGCGGGGCGTTTCGGCCTTGGGCCGCTCCGGGACCGGCGGCACCTTGCCGTCCGGCGAGTTGATGACGGCGTCCATCTGCCAGCCCTCGATCGTCTCTTCGGTCTTCAGGTACTCCGCGAGCTGGACGAGCTTGTCGCGGCGCTCCGTCAGGATCTTTTTGGCACGCTGGTAGCCGGCATCGACCAGGCGGTGCACTTCCTGGTCGATCTCGCCGGCGACCTCTTCGCTGTAATTCCGCTGCTCGCCGAGGTCGCGACCGAGGAAGACGAGCTCTTCCTTGTGCCCGAAGGTCAATGGACCGAGCTTCTCGGACATGCCCCATTCGGTGACCATGCGGCGCGCCAGCTTGGTGGCCTTGCCGATGTCGTCGGAGGCCCCCGAGGTGATGTCGCCGAAGATGAGCTCCTCCGCGACCCGGCCGCCGAGGATCACCGCCATGTCGTCGTTGAGCTCGCTGCGGGAGACCAGGTAGCGGTCCTCGGTCGGCAGCTGCATCGTCCAGCCGAGCGCCATGCCGCGCGAGATGATCGAGACCTTGTGCACGGGGTCCGCATTAGGCAGTGACTTCGCGACCAGCGCGTGGCCGATCTCGTGGTAGGCGATGACGTTCTTCTCCCGCTCGGTGATCATCCGCGATTTCCGCTCGGGGCCCGCGATCACGCGCGCGATCGCCTCTTCGAGCTCGAGCTGGCCGATCGCCTTCTTGTTGTTGCGGGCGGCAAGAATCGCCGCTTCATTAATAAGGTTGCTCAGGTCGGCGCCGCTGAATCCCGGCGTTTGGCGAGCGAGGACTTCGAGGTCGACCTGCCCGTCGAACGGCTTGTTGCGGGCGTGGACCTCGAGGATTGCGCGGCGGCCGCGGATGTCGGGTCGATCCAGCGTCACATGGCGGTCGAAACGACCAGGCCGCAGCAGCGCCGGGTCGAGCACGTCAGGCCGGTTGGTGGCCGCGATCACGATCACGTGGGTGTTGGTCTCGAAGCCGTCCATCTCGACCAGCAGCTGGTTGAGAGTCTGCTCGCGCTCGTCGTGACCACCGCCGAGGCCGGCGCCGCGCTGGCGCCCGACAGCGTCGATCTCGTCGACGAACACGATGCATGGGGAGTTCTTCTTTGCCTGGTCGAACAGGTCACGTACGCGCGAGGCGCCGACGCCGACGAACATCTCGACGAACTCCGAGCCCGAGATGCTGAAGAACGGGACGCCCGCCTCGCCGGCGACCGCCTTGGACAGCAGCGTCTTGCCGGTGCCCGGCGGGCCGACCATCAACACACCCTTGGGGATGCGGGCGCCGAGCGCGGTGAACTTCTCCGGGAACTTGAGGAACTCCACGATCTCGGTGAGCTCCTGCTTGGCCTCCTCCACGCCGGCGACGTCGTTGAAGGTGACGGCCGGCTTGTCACCGCTGAGCAGACGGGCGCGACTGCGACCGAACGAGATCGCCTGGTTGTTGCCGCTCTGCGTCTGGCGAAGCATGTACCACATGAAGCCGCCGATCACCAGGAAGAGGATGACGTTCGGCAGGATGACCGAGAGCAGCAGGTTGGACGAGCTCGGCTGCTCGGTGCTGAAGTTGACGTTGTTCTCGAGCAGCTTCGTCTCGATCTGGTAGGTGTCGCGGAAGGTCGTCTTGAAATGGTTACCGCTGTTGTCGGTCCAATCGACCTCCGTTCCGTTGCCCTTGATCGTGGCTTGCTTGATGTTGTGCGCGTCCGCCGCCTGAATCAGCTCAGAGGTCGTCCGATCCGTTGGCGCCGCGATCGTGTTGAAACTCTTGTAACTCGCCCAGATGATCGCCAGCAAACCAGCGAGCAGGATGAAGTAGAAGATGTTGCGGTTTCGGCCTCTCATGGCCACGTTATCTTAACACTGGGTTTTTAAGAATCTTGTTAGCCAACACGAAGTAGAACGAGTTCAACGGGGCTCTATTTCGAGGTGCAGCTGGCGGCGTGTCGCGGTGGTGACGCGCTTGCTCTCGGCCACTGTTACGCCGGGGATCCAGACGATTTCTTCGCGGTCGGAAACCACCGGCAGCGTGTCACGGAGATGTCGCGGAACATGGGCGTCGACCAGGATGTCCTGGAGGCGCTTGGCCTGGCCGAGCCCGAGCGGCCGCATGCGGTCGCCGGGCCGGCGGGTGCCGACGACAAGCGGCAGCTGGACCCGGTCGGCATCGAGGTGACCGACATGGTCACGGGCCTTGAAGGCCGCCGGATCACAGGTGCAGGTCTTGACGGTAAGACGCGCGGGCCGGGAAGGGTTCGGTGTGGCGCTCGCCGCGGGCTCGCCGCGGCGGAGAGCTTCGACCTCCAGGAAACCGGCGTCGGGTACGAGCCGGCGGATGACGCGCCGCTGCAGCGCGGGCGGCAGCTTCGCGAACGCAGTGCGGTCGCGGACGAGCTCGTCGGGCACCTGGGCAATCGCGTCCTCGAGAAATCGGTCTTCTTCGCTGAGGATGTCGGCGGTGCGCGCCAGCAACTCACGCGCGGCGGGATCGAAGGCATCGATCGCGGGGAGAACCTGCTGCCGGAGGCGATTGCGGGTGAATCGCGGGTCCTCGTTGCTCGGATCGCGGCGCGGCGTGAGATGCAGTCGCGTCAGGTAGGCCTCGATCTCCCTTCGCGAGACGTCGAGGAGCGGCCGCGCCAGGTCGGCGTCACGCCGTCGCATGGCACCAAGCCCTCGCGAGCCGCTCCCTCGAAGGAGGTGGAGCAGGAGCGTCTCGACCTGGTCATCCTGCGTGTGGCCCATCGCGATGGCAGTGCTGTTGGTGTCGGCGGCGATTCGTCGGAGGAACGCGTAGCGGGCGGTACGGGCCGCGCTCTCGGTGTGTGGCGTGCCGTCAGCCGCGCGAGCCGTGTGAAACTCATAGCCCCACTTCGCCGCCATCGACGCCACGAAGTCGCGGTCACCCTCACTGTCCGCGCGCCAGCCGTGGTCGAAATGCGCCACGGTCAGGTGCAGGGGAACGGCCGGAAGAGTCTCGCGCAAGATCGAGAGGAGGGCCAGCGAGTCTGGTCCGCCCGAGACCGCGACCACGACGCGCTCGCCCGGCTCGAAGATGTGATGGAGGCTGATGGCGATGGCGACCCGGCTGGGGAGCATCATGGAAATGGCGGAGGCAAGGATCGAACTTGCGACATACCGGGTATGGGCCGGTTGCTCTACCACTGAGCTACTCCGCCCAGAGCATCGGTTAGTTTAGCAAGGATGTCGCCGTCATTTGCCGAGATCGCGCCCCGATACGACGCGCTGCGGCCACTGTCTGCCGGAGATCGCGCGCGGCTGGAAACCATGCTGCGTGAAGCGGCGTTGCAGCCCGGCGACCGGGTGGTCGAGATCGGGTGTGGCACCGGGCGGTTGACGCTGCCACTTTCGGCAATGACGCCGGCGGGCGTTACCGGGGTGGACACGGAGATGCGGATGCTGGAGGTGGCGCGGGGCAAGGACGCAGCCGGCCGTGTCGACTGGGTCCGGGGCAGCGCCTACCGCTTACCTCTAGCGGAGGGCGCCGCCGCGCTGGTAATGATGGTCATGGTGGTCCATCTGCTGCGCCAGCGGGTGCGCGCGTTTACAGAGGCACGGCGCATCCTGCGACCCGGTGGGCAGTTGAGCCTCTGGACGTTCACCCCGCGCCACGTCGAGGAGTTTTATCTGAATGCCTACTTCGCGAGTATCGCCGTCATCGACCGGCCGCGCTTTCCGTCGGTGGCGGTGCTGAGTGCCGAGCTGCGGCGGGCCGGGTTCGACGAGCTGCGGGTGCAACTGATCGACGAGCCCCGGCAACTGGACATCGCCGACGTCGTCGACCGCGTGCGCGGCCGGTATATCTCGACCCTGGCCATGCTGCCGCCCCTCGAGTACCGGCTGGGCCTGCAGCGACTCGAGGAAATGCTGGCGCAGGACCGCTCGATCCGGCTGACGCAGCGCTCCGAATGGGCGATTCTCACCGCCCGGAAATGAAAAGAGGAGCCCGCGGGCTCCTCTGTTATTCGCTTGGTTGCGGCGGCGAGATTCGAACTCGCGACCTTCGGGTTATGAGCCCGACGAGCTTCCACTGCTCCACGCCGCGCGCAGCCCCACATCGAGGCGAGAGCGTCATTCTAGGCGGGTCCGCTCGCCCTCGTCAAGCCGCCGGCCGGCCTCTACTTGAAGCGGCCGCCCCGCTTGGCTTCGATGTTGCGCTTGATGTCGAGGAGGCGCTCTTCGCTGGTTTTCAAAAACTTTGAGAGCTTCTCTTCGAAGACCGGGTCGGCGCCCTCTGGCAGCTCGCGCTTGCCGCGGCCGCCGCGCCGGTACGAGCGTGGCAGGACGGGCGCGGACATTCCGACCGGGCCGTCCGGTACGGCCGCCTGCTTCAACGAAAGGTCCATCTTCCCGTTCGTCGAGTCCACGTTGAGGACTTTGACCTTGACCTTGTCGTTCATCTTCACGTGGTTGTTGACATCGCGAACGTACTCGTTCGCGATCTCCGAAATATGAACCAGTCCTGTCCCCGATCCCTCGATTTGTACGAATGCCCCGAAGTTCGTAATCCCGACGACCGTCCCTTCGACTACCGTTCCAGGCGTTACAGCCACCTAACCCGCAGACCCTCCTAATGCCATAAATTCCTCCACCAGTTTTCGATTGTTCCGATTATCCCGCCATCTTGCTTGACTGCTGATCGTTTCGCGCTCGGTGCCGTCCCCGGGGATGCCGAACCCCCAATGGCGGCCGGCGTTGCCGACTCGCTGGGCTTAACGATGACATAAACCTGCTCGCCGGGCCGGGCAAAGCCGGATTTGCGGGCGGCTTCCTCCATCGCGCCTGGCGAGCTGCCGATGGCGAGTTCCTTCTTCGTCTGCTCATTCGAGGCGGCGAGCTGCGCGTTTCCGTCACGCAGCGTCTGCACCTCGTGATTCAGCCGCAGGTTGAGTACCAATTCCGATCCGAACGCCCACATTCCCCAGAGAACAATCGCCCCAACGACAAGCCAGATCAGCCGATCGGGCGCGGCAAGGTGGACCTTCGCGCGGGAGGCTTTGGGTTCGGAAGTGCTCAAGACGTGGTCTGGGATCGTTTCAAGATCTCGCCGGCCCGAAAACGGACCGATTATAGGGACGCGTCCCCAGGTTGGCAAGGCCGTCAACTCCAGATGGCGTCATCTGTTGCGCTTGGCGGCTTCCCAATACTGGTCCAGTTCCTCGATCGGGAGATCCTTGAGGTCCCGTCCCTCGCCCTTGGCCCTCTGCTCCATCATCCGAAAGCGCGCCTCGAACCGCCCGGTCGCGCCGCGAAGGGCATCTTCCGGATTCATGCCGAGCTTGCGGGCAACATTGACCAGGGTGAACAGCAGGTCGCCAAACTCGGCCTCCCGGGCTTCGACCGTCGGCGCCTCGCGGACCTCCTCCAGCTCCTCCCGGACCTTGTCCAGGGCGCCGTCGACATCCGGCCAGTCGAAGCCGACGTTGGCCGCCCGCCGCTGCAGCGACCAGGCCCACTGCAGCGCCGGCAAGGACCGCTGCACCCCGTCGAGCGCCGACTCGCGGCCGTATTCGGCCGCCTTCAGCGCTTCCCAATTCCGAACCACTTCTTCGGCACCGCTGACCACGGTGGATCCGAACACATGGGGGTGGCGGCGAACCAACTTCTCACGGACCGCGTCCGCTACGTCGCCGAGGGTGAAGTCAGCGGCCTCATCCGCGATTTCGGATTGCATCAGCACCTGGAGCAGGACGTCGCCCAACTCTTCGCGGAGTTTGGGCATCGACTGCTCATCGATCGCCTCCAGGACCTCATAGGCTTCCTCGAGCATCGTGGCCCGCAGCGACGCATGCGTCTGCTCGCGGTCCCAGGGACACCCTTGCGGCGAGCGCAGACGCCGCACCACGTCCAGCAGCTGCCGGATGCGCTCGACGTCGTCAGCCACGTTTCTCGTCGCCGGCACGATAGGCGCTGGCTTCGATCTCCACCAGCCACTCGGGTTCGAGGAGACCGCGCACCCCGACCAGGGAGGTCACCGGCTTGATCGCGCCGAAGACTTCGCTGTGCGCCCGGCCAATCTCGCGCCAGCGGCGCGGCACCGTGGTGAAGATCCGGGTGCGTGTCACGTCGTCGAAGCCGGCCCCCACCCCGGCGAGAGCCTCGCCGATGACGCGCAGGCATTGCCGCGTCTGCTCGTAGACATCGCCCTTGCCCACCGTCGAGCCGTCATCGGCGGTCGGCGCGCAGCCGCAGATCTCGATCGACGGACCAATTCGGACCGCGCGTGCATACCCGACGATGGCCTCCCACTTACGGCCGGTGGTGAAGACGCGACGTGGCGGCACGGAGATCATCCTAAGGCGTACCCCTCAAACGCTCGTTTGGCACTAACCTCTCAAACGCTCTCATGGCACTCCGCGCCGCTCGCGTGGGGCGAGGCCCCGAGCGCCACTCGCGCCGGGCAGCTAGACCGCAACGGCGATGCGGCCCAGCCGTTCGATCTCGCCCAGCACCTCGACCAGGCGCTCCTTCCACTGGGCGCCGGCCTGTGTCATCGAGATCCGCACCTTCCCGAAGCGCACGTACAGGATCGACCGGAACTGCGAGTCCAGCCGTCGCTCGTCACCATTCCAACCGGCCGGCAGTCGCATCACCAGCCAGTCACCGTCGGTTTCGACGGCTGCGACTCCGGCCGCGCGGGCCAGCAGCTTGACCCGCAGCGCATACAGAAGGTTGCGCACGGGCGCGGGTGGCTTCCCAAAGCGATCCGCCAGGTTGCGCTCGGCAGCCTCCAGTCCCTGCTCGTCCACGACCGCCGCCATGTCGTGGTAGACCTGCAGCCGAAGTTTCTCGTCGGGCACGTACTCGCGCGGAAGGAAGTGCTCGATCGGCAGGTCGAGCGTGAGCCCGGAAGGCATCTCGACGGGCGTCCCGCTCTTCTGCGACTCGACCGCGTCGCGCAGCATCGAGTTGTACAGCTCCAGGCCGACGGCCGCAATCGCGCCGTGCTGCTCGACCCCGAGCAGGTTCCCCGCCCCGCGGATCTCGAGATCCTTGAGCGCCAACTTGAATCCTGAGCCCAGGTCGTGCAACTCCGAGATGACGTCGAGCCGCTTGTCGGCGTTCTCCGAGTGGGACCGCAACGGGTTGTAGAGGAAGTAGGCGTAGGCGCGTTGCCCGGCACGGCCGACGCGTCCGCGCAATTGATACAACTGGGCCAGCCCCATCCGGTGGGCATCGACCACCACGATGGTGTTCGCGTTGGGGATGTCGAGCCCGGATTCGATGATAGTCGAGCAAACCAGCACGTCGGCCTCGCCCTTGACGAACTTCAGCATCACCTCGGCCAGCGTCGACTCCAGCATCTGTCCGTGGCCCACCACCACCCTCGCCTGCGGCACCAGCCGCTTGACCCGCTCCTCGGCCTTCTTGATCGTCTGCACCCGGTTGTAGACGTAGAAGACCTGGCCACCTCGCTGCAGCTCGCGCTGGATGACTTCCTTGATCAGGTCGTCGTCGTCCGCCGTCACGAAGGTCTTGATCGGCAGGCGCTCCTCCGGCGGCGTCTGGATGACGGACAGGTCGCGAATGCCGGCCAGCGCCATGTGCAGCGTGCGCGGGATCGGCGTCGCCGAGAGAGAAAGCACGTCGACCGAGGCGCGGAGCTGCTTGAGCTTCTCCTTCTGCATCACACCGAAGCGTTGCTCCTCGTCCAGGATGACCAGGCCGAGGTCTTTGAAGCGCACGTCTTTTTGCAGCAGCCGGTGGGTGCCGATCACGACGTCGACCTCGCCGACCAGCAAGCGGCGCAGGACATCGGTCGCCTCGGCATCCGAGCGAAAACGGGAGAGCATGTCCGCTTTGACGGGGAACGACTGGAAGCGGTCGCGAAAGGTCAGGTAGTGCTGCTGGGCGAGCACGGTGGTCGGCACCAAGACCGCCACCTGCTTGCCGTCCATGACGGCTTTGAAGGCGGCACGCACCGCCAGCTCCGTCTTGCCGAAGCCAACGTCGCCGCAGAGGAGCCGGTCCATGGGACGCGAGTCCTCCATGTCCACCTTGATCTCCTGCATGACACGGATCTGGTCCGGTGTCTCGTCGTAGGGGAAGGACTGCTCGAGCTCCTGCTGCCACGGTCCGTCCTCCGAAAAGGCATGGCCTTCCACGAGCTGCCGCTTCGAATACAGCTCGAGCAGGTCCCGCGCGACTTCCTCGACGGACTCGCGGACCTTGCGCTTCGCGCGGTCCCACTCGCCCGTACCGAGCCGCTGCAACTTCGGCGCCGCATCGCCGCCGCCGACATACTTCTGGACCCGCTCCAGGTGCTCGACGGGCACGTACAGCTTGTCCCCCTCGGCGTACTCGAGCTGCATGTACTCGCGCTCCTGTCCCTCCTCTCCCATCAGCCGCATGCCGGTGAAGCGGCCGATCCCGTGGTCGATATGGACGATCAGGTCGCCCGGCTCGAACTCCAGCTCCCAGGTGGCCGAGCGCGCGCGCACCACGCCGCGGCGGACCCGCTGGCGCAACCCACCGAAGAGGTCGGTGTCGCCGTAGACCTCGAGCTGCTGGGACGGGACGCGGAAGCCTTGTGCCACCGGCTGGTTCCCGAGGACGACCAGTCCCGGCGCCAACGGCGTCTGCGACCAGAGAAAGACTCCGCCGGCCGGGTAGACATCGCGATCCTCGAGCAGCTCTCGTAGCCGTGGTTCCTGCTGGGTCACGATCAGTACGCGCGATTTTGCGCGCGCGTCTATCCGCACACGGTCGGAGAAGGCATCGATCCGGCCGGCGTAGGCGTCCACCGGCTCAAACCCGAGGTCGAGCGAGCCGATGTCCGCGCCCCTGGCGATCTCGAGCCGGCGCCATCCGCCGGCGGCCTCCCGCAGGCTGTTGATCGACACCAGGCCCGGCCGCAGCCCCTGTGGCAGCTCGCCGCGCTCGATCTCAACTGCTACGAGCTCCTTAAGTTCCTGCTCGCGTTGTTCGGCCTGCGTCAGGGATCGTCGCCCGTCGAGAGACAGGATCACGGCGTCCGCTGGCAGATGGTTCAAGAGCGTCGGCTGCGATGGATCGAGGTATGCCTGGAAGCCTTCAATGCCATCGAAGTAGGCGCCCGATCGCACCCGCTCGATGTCCGCCAGCCACTGGTCGCGCACCTCGGGAAGGGTGCGACTGAAGTCGATCTCCCGCAGTGGCCCATCGGCTCCCGCGACGGCCTCGGGTGTCAGGATGACTTCCGCCGCGGGAAGAATGCGCGCGGTTGCGATGTCCCCGACCGAGCCCTGCGATTCCACCTCGAACTCGCGCAGCGACTCGAGCTCGTCGCCAAAGAATTCACTGCGGAGCGGACGCCGCCGGTCGGGCGGGAAGCAATCGAGGATGCCACCGCGCAGGCTGAACTCGCCGTGTCCCTGGACCAGCGGTTCCCGCCGGTACCCGAGCGTGGTCAGCCGGCGCACCAGGTCATCCACCGCGTAGGTTTCCCCCGGTTTGAGCGTGAAGCCCCAGTGTCGCAGCGCCTCGCGCGCCAGCGTCGGTCGCGTCATCGCCGTCCAGGAGGTAAAGCCCACAACCGGTTCGCCGGTGCCGAGTGCGTCAATCGCCTCGAGCCGCCGTCGGACGGTCTCCTCATCCGGCGCGAGGCGATCAAAGGGGAGCGTCTCAACCGCCGGAAACACGACCGCCCGCACGTCCTCGCGGAACCAGGCGCCCGCTTCCTGGAACGACGCTTCCGGGTCGGGCACGAGGGCGAGCACCGGCCGGCGGGCGCGCATCGCCAGCCAGAGCGCGAAGACCGGCAGTGCGCTGGAGGGAAGCCCGTGTGCGTCCAGGCTGCCGATGGGCGCGTTCCACCAACCCTCGAGCCGGTCGCGGGCCGGGAGGCTGTCGATCAATTCGAGCAGGGTCTGCGTCATCGATTTCGAACCATGCAAAAATGCGCCCGCGGCACCGTGCCGGGGCGTGCGCAGGTCAGCTTACCATCGGCTCCTTGACTTGAAACGCACTGAATCTGAGGTCATCAGCGGCGGCGCAAGGTGTACCAGTGCGAGCCAAACGGATCGGTGCCCGGTCTCGCCTCGACCATCTCGAAGTCCGCAAACCGAGCCCGCACCTCATCGAGCGTGATGCCCTTTGGAAAGAATCGGCGGCGGCGGCCTTCGCGCTGGGGCCCGAACGCATAGAGCAAGTAGGTAGCGCCGGATCGCGCCATCCGGGTGACCTCGCGCGCGTATGCCGGCTGGGCGGCCTCCGGCAAAGAGTGAAAGCAACCCTGGTCGAAGAGGAGGTCGAAGCCGGGCTCGATCGGGAGCTCATGCAACCGTGTGACGTCCCCCACGAGGAAGGCGACGGACAGACCGGCGGCCGCAGTCCTAGCGCGGGCCGCGCGAATCGCCCGGGGGACGAAATCGACGCCAGTCACCTGCCAGCTTTTGCTCGCCATGTAGACCGATGTCGTCCCGGTGCCACAGCCGAGGTCAAGCGCCCGACCAGCAGGGAGCCGACGTGCGCCCTCGATGACCTCGATCAGTTCCGGTGGCGACACGCCGCTATCCCACGGCTTGGACCCGAACCGGTATGCGACCCGGAAAAAGACGTTGGAGGTGAGGCTCACGTCGCCGGCGGGTGCTTGCCGCCATAACGACGAAGCATGTACCAGAGGAAGCCGCCAACGACGACGAGGAGGATCACGTTGGGCAGGACAACCGTGAGCCATACATTGGATGCCGCCGATTGCCTGGCGACGATCGTCAGCTGATTTTGGTGAAATTTGTCGACCAGGACCGCCTCGTATCCCGTGGGGTAAAAGGTCCGATAAACCTGGCCGTGGTCGTCGGTCCAATCGACCCGCGCGTCACCGCTATCGAACGTTCCAGTCACCACCTGCGTCTGCTCCAGCGCAGTGAGCAGCTCGCTCAGAGGCTTCTCGGGAAGCGCCGTAGCGGTCTTGAAACCCTGGTAGGAGGCGACGATAACCGCCAACAACGCGGCGAGCAGGATCGCGTAGAGGACGTTGCGGCGACGCAGCCCCGTCATCGCTGAGATTCTATGCGGCGCCTCGGCCCTCAGCTCCCGCCGGCGAAGCCATAATCGAGTAACGCCGCCGCTTCGTCGAAGATGCGAGGAGATGCCAGCACGACCACCATGAGATGTCGGCCATCACGCGTCGCGGTGGCGATCAGGCATCCGCCGGCCCGGCCGGTCCAGCCGGTCTTGAGCCCGGTGGCGCCGGGATATTTGTGGACCAGCTGGTTGAGGTTGTAGAGCGCGTAGGCATGGTGGGTGGCGGTCGCCGGCAGGGCCAGGCTGGGAGTTGCCGCCATGGCAGCGACCTCGGGGAACAGTCGCATCAACTCGGTCGCGGCCCTGGCCAGGTCGGCGGCAGACGTGTAGTGGCCGGGATCGTCGAGACCGATCGGGTTGACGAAGTGCGTGTCGGCCATGCCAAGCGCGGCCGCCCGGGCGTTCATCAGCGCGATGAACGCGGCTCGAGGCATGGCGGCCTCGGATAGGGTGATGGCGGCGTCGTTTCCCGAATTCAGGAAGAGGCCGTAGAGGAGCTCGCGCACCGTCAGCCGCTCGCCGGCGCGCAGTCCCATGCGCGTCGAGTCCCAGGGCAGCTGGTTGATCGACACCGGGACGGTGACCATCTCGTCGAGCCGCAGATGGTCGAGGGCGACGAGTGCCGTGACGACCTTGGTCAGGCTGGCCGGAGCATGACGCCCGTGCGGATCGAGCTGAAAGAGGGTCCTGCCGCTATCGAGGTCGAGCAGGATCGCCGACCGCGCCTTGATCACAGGCGGAGTCGCGGTGGGGGCCAGCTCGTAGAGCTCGACCGGGAGCGACCCCGTGACCGGGAGGTGTGATTCGGCCGTGACCGGCATCAGCAGGGCGAGCAGCAGCAGCCAGATCCGCATCTGCGGATCAAAGAACCACGCGCCGCCCGCTCACGCAAGGGCCGTGCGGACCAACGACACTCGCCTCGATCCGTGGTCAGGCGGCGGCGGCCGAGGCGTCGCCTGGAAGGTCGTCGAAGTCCGGGGTTTCGCCGGCGTCGTCGGCCTCATCCTCGGCCGCAGCGGCGGGAGGACGGCGGAGCATCAACATCGCCACGAACCAGGCCATGCCGATCGCGATCAAGATGTCGCCCGCGCTGGCGATGCCGGGAAACGGCGGCGGCAGCGTGAAACGATCGTCCAGCCACGCGAAGTTCGTATGGGGACCGGCGAGGGCATAGCTGCTCGCTCGACTGTTGACCGCCGCCATCACGTCGCCACCTTCAACCGGCATCCGTCCCCCATTCGCCGCCCGAACGACCTCGTTGCAGTAGGCGCCGAGCGCACCGCAGGCGATCGGGTAGATCCGCCGCCAGACGGCCCAGATGCCGGCGACGACGGCCATGCCGAGTGGAAGCAGCCATGACAACGGGCCCGGAGTGAACTCGCTGACCAACAGGACAGCGCCGGCGGCCACCAACGGCCGGACCGGAACCGGCGCAGCCGGCGTCAGGACTCGGCTCGCCCGCCCGCCGAAGAGGAAACCCAGGAAGATTCCCGCGACCGTGACGAGCGCTCCGTCGGCAACCTTCAGGGCAGCCGGCTCGAGCCAGGAGGTGCGCCAGGCAAGGGCGAGCAGCGCGCCCGCCACCAGCAGCGAGATCGCGAGCCGGCGTTGGATCGCAAAGGCACTCCGGAAATCGCTCCCGGTCAGCGTTGCCTGCAGCCGAGCGCTGAGAACCGGTCCCAGCGCGTAGTAGACGACCATCAACGCCGCGGTCGCCGCCAGGAAATGCGGCGTATCGCCAAAGCCGACGAGCCGAAACGTGATCGCCCCGCAGACCGCCGCGAGGATCCACTGCGTGGTTGCCGTCAGCTGCGTCGACCAGGTCTGGCCCTTCAGCAGGCTGCCGAGCGGTGCGGCCACGACGGCCACCAGGACGGTGATCTCGGGATGGCGCCGAAACACGATGATCGCGGCCAACAGTGCGATCTTGGGGAGCTCACCCCAGTTGGCGTCTTCCTTGGAGCCGAGCAGGAAGTCGTCCACGATGCACATGCCGATGAAGCTGATCCAGGCCCAGGGCGCCTGGTACGGCAGGGCCGGCAGCACCCAGCCGGCGATCGCCGCGAGCAGGGCAGCCAGGCCCGCGAGCCATAGGAGGACGCGGATCGAATGGGCGTTGACGTAACCGTGCAGGAAACCCAAAGCTGGCGAGAGTGCAACGGCAACGGCGGGGCCGCCTTTTGCGTGCTTTACGCTACGGGGCGATGTTCCGCCGCAAGCCCACCCTGCCGTCGCCGTCGGACCGCTGGCTCGTGATCGGGCTGGGAAATCCCGGCCGGGAATACGAGCGGTCCCGGCACAACATGGGCTTCCTGGTCGTGGACGAGCTGGCTCGCCGCCACGCCGCCCGGGTCACCGATCGTGCGGCGAAGTCTCTGACCGGTCGCATCCGGATCGGTGATCGCGAGCTGGTGCTCGCCAAACCGCAGACCATGATGAATCTCTCCGGGGTGGCGGGCAAAGCGCTGCGGGCAAAGTACGGCGTGCCACTGGAGCGCACGCTGGTGATCCACGACGAGCTTGACCTTCCCTTTGGCCGGCTGCGCATCCGCAAGGGCGGCAGCTCCGCGGGCAACCACGGGATGGACTCGCTGATCGCATCCTTCGGCAGCAAGGATTTCATCCGTTTTCGGGTCGGCATCGGCCGTCCTCCCGGGAACGGCGTCGACTACGTGCTGAGCCCGTTTACCGCTGCCGAGCAAGCCCAGGTCCCCGACATCGTGTCCCGGGTCGCTGGCGCCGTTCTCTTCACCCTCGAGCAGGGCCTCGAGCGTGCCATGACCGAGTTCAATCGCGTCTAGACAGGAAGAAGACGAGCACGGCGAGGCCGGCCACCGCTGTCAGCGCTCCGCCGAGCCAGACCGCCGCGGACGGGCCCAGGAAGTGGGCAACGATGGCGGCGAAGACATTGCCAATCGGCGTCACCCCGATGAACAACATCGAGTAGAGGCTGACCATTCGACCCTGCATCCGGTCCGGAGACCGCACCTGAACGAAGGTGTTAGTGCCGATCGAATAGACGGCGAAGGACCAGCCGATCACCAGCAGCAACAGGATCGCCTGGGTGAAGTCGGGGACGACCAGGAACAGCAACTCCATCCCGGCGAACAGCAGGGCGCCCATCACGATCCGGCGCGGCTCGAGCAGGAATCCACCTGCCACCGTCATCGTCAGCGCGCCAATCAACGACCCCAGGCCCTGCGCCGCAAACAGATAGCCGAGCGTGTCCGCGTTGGCGTGCAGGACGACCCGGGTGAACAAGGGCAACACCAGGTTGAAGTTCGCGCCGAACGTTCCGGCGACGAAGAGCAGCGCAAAGAGGCCCGCAAGAGAGGGTGTGCGCGCCACGTAGCGCAGGGCCTCCCCGATGAGCTGCAGCGCCGTCTGCGGAGGGCCGGCCATCAGCGGCCGGCGGCGGATCGTCAGCAGCGCCACGATCACGCCCAGGTAGGTGATGGCGTTGATCCAGAAGCAGGCCGCCACGCCGAGCGTCGCAATCACGATGCCACCCACCGCCGGGCCCACGATGCGGGCGAGATTGAAGGCAATCGAGTTCAACGCGACGGCACTGACCAGTTCGCCCCGACCGACCATCTCGAGAACCGTCGCCTGACGCGCGGGGAAGTAGAGGGCCTGGTTCACCCCCAGTGCGGCGGCCAGCAGCAGGACGATGGGCAACGTGATGGTGTGCGTGGCGGTGAGCACCGCATACAAGACGGCGCCGACCAGCGAGGCCAGCTGGGTGAGGAGCAGCACGTCCCGATGGGCAAAGCGATCGACGAGGGTGCCCGCGTAGAGGCCGAAGATCAACACCGGGCCGTAGCTGAAGGCGCCAAACAACGCGAGGGCGAAGGCCGAGTCATGCGAAAGCTGAAGGACGAGCCAGGCGGCCGCCACCGATTGCATCCAGGTGCCGACGACAGACACCGCCTGCCCGACGAAATAGCGGCGGAACTCGGGGTATTGGAGAGCGGAAACCTGCAGGACCGCGCGGCGGCGCGGCTCGACGGCAGTAGGAGTGGCGGGAATGGTGCTTAGTTTACTTGCGTGCGGCCCAGCTCAGACCACAGCCAGGGCCTGCGTCAACTCGTTGAAACGCTCAGCCGGTGATCTCGCCTGCTGAGTCGCTGGATAGCCGTGATGAAGATCGCGGCGCCGATCACGAATGGTCCGCCCCCGACTGGAAGCCGCGGGCGCAATGGCCCGAGTGCCAGCTGGAAGGCAAGCGGCATGACGACCACGACCAGGGCCATCCATAGGCCACCCATGACGGCGAGGCTCTCACTGACCCGGCTCACGTAGGGGCCGGTCGGCCCGCCAGGATTCACCGTGAGAGCCGTGGTGACGAGGCAGGCCAGCACGATGACGATGGAGAACACCACGTGGTAGGCGATCACGACGCGTGGCACCGGGCTCAGTGCCGACCAGTAGGTCAACGCTTGCTGGTTCGAGCGGCCAAGCACCATCTCCATCACCATGGTTGGAATGAAACTGATGGCGAAATTCGCCAGAACGATGGGAACGATGACGCCACCGCCGAGCAAATGCAGTGGGACGATCCTCTCTTTCACCTGCCTGCCTTTGGAGCCGCCTTCACGGACAGACACGTTACGCACCGCGTCGAATAACAGGAACGCCGAGGCCAGCAGAATCACCGAAACCGCCGCGTACGCAACCACGATGGTCGGTAGCGCCGAATCGCCCCGGTCGGCGGCAATCCAGCTGGCTACGTGATGGGCGCCTTGCAACACGATCTCCACTCCGTAGAGGAACCAGACGCCGTAACCCACCGGCTCGCCGAATCGGTCCATGATGCGGCCCAAACCGAAGAGGGCCATAGTGCCGAGCAGGAGACCAAAGATACTCAGAAGCCCGGCGGTTGAGGTCAGCGTGGCGGTGCGGCCGCCAACGAAAAGCAGGATCAGGCCGAACGCCCTAACTAGCGCGAGTCCCGCCGTGAGCCACGCGAGCGAGCGCCACACCCATCGCGGGTCGGTCTGCGCCTTGCGCCAATTGCCGGTGCCGACGGCCCAGAGCCAGAAGATGATGAACGCGTCCAGGAATGGCTTGAGTCCCAACGCTACGACACTCTCCGATTCGAGTGGGTTCCCGAAGAGCAGTGCGACGAGACCGCCATCGGAAAACAGCCGCCCCGAAGAGAGCCGGAGGTCCGTAAGACCAGCAACCGGGAGCGGAATGGCTGCGAGGATCCGCCAGAACGCGAGACAGACCAGGGTGATGGCGAGCCGTGGCCAGAGGGCGACGACACCCTTGCAGGCTGCGCCCATCGTTAGATCGCCAGGCCGACGTACTCCAGGTCGCGCCAGATCTGGCCGTCTCGAACGTCGACGACGCTGACCGAAGGCTGGCGAACCTTCCCCATGAGACCGGTGTAGGTCCATTCGCCAATAACGACCACGGTGTCGCCTTCCGTCACGAGCCGCTCGACCTCAAAGGTCACGTCCGGCGTGCGCGCCACAGCCTGGCGGCTCAGAAGGACGAAGGCCTCCCGGCCGAGGATCGGCTCGGGCACCCCGGGCGTTCGGTGGACGATGTCGGGATGCAGCCGGCGGGCAAAGCCGTCCCAGTCACGCGCGCGCAGCGCGTCGAGGGCAGCCGT
>WNEY01001402.1_pt1 | contig 17929 bp, 18 predicted proteins | sample 5400531 | NCBI WGS metagenome assembly WNEY01 (sample SAMN13153338, study PRJNA577476) | soil metagenome | isolation source: 200 cm saprolite under Douglas fir tree site 1 | place: USA:California | collected 2015-04-18
AAGGAGATGGTCCATCGACGCTCGCAAACCCAGCGGATCCACCGTGGGAACGGGAGCGGTGCCGCCTCGGAGGCGCAGGTACTCGGAGCCGCCGAGTTCCGCCTGCGTCGGCCCAACCAGCACGACCGGATCGCCCTCCCGCTTGAAGTCCGACGTCACGCACTGTCGCAAGTCCTCGACGATTCCGACGCCGAGCACAACCGGGGTGGGCGGGCATGGCCCGCGGGCCGATTCGTTGTAGAACGAGACGTTCCCGGACGGAATCGGGATTCCCAAGGCCTTGGCGGTCGTACCGATTCCCCGCGCCGCCTCACGGAAATACCAGAGCCGATCCGGCTTCTCCGGATTGCCGAAGTTCAGGCAGTTCGTGAGCGAATGCGGGCTCGCCCCCACCGCGACCAGGTTGCGGCACACCTCGTCGACCGCCGACGCCCCGCCGCGGTACGGATCGATCGCGGTGAAGTGCGGCGTCGAGGCGACCGAGATCGCGAGCGCTCGCCACGAATCGATTCGGGGTCGGATCACGGACGCATCGCCGTGGGCGGCTTTCCCGATGACGCCCTGAAGCGGCTTGAGCACCGTGGATGCGCGCACCTCGTGGTCGTACTGGCGAACCACGTACTCCTTCGATGCGACGTTCGGATACGCGAGGATCTTCAAGATCGTCGACCGATAATCCTGGGGCTCCCGCGGGAGTCGGAGGTCTTGACTCGGGAGGGTGGCGGGCGGCTTGTACGGTCGCGTGTACTCCGGTCCGCCCGTGTAGAATGCGAGGTCCATCTCGAGGACGACGGTCCCTTCGTAGCGGACGCGGCACACCTTCTCCGGGATCACGCGACCGATGACGGTGGCGGGGACGTCGTACAGATCAAAGATTCGCAGGACCCGGTCCACGTTCTCCGGGAGCACGGCGAGCATCATCCGCTCCTGGCTTTCGGAGACCCAGATCTCCCACGGCGCGAGTCCCTCTTCCTTGAGGAGGACCTTCTCGAGGTCGACCTCCGCTCCGAAGCCGCCCCCGAGGGCCATCTCGCCGATCACGCACGATAGGCCGCCCCCGCCGAGGTCCTTCAGGCCGTCCAGGAGCCCGGCTTGGGCGGATTCGACGCACGCATGGATCAACGGCTCTTTGAGGATCGGATTTTTCGGTCAGGTCGACGCTCGCATAGGTGACGCCGTGGATCCCGTCGCGGCCCGTGCGGCCCCCACCGAGGATGAACACGGCGTTCTCCGAGCCGACGCGGTTCCGAACGATCTGAGATTTCTTCCCGAAGCCGACGCACGCCACGTTGACGACGATGTTCCCGAGGTAGCCTTCGTCGAACACGATGCAGCCCGCGACCGTCGGGATTCCGACCCGGTTCCCGTAGTCGCGGATGCCCGCGACGACGCCGCCAAAGAGATACTTCGGATGTCTCGTGCCGCGGGGCAACTTCTCCATCGGGTAATCGAGCGGGCCGAAGTGCAGCGGATCCGCGAGGGCGATCGGCTGGGCGCCCATCGCGAGGACGTCGCGCAAGATCCCGCCGATGCCCGTGTTCGCGCCGCCGTAGGGCTCGATCGCGGACGGATGATTGTGGCTCTCGATACGCAGGGCGTACGCGTGGTCTTCGTCGAATTCGACCACGCCGGCGTCCCCTCGGTCGATCACGTACGGCGCTTGAACCGGGAAGATGAACTCCTTGAGAATCACCTTGGAGGACTTGTAGCAGCAATGTTCCGACCACGCCTGTCCGAGGCTCTGGAGCTCCACCTCGGTCGGGTCGCGTCCGAGATCCTGGAAGTGCGCCTGGATCCGCCGCATTTCGTCCACGCTGAGTGCGAGCCCCATCCGTTCGCTGATCGCCGCGAGTTCGTGTGCCGAGGCGTCGCGCAACGTGATGTCATGGAGCGGGAACGGGAGGGCCCTCCGCCGGATTCGATCGCCCAACCCTTCGCCTCGTTTCGGAGAGTCGCCCGCGATACATTATGCTTCTCGTTTCTCCTGAGGAGAAACGTTCCTGGGCACCGAAGGGCACGGAGAACGTTCAAGTAGCTCCGCGCACCCATGTGGGCCTGCATGCGACGGCCCTTCCGAGAGGCGCTCGCCTCCACGCCTGTGGTCCTCGAAATCGTCCCGCCCGGACGGCGGGTGAGCGAGAAGGCCGTGAACACGTTCGTCGAGCGGGTTCGCGATTCGGTCCGTTCGCTGGAGAACCTCGATGCAATGAACATTCCGGAGGTCCTCGAGGAGAACCACGCGGGACAGCCTTTCTACCGTGATTTGGATCCGCGCGACTTCGCGGCCCTCTTGGGGGACCTCGGAGTCGAGCCGATCGTGAACAAAGTCGTCGCACACGTTCCGTCCGAGTCGGTCCTTCGACGTTGGATCCAAGAATCACTCGAGCCACACGGCCTACGGAACTTCGTGCTCGTCGGCGGGAACAGCAGCCGCGTTCGATATCCCGGCCCTTCGGTGGTCGAAGCGAACCGTCTCTTGCGGAACGCGACGAAGGGGCGTAACGACACCGCGCTCGGGAACATCACGATCGCGGAACGCGATCACGAGGTCGATCGACTCGTCGAGAAGACACGAGCCGGCTGCGATTTCTTCACGACGCAGGTGCTGTTCGAAGCGGAGCCGATGGCGACCGTCCTCCGGGCATACGGCCGGCGGTGTTCCTCCCAGAACGTGAAGCCCGCGACCGTGCTCCTGAGTTTCGCGCCGGTTTCGGATTACCAGGACATCGAGTTCCTCGTGTGGCTCGGGGCCACGGTATCGCCGAGGACGGAGGAAGCGCTCCTCCCTTCCCCCGGTGGCCCGCCCGGAAGGGCATCGCTGGAGGTCGCGCACACATTGTGGTCGCATCTCCACGCGGCCGCCGCCCAATCGCATCCGGCGGTTCCGCTCGGCGTGAACATCGAGGAGGTCTCAGTCCACAACTTCGACCTCGCGGTGCAGATGGCCCGCGAGTTCCCCTCGTGGCGCGGAGGCGAAGGTGCGTCCGCGATTCCGGACCTGGCACCGGAGGCCCGAGGTCGAAGCCGAAAGCGCGGCTCGCGGTGACCGCCGATGGCGCGGCCAAACTCCCGAGTTCGGACCCCATCCTCCGTCGCCCCGGCCATGTTTAAATAGCTCCGCGAATCTCTGCGCCTCACACCTGCCCGGCCGCGATCGGCCGAGGTGCCTCGGGGGAATGAGGATGGGCAAAGAGGACCGGGACCAATGGATCGTGAAGTGCCCGAAGTGCGGGCGCATCCGCGAGTCGTGCCGCCACGTCTCCCGCGATGATGTCCGCCGGATCATCCACCTCCTCGGTGCCGGCGTCGAGGTGTACCAGGCCGAGGACGAACGAGAGCCGCCGGAGTCCCACGTCCACGAGGCGCCCCGCCCCGTCGCGCAGACCGTCACGCCGCGCTTCACGATGGCCGACCTCGTCTTGGCCGAGGCGACCCGGGAGGGTCTCCTCGACGCGCTGACGGAGCTGAGGCACAAAGGCCTCATGTACCGCCGCTGGGGCCTGAAGAAAGTCATGAAAAAGACGAAAGGCCTGAGCCTTCTCTTCGCGGGCCCGCCGGGGACCGGCAAGACGATGGCCGCCGAAGCGATCGCCAGCGAACTCGGACGGCCGCTCCACGTCGTCAACTATGCCCAACTGGAGAACATGTGGGTCGGCGAGACGGAGAAGAACATCGAGCACGTCTTCCATGCGTCCCTCGAGGCCGGCGCGGTCCTCTTCTTCGACGAGGCCGACGCGGTCTTCCAACGTCGCGGTTTCATGGCGACCCCGTGGATGAACCGGGATGTGAACGTCCTCCTGGCCCAGATGGAGAACTATCCGGGCGTCGTCGTCCTCGCGACGAACCTCGCGAAAGTGATGGACCGGGCCCTCGATCGGCGGGTCGACATCGCGGTCGAATTCCCGATCCCCGATGCGGCCTTGCGGCAGAAGATCTACACGCGCCTCGTGCCGAAAGAGGCGCCGCTATCGAAGGACATAGACTACGAGATCCTCGCGAAGAAATACGTGATGAGCGGGGGTTCGATCCTGAACGTCGTGCGACAGGCGATGCGCTCATCCCTCCGGCGCGGCAAGCGTCACCGGATCACCATGGCCGACTTCACAAATGCGGCCGAGCGGGAAATGAAGAAGTCGACCCTCATGGCCGCGGACCACCTGCAGGAACCGGTGCGGCGCGAGCGCATCCGCGGTTACGCCTGAGTCCGTTGGCTACTTCTCGATCGCGATCGCGTACTCGTGGATCACCGGATTCGCCAAGAGTCGGCGGCACATCTCCTCGACTTCCTTCCGGGCCGCTCGAGCGTCTTTCGTCTGGAGGTTAATCAGGAACAGTTTCGAGCTTCGGACGCCCCGGACGCCTTTGAATCCGAGGAGGCTGAGGGCCTTGTGGACGTTGTCTCCCTCCGGGTCGGTCACGCCTTTCTTCAGCCGGATCTCGACCCGAACCTGGACCATCCCGACGCGCCCTCGGTGCGGCAACGGCTCCGTCCTCTTAGGCCTTTTTGGGAACCGCCCGGAGCTGGTCGCGGAACAGGGCGAACCTCGGTGACGGTCGGACCAGCACGGTGCCGTCGTCCGTACTGAGCTCGAGCAAACCTTTGGCGGCCAGGGAACGGACGGCACCGAGCACTGTGCGCCGCGCGAACCCTCGAGTGGCCACCGCAGCCACAAGACGGTCGTACCTGATCGGGCCGTGCAGCGCGAGTGCAATCGCGCCTTCCGCGGGCGAGAACGCCGCGGCCAGGCTCACGCCTCGGAGCACCGGCAATCGCACCGGATCGGGGTCGCAATACCACGCCTCGACTCCTTCCTGGAACGCTGCCAGGATCGCCGCGTTGGTGAGAATCTTCGTTCCTCCGCTCGCGCTGATCCGGACGGGGCCGTCCCTCGCGGCGCGGCGAATCGTCCCTCGGATCGACTCGAGGGCATCCGCGAGGTCGAAGGGATCGACGCGGACGGTGCGGAGTCCCGGTTCGAGGACCTTGAGGCGGCGGAACCCCGCGGACCGGAAGGTGTCGCGGCCGGCCACCAGGACGAGCCGGTCGTAGGGCATGAGCCGCAAGGAAGGGAGGACGTGACGTTCGTCGAAGCCCATCGTCGCGATCAGCGTGCGGTAGGCCATCGTCTCACCCGACGAGGAGTTCCATGCCCGGTGTCGGCTTCACGATCTGTCGCCGGGCATCCGCCGGGTCCGAAAGCCGGGCGATGGCCCCTTTCGCCTCGAGCTCCCGCACATGATGGTTCATCGTCGCCTTGTGGACGCCCAGGGCCTTGGCGAGGGCCGTCTCCGTGAAGTCCTTCTCGCGGTTTCGCACAAGGAACGAGAGCACCTCCCGCTGCTTGGCGGTGAGCCCCTCCCCATAGCTGATCCGCAAGAGCGGGAGGGCGATTTCCTGGTAGGTCTCGTCGTGGACGTACGTCGCCGGGATGCCCTCGAGGATGCAGACGAGCAGGGCGGCGCTGCTCATCAGGCGCGTCCCGCCTGCAATGTTGAACCGGAGGTCGGCTCCCGCGGCGCGTTCCTTCCGGACGTCCGCCCGGATCTGGCCGGCGACGTGCAACAGGTCGAACGCGTCGCTCACCTCGATCGCGTTCGCCGTCACCCCGAGGGCGCGGCAGAATTCCATCACCTTCGAGCGCGCGTCCCGACTCTTTGCGTGGTCGCTGTGGTAGAACACGACCCGCTCGAGATTCTCGGTCGACCGGATCGACGGCAGGAGGCTTTGGGGCCTCCACCCGAGCGTCCCGAACAATACTGTCATGGGGGCTCGCGGCGGTCAGCCAATCCTGACGATATGAAGTTTCTTCTGCCGAACCGGATCTCCTCTGGCCCAGCATTCGTAATCCGGTCGAAACCATTTTATCGACCTCTCCGGATGAATGCCACGGACGGCAGACCATGTCCTATTCGGGCGAGCAGACCTTGCTGGTGACGCGACCGACTCGGCTCATCGCCCTTCGATGGTGGAGCGCGGTGGTCCTCGCCCTGATCGTGGCGGGAGCCCTCTTCCTCCAACTCCCGTGGCGGCTCTCCGCGAACCTGGTGAACCCAAGCCTGGGCAGCCTGCCGGTCAGTACGATCCTTGCCGTCTTATTCCTCTTCCTCGCCCTCGTCGCGTTCATCATCGCCGAGCTGAAACGCAAGACGACGCGGTACGTCATCACGGACAACAAGATCATTCGCGAAGACGGGATCCTCAACAAGAACACGGAGATGATCCCCTACACCCAGCTCGAGCGTGTCGACATGAAGCAGACCCTCGGGCAGCGGATCCTGCACATCGGGACGATTGTGGTCGACACGGGGGACGACACGATGAACCTCGACATGATCCCCCGACCGGCCCAAGTGCAGGAGCTGCTCAGCAGCCGCCTCGGACGCCGCGGCTGGTCCGGTCAACAGCCGTCGGGGCAGCAGCAGCCGCCGGCGACTCGGTAGTCGGTCGACGTCACTGGTTCCACGGCAGATGCAAGCGCGCCTCGCTCGTGCCGACGACGTCCCAGCGCCCCGGTTCGCCATCCGGCTCGCCTTCGACCCAGAAGCCGCCGATCGTCATGTCGTAGCCGTGGGTCGGGTCCATGGCCACCGTGCAGCCCAGCTTCCTCCGGTACGTTCGGGTCGTCCAGCCGGGTTCGTGGTTCCGAGACCACTCCCGACGTTTCAGGGCCAGGACGACCTCGAGCCACTTGACGCGCTCGGCGGGCCGACCTCGAGAGATGCGCCGCAGCTCGTCGGCGACGTAATCGAGGTCCGTCCGCGAGAGACTTGCCGCGCCGTCGTCGCCCGTGTGAGAGTGGAAACCGCCGAGCACCGCATAGCCGACGTCCAAGTTCTCGATCGCGCCGCGCGCCCGCTGGAAGGCCTTCTCGTTCCCGTGGCCGACCCAGTTCGGCTTGCGGTCTTCCGTCTGGAGCGGATACGCAGCCCGCAGGACCGTCACCTCGCGCGGACGCTGCTTCATGAGCCGGGTCCCCCGGTTGCCGACGAGGAATCCGTTCGTCTCGCGATTGTACGCCTCGACCGCGGACGTGACGAGGCCGACGAAAGCGCCGCGTTCGACAACGATATTGTCCATGGCGGGAGCCTCCCTTGAGGGGCCAAAGAAACGCAACCGGCTCTATAAGAAAGTGCCGTCCCCAGTCTCGCCAATTCGTCTGGCTCTGATTCTGACGGTTTCGCCTCGACGTCACGGCCTCCGAGGCCAGAAAGGAAAAATAAGGTCGCGAGGATACGCGCCGCGGCGGGAATGAAGGTTTTTGCGACGGAACTCCGCGGCAAGACCGTCATGACGGAGGACGGGCAGATCCTAGGGGTCTTGGCGGACTTCCTGGTCGAGACGAAGACCGGTCGGATTCAATCGCTCCTCGTGACCCCGGCCGAGACGGTCGAGACGCGCCTCTTCAAGACGGATCCCGAGGGACGACTCATCCTCAGCTTCCGGTCGATGAAAGCGGTTCGGGACGTGATCGTGGTGCAGCTCGCGGATTGACCGCGGACTTGAGGCGTGCCGTGGCGAACCTCACTTTCTACGGCGGCGTCGGCGAGATCGGCGGGAACAAGATCCTCGTCGAGGACCGCGACGCACGGGTATGGCTCGACATGGGCGCGCCATTCGACCTCGGCGAGCAGTACTTCGTCGAGTTCCTTCAGCCGCGAGATCGATTCGGCCTCCGGGACTACTTCGCGTTGGACCTGATGAAACGGATCCGCGGCCTGTACTCGGCGGAGGCGCTGGACCCGACCGACATGGCCTGGGAACCCCCCGCCTTTTCGTCGATTTTCATCACCCACGTCCACTACGACCACACACAGCAACTTCGGTTCGTCGACCCGAACATCCCGGTCCACCTCGGGGAAGGCGCGCGGACGATCCTCGAATCGCTAGACACGACGGCGCGGGCGCCGTTCCTGAGACTGGGGTCACATGCATACCAGACGTTCCGCTCTGGCCAAGGGACGACGGTCGACGGCCTCGAGGTCGAGCCCATCCATGTGGACCACAGCGCCCCTGCGGCGTACGGCTACCTGGTGCACACAAGCGAAGGCACAATCGCGTACACGGGCGATCTCCGCCACCACGGGCCCAAGAAGGCCTTGACGGAGGACTTCATAGCCGCGGCGGCCGCAGCGAAACCGGTGGTCCTAATCACGGAAGGCACGCGGGTCACGCCGGACGATCCGCGGGGAGCTCTCACGGAGGCCGACGTAAAGGCGGACGCCATCCGGCTCCTGACGCCGCTCAAAGATAAGCTGGCCATCGTCACGTTCCCGGGACGCGACGTGGACCGGATCCGGACGTTCTTCGAGACCGCCCAAGCGGTCGGCCGCAGGTTCGTCGTGAACGCAAAGACGGCTCACCTCCTGCTGACGCTCCAGAAGGACACCCATATCGAGGTCCCCGACGTCACGAGGGAGGGCGACCTTGTCCTGTTCGACCGGCTCATGCGTAAAACCGACCCGTGGGAGAAAGAACTGCAGACGAAGTTCAAGGATCGCGTCGTCACCGCAGAACAGATCGCCGAACGACCGGCCGAGTACCTCGTGCAGCTTGATTTCTGGCACCTCCCGGAGCTGATCGACTTGCGACCGCCGGAAGGGTCCCCCTTCATCCACTCGAAAAGTGAACCGTTCGAGGAGGACGACGTGAACGACGCCGTGCTGCAACACTGGCTCGAGCGATTCGGGCTGAAGAGGCACCAGCTTCATGCCTCGGGACATCTCAGCGAACGCGAGGTCGGCGAGATGCTCGAGACCATCGGTGCAAAGATCGTGATGCCGGTCCACACGGAGCATCCGGAGCGGTTCACCCGGCTCTCGCGCCGCGTGGTCCAGCCGCGGCGGTTCGAACCGATGGCCGTGGTGTAGTGGCAGGCGACCGTCTGGCGAGGGGGACGCTCAGAGGATCTCGAGGGCCTTCCGTGCGAAAGTCAAGTAGCCCGTGTGCCCCAACGGCGCGAACGAGGGTCGCACGCCGACCTCCCGCACTTCCATCTCCCGTTCGATCAGCTCAATCGTTCGGACCTCAACGAATGGACGTTGCTTCATCGCGACGACCATCTCTTTCACCTGCTCCATGTTTGGCGAGAAGCTAGCGAGACTACCGCCAGGCTTGAGAGACGTCCAACACGCCGGCACAGCGGACCACGGGTCAGGGATATCCATCAAGATCGAGTCGATGTCACGCTCCGGGATCTCCTTCCGGATATCTCCCACGCGGAACACCACGATCGCCTCAAGGCCCGTGGCAATCACGTTTGCCCGAGCGACCGTCTGCAAGTCTGCTCTCAAGTCGTAGGAGACGACGACCCCGGTCGGTCCCACTGCCCGAGCAAGGGCTACGGTCAGCGCTCCCGATCCGGAACCCGCCTCGACCACCCGCGCACCGGGCTCTATCTCGGCGTTGTAGAGTATCGAAGCGATGTCCTTGGAGGCAAGGACCTGAGGGCCACGCTGCATGGTCTCCGAGAAATCGCGTCGGGAAGCGCGGAGGACGAGGAATGTCTTCCCTCCGACCGTTATTCGTCGACCGATGCTGGTACGGAGCTTGCCGGAGTCAAAAGTGCCCAGGTTCGGGACTTGAACCATCCCTTCGCCGATGGACACGGCGTGCTTCCTGCCTTGTGCGTCCAGCAGGATGAGGAGCTCGTTCACGGGAACGGATTGCTGGCGCCGGACTAAGGACTTTGCGGCCTCAGGAAGAGGCCCGCCGACGGACTAAATACTATGATGGCATTCTGAGACAGTGACATCGCGCTGAGTGTGATCGGCTGTCTTTCCGTTTCCCGCGACCTAGTCGGGATGTTACCGTCGTGCTGTTGGCGATTGCCCTCTCAGTCATCGGCCTCAGCCCGATCTATGGCATTTCCGTCCTTCAGTTCCTGATCAACGGTTTCGTCGTCGGGAGCATTTACGTTCTCGGAGCGACGGGCCTCTCCTTGGTCTTCGGCATCCGAAAATTCGCAAACTTTGCTCATGGTGAATTGATGACTTTCGGCGCTTACATGGCGCTGTTGGTGAATGTGGCTTGGGGCGCCGACATCCTCTGGGGTTTCGGCTTCGCAATCATCACGACCGCAGGAATCGCGATGGCGATGGAACTGCTCGTGTTCCGCAAACTCGCGGGCAAAGGTCCGGTCCCGGCTCTCGTCGCTTCTATCGGCATTACGATTTTCATCCAGAATGCACTGAACCTGGCGTTTGGCACGAGCATCCAGATTTACAACATCAAAATCGCGGTAAACATCGACCTGTTGACGTTGAGCGGGGTTTCGGTGCTTTCGATTAATCCCCTGAAAGGGATTGCAACCTTGATCGTGGCGATCGGCCTAATCTTGTTCCTCCACATCCTGCTGAGTCGCACGACCCTCGGGACCGCGATGCGGGCGACCGCGGACAACCCCGATCTCGCGCGGGCTAGCGGAATCAAGATCCGGAACATCATCCTCTGGACGTGGGCAATCAGCGGCGGGATGGCGGCGGTCGCCGGGGTTCTCCTGGCGATTGTCACAGATGTGCGTCCGGGGCTCGGCTTCAACATTCTGCTTTTCGTGTTCGCCGCCGTCATCATCGGAGGGTTGGGCTCGCCGTACGGGGCGATGCTCGGCGGGTTCGTCGTTGGAATCGCCGGGGAACTCGCCACGGCGTTCTTGGCCTGGCTGGGTCGCCCGACGGTGGTCGGGCTCGGGAACGCGACCGCCTACGCCCCGATCGTCGCGTTCCTGATCATGATCCTGGTCCTTCTCGTGCGGCCATCAGGCCTCGTGGGCGGAAAGACGGCGACAGCGGCCATTACCCGCAGAAGATTTCGCCTCGCGTTTCTCGCCCGGAGGGGGACGTAACCCGTGGTCGAGATTTCTCCTGGTCTCGTGGAACTGGCGAACTTTCTTGTACCAGCGAGCATCTTTGCGCTGATGGCTCTAGCCCTCAATCTCCAGTGGGGCCACACCGGGCTCTTCAATGCCGGAGTCGCGGCATTCTGGGCAATCGGAGCGTACACCGCCGCCATTCTGATGACGCCGTACGATCCCGTGAGTGCCCAGTATCCGGGTCACCTTGGAGGTTTTTCCCAGCCGTTCTTGATCGCGGCCTTCGCGGCGATTCTGCTTTCTGGACTGGTTGGCCTCGGAATCGCGATTCCCATCCTCCGGTTGCGGGCCGACTACTTTGCGATTGCGACTCTGGCCCTCTCCGAGATCATTCGCATCCTGCTCGACAACGCCGATTCCCTGACGGCCGGCACGATCGGAATCAGGCTGATTCCGCGCCCCTTCGGGACCCTCGTCCTCGGCAGCCGTGGCCTGTCCGACCTTTCGGTGGCCGCCTTGGGAGTCACCGCTCTTCTGCTGACCTTGATTGCACTGGAGTATCTCACGCGTGCACCATGGGGGCGGGTCCTCCACGGCATTCGGGAAGACGAAGAGGCCACCTTGGCCCTCGGGAAAAACGTGTTCTCGTTCCGGTTGCAAGCTTTCGTTTTGGGATGCGCAGTGTTGGGCCTTGCGGGCGCGATTTTTTCGACGTACCAGGGATTCATCGCCCCGAACGAGTTCGACCCGCTCGCCACCTTTGGAATTTATGTCATGGTCATCCTGGGCGGGAGTGGAAACAATCGAGGCGTCATCTTCGGCGCATTCCTCTTCTACGGGTTCGACTGGGTATCAACCCGGCTAAAGGATTATCTCCCGACCGACATCCAGGAAAAGGTCCCTGCGCTGCGCTTGATGGTCATTGGGGCCCTCCTGGTCGTCCTGGTGCTCTACCGGCCAGAAGGAATTTTCAAGGAAAGGAAGCGAATCTATCCGCCGGTGGGATGACCGTGGAGCCGCCAGGGGTGCCAATCCTAGAGACCGAGAATGTCGTCAAAGCCTTCGGGGGAGTGCGCGCGCTCGATGGGTGCAGCCTCCGCGTGCGCGAAGGCACCATCACCGGGTTGATCGGGCCCAACGGAGCCGGAAAATCGACCCTCTTCAATGTCATCATTGGGCTCTTCGAGCTCGACGAAGGTGCGATCCGTTTCCGGGGGAAGCGCATTGACGGACTCCCTCCCTATGAACTCGTGGGGAAAGGCATCGTAAAGACGTTCCAGATCCCGCGCGAGCTGCGGAACCTTACGGTCCTCGAAAACCTCATGCTTTGCGCCAGGGAAGCTCCCGGGGAGAATCTTGCGAATCTTTTCCTTCACGTCAGGGGAGTCCGAAGACGAGAGAGGGAAATTCAGAAAAAGGCGGAGGACCTCCTGCGTTTTGTCGGTCTGTACGGCCTCCGCAGCGAGTACGCAAAAAATCTGTCCGGCGGCCAGAAGAAGCTCCTCGAGCTAACGAGGGCCCTCATGACGGACCCAACGACGATCCTCCTTGACGAGCCCGTGGCGGGCGTCAACCCCACGCTGACGGTGAAAATCCTAAGTCTCATCGAGCAACTCCGGCAGCAAGGGAAAACGTTCTTTCTCATCGAACATGACATGGACGTGGTCATGAACCGGTGCGACTGGATCGTCGTCCTTCACCAGGGGAAGAGGCTCGCGGAGGGGGTCCCCGAGCAGATCAAACGCGACTCACGCGTGGTCGAGGCGTATCTGGGGGGCTAGATGGCGATCCTGGAGGCCACGGACCTCTACGCCGGTTATGGCGAGACCGAAATTCTACACGGTGTCACGATGCGCCTTGAGTCCGCAGAGTTCGTCGCAATCATCGGCCCGAACGGAGCGGGCAAGTCGACCTTGGTCAAGACTCTCATCGGCCTGCTCAGGCCCTCGAAGGGCCACATACGGTATGACGGGCGCGAAATCACTGGTCTCGACCCGGCGGCTTTGGTCGTGCAGGGCTTGGCGTATGTGCCCCAGTCGTACAACACCTTCCCGAGCCTCACCGTGCGCGAGAACCTCGAGATGGGCGCGATCACGCGACGACTGGGCCTTTTAGCCCGCGGGAATCGGGCTCTTACTTCTCTCCTCACTCCCCGCCGTCACGATGAAGGACACGACCCGTCGGGCACGCGACAATCGAACCAACCGCCTTCCCTCACGAAACAGCAGTTCGACGAGCGAATCGAGGAAATCGCTGGCATCTTCCCGAACCTCAAGGCAAAGATGGGCGCCCAAGTGAGCATGCTCAGCGGCGGAGAGCAGCAGATGGTCGCCCTCGCGAAGACGCTCGTGATGGACCCCAGAGTCATGCTGATTGACGAGCCTTCAGCAGGCTTGGCGCCGCGCCTCGTTTCGATGATTTTCGACAAAATCCGGGAGATTAATGAAAGCGGGGTTGCAATCGTCCTCGTCGAGCAGAACGCTCGGAAGGCGTTGTCCCTCGCGCATCGAGCGTATGTCCTCGAGGCCGGGAAAAACAAGTATGAGGGCCCGGGCAAGGCCCTCTTGGACGATCCCGACGTGGGTCGGCTCTACCTCGGAGGCTGACGGTCCCTCATGCGAACCGGGTTGACGCGATCCATTCGACGGGTTGGGATCGCGCGTCGAGCTGGCCCACGGGGGCGGGCGGCGCCCCGAGCATTCCGATAACCTGGGTCTCGTTGAACAAGGCAACAGTCTTGATCTTGCCCGTTTGGTTGATTCCCCAGATTCCATATCCGCTCAGCGGGTCCCCGAATTGGTCAAGGTTCACTGCGCCGGATGCGCCCTCGTAGTTGACGTCCGCCGACTGGTTCAGCAATGGGAGCACCGTCTTCCACTGTCCCCCAACGAATACCGTCCCGGGCGGTCCGGATACGGCGCGCATCTGGTCTTTGATCGCCGACCCGACCGATGCATGGGCTCGCTGAGCGGCGGCCGCAATCAGATAGACCGCGTCGTACGCGTTCGCCGTGAACAGCCCCGGATCTTCCTTGTTAAATCGGGCCGAGTAGTTCTGGAAGAATCGGGTGTACAGATCTCCGACGACGCCGAGGTAGGCGCCCGGAGCTGATCCTTGGAACGACTGGGAGACGCTCAGCGGGATTCCTTGGGCGGTCAGCTTGTCGACGAAGCCCGCTTGGTCGAGGACGCCTTCCGAGAAGAGTATCTGCACACCCCGCCACGCGGTGTTCGCGTACCAATCCCGCATGACATTCAAACCGTCCGTTGGATATTCCGCAATGTAGACGGCCTGCGGGAGCGTTGGCGTGAACAGCGCCTGCAGATCCGAGGAGTAACTCGTCTTGCCTTCGGTGAAATTCGCGCGGGCTGTAATCGTTGCCCCCGAGAACGAAGCAAACTTCGTTGCAAAGACACTGGACAGACCCCGACCGTAGGGGTTGTTGTTGCCGATGGCAGCCATTGACCGCCACGTCCTGTTGTACGCCCAAGTAGCCGCGACGACACCTTGTAGTGCATCAGAGGGTGCCGTGCGGAAGAAGTAGCCACCCGTGTAGGTCGTGTCTGAGAAGACGGGCGAAGTGCACGAGGCCGAAACTTGGACAACTTGATTGGGTCGGGTCACCTCGAGAACAGCCGCGCATTTCCCCGAACCGACCGCGCCGATAATCGCGTCGACGTGATCCGTCGTAATCAGCTTCCGCGCTTTGTCGGCCGCGACGGAATCGATTCCTTGATCGTCCTCAAGGACGTACTGGATAGGCTTTCCTAATACCCCGCCGGCTTTGTTGATTTCTTCAATCGCGAGTTGAGCGCCCTTGTAGTTCTTCGGTCCGAATACCTCGAGGCCACTCGTCCCGGTCAGGCTCATGATGATGCCGATCTTGAGGATTCCGTCTTCCTTGGGTGGCGCAGGCGCAAAGAGTCCTCCCAGAAACGCGGCCAGCACAACGACGACCACCACGACTACGACCGCGACGGCAACCCACAAACCTCTCCCCTTCGAGGCGGCTTTCGCGATCTCCCCCGAGGGTGCCTTCTCCTCCTCCATAGTAACCCCGCGGCGACATGTTTTGACATGGTTTAAACGTTCTGGCATCGGCCAAATCTTGACAAAACTTAGGCCAACGTTCGAACTTGCGACGCGAAACTCACCCGCTTACGACTGGAGCAGGAATCCATGCGGTGTGGGGCTCAGAGCGGGCGGTCGCGCCGGTATATCACGTAGCCGACGAGTCCGAACACCGGGACCAAGAACACGATGGCGAACCAAAAGAGGTTGTTCATGCCGCGAATCCGGGCGTCCTGGTACACCCACAGCGCGATGAGCAGAAAGGCGACGTAGAGCGCGAGAAGGAAAAGCCAGAACCCGACCGGGGAGCCCGACGCGGTCGCCTGAAACGGGATCGCGATGTCTCCCAGAACGACGGGCATCTCGCTCACCCTACGACCCGGTCTCTGTCGCGCGGCATTCCCGCAAGCAATATTTATATCATTATGCGCGAATTCGTAGAATCGACGGGAGGGAGACTCGTCTGGCCGAGCTGACCACGGGCGCCCTGCTGCTCGTCATCGGCGTCGCCTTGTCGGTCATCGGAATCCTGTTTCCCGTTTCTTTGCATCGGCATCCCTCTCCTGATCGTCGGGGTCATCCTCATTATCGCTGAGGGCGGGCAGGTGACAAAGGCCCGGCCGCCGATGTACCCGCGTACCCGGCTCCCTATGGATATCCATGGTACGCGCCGCCACGCCTCCTCCCCAACTGGGGGACGCGGGGAAGCCTCCCGCCGCAGGGACGGGTCGCTTCTGCACCAACTGCGGCTCGCCAGTCGCGGCCGGGATCTCGTTCTGCGCGAACTGCGGGACCCGCCTCGTAACGTGAGCCGCCGCGCGATGCCTTTATGGACGGACAGTCTTCTCCGACGCTCGGTGCCGCCGTGAAGAGTTCGGAGGTTTCGGGTTTCTACAAGAAGAGCCCCGAAGATCGCTGGCAAGTCATCCGATCGTTCGGAGAGCTCTCGGACGCGGAGATCGAGACGATCCGGAACACGGGGGCGTTGAAGTTCGACCAGGTCGACCGAATGATCGAGAACGTGGTCGGCGCGATGCCGATCCCCCTCGGGATCGCCGTGAACTTCCGGGTCAACGAGCGTGATTACCTGGTCCCGATGGCGATCGAGGAGCCGAGCGTCGTCGCGGCGGCCTCGAACGCGGCTCGGATGGCCCGGGAGCGGGGCGGGTTCTCGGCGAGCACCTCGGGTCCAATCATGATCGGGCAGATCCAGCTCGTCGGGGTTTCGGACCCCCACGGGGCGCGGATGACGATCCTCCACCACCGAGACGAGATCCTCTCGATCGCGAACGAGAAGGATCCGATGCTCGTGAAGGTCGGCGGCGGCGCGAAGGACGTCGAGGTCCGGGTCGTGGACACGAAACGGGGACACATGGTAATCACCCACCTGGTCGTCGACTGCCGCGACGCGATGGGGGCGAACGCGGTGAACACGATGGCGGAGGCGGTCGCGCCGCACATCGAGGAATGGACGGGCGGCCGCGTCTACCTCCGGATCATCTCGAACCTCGCGGTGCGGCGCCTCGTTCGCGCCCGCGCCGTCTTCGCGAAAGAGGCCATTCGGACCGACGACATCCCCGGAGAGGACGTCGTCGAGGGCATCCTGGAGGCGTACGCGTTCGCGGATGCGGATCCGTTCCGGTGCGCGACGCACAACAAGGGAATCATGAACGGGGTCGATGCGGTCGTCGTGGCCACCGGGAACGACTGGCGGGCCATCGAGGCCGGGGCCCACGCGTACGCGGCATGGAAGTCCGGCGGGTACCGCTCCCTCACGTCGTGGGAGAAGGACAGTCACGGAGATCTTGTCGGGACGATCGAGCTGCCGATGGCGGTCGGCCTGGTCGGCGGCGCCACCGCGGTCCATCCGACCGCGAAGGCCAACGTCCGCCTGCTCGGGGTGAAGACGGCCCAGGAACTCGCGGAGGTGATCGCCGCGGTGGGGTTGGCGCAAAACTTCGCGGCCCTCCGGGCGTTGGCGACGGAAGGCATTCAACGCGGGCACATGTCGCTCCATGCGCGCAACGTCGCGGCGACGGTCGGGGCCGTCGGCGAAGAAGTTGATCGAGTCGCCGAGATTCTGGTGAAGGAGCGAAAGGTACGGATGGACCGAGCGAAGGAAGTCCTCACCGAGCTTCGGTCGCGAAAGTCCAAGTGAGGAATATCCTCGGGCGGAAATATTCGCATCAGGGTAGAACAGCTCAGACCAATAATATACGTGCCTGCGTCGATACCGGTGATACTTTTCTACGAACGACCGAAAGGGCGATTTTCCGTGTACGGAATCGCACGAAGATCGCCGCTGACGGTCGTAAATATCCATGCAGACCGATAAAAGTCAAGGCCTGCCCGATTGTCTCTTGCCATCTTTGAGCGATGTTTATCGTACATCAATGCGTCAGACTTTCGTCCGACCGGCAGTCTTTTTTAGTTTGACGCTTCTACGCGCCGCGGGATGGGTGCACACGGTTCGCGTCGCGATCTACACTAGGGTCTCCACCGAGGACCAAGCCAAGGAGGGCTTTTCCCTGGAGGCGCAGCGCGAACGGCTGGAGGCGTACTGCCTCGCTCGGGACTGGTCCGTCGCGGCCCGCTACACCGATGAAGGTCATTCCGGCCGGAACATCCGCCGTCCGGCGTATCAGAAGATGATGGCCGAACGGGACGCGTGGGACGCGTTGCTCGTCATCAAGATGGACCGGATCCACCGGAACTCACGGAACTTCATGGAGATGATGGAGAACCTCGGGGAGTGGGGGAAGGACTTCGTGTCCGCCTCCGAGTCGCTCGACACCTCGACTGCGATGGGGCGCTTCGTCATGGACATCATCCAACGGATCGCGCAGCTCGAATCCGAGCAGATCGGCGAACGCGTGAAAATGGGGATGACGCAGAAGGCGCGCGTCGGCCCCGGCATCCTCGGATTCCATCCGCCCCTCGGCTACGATGTTGCGGAAGGCCAGCTCGTCCCGATCGAGGCCGAAGCCGAGGTCGTGCGAGAGATGTTCGACCTCTGCCTGGAGGGCCGGACCCTCGAGGAGACCGCGGCG
>WNEY01001375.1_pt1 | contig 17926 bp, 17 predicted proteins | sample 5400531 | NCBI WGS metagenome assembly WNEY01 (sample SAMN13153338, study PRJNA577476) | soil metagenome | isolation source: 200 cm saprolite under Douglas fir tree site 1 | place: USA:California | collected 2015-04-18
TTGGCGAGCGGTCTGCTCACCGGCAAGTACCGCCGTGGCGAGCAGCCCCCGGAAGGCACTCGCCTGGCTGGGCGAGAGGAAGTGTTCACCGACGAGGCGTTCGACCGGCTCGAGGCCTTGGAGGAGTTCGCAAAAGAACGTGGCCTGACGTTGCTGCAGGTCGCCATCGGCGGACTGCTGGCGCAACCGGCAATCGCGTCAGTGATTGCCGGCGCGACGAAGCCGGAGCAGGTGCGCGCGAACGTCGAAGCAGGGTCGTGGGAACCGGCACCCGAAGACCTCGCCGCGTTGAACTCCCTGTAGCAACCGGCCCCGTCGCTTTGGGGCGCTGTCTTGGGGTCAGACCCTCGGACATGTCGCGATGGGGCAAAAGTGCTGCAAACGGCACCTTTAGTGTCGCAAGAGTGGTGTGACGCGGGTGTGCCCGATTCGTGACGATTGGAGGTCGGCTTGCCACTGCTCGGCAGAATCGGCGCGATGGGTCGTCCCGCCGCCGAGCACGATGTTCCCGCTGCGGTCGTCGACGTGGGCTGGGTCAACGGACTCGCGGCAATCCGGTCGCTCGGGCGCGCTGGCATCCGCGCGGTCGCCGTTGATCACCGTCCGAGCGCGCTCGGGTTCCGTTCGCGCTACGCGGAACCGTTCCTCAGCCCCGACGCACACGCCGACCCGACGCGATTCCTCGCGTCGATCCGCGCGCTCGGGCAGGTCGTCGTCTTTCCGACGCACGACGAGCAGCTGAACCTGATCGCGCGGCACCTCGGCGATCTCGATGTGCTCGCCCCTTTTCCCGACTGGGAGATCCTCGCGCGGGTGCAGAGCAAGCGTGCCCAGCTCGACCAGGCCTTGACCGCCGGCGTCGACGTACCGCAGACGCATTACCCCAGGACCGCCGCCGAGGCCCGGGCGGCTGCAGAGGAGATCGGACTGCCGCTGCTCGTCAAGCCGGAACACCCCGTCGGCTTCAAGCAGCGCTTCCGCCGACAGGCGTTCCGGTGCCGGACGCTGGACGAGGTCGAGGACGCCTACACGCGAGCCGAGGAGTTCGGAGCGATGGTGCAGGAACTGATTCCCGGCGAAGACGACGCGCTCTACACCGTGGGCAGCTACGTCGCGCGCGACGGCCGGCCGCTCGGCGTGTTCTCCGGCCGGAAACTGCGGCAGACGCCGCCTGGAATCGGCACCTGTCGTGTCGGCGAAGCCGTCTGGGTGCAGGACGCCGTCGACGCGGCGCTGCGGCTGCTCGAAGCGTTCGACTACTTCGGCCTGTCGCAAGTGGAGTTCAAGCGCGATCCGCGCGACGGCAAGTTCAAGCTGATGGAGATCAATCCGCGGCTGTGGCAATGGCACGGGCTCGCAGCCGCGTGCGGCGTTGACCTGCCGCGCATCGCCTATGCGGACCTCGTCGGCGAGAAACCGGACGAGGTCACGATGAACGGAGAAGGCAAGCGCTGGGCGATCACGCTGCTGCCGGGCGAGAGGCCGGCCTTCCAGCGACCGCCCTACGTCGACGCCGTTTTCGCGCGTGACGACCCGAAGCCCGCCGCGGTCCACCTCGCGCGGGTCGTCCGGAGCGCGCTCCGATGATTCCCGCCGCGATCGAACGCCGTGCCCGCTGGGTGCTCGATTCGATCGGCGCGACTGACGTCGGTTTCGGCGACGACCTGCCGTACAATGCCGACGCGTGGGAGCAGGTCGAGCGTGGCGAACGTCCCGAGGGCGATGACGTCGCCAAAGGCTTCTACCACCTTGCGCGTGTCGAGGAGACGAACAAGGGCCCGAGAGACGAGCACGGCCGCTTCCGGGCCGAGTGGTCGTGTCTCGACCCGCTCGACCCGCCGCTCGAGCGGCTGCGCCGCAGACTCGGCGTTGCGGCGGACAGCAGTCCGCGCTTTACGGTCGCGCTGACCCACGACGTCGACACGCCTTGGCGCTGGACGCGGATCGGCCTGCGGGGCGCGGCTGCCCGGCTGAAGCAGAACGTCCGCCACGCGCGTCTGGGGCCGGCCGTGCGCGAGGCCACCGGTCTTGCCGCTGCGCCGCTACATCGCGTGCGCGGCACCGACCCGAACTGGCGGTTCGAGCAGATCGTTGCGGAGGAGCGCCGCCGCGGCGCGACGGGCTCGACGTTCTACGTGATCGCGAGCCACCATGACCCGCACGACGGAGCCGCGCCCGAGGAATACAGCCGCCTCCGGCCGCGGCTGGTCGAGACCTTGCTGGACACCGGCGCCGAGGTCGGTCTGCACGGCAGCTATGCAGCGGCCGACGACCCTGCCCGCCTCGCCGCGGAGAAGCAAAAGCTCGAGGCGCTCGCGGGCCCGATCGCCGGCCACCGCTACCACTACCTCCGCGCAGATCCGCACCGGAATCTCGCGCCGCTCGCGGCCGCTGGCTTCCGGTACGACACAACGCTTGGTTTCCCGGATGCGGTCGGCTTCCGCGCCGGCATCGCGCGACCGTTCCGCCCGTGGAGCTTCGAGCGGGACGAGCCGCTCGACCTCGTCGAGGTCCCGCTCGCAGCGATGGATGCAACGCTGGCGGAAGAGCGCTACCTCGGTCTGGCGGCGAAGCGCGCCGAGCCCCAACTGATGAGACTGCTGGACTGGGCGGCCGAGCACGGCGGCGCATTCGCCGTCCTCTGGCACCCGGACCGTTTCGATCCCGTCACGTCCGGCGGGTGGGACAGGCTCTACTCGAGGCTGCTGGACGGAGTCCGGGAGCGCGGCGGCAGCTGCGTCGCGGCCGCCGAGCTCGTGTCGTCCCATTCGACCTGATCGAAATAACGCAGCGCGCGGCGCGTCGGCCGCGCCTGCGCGCCCAGCTGCATCAGCTGTTCATGCGAGATCTCGCCGAGCGCGCTCTTGACCCCGAGGTACGGGAGGTTCAGGTCCTCCTGGTACACGATCGTGGAGATGCGCGGATTGATCTCGATCACGTGGTCGCCGACGAGCTGGATGTTGAAGAAGTACTCGATGTCGAGCTCGGCGACGATGCGCTGTGCGATTTCCATCAGCCAGTGGTCCTGCAGCGTTTCGAAGTACATCGCGAGCCCGGCACGCATCGACTCGCGTGTCTTTGCGTGGCCGAGCAGAATCTGGCCCGAGCGCGCGATCCCGTCCACGGTTCGTTCGCGACCCTGCGCGAGCTCCATCACCAGCAGGTCGGGCCCGCCCTCTTCGGGCAAGAGCTCCATGACGTCCTTGAGCCGCATGGCGAGACTGCCGGGGCGCTCCTCGATCAGCTGCTTCGTACGGTCGACACTCGCGTCGAGGACGCGAAAGCCGCGTGAACCAGAGCTGAACACCGGCTTGAAGCAGACCGGGCGTTCGGGATAGCCGAGCTCTTCCGCAGCGAGGGCGAGCGCCCGGCTGCCGCTCACTCTGCGCGAGGCCGGCGCGCGCAGGCCGAGACGCTCGAGCAGCGCGTAGGTCGCTGCCTTGTCGTTCGCCGTTCGGATCGTGTCCGGGGGCGAGACCATCACCGTCGTACCCATGAAGCGCTCGCGCGCATCCGCGAGCCCTTGCAGATCGTGGGAGGACTGCGGGAGGACCGCGTCGATGTTCTCGCGACGCACGACGTCGAGCACGGCGTCGGCAAACGCCGGATCGTTCCCCGGCGGGACGACGTAAAAGCGGTCACAGAAGTGCCGGCCGATCGCTTGCGGAGACATATCGATGCCGACGATGCGCACGCCCCGTTCGCCATTCAGGCGGAGTGCGCGCAGGAGCGCCGCGGTCCCGGGAGCGCCCGAGGCCGTGACGAGGACGGTGATGTTGCGCATCGAAGCGGCGATGCTACTGAGGTCGTCTCAGCGGCTGTTCGCCGAAGCGACCGCTCCGGGAAAGAGAAAGCCGACGCGGTTCCAGCGGCCGAGCTCGCAACCGTCCTTGCGGCTGAAGTGGGCGCGGACGAGTTTTCCGCGGAAACGCCCGGTTACGAGCGCCTCCTGTGGGCCGCCGTAGATCATCGTGCAGGCCATGCCCGCCGGCGTCGGCGCGAACGGCCGGACGGTCCGCATCAGCCTCGTGCACGCGGCGGCGCGTTTCGGCAGGGTTCCCCCGACCGGTGCGCACTTGAGCGTGTAGACCTTGTTGGCCGGTTGTGCCGAGCCTTGGGGCCACACCGTGATGTGCAGCGAGGTCGAGGCGACGGCGAGGATCGCGGCCAGAATGTTCATCGTCCCAGGATAGGCAAGAGCCGACGAAGCTGCCGCCGCTCGGCCGGCAGGTAGAAGCCCAGGAACAGCAGCACGAGGGGAAACGCCGCCGTGAGCCCAAGGGCCACGGGGAGAGGCACGTCGAGCACCTTCCCCAGCACGGTGAGTCCGACCGCCGCGAGCCCGAGCGTCGCCACGCGCCGCCACTGGTAGGACACGGGGAAGACGCGCTGGGCGCGCCAGGCCATCCCGACGAAGAGGAGCGTGTAGGCGACCACCGTCGCGATTGCGGCTCCCATCCGCCCGTAGGACGGGATGAGCGCCAGGTTCAGCGCCACGTTGACCGCGGCGGCTGCGCCGGTCACGAGCCAGTTCGACCGGGTCTGGCGCGCACGGCCGGTACCGATCTGCACCACGACGTACGCGCCGAATGCCGCGACGCCGAACGCCAGCGGTGCGACGACGTTCTGGGCCGGATAGAACGGCTTCGTGGTGATCACCTTCACGATCCAGGGCGCAAGCAATCCGAGAGCGAGCGCGAGCCAGCAGCAGACGAAGACGACGTACGTCAGCACGAAGCTGTATGTGCGCTGCGCCTCGCGGTCGTCCTCGATCGAGTAGGCGAATGCGGGCCAGGCCATCCTGAATGCCGTGAGCAGCAGAACGATCGCTGACGCGACGCGCACGCCGATCGAATAGAGGCCGACCTCGTGCGCGTCCGCGAGCTTGATCAGGAAGAAGCGGTCGCTGAAGTTCGTCAGCCAGAGCGCGACTGCGGAAGGGACGAGCGGCAGGCCGAAGCGGCTCATCGCCCGGTAGAGCGAGCGGTCGAACTGCAGGCCGAGCGCGTGTCGGCTGTAGAGCAAAAGTGCCGCGTACACGATCAGCGTTCCGGTGAAGTTTCCGACCAGGACGCCGAGCGGCCCCTTGTCGAAGACGACGACGAGCAGGATCGTTGCCGCGATCGTGATTGCGACGTTCACGAGCGTTGCCGTGACGTACGCAGTCGAACGTTGCTCGACGCGGAAGAGGGATGTCATCTGCTCGTAGTTCAGCGCGGCCCAGAGGCCGATGAACGCTGCGCTCACGAGGCCGCGATGGCCGTGCGTGCCGAAGAGGAGCCACGAGACCTGGGGCGCAAGCGCGATGCCCGCGACCGTCACGGCGGTCGACGCGGCCATGACGTACCAGAAAGCGGTACGCACCACGAGGTGCCGGCGCTCCGGCTCGGCCGAGTCGAAGTAGAACCGGAAGAACGCGCTCTTCATCCCCTGCGCGACGAGAGCCGTCAGCACAGCCGACAGCGCGACGAGCGTCTCGATCAACCCGTAATCGCTCGGGGAGAGGTAACGCGTGTAGAGCGGCAGGAGCAACACGCCGAGCACGCGCGCAACGATCGAGCCGAGCCCGTAGACCGCCGAGTGGCGCAAGAGCTCTTTGAGCCGTTCGATCATTGGCTCAAAGTATGGAGCCGTAGATCTCGATCAACCGGTCGGCGACCTTGTCGAGGTCGTGCACTCGCTCGACGTAGGCGCGGCCCTCTTGCCCGAGCTGCTTGCGCAGCTCAAAGGAGTCGACCAGCGGCCTGAGCTTCTCCACGAGGTCGTCCTTCGTCGCCGACACGATCGGCACCTTCACGCCGAACGCCTCTTCGGTCTGGGCGACGGCCTCGGGATCGAGGTGCGTCACGACCGGTTTGCCGTACGCCATTGACTCGATCGCGAACACGCCGTGCCAGAGGTAGTGCATCTGGTCGACGACGATGTCAGCGCGCTTGAACCGCTCGACCGCCTCCTCGTGCGGCACCCCGTGCACCACGTCGAGGTCGACTGGCAGCTGCGCGCACGCTGCGATCACGTGTCGCGTTCCTTTCTTCTCGAGATCCGAGGGCGCATGTACGACGAGCGGCCGCTCACGTTCGACCGGGGCGACCGGCTCGTAGTCGCGCAGGTCGAGGCCTGGCGGGATGACTGCAGTTGCGTCCGGAACCCAGCGCGTCGCCGCATACGAACCGACGATCCACGCGTCGAACTTCTTGCGGTACTCGAGCTCGTCGAAACGTTTGCCGCGGATGTCGTCGCCGAGGAAGTGCATCACCGACTTCTTGCGCGTGGCGCGCAAGATCGGCATGTTCAGCGACTTCGGGACGAGCGTCTTCCCGAAGTAGAAGTGGAAGATGTCGGTCTGTGGGAGGTATCGGGCGAGGGCCCGCCATTGGACGGCCTGCTGGCGCAGTAGTCCCTGCCGGGGCAGGTCGAGGTTGATGTCGTACTCGTCCGGGCGCCACTTCTGCGGCCAGAAGACGAGCAGCCGCGCGTCGACGCCCTTGCGGCGCAAGGCGTTCACGTGTGCCCACCCGGTGCCTGCGAGATTCACGGGGAGGTGGAGGACTCTGGCGTCGATGGGCCCAACGATACGATCCGCGGCCGTGTCCGCCGGGTTGAAACGACGTATCTACCGCGCCGCTCGCGATGTACGCCATCCAGGCCCCGCCCTCGAGCGGCGCCGCATTCGCGACGAAGTCGCAGGCTTTCTCGGCGGCCGCGACGTGCTCGCCGGGTACCAGCGGGAGGTACGCGGCAGCGGGTTGATGGAGCACCTGCTCGAGAAGGGCCGCGAGCATCAGGGAGCCGTCGTCGCATCGGGCCACTCGCTCGGCGCGATCGGCTACACGGAAGGGACCTACCTCTACGCGTTGCTGCGCTCGGTCCGGCCGGAGGTCGTGGTCGAGACCGGCGTTGCGAACGGCTTCTCGACCGCGTTCTCGCTCCTCGCCCTGCAGTCGAACGGGAAGGGACACCTGCACTCGATCGACCTGCCCCGTGAGGTCGGCCGCGAGTACGAACCGGGCACGTTCTACGAGGGCGAGGGCCGCGCGGGCATCCCACCTGGCTCCGAGCCTGGCTGGCTGATCCCGCCGGCGCTGAAGGAGCGCTGGACGCTGATCCTGGGACGCAGCCAGGAGGAGCTCCCGCTGTTGCTCGAACGGCTGGGAACGGTGGACACCTTCATGCACGACAGCGAGCACTCGTTCGACTGCATGTGGTTCGAGTTCAATGCCGCCTGGCCCGCGTTGCGGCCCGGCGGCGTACTGGTCTCGGACGACGTGAACTCGACCGAGGCCTTTTCGCGCTTCGCCGCACAGGAGGGACGAGAGCCGGTCCGGCTCGCCCGCGGAATGGCCCTGCTGCGGAAGTGACTTGACAGGGTTAGTGACTAGTAGCTAACATCTCGGGCTATGGGAGTCGCAGAACGAAAAAGTGCCGAGGAAAGGCGCGAGCAGATCCTCGAAGCCGCCCTGGCCGAGTTCGCGGCCCGCGGGCTCGTGGGCGGCTCGACGGAGGCGATCGCGAGGACGGTCGGGATCTCGCAGCCCTACGTCTTTCGCCTCTTCGGGACGAAGAAGGAGCTTTTCATCGCCACCATCGAACGGTGCATGCACGGGACGCTCGAGATGTTTCGCGTGGCGTCCGCCGGCCTGAAGGGCGAGGAGGCCCTGCATGCCATCGGTGGGGCGTACACCGAGCGTCTGGCGACGGATCCGACCTATCTCCACTCCCAGATGCAGGCCTACGCGGCGTCGCACGACCCGCAGATCCGCGAAGTCGTGCGGAAGGGCTACGGCGAGCTCGTCGAGTACGTCGAGCGCGTCTCCGGGCTGCCGCCGGACCGCGTCTCCCACTTCTTCGCCAAAGGCATGCTCCTGAACGTGGTGGCGTCGATGGACCTGCTCGGCGCCCCCGAAGGCTGGGCCCAGCGCCTCATCGACGGCTGTCGCAAGGACGTCTAGGGCCATCTTTTTTTGGACTTGAAGTAAGTGATAACTCACAAGCAAAGGAGGAACCCATGAGCGCCAAGGCTCGAACAATGTGGACTTTCGCAATCACCTCGGTGGCGGTTTTCATGGCCACCCTCGACAACCTCGTGGTCACGACGGCCCTGCCGGTGATCCGCAAGGACCTGCACGCGACCCTCGCGAGCCTCGAGTGGACGGTCAACGCCTACACGCTCACGTTCGCGGTGCTGCTCCTGACCGGAGCCGCGCTCGGCGACCGGTTCGGGCGGCGCCGGATGTTCGTGGTCGGTCTCGCGATCTTCACCGTCTCGTCGGCTGCGGCCGCCCTCGCGCCTTCTGCCGGAGCGCTCATCGCAGCGCGTGCGGCTCAAGGTGTGGGCGGTGCGATCATCACGCCGCTGACGCTCACGATCCTGAGCGCGGGCGTGCCGGCCAATCGCCGCGGTGCCTTCATCGGCGCCTGGAGCGGCATCGCCGGCCTGGCGGTCGCACTCGGCCCGGTCGTCGGGGGCGCCGTCGTGAGCGGCATCTCGTGGCACTGGATCTTCTGGCTCAACGTTCCGATCGGCATCGTCCTGATCCCGCTCGCATTCCGGCGTCTCGACGAGTCGCACGGGCCGATGGCCAAGCTCGATCTGCGGGGCGTGGCGCTTGCAAGCGCCGGCCTGACCGGGATCGTCTGGGGCCTCGTACGCGGCAACGGACAGGGCTGGGCATCGCCCGAGATCGTCACGGCACTGGTGGCCGGCGCGATCGTGTTCGCGCTGTTCATCGTCTGGGAGCTCCGCGCGCAGGAGCCGATGCTGCCGATACGCTTCTTCAGGAACCGCGCCTTCGCGCTCTCAAACGTTGCATCCCTGTTCATGTTCTTCGGGATGTTCGGCTCGATCTTCCTGCTCAGCCAGTTCTTTCAAATCATCCAGGGCTATAGCCCACTCGCGAGCGGCGTTCGCATCCTGCCGTGGACGATCATGCCCCTCTTCGTCGCGCCGATCGCCGGGGCTCTCTCCGACCGCATCGGCGGGCACCGGCTCATGGGCGTGGGCTTGATCCTGCAGGCGTCAGGGCTCGCGTCCATCGCAGCCATCTCAACGCCGACGACGCCTTACTGGCAGCTGGTCGCACCCTTCGCCATCTCGGGCATCGGCATGGCGATGTTCTGGGCGCCGGTCGCGAACGTCGTCCTCTCGGCGGTGAAGCCCGAGGAGCAAGGGCAGGCGTCTGGTACGAACAACGCGATCCGCGAGCTCGGAGGAGTGTTCGGCATAGCGGTTCTCGCCTCAGTGTTCTCGGCGTACGGTGGCTATCGCACGCCTGACACGTTCGTCAGCGGAATGAACGCCGCCGTCTGGATCGGCGCCGGCGTGGTCGCCCTTGGGGCGGTCGCAGCATTCGCTATCGGCAAGAGTCGCGTTCGGGCTGCGGAGCAACCCGGTGACGCGGAGGCATTCGCAGAAGCCGCCTAAAAGCCCGTTTCCGCCGCAGGGGTATTAAGGTGGTACATAACGCCGTTGTAATCGGCAGGGGAGGGAGCATGAAGCGACTCACTGCAACGGTTGCCGCGCTGGGAGCCGCGCTCGTGGCCGCGACTGCCGCCGCGGCCGCGCCGCCGCAGGGCTATCAGTCCGGCGCGGATTTCGCGGCGAGCTACGCAGCGAACAGTGTCGTCAACGTATCCGCCACCACGCAGCGCGTCAGCTGCTACGCGCCCGAGGTGCCGTACCTGACCGCTCTCACAGCAGCGGATGGCTATCCGGGCGGCGGCGAGACGCCCTGCCCGGGCGCCACAACCGGAGAGCAGACCAGCGGCTTCGCGACCCAGGACGTCTCGAACCAGCCGCTGCTCGTCAAGGATCGCTCCGAGTCCGACGTCCGCGTCGACCCGGCCAACCCGCTGCACCTGATCGGGCAGAGCAAGTGGTTCGTCAGCGCGGAGGGCTACAACCACCTGCTCGGTTTCTACGAGTCGTGGGACGGCGGCGTGACCTGGCCGGTGCAAGGACATGTCCCCGGCTACGAGGGCTGGACGGACAACACCGACCCCGTCGGCGCCTTCGACCCGTGGGGAAACTTCTACTCGCTGCTCCTGCCGTACGAGTTCGTCTACAGCAAGTCGGGCGGGCACGTCTTCAACAACGGCTCCAAGCAGGCCAACCCGGCGCAGCCGCCCGACGCGATCTCGGTGGCCGTGCACCCGGGCAAGCCGGCCAGCGAGCAGACGGCGACGAACTGGATCACGACCCACAACGGCCAACCGGACTTCGTCTTCACCGCGTCTAACGCCGACACCAACACGCCGGACAAGCAATGGATCGCGATCGACACGAACCCGCTCAGTCCGCACTACAAGCGCGTCTACGCGATGTTCACGCGGTTCGTGCTCAACCCGTCGAGGATTCTCCTCTCCTACGCGGACGCCCGTCAAGACGGGACGCACACGGACTGGTCGGTCCCGCAGGAGCTGCCGACGATCCCCGGCCACCCGTGGGACACCTACCTGCTGCCGCACGTCGCGCCGGACGGGACTGTATACACGACCGTCACGAGCAACCCGGCCTCGAAGGGCTTCCTGAACAACTCGATCTACCTGATCTGGTCGAAGGACGGTGGCGTCACGTGGCTGGGGCCGACTCTGGTCGCCCCGAGCGTGCTGACGCCGACCTACCGGAACACCACCTTCAACGAAGGGATCGTCAACTCGTTCGGTCTCGGCACGACGCCGGTGAACGGCTACTGGCCACTCTACGTCGCCTACGAGAACGAGGACCCGGACGGCTTCTCACGCGTCTACGTGACCGGCTCGCTGGACGGCGGCGCGACCTGGAGCGCGCCGATTCGCGTCAACGACGGGCCCGACGACGTGGAGGCGCTGCAGCCACGCGTCGAGGTCGCGCCGAGCGGCACGGTCGCCGTGGTGTTCTACGACCGGCGGCTCGCCTGCCCGAGCGACCCGGCTTCCGGCGTGGAGCTCGACCCGCTCGCGCCGGCTGGGAAACGGAACTTCTGCATCAACACGGCGATCCAGTTCTATGAGCCGGATCTCACGCCGATCGGGCAGAACGTCCGGCTCTCGCAGTTCAGCTGGGACCCGCAGCTGAACGCCCCCAAACGGTTCTGCGTCTGCGGGTCGACAACCTTCATCGGCGACTACTTCGGGCTCGATTTCGGCGGCGGCTACGCCTACACGACATCGGTCTCGACGTACGACTACGGCCAGAACCCGAGCTTCTACCAGCAGCAGATTGTCGCAAGGCTGGCCCTGCCGTAGCTCGCCGAAGCGGCGTAGGAGCTCAGTTGGACCCGGGCGGCGCCACAGCCGCCCGGGTCAGCTGCTCGACGACGCGGCGGTTGCGCTGGATCAACTTCGCGGCGTAGAGACGATCGTCGGCCTTGCGGAACAGCTCGAGCGGGCCGACGCCGTCCTCCGGCAGTGCGGCCCAGCCGAACGTCATCCGAATGTCTTCGGCGGCAAGCTCGGCTCTTAGCCGCGCGCAGAGCTCGCCCGCCCCCGCCACGTTCGCCTCGGTGAGAATTGCGAACTCATCGCCGCCCACGCGGGCGAGCTCGTCGCCGGGCTCGATCGCCTGTGACAGCGTGTCCGCGAGCCGTCGCAGCTCACCGTTTCCGGCGGTGTGGCCGTGCGTGTCGTTGACCTGCTTCAAGTTCTCCATGTCGCCGAGCAGCAGCAGGAACGGGCGGGCTGCGCCGCAACGACGCGCCAGAGCCTCGTCGAACATGCGGGTGTTGAGGATGCCGGTGAGGAAGTCGCGTTCCGCGAGCTCGCGAAGCTGTCCAAGATGACGCCGGTGCTCGTTGGCGAACCAGCCGACGAGGGCGCCGCAGGAGGAATAGGTGACGAGGCGGATCACTGTCGCAACAGTGAGGACGTCGCGGGTCGGCAGGCGAGGAGTCACCACGATCGCGATCGTGTAGAGCGCGGTTGCCGCACCGCCGCCCAGCAGGCCGAGTCTCGTTCCGCCCGCGAGCGCGAGCAGCGCTACGGGGATGTAGAAGAAGTGCCCGAGACCCAGCCCGGGGACCTCGAAGAACACGAAGCTCACGAAGACGAGCGCGTAGGACGCGAACGCGGTGAGGACGAGCAAACGCCGATGGAGCGATGCCGCAGGCATACCAGAGTCAGCTTCGTCGCGGGTCGCTCGCCCTGCGTCCCTCGAAAGAGTGATCGCCGGCGCACTATCCTCTGTCCATGGCCGGCACCGAAGCGTTTGAGACTGGACGCGTCACCGACGCCGATCTCCCGGCGCCCGACGTCTCGATCGTCGTGACCCTTTTCAACGAGGTCGCTTCGGTGGAGGAGCTCTACCGGCGGACGGTCGAAGCGCTCGATCCAGGCCCGCGCACGTTCGAGCTGATCTTCATCGACGACGGTTCGACGGACGGCACGTTCGCAGCGTTGGAGCGCTTACACGGCGGTGACCCGCGCGTGCGTGCGGTGCGGTTCAAGCGCAACTTCGGCCAGCATCCTGCGATGCACGCCGGCTTGTCGCGTGCCCGCGGCGACGTGGTGGTGACGATGGACGGCGACCTGCAGAACCAGCCGGAGGACATCCCGCGGCTGGTCGAAGCCGTCGAGGCCGGTAACGACGTTGCGAGCGGCCGTCGCCGCGCCCGCAAGGACCCGGTCGGTCGTTCCCTGCCGTCCCGCGTGATCAACGGCATGCTCCGCCGCTTCACGGGCGTGGCGATCTCCGACTTCGGCTGCGCCTTCAATGCGTACCGTCGCGACGCCGTCGAGCCGATGCTCGGCTCGATCGGCAAGCAGAAGTTCACGAAGGCTCTGGTTCTCTCCGGCGGAGCGAGTGTCATCGAGGTGGACGTCGCGCATGCGCCGCGGCACGGACCGTCGCGCTACTCACCTCTTCGCCTGACGCGGCTCGCACTCCACGTCCTGGCCGGCTATTGGCCGCAGCCGATCCAGTGGATCGGCGTGCTCCTGGGCGCGGTGTCCTCGCTGCTCGCGTTCGGGCTGGGTATCTACGGCGTCGTGTTTTGGATCGGCGAGTCGAACTTCCCGGGCCCGCTATTTGGCGGCGTTGCAGTCCTGTCTGTCCTCGGCATCCAGGGCTTCATCCTCGCGCTGATCGGCGAGTACCTCGGCCGCATCCAGCGCGACGTCGAGGGGCGGCCGATCTACACGATCGACAGAGAGCTCTGATCTAGCTAGTTCGCGGCGAGCTGCTGTTGCGTCGCTGCGGCAAGGATTACTTCCTTCAGCTCTTCGTGCAGCGCGCCTTTGGTCAGCAGCGCGACGGCGCCCGCTTCGCGCGCCTGCTCAGCGAGCTGCGGCTCGTCGAGGCCCGTGACGAGGATCACCCGCGTTTCGGGGCTTCGCTTGCGCAGGCGTCGTGCCGTCTCGAGACCGTCGATCTCCGGCATGCGCACGTCGATCACGGCCACCTCGGCGTGCTGCGAGACCGCGAGCTCGATGGCCGTGCGGCCGTCTCCTGCGGTCCCGATCACCGTCAACCGGTCGTCGTGGCCGAGCAAGAGCGCAAGCGCATCGACGAACAGGCGGTGATCGTCGACGATCACCACCCGCACCGGAGTGGATTGGAAGTCTCTGGGCATGCTCCTGGGACCTGGGAGTCTTTCACCCCCTCCCCCGAAGGGGCCGGGGCTCAAACGCGTAGTCTGCCACCCGTGGCCAAGCGCGTCCTCGTTACCGGCGGGGCGGGATTCATCCCGTCCAACTTCATCCACCATCTCCTGGCCAAGACGCCGTACGAGGTGGTTTCCCTCGACGCCCTCACATATGCGGGGAATCTCGACAACCTGAACGGCGCCATGTCACACGAGCGGCTCTCGTTCGTGCAGGGCGATATCCGCGACGTCGAGCTCGTGCGCGACATCGTCAGCGAGGTGGACGTGATCGTGAACGCCGCGGCCGAGTCGCACGTCGAGAAGTCGATCGAGGAGGGCGCCCGTGAATTCGTCACGACCAACGTGGAGGGGACGCAGATCCTGCTCGATGCGATTCGCGAGGCGCCGGTGGAGCGATTCATCCTGTTCTCCTCGAGCGAGGTCTACGGCACTGCGGAGTCCGCGCCCATGGACGAGGAGCATCCGATCAATCCGCGCAGTCCGTACGCCGCGACGAAGGCGGGGGCCGACCGTCTCGCCTATTCGTACTTCGTCACGTACGGGCTCCCCGTGGTGATCGTGCGGCCATTCAACAACTACGGGCCGCGGCAGCATCCGGAAAAGGTCGTGCCGCGGTTCATCACGCAGGCGCTGCAGGACCGTCCGCTGACAATTCACGGCGACGGCCACGCGAGCCGCGATTGGCTCTACGTCGACGACGACGCGGAGGCGATCGAGGCCGTGATCGCCGCGCCGCTCGAGAACATCGCGGGCGAGGTGCTGAATATCGCTACCGGCATCGACATTTCGGTCACGGACATCGCTGATGCGGTGCTCGAGGCGCTCGGGAAGCCGTCGTCGCTGAAGACGTTCGTGACTGAGCGTCCGGGGCAGGTCGACCGGCACATCGGCTCGACCGACAAGATGGAGCGCTTGACCGGCTGGCGGGCGCGCACGTCGTTCGACGAAGGTCTCGCGCGCACCATCGCGTGGTACCGCGAAAATGAGGTGTGGTGGCGGGGGATCCTTCAGAGCGAGACCGGGGCAAGCGTCTCCTCGTCCTAGGCGCGGGGCCGGCCCAGCTGGGCCTGCTCGCGGCCGCGCGTGCGCGTGAGCTGCACGTGATCGCGCTCGACCGCGATCCGTCCGCTCCCGGCTTCCGCTACGCCGACCGCCGTGCGATCGTCTCAACGGAGGACGAGTCGGGAATCGAACGGCTCGCGGGTGCGGAGCGCGTCGACGGGTTGATCGCACCGGGCATCGACTGGCCGGTGGCGATCTCCGCGCGGATTGCGGAGCGATTGGCCCTGCCGCACCCGATCTCGCCGGAGACGGCTGCGCTGTCCACCTCGAAGCTGCGCCAGCGCGAGCGTTTCGCGGAGGCAGGGGTGCCGCAGCCCGCGTACGAGATCTGTTCCGGGGCGGAGGAGGCGACCGCTGCTGCCGAACGGATCGCCTTCCCCTGCGTGATCAAGGCACCCGATCGCCAGGGCCAGCGCGGGCTCACGCTCGTCCGGGCTGCAGAGGACGTCGCCGAGGCGGTGCGTGTCGCGCTCGACGCATCGCGATCCGCGACGCTGCTCGTCGAAGAGCACGTTCCCGGCATCGAGGTGACCGTCAACGCCTTCTCAGCGGGCGGGCACTTCTACCCGCTCACCGTGACCGACCGGTTGACCGCGCCGTTGCCTGCCTTCGGCGTCGCACTGACGCACGCCTGGCCGAGCGAGCTCGAGCCGGCCGAGATCGGCGCCGTCGTCGAGGCGGCTGCCGCCGCGGCGGCCGCGGTCGGAATCGAGAACGGGCCTAGCTACACGCAGGTGCTCGTCGGTCCGGACGGACCGCGTGTCGGCGAGCTCGCGGCGCGCCTGGGCGGTGGACACGATGCCGAGCTCTGCCGCGTCGCGCTCGGAGTCGACCTGAACGGCGCTGCGCTCTCCGCGGCGCTCGGCGAGGAGATTCACGCCACGAACCTCGCGCCCGTGGCGCGCGTCGGCGGCGCCTGCGTCCGGTTCCTCGTCCCGCCTCCCGGCGAGCTGCGCGAGGTCACCGGCATCGAGGAGGCCTTTGCGCAGGAAGGCATCCGCGGCATCCGCATTTATCGCCGCCCGGGCCACCGCTTCGAGGAGTTCCGTCGCGGCGCGGACCGGGCCGGCGCAATCCTTGCCGTCGGCGAGAGCCGCGAGCAGGCGCTCGAGCGGGCTTCCCGTGCGGAAGCCACAATTCGATTCGAGACCGATGTCGAAGCTCTCGTCTGACACCCGCCGGGAAACCATGCTCGGCTTCCAGCCGCCTGCGATCGGCGACGAGGAGATCGCGGCCGTAGCCGAGACACTGCGGTCAGGTTGGCTGACGACCGGGCCTCGCGCGGCCGAGCTCGAGCGGCGGATGGCGGAATACCTCCAGGCGGAGCACGTGCTCGCGCTGGCCTCCGGCACGGCCGCGCTCCACCTCGCGCTCGTCGGCCTTGGCGTCGGGCCCGGCGACGAGGTGATCACCACGACCATCACCTGGCCGGCGACGGTGAACGTGATCGTGCACAGCGGCGCGACGCCGGTCTTCGTCGACGTGCTCGAGGGCGACCTCAACATCGATCCCGGTCTGGTCGCGGAGGCCGTCACCGAGCGGACGAAGGCGATCGTGCCGGTCGACCTCGCCGGACAGCCGGCCGACCTCGATCCACTGCTCGAGCTCGGCGTCCCGATCGTGGAGGACGCCGCTCATGCCGCGGAGAGCTGGTATCGCGGCCGGAAGGTCGGCGCGATCGCCGACGTGACCTGCTTCTCGCTCTACGCGACGAAGAACATCGCCGCCGGCGAGGGCGGGCTGATCGCAACGAACCGAGACGATGTCGCGCAAGCGGTGCGCGACCTGCGGCTGATGCGGCGCGGCGACGGCTCGCGGTACGACATCGCGGTTCCCGGCTACAAGGCGAACCTCTCAGACGTGCTCGCGACGATTGCGCTCTGCCAGCTCGACAAGGTCGAGCAGCACGGTGAGATCCGACGCCGCCAGTTCGCCGCTTATGACGAAGCTGTCGCGGAGCTCCCCGGAATCACGCCGCTCACTCGCGACGACCGTGACGTGCACGCGCTGCACCTGTACGTCGTCCGTGTCGATCCCGAGACGGCGGGTGCGACGCGCGACGAGTACCAGCGCGCGCTCGCCGAGGAGAACATCGCGACGTCGATTCACTTTCTCCCCGTTCACAAGCTCACCTTCTACCGGGAGCGGTTCCCCGACCAGCCGGCCTTGCCGGTGGCGGAACGCGCAGGCGACGAGATCCTCTCGCTCCCGCTGTCGCCGGCGCACTCCGACGACGACATCGCCGACGCCGTCGCCGCGTTGCGGCGCGTGCACGATCGCTTTACGGGATGACGCGCAGGCGTCTCGTCAGGATCCTCCTGACGCTGGCCGTCACAGGCGGCTGTCTGGGCTACATCCTCTGGCAGCTGAACGTGCGGCGGACGGCGCACATTCTCGTCCACTCGAATCTCGGTTGGTTCGCGGGCGCTGTCGTGGTGATGCTCGCGGGCGTGCCGCCGATGGCTCTCGTCTCGTACACAGCCGGGCAGGTTCTACCGACCGCGGTCGGAGGTGATGCCTCACGCGTCTACGAGAGCGCGCGCCGCCATCCGGGCAGGCTCGGCGATCTGACCGCAATCGTCCTGCTCGAGCGCGCACTCGGCGGGGTCGCAACTCTCGTGCTCGCTGCGATCGGCTTCGCGCTCGCCGTCGGCCGCTACGACGTCGGGCCCTATTTGTGGATCGAGGGCGCTTTCGTCCTTGGCACGATCGTCCTCGGGGTCATGTTCTTCTCGCACCGGGCGCGCGGACCGCTGCGCCGTTTCGTTCCGCTGCTGCGTCGCCTACGCATCGAGCGGCCGTTGCGCGCTCTCTACGAAGGCGTGCACGTCTTCCGTCGGCACGTGCGGTTGATGGCGTGGATCTCGCTGCTGACCCTCGGCGTGCAGGCGGTGCGCGTTCTGGCGATCTGGATGGCCGGGCGGTCCGTCGGGATCGAGCTTTCGCCCCGTCCCTATTACGTGATGGGCCCGCTGCTCTTCCTCGTGATCCTCGTGCCCTTCACCATCAACGGCCTCGCAGTGCGGGAGGCGTTCTTCGTCAGCTTCCTGACCCAGCTCGGGGTCGACAAGGAGTCGGCCCTAGCGTGCGGCTTCCTGTTCTTCGTGGTGACGATCGCGCTCGCCTTGCCCGGCGCCGTGATCCTGGCGGTCGAGAACCTACGCGGGGTGGAAAAGCCGGCGCGGGCCGGAAGCGCTGATCCGCGGAGACCTTAGAGCGAGGGCAAGACGGCCGCGCGGGCAAAGCCCGCACGGCCTCTAGAAGGCGTCGCCGAGGCGACGCCTTGG
>WNEY01002907.1_pt1 | contig 17923 bp, 15 predicted proteins | sample 5400531 | NCBI WGS metagenome assembly WNEY01 (sample SAMN13153338, study PRJNA577476) | soil metagenome | isolation source: 200 cm saprolite under Douglas fir tree site 1 | place: USA:California | collected 2015-04-18
TCGCGGCCTGCAACAGCGGCCCGAGCACCCGGGTCATCCACCGCAGCCGCACGATGACGTCCGTCGAATACGCGCCGTACCGCAGGACCTTGCCAAGACCCTCGTTGAGCGAGCAGTAGGCCCGCCGCCCGTCCGCCGCGTCCTCGAGCACGAACATCCACATCGACGGCGAGACGACGCCCGCCATCGGACCCACGGCCCCGTGGTCATGACATGGCTCTAGAGAACCTACCCAGGGGGCTTCTAGCTCGCTGTCCTGATCCGGGTCGCCGACCAGGCCCTCGAAGACCGCCGCGCCCTTGAGCGCCCCGCGCAACGGCCCGGACGCGCGGTCCCATGTGATCGGCGGCCCCGCGTGCAGGAACTCACCGGGCCCCAGACCCAGTGCCGTCTGGGCCTGGACCACATCGACCAGCTGCGCCCGAGTCCCGAACATGCGCTCAAGCGCGAGGGCGTTCGCCTGATCGCGGCGCGGGTCGGCCAGCACGGTCACCAGGTCTTGCTCGGTGCCGGTCATCGGCGGCGCCCAGTCGACCCTGGTAACCGCAGCGCCCTGTCGCGCCGCCGAATCGGCCAGCAGGCTAAGCCCAGCCGAGATCACCCGAGGTTCGCGGCGAAGCAACTCAGTCATGTCAGTTGCCCTCCCGACCCGAGGTAATCAAGTCGCAGGCAAACCGGGCCGCCGCCGCGTTCGAGGCGAACACGTGCGCGCCCGCCCGGGCGAGTTCGGCCGCCTGCGCGGCCAGTCCCTGCGGGTCGGTCTGCGTGCCGATCAGCGAGACGACTACTGCCAGCTCACGGTCGGCCTTGGCCGCCGCGATCGCCGGAGCCAGCTCGGCGGCCGGGTCCGGATGGGCGCCGTAGCCGAGCACGACATCGAGCATGATCACGGCCGTGGCCGGGTCGGCGGCCTCGGCGGCGAGCCGGTCAAGCCGGAGCCGCTGGTCGATCATGGGGTGCGGCCGCCCGGCGGTGAGCTCGTCTTCCCCGAAGTCGATCATCACGTGCCGACGGGCCGGCTCCCGACGGCCGCCCTGTGCGCTGGACGCGACCGCTCCCGGTGGGACCGCCAGCGGTTGCGGGTTGACGGCTGCGTCCGTGGCCGGTATTCGCGGGTCGATTCGCCAGGACGGATCCAGCGGAACGTTCGAGTAGATCGGTCCGAGCCGTTCGGCCGCGATCACCATGGCTTCGTCGCAAAGCGTTCCCCCGGCGAACAGTCCGCGCAGCGCGCCGGTCCGGCCCGGGGTAACTCCCGGCTGGTCCGGTCGGGGGTCGGCTGGTCCGGCCGCGATCGCCTCGTCGCGGAGCGTCCCGGTCGGCCACCGCGGCCAGTCCGGCACTGGCACCCCGATTGCCCGCAACACGTTCTCGGCGACCTCAGTCAGATCAGGCTGCCCCGGCCCGATCAGCGCGAGCTGGACCTCGGTAGTCAGCCCAGCCGCGAACTCCCGCAGGTTAGCAGCGACCTCGGCGGCCGGCGGCTTGGACAGCAGCACGATCGGCTCCGTCGCCGGGTCGGCGTCCAGCGCGGCGAGCGCCGCCCGGGCTGACCGGCCGCCTACCGCCGCTGACAGGTCCCGCCCACCGACTCCGAGCACGGCGCTCACGCCGGCCCCGGCCAGCTCGAGCAGGCACGTCAGCTGCTGCGCTCCGGTTCCCGAGGCCGCCACGACTCCGACCGGCCCGCGCCGGACCGAGTTCGCGAAGCCGAGTCCGACACCACCGACGATCGCGGTGCCGCAGTCGGGTCCCATCACCAGCAGGTCCCGCCCGGCCGCGATCTCCTTGAGCTTTACCTCCTGTTCGACTGGCACATTGTCGGAGAAAATCATCACGTCGCAGCCCGAGTTCAGCGCGTCCAGGGCCTCGGCGAACGCGTACTGGCCCGGCACCGAGACCAGTGCGATTGCCGGACCAGATCTTGCCGCCGCGCTCGCCGTCGTCCGCGGCGGCTGATCCCGCTCGCTGAGGTCGCTGGACCCGCCCGGTCGGGTCTTCAGCGCCTGGTCCACGATAACGAGGGCCGCCGACAGCGAATCGCTGTCGGCGGCCTTGATCGCGATCAGCAGGTCGTGCTCGCCGGCTCCGGCCGGCGCGGCGAGACCGAGCCCGTCGAGCAGCCCGAGATTCAGTTCGGTCGCCATCGCCACCAAAGCGGCCTGGACCCCGGCCACGGCCTGAGCCCGCGCGCTCACCGCCATCAGCGTCACTGAGTCGGCGTAACCGCCCGTTCTCGCTTGCACGTGCTCTACGCTCACCAGGCGCCCCCAAGATCAGGCCAGTCACTCCCGGCCAGCCTAGAGTTGCTCGCCGTGCCAGACGTGACCGGGGAACTGAACCGGATGCGCGAGCGCGAACTCGCGCTCGCCGGCCAGCCGCTCGGCCCGCTCCTTGATGCCGAGCAGCATCTTCCGCTCGAAGAAGAACCCGCACGGCTCAAGCAGCAGCGCGCAGATCCGCCGCAGCGCAGGCGACAGGTGCGGCAGCGCAATCCGGTTCCTGTTCACCAGCCTGGTAACCGCCGGCCGCCCCTGACCAGTGCCCGGTCCTGGCAAGGACTGCGCTGCTGCCCCAGCCTGGGGCAGCAGCGCAAAGCTCGAGATCCATCGACCGTCGCAGAACTCCAGCGCGAGGTTCTGTCCGGGCTCGACGAGCTCGACTCGCATAACGCCGCGCCTGCCCCCGATGGGGAACTCATCGCCAGGCACGATGTTCTGGAATTGCGGCAGGATCATCTCGGCGCTGTGCATATCAAGGCCGAGCAGGTTCTCGATCCAGTCGTAGGAGTAGTGGCCGCCCCGGCCGCTGCCCATCTGAGCCAGCCAGGGCCAGACGCAGTTCGGCGGCGCGCTGATCGCGACCGCCCTGGTGGTCACCACGTCGCAGCGGGGGGTTCCGGGGGGTCGTCCCCCCGGGCCAGCACGGCCTGGGCTGAGCTCGTCTCCGGGCAGCTCGGCCGCAGCATCGGCGGCGGTCGCCCCCCACGTGACCAGCCGGTTGCGCCAGACGTAGTGATAGCTTGCCGCCAGCGCGGTTACCGCGATCCCCGTGGTAAAGCCGACCGCGTACGCGGCAAGGGCGTTATCACCCATAGGCTCTATCCTCTGCTTGAACGCTCGGTAGCCGGAAGCGCAGGCGGCTCCACTGCGATTGCCGGTGAGGTGACCTCAGGAACTCGAGCAGACTAAGAAGGGATGCGCATAGTGGTCCCGGCAAGCAGACCTCACGGCGCCCCCCTCTCAAGAGCTAGCAGCCCAAGGTGTTAGCCTGCCGCCGAAATCGGCAAGCGGGACAGTGCCAAAGGTCCCATGTTTTGATGCACAGAATGGCGATATTCGGCCTCTTAGACGCACTTGGCCCAAAAGACCCTGCGGCAAAGACTCTGCCGCAAGACAAGGAGACGAGACGCGATGACCCAGAACTGGCGCGCTCTGCTTGGGCCCTACGGAGTCTGGCGGTCCGTCAGCATGGTGAACCCCGAGCTGGCCAAGGACACCGAACAGCTCGGCTACGGCGCGCTCTGGCTCGGCGGCTCGCCGCGCGCTGACCTGCGGATCGTCGACTCCCTGCTCGCCGCGACCGACGAACTCGTGGTGGCGACCGGCATCGTGAACATGTGGCAGAGCGATGCGCATGAGGTGGCGACATCGTTCCACCGGATCGAGGCCGCTCATCCCGGCCGGTTCCTGCTCGGGGTCGGCGCTGGTCACCCTGAGGCCATCCAGCAGTACGCCAAGCCGTATGCGGTAATCACGGCCTACGTGGACACGCTGATCGACGACGGCGTTCCATCGAGCAGCCTGGTGCTCGCCGCGCTCGGCCCGAAGATGCTCAGGCTGTCAGCCGAGCGTACCGCCGGCGCGCACCCCTACCTGGTGACCGAGCAGTATGTCAGCCAGGCCAGGGAGATCCTCGGAGCCGGACCGCTGCTGGCCGTCGAGCACAAGGCGGTCATCGACACCGATCCGGCGGCCGCCCGCGCGATCGGGCGGCCGCGGGTCCGGCGGCCCTACCTGGACCTGGTCAACTACACCTCTAATCTGCGCCGGCTCGGCTGGACCGACGAAGACCTCGCCGCCGGCGGCAGCGACGCGCTCATCGACGCGCTGGTCGCGCACGGCGACGCCGCCCAGGTCGCTGGGCAGCTCACCAAGTTCATCGAGGCCGGCGCCGATCACGTCTGCGTTCAGCTGCTGCACGCCACCGTGGAAGAAGACCCGGTACCCGGCTATCGCGCGCTGGCCGCCGCGCTGGAGCTGTAAGCCGGCCAGCCTGGCCCTGAAGTCTGGCGTGTGACTGTGACATTGCTAGAGCTATAGGTGCATTCAGCAAACCACCAGCGCTGATGAGCCGGACCCGGCCCAGCAGCTTGTCATCGAGTGGACGACGCAGCTCAGCACGCCATGTTCACGCTCCAAGAGTGCGGGATGACTCGTTCGCGCGACCCCAGACGCGCTACGGTGCAGGTCAGGCCGGTCGACAGGTGGATCAGCCGCACGGCGACCGCCACCGTCACCGGCCTGGCCGGCATCGCCGGCGCCATCAGTTACAGCCACATGAGGCAGCTTGCCCAGGACCACGGCCCGTCCGGCTGGCATGCCCACGCGTTCCCGCTGTCGGTTGACGGCATCGAGATCGTGGCCTCGCTCGTCCTGCTCGCCGACCGGCGGGCAGGACGCCGGTCCGGCTGGTTGCCCTGGACGGCGCTAGCCGCCGGCACGGTCGGCTCCCTCGCCGCCAATATCGCCACCGCCCACCCCGACCCGGTCAGCCGCGTCATCGCAGGATGGCCAGCCCTGGCCCTGCTTACCGCCGTCAAGCTCCTGTCCGACCTGTTCGAACGCTCCGAGGCCTCCGGCCCTCACGCTGCCGGCGATCAGGCACGTCAGGCCATCGCCCCGGCCGCACCCATCACCCCAATCCATGGCGTGACGCTGACCAGCCCAGGCAAACCGCCACGCGCCGCTCAGCCGGCAGAGATCCGAACCGGTCCCGCAGATCCCCGAAACTAGCAGTCATCATCATCATCATCGTCCTCCGCCGCCGACCCAGCACTCGGTAGCCGCGCGGCCGCGCGGCTACCGGCCGCCTGGGCCGCCAGAGACGAACTCCGCCGCCACGGGCTTCCGCTCACCCGCGACACCCTCGCCGCCCGACTCCGCCAGCACGGCCACCCAATCCGCAACGCCAGCATCCCACCCCCCCACCTGTGCTGGCTGACCTCGTCACGCACCACGCGCCCATTCCCGCCAGCAAACACAGCCACCGGCACCGGCCCCAACCCGAACCGCCACCGGACACATCGAACGTATGTACTAGACCGGAGCCTTCTTCACCCCGGAGCCGATCGCGGCGCATCTTGCGCGCTGGGCAGTCCGTTCAGATCCTCAAGCCACTGTCCTTGATCCCACCTGCGGCGAAGCAGTGTTCCTGCTTGCTGCTGGGCGCGAGCTTAAGGCCGCTGGCTGCCAGCCGTCGGATCTGGACCAGCGGCTGTACGGCGTTGACATCCATCCCAAGTCGCTGGCGGCCGCGACCCAGGTACTGGAAGCCGAAGGTCTCGACGCCCACTTGATTGTTGACGACTTCTTCGCTCTCGCCACCCCCGACCAGATCGGCGGTCCGTTGCCGTTCGTGGATGCGGTCGTTGGTAACCCACCGTTCGTGCGCTATCAACAGCACATCGGCGCTGCTAGACGTCGGTCCGCCTCAGCTGCCCTTAGACAGGGCGTGCGTTTGAACGGCCTGGCCTCGTCGTGGGCAGCCTTGTTGGTGCATGCATGCGGGTTCCTCAAGCCCGAGGGCCGACTGGCTATGGTTCTGCCCGCGGAACTGCTATCGGTGAGTTATGCCGAGCCAGTTCGGTCGTGGCTGAGGAAGCGGTTCGAGAAGGTCCACCTCGTAATGTTCGAGCAGCTCCAGTTCGAAGATGCGCTAGAGAAAGTTGTCCTGGTGCTCGCCGAAGGTTCGGGCGGCTGCGATGCCTTCTCGCTCTACCACGTGGAGGATGCCGAAGATCTAAACGCCATCGGACCGTATTTGAATTGGTCCGTTACCCCGGCTGCCGAAGGCAAATGGACCGACCTGCTTCTGCCGCACCGTCAACGGCAGCTGTTCAAGAGCGTAGTAGCAGAGCACTTCGTGCCGCTGTCTCAGTACGGGACAACCGAACTAGGTATCGTTACTGGAGCTAATGCATTTTTCGCGCTTTCAGAGTCCACCAGAATGCAGTACGGGCTCGATGAAGACCAGCTGGTTAGGATCAGTCCGCCCGGTACTCGACACCTGCAAGGAACAGCCTTTAGCTGTCAGCAGTGGCAGGCGATGCGAGAAGCCAATGAGCGAGTCTGGCTCCTTCGGCCTGAGCCGGACGACAGGCGACCCGGCTTGCGTGCCTACATTGCGAGCGGCGAAGCAGCCGGTGTGCATGAGGCGTATAAGTGCCAGATCCGCGACCCATGGTGGCGGGCACCGATCGTGTCTGCACCGGACCTGTTTTTTACCTATATGAGTCACCGCTACCCGCGTCTCATCGCCAACACGGCAGGTGTCACCTTCGTTAACTCGATGCATGGTGTTCGGTTGCTGGCGCAAACCAGTGCGCTCGCCAAATCCGCGCTTCCGCTGACCTGCCTTAACAGCGCCACGATGCTCGGCGCCGAAGTCTTCGGTCGTTCCTACGGCGGAGGCATCCTCAAGATGGAGCCGCGTGAAGCCGGCGTGCTGCCGATGCCATCGCCACATGTGCTGGAACGTGCCTGGTCTGAGCTCAAGTCGCAAAAGGATGTCCTCGAACGTCAACTAAAGGCGGGCCTTTGGACTAGTGTCGTTAAACGAGTAGACGCGGCAGTTCTCGGGTCTGGTGCCGGATTGAGCGAATCCGAGATTGCCGGCCTACTCGATGCAGCTAGAAATCTGCGGGCGCGGCGGATGGGACGAGAGGTGACGAACGAGGGTGGCGGCGACAGCTAACCCCAAGGAACAGGCCCGGCTTGAAGAACGCGTCGGCCATCCCGAGGTCAAGTTCGAGGCTCTCAAAGCGAAGATCCAGGAACGCGTTGTCGAGTGGTTCCGCCTCATCGAGCCTGACTTTCTCGACCTAATCTGGACGCTCGACCAGTACCGCATCCGACAGGTCGTTCCTCGGAACATGGGCAACGCCAAGTTTGCGCCCGAGCGGCGTCTTGAGGGTATCTACCGAGGGAAAGGCAACTATTTTTCGACCGTCATGGCCCTCATCCTGGGCAATAAAACAACCAGTCAGCTCGCCTCCCGCCGTGACATCCAAGGGTTCTCGCAGACACACCAAATTGACATTGCCTGGCCCGCTCGTGACCTCGTGCCGCTGCTTGATCCTTACATCTGTGCTGAGGCCAAACTGACTGGTGCTCCGCCGGTCGAAGGCAACAAGGGCCGGGGAGCGATGGATGACTGGAGCAATCGTCGTAAAGAGCTGAAGTTCCAGGCCACCGATCTCAAGCTTTATCGCCACATGGCAGCCGGGTCCACCATTGAGCACTGGGATCTGTGGCGCAGGAGTGCGTTGCCGTCGGTCTACTCATTGTGGGCCGCCAGATTGAGTCCGACTGACAACGTCAACAAAATGATCCGCGAAGCTCGTACGCTAGCCGAAACGTACTGTGACGGCGTCGGCATCTACGCCTTTCAAGAGAGCGAAGACGCCTCCGGATATGAGCCCACACCGTTGTCACGTGGCGTCTCCGAACGGGTGACGAGCCTCGACAGCGTGCTTGAAATGATAGCTGCCCAGATTCGTCAGACGATGAAGACCAACAAGAACCGCGTGCCACCACCATTGCGAGCGGACACGCCCGACAACTAGACGTCGAACTTGTTCGCCTTGACATCCGCCAGGAACACCCGCCACCGCCGCCTTACAGACGCCGCCGACTGAATGGCGCTCCAGTCCAGTCACCACATGATGGAATCAGGCAGCCCGGGCACCGCGACCGAGGCGCGAGTCACAGGGCCGGCGCACGCAGCACGTTCATCGAATCCTCGGATCTCAAGGAACTGAGGCCAGGCCCGGAATATCAGTCCGGATCTGAGCTAGCCCTCATTGTGGCGCACGCCGATCTTCTGGCAATACATACGAGCCCAGCCCTGGCACGGTTGTGATCAGGCCCCATTCCCGCAGGAGTGCTACTGCCTTGCGGGCGGTTGCGCGGGCTACGCCGAATTCTTGCTCGAGTTGGACCTCGGACGGTATCGGCCTGTTCGGGATCAGTTCGCCATGCTCGATCCGGCGGCGCAGGATCTCCGCTATCTGACGGTAGCGGGGCACTGGGGCCAGCGGGTCGTACTCCCTCATGATCATGATCATGACCGTAGATGGGCAGGTCGCACGCGCACGGTCGGATACGTCTATAGACGAGCTAGACGGGTATAGACGAGTGACGTAAGCTGATTGCAAGTACGACGTATGGCGTCATCGACTCGCGCTCGGAAATTACCACTGGTCCTGGGTCGGCAGCCCTGCAGTCAGGCCGGTATTTGCCCGCCGCTATCCACCCGATGCGCGGCACGGTTCGAGCAAAGGAGACTCCATGCCAGCACCAACCATTTCCCGCAACCCTCCAGCCAGCCGACGGAACCCGGACAGTCCCGCCGACCAGGCTCTCGCCAAGATCATTGACCTATTGCTCATCGACGGTTTCGGGTTCACCATCCCGGCCTGGGACGGTGACGCCCACCTCAAGATCAACAACGCGCTCCGCGCGATCACCGACCTGACCATCACCAGCCACGGCAACCTCAGCTGGGAATACCGCTCTGTCCAGTGCCCCCACCTGCACCCGTCCCGGCTGGTGGGCATGGCCATCGAACTCCTCGACCCTGACCACACCAGACGAGAACCGACTGTGGGCATGAACGACGGCTTCCCCCTCGTCGAGATCATCCGCTACGCCCTGTTCCGCTATGGCTTCACCGCTACCATTTCCGAGTCCGGCGCTGACACCGGCCCCGTCCTCACCGTCACCAACCCCAACCAGCCCTATCGCGGCACCCTCGACATCTCCGACGACGGCGAACTCTCCTGGTACACCCGCGCACCCCACCATCCCGACGGCGGCATCCCCCTTCCCGACCTCGCCGCTTCCATCTCCCGCGCCCTCACCCGAGCCCAGCACCCGCCCACCCACGCCTAACCCAGCCACCGGCACACCGAACGCACATCAGGTGCACACGCTCCGGTCCGGACCATGCGGGTGCTGTGCGCCCCTGACGGGGCGCGGTCTGGCCGTCTGCCTGCCCAAATGCGGCTGTGAGCGCTGGCACAGCCAGGCGGGCAGACGGCCAGACCGGTAACGGCAGCGGGAGAAACCATGGACAAACTTCCCCTTCACCCCAGGTTTTCCAAGGTTTCCCCCCACACCCCCCATCCTTGCCTTTCGGGCCCACCCCCAAGGTCAAAACCACGCTCCACGGTGCACGCCATACGGGGCTGAGCGAGGTTCAAACCACGCGCCGTAGTGCACGCCTTACGGGGCTGAGGTTCAACCGCTGCAAAGCGCGCCGGGTCAGCGTTCGGCAGGGTTAGATCTTGCGTCTGCTCGGGCGCTGTGAACCTGCGTTCGCGGCTATCTGGGTCGCCTGAAAAGCGTCTGAAGCACGCGCTGAGCGTCCTGGCGGCGGTTTTTGTCCGGTGAGTAGACGGCGGTCTTGACGATGACCGCTACGAGCAGCAGCGCCAGCAAGGCAAGGGCTCCGGCGATGAGAAACCCGGGCTTGATGCTCATGACCATCAGCGCGGCCATTCTCCTGAGCATGCTCATCGGGTGCTCAGAGCGCGGGGCTCGACGGCGGGTAGGTCGTGTACTCCCGCCGGATGAGTTCGTGCATGGCCTCGTCGCTGAGCTGGCTGAATTCGTCCTCGGTGAGCCGCTCGCTGAGCCAGGCGTACTGGTCTGGCGTGATGCCCAGGTCGTCGGCTTCGAGCCTGACGATGATGTCGGCGTCCTGATCGGCGAAGAGCATCCAGTGGCCCCGGATGAGATCGTCGCTGTCGAGCCGGTCGTCAATTTCGTCACGAAGCCGTTCCCGGACGAGATCGTCGCGGTCGTAGTCGTCCGCCGCCAGGTAGGCCTGGAGATCGGATTCGTCGAGATCGAGGCGGACGCGCTGGTACAGGTCGACCATGATCGCGGCCGGCTTGCGGGGGCCCGGATACCGAGCTGCGACGCGCGGGAGAACACGGTGGTCGAGAGGCAATACTTCCGCGCGCGCCGCGTCCAGCAGCGCGCGATGTGCCTCGGTGTATTTCTCGCCCGTCGCTTCCATGCGGCGACGGACCAGGTTCTTGAACTCGCTGCCGTCTGTCATTGGTGTCATCTCCTGAGCCCGGCGATCGTGCCCGCGCTTAGATCGCCGATTCACGGAGGTGAAAGACGTCTAACCTGATGAAGATCAGCGCGAGCACATTGACCCTTGTCCTTCGATGCCAGCTCGGACGCGGGCCAAGGCTGACTCGGAGTGCGGCAGGCGCTGCTGCCGTAACTGAGTATATGCCCGCAGGGCGGGCGGCGGGCACCAGATCAGGATCACGCCATCGGCGCCCAGCACGCCACCAGAACCGACACACCCGGCCTGTCCCGCCACCCCCAGGCCCGCACCGTCTACCCGCTGCGCGGCATCTTGTTCTGCCACCACTGCGGCCGCCGCATGACCGGCACCACCTACCGCAAACTCGGACTCACCTACTGCCGCTGCCCCCACAACCCCCAAAACCCACGCCACAAGCTCGCGCACCCCGACCACCCCGCCACCATCCAGGTCCGCGCCGACACCATCACCGACGTACTCACCGAATTCTTCAGCACCCGCATCTTCGGACCCGACCGCATGCGGCACCTGGCCGCCACCCTCCCCAGCGTCCCGGCCGCCGCTGACCGAGAACAGGACCAGCACACCGCCGCGCTCACCAAGCGGCTACGCGACATCGATGCCGCAGAGAACGCCTACACCCGCGAAATCGAGCAGCTCGCCGCCATGAACACCGGCACCGCCGCCGTCACCGCCCTCAGAACCCGCATCCTGGCCAGGTTCGCCGAACTCGAAACCGAACGCACCCACATCGACACCAGACTCAGCGAACTCGCCGCCCAGGAACCCGCATCAGCCGACCCGGCTCTCCTCGACACCCTGCCCGACCTCACCGGCCTCCTGCACCAGGCCCCCGCGCCACTACAGCAAGAGCTCTACGGCATCTTCCGCATCCACATCACACCCAACCCCGATACCGGCCACGTCACCTGCACCGCCACCATCTCCGCAGGCACCGCCAAGGCCCTCGCCACCCTCACAGACCAGCCCGCCGACGGCGCAATGTCCACTTGCTGCATGCACCTATAGGTGCAGCACGGTCACATTCACACGGCAGGCCGGCGTGACAGTCCTCCGTTGCGTTGAACGACACAGCTGCCGGGGTCTAACGTAACCGAGGTGAAGCCGTCATCGTTCGGCTACTCGCGGCCCGAGTCCGTGGCCGAGGCGGTTCAGGTTCTCGCTTCGATCGGGCCAGACGGCAAGGTGCTCGCGGGCGGCCAATCTCTCGTGCCGCTGCTCAATATGCGGCTGGCCGCGCCGACGCACCTGGTGGACATCAACCGGCTCAGCGAGCTGGCCTTCATCAGCGTGGCCGACGGGCAGGTCACGGTCGGCGCCACGGCCAGGCACGCCGACGTGCTCCGCGATCCGGTCGCGGCGACGGCTCAGCCGCTGCTACGCAAGGCACTGACGCTGGTGGCTCACCCCGTGATCAGGAACCGCGGGACCACCGTGGGCAGCATCGTCCACGCCGACCCGTCCGGCGAGATGACGGCCGTGCTTGCCCTGCTGGGCGGGTCAGTCCGGCTCGCCAGCACCAGCGGACAGCGTTGCGTTCCCGCTGAAGAATTTTTTCTGGGACCGCTGGAATCCGATGTTCGTCCGGACGAACTGGCCACTGAGGCAAGTTTTCCTGTGCTGCCGCCGTCGGCGGGCTGCGCGTTTGCCGAGGTGAGCCGGCGGCAGGGGGATTATGCGATCTGCGGGGTGGCGGCGCTGATCGAGCTGGACACCGAAGGCATCGTGACGCGGGCGCGCGCGGCCTACCTGTCCGTGTCGGGGACGCCGCTCGTGCTCGACCTCACCGCCGCCTGCGGCGACGTCGGTGGCGATCTGACCGAAGCCGACTTCGCCGAGGCCGGGCGGCTCGCGATGAGCCAGGTGCGGCCGACCGACGACATTCACGCGACGGCGAGTTATCGGCGGCACCTGGTCGGGGTCCTGACCGAGCGGGCCTTGCACGAGGCGCACCAGCAGGCAAGGGAGCGGGCAGGTGGCTGACACCGGGCTAGCAAATACCAGGTCGGCTAATTCCGGGCCGACCTACTCGGGGCCGGTCAACTCCGGGCCGGCCAACGCCGAACGGGCGCAGGCCCGGTCGGCCCGAGACCAGCTCTTCGACGTTCGCCTGGTCGTGAACGGCATCGTCCACACTGTGATCGTGCCGGCGCGTCGGCTCCTCTCCGACTGCCTGCGGCACGACCTGAGGCTGACCGGTACTCACGTCGGCTGCGAGCATGGCGTCTGCGGCGCGTGCACGGTCCTGGTGGACGGCGTGGCCACGAGATCCTGCTTGATGCTAACGGTCAGTGCCGACAATGCCGAGATCACGACCGTCGAGGGGCTCACCGAGCCCGATGGGACGCTGTCGCCGGTGCAACAGGCGTTCACAGACTGCCACGGGCTGCAGTGCGGGTTCTGCACCCCTGGGTTCCTCACCACTATCACCGCCGCGCTGGCCGAGAACCCTGAACCCAGCCACGACGAGGCCAGGGAGATCATCGGCGGGAACCTGTGCCGGTGCACCGGCTACCAGAACATCGTCAAGGCCGTCCTGCGGGCCGCCGAGCTGAAGCGGCAGCGCTCGTCGTGACCGCCATGTTCGGCGAGCCGATCGCGCGGCTCGAAGATGACCGGCTGCTCCGTGGGCACGGGGCCTACCTGGATGACCTCGGGCACGACGCCCTCGCTGCCGCGTTCGTTCGCAGTCCGCACGCACACGCCAGAATTGTCGACATTGACGTCTCCGGCGCGCTCGACGTGGACGGCCTGATCGCCATCTATACCTACGAGGACCTGCCCGGCCGGGTGGCCGAACCGCTGCCGCTGCTGATCCCGCATCCCTCGCTCACTCACCCGAGGACCGGGTTCCCGCTGGCCGCCGATGAGGTCAACTACATGGGCGAGCCGGTCGTGATGGTGATCGCAGCCGACCGGTACCTGGCCGAGGACGCGGCCGAGGCGATCATCGTGGACTACGAGCCGCTGCCCGCCGTCGTCGGCGTCGAAGCGGCTCGCGACGGCGAGCACCTTGTGCACGCCGATGTGCCCGGCAACGTGGCGGCCGAACTCACGCAAAGCAACGGCGACGCGGTCGCTGCGATCGCCGCCGCGCCGCACGTGCTCGAACTGGATCTGACCATCGAGCGGTCAGCGTCGAGCCCGCTCGAAGGCCGGGGTGTGCTTGCCCGGTGGGACACCGAGTCCAAGCGGCTGCGGATCTGGAGCTCCACCCAGACGTCGACCGGGGTGCGGGCCGCCGTGGCGGCCAAGCTGGACCTCGCGCTGGCCGACGTGGACGTGATCACCCCTGATGTGGGCGGCGGGTTCGGCGTCAAGATTATGCACCCGTGGCCGGAAGAGGTATTGGTGCCGTGGGCGGTCAAGCTACTCGGGCGGCCGGTGAAATTCACCGAGGACCGGGCCGAGCACTTCATCTCCAGCGCGCACGAGCGCGGCCAGCGGCACCGGGTGCGGGTCGGATTCGACGACGACGGGCGCGTGCTCGGACTGGACGTGCGATTCTGGCACGACAACGGCGCCTATATTCCGTACGGCCTGATCGTGCCGATCATTACGTCGACGCAGTTGCTCGGCCCGTACAAGCCGGGCGCCTACCGGGTCGAATTCACCTCGCTGTACACCAACACCGTGATCGTGACGCCGTACCGCGGCGCCGGACGGCCGCAGGGCGCGTTCGTGATGGAGCGGACGATGGACGCGATCGCGGCCGCGCTCGGCCTGGACCGGACCCTGGTGCGCGAGCGGAACTTCATCACGCCGGAGGAGATGCCCTACGACCACGGGCTGATCTTCCAGGACGGTCGGCCGCTGATCTACGACTCCGGGGACTACCCGGCCTCGCTCGCCAAGATCAAGGCGCTGGTCGGCTGGGACAGCTTTCCCGCGGTGCAGGCCGAGGCGCGCGAGCACGGCCGTAACCTTGGCATCGGCCTGGCCTGCTACGTCGAGGGCACCGGAGTCGGGCCCTATGAAGGCGCGCACGTCGTGGTCGAGACCTCGGGGAAGGTCAAGGTGGCGACCGGCCTGACCAGTCAGGGGCAGGGGCACCAGACCGTGTTCGCCCAGATCGTGGCCGACGAACTCGGCGTGCCGATCGGCGACATCGAGGTCACGACCGGCGATACCCGCGCGTTCGCTTATGCGGTAGGCACGTTCGCCTCCCGCGCCGCCGTGATGAGCGGGTCGGCGATCGCGCTGGCGGCTCGGACCGCGCGGGCGAAGGCGATCAGGATCGCGGCCGCCGCGCTGGAGGCATCGCCCGATGATATGGAGATCGTCGACGGCGTGGTCCGTGTCAAGGGCGACCCGGCGTCCGCGATCGGGATCGGGACGGTCGCGGTGCTGTCCAATCCGCTGCGGTACGCGTTCGACGAGGCGGCCAAGGCCGCGACCCAGTTCGCGGGCGGCGACATCGACAAGCCGCCGGTCGCCGAAGGAGAGGCGCCCGGCCTGGAGGGCCGCGAGTTCTTCTCGCCGATCCGGTCGACGTTCGCCAGCGGCATGCACGCGGTGATCGTGGAGACCGATCCGCGCACAGCCGAGATCAAGATCCTGCGGTACTGCGTGGTGCACGACTGCGGGACTCTGATCAACCCGCGGATCGTGGAGGGGCAGATCCACGGCGGGGTCGCCCAGGGGGTCGGCGGCGCGCTTTACGAGCGGATGGCCTACGACGAGTACGGCCAACTGCAGAACGCCTCGTTCATGGACTTCCTGATGCCGTATGTGTCCGAGGCGCCGGATGGGATCGAAATCGATCACCTGGAGACGCCGTCGCCGCTCAATCCGCTCGGCATCAAGGGCGCCGGTGAGGCCGGCGTGATTCCGGGCGCGGCCGTGTTCGCATCCGCGATCGAAGATGCCGAGGGATTCCCGATTACCGCGATGCCAATCTCGCCGTCCGAGCTGTTCGAACTCCGGCAGTTGCACAGGCGCGGGTAAGCAAGCGTCTAGGCTCGGCATCATGACTGGTCACGATAAGAGTTCCGGTCCAGGTCATGCGTTTATCTCCTATGTTCATGAGGACAAGGAGAGGGTTGACCGATTGCAGCGGGACTTGGAAGACGCCGGGGTAAACGTCTGGCGCGACACCGAGAATCTCTGGCCTGGCCAGGATTGGCAAAGAGAGATCCGGGCAGCGATAACAGCCAGCAGCCTGGTCTTCATCGCGTGCTTCTCCGAGCACTCTGATGCACGGAAAGCTTCGTACCATAACGAGGAGCTGATCCTGGCGGCCGAGCAAATGCGGCTCAGGACGTCAGGAACGGTCTGGCTGATTCCCGTCCGGTTCGCGCCATGCACCTTACCGGACCTCGATCTGGGAGCCGGCCGGTCGTTGCGCTCGCTCCAATGGGTCGACCTGTTCGGCGAGACGCATAAACGCGACATTTCTCGCTTGCTTGCATCAGTGCAGGGCATTCTCGGCAATGCGCCGACAGGTTCGAAAGAGGTGTCCGACGCGATTCCGGGCGTCCGGGCCCGATCTGTTCCGAGCGAGTCTGCGTTGCAGCCGCGAGCGCAGGTAGTGAGCACTCTGCCGGCCGACACCGCTTCTTTCACGGGTCGGGTGGAGCAACTTGACCGGATCAAAGACGCCGCGATTACAGCCGCTGCGGTCGGCCGCGTAGTAGCCATCCACGCGATTAACGGCATGCCGGGAGTAGGTAAGACGGCGCTGGCTGTACACGTCGGGCACTTGGTTGCCGACCAGTTCCCCGATCGACAACTCTTCGTTGATCTGCATGCCCACACGCCGGGCCAGTTGCCCGCCGATCCTGCCGACGTGCTGGCGGGCTTGCTGGCCGCGGATGGCGTGGATGCCCGATCCCTGCCATCCGATCTGGATGGACGGGCGGCGATGTGGCGGGATCGGATGGCAGGTCAGCGCGTATTGCTGATTCTTGACAATGCCGCAAGCAGTGATCAGGTGGCACCACTGTTGCCCGGAGCGGCGGGTTCCCTGGTTCTGGTCACGAGCCGCCGCTATCTAGGGGACCTATTATCGGCCCTGGTGCCGATACCGCTGAGCACGTTGCCCGCGGATGATGCAGTGAAGATGTTCGTCAGATTGTGTCGGCGGGCCGGACAGGAACCGGTCAAGGTGGCAAAGATAGTGGCCCTGTGCGGGTACTTGCCGCTGGCGATCTCGCTGCTCGCCAGCGTCCATAACCGGCATCAGATCTGGACGATGGAACATCTCATTAGTGAGACGCGGACCAAGTTGCTTGCCGTCAGGGCCGAGAACCGCACTGTCGCCGCCGCGTTCGAATTGTCCTATCAGTACCTGTCCGAGCGGCGGCAGCAGTTCTTCCGCAGGCTTGGCCTGCATCCAGGCACCACGATCGATTGCTGGGCGGTCGCAGCTCTCACCGGGGTCGCGCTGCGCGAAGCCGTCGAGGAGTTGGATGCGCTGTACGGCGAGGGTTTCCTGATTGAGACTGGGCATCGCCGGTACGGCATGCACGATCTCATCCGCGAATATGCGAGAGATCTCGCCGCTGCGGACTCCAGGTCCGACGGCCGAGCCGCACTCGATCGGCTCGCGCACGCCTGCTACGGCTTCGTGAATTTCGCCTTCAACCAGCTAAACAATGGAAACCCGATGGTTGACATCGGGTTCCTGGATACCTGGCTCGCATCCGGCATGCCGGGGGTCGGAGCCGTAGACGAGATCTTTGATGAGGCGGGCTCAGCGACGGCGTGGTTCGGAGATCAGATCGCCAACTTGACCGCCGTCACGCGGGCAGCCAACGAGCATGGCTTGGCGATCACCGCCCGGCTCGCCTGCAGCATGTTCTACCTTCTCGAGGTCGGCGGTTATTTCGAAGAGTGGCGGGATATCGAGGAAATCGGAAAGGAAGCGGCTACAAACCCGCTGGACCGGGCCAGATCGTTGCGCAACCGCGGGCGGCTGGAGTTGGTCCGGGTGCTTGAAGCTCAAGAGCGCCTTTACGACCATGGTGATCCGCGTCCTTCACCGGCGAGTGCCTGCAGCGCGGCGATACCACTGCTAGAAGAAAGCCGAGATCTTTACCGGGCGTGCGCTGACCAGAATGGGGAGGGCACTGCCCTGCGGGAGTTCGCGGACGCTCTGCGGCTTGAAGCCGATCCAGAAGATCCAGAATCGATCGACCGGGCAATTGCCGGTTACCGCGAGGCAGAGCGTGTGTACCGAGCGATGGGTAATCAGAACGCGGTTGCCTCGCTAACGCAGGCTATGGGCATCACCTATGCTCGCGGTCGTCGTTATGCGCAGGCCGAATCGTGTTTCCTGGATAGTCTCGCATACGCCAGCGTCGAGGTCCGGGGCAAGGCACGGCACGGACGTCTTAAGGCGTACTCGCTGAGGCGACTGGCGGACCTTTATCGTGACCTGGGTAACCTCGATCAAGCCGTTGAGCACTATGAGAGATGGGTGTGGCTCCTCTACAGGCACCCGATATAGTGTCAGTGCGGGCGTTTTGATTATGCGGCGAGGATGGCGGGGTCCTGGTAGCGGGAGTAGTGGATGCGCTGCTGTTCTTGCTGGAGGTGCCAGGTCCAGTAGGCG
>WNEY01001209.1_pt1 | contig 17912 bp, 18 predicted proteins | sample 5400531 | NCBI WGS metagenome assembly WNEY01 (sample SAMN13153338, study PRJNA577476) | soil metagenome | isolation source: 200 cm saprolite under Douglas fir tree site 1 | place: USA:California | collected 2015-04-18
CGCGATCGGCATGCACTTTGGCGGCGACTCCCTGGCGAAGTTCCGCGACGAGGCCGAAACCAAAGGAGTGGAGTTCGTCATCCATCACTCGGACGCGATGGCATTGGACCTCGACGAACCTTCCGACCTGGATCGTTTCAGCCGCGCGGTGTGAAGCGACTCGAGCTGCTCGGTGTCGAAGGGCTGCCTGAGGTGAGGCCTGGAGACGACCTGGCCGAACTGATTGCCGCCCGCGCACGCTTCGAAACCGGTGACGTGCTGGTGGTGGCGCAGAAGGTGGTGTCGAAGGCGGAGGGCCGGATTGTCGACCTGAACGACGTGACCGCCGGCGCGCAGGCGGTGCAGATCGCGGGCCGGTTGGTCGCGAAGCCGGATCCCCGAATGGTCCAGGTGGTGCTCGACGAGAGCGTGCGCGTGCTTCGCTCGGAACGCGTCCTGATCACGGAGACTCGACACGGTTACGTCTCCGCGAACGCCGGAGTCGACCACTCCAACGTCGGCGGCCGCGATACGCTCACTCTCTTGCCGCTCGATCCAGACGCCAGCGCCGCGCGCTTGCGGGCTCGGTTGCGCGACCTTGCGGGGGCCGACGTCGGCGTCATCGTCTCGGACACGTTCGGCCGGCCCTGGAGGCTGGGGATCGTGAACGTGGCGCTCGGGGTCGCCGGGCTGCCGGCGCTCATCGATCTTCGCGGCACGCCGGATGACGATGGCAATCCACTGCACGCGACCGTGCTCGCGGTCGCCGACGAAGTCGCCGCGAGCGCCGGCCTCGTGATGGGGAAGACCGACCGCACGCCCGCGGTGATCGCGCGCGGCCTTCGGTTGACGGGCCGGGGGACCGGACGGGACCTGATCCGTCCCCAGGCGGAGGACCTCTTCCGCTGAACGTCGTCGTGCTGGCGGGGGGGACGGGCGGCGCCGCGCTCGCCGCCGGAATCCGGGCGGTTGCGCCTCGAGACGAGCTGACCGTCATCGCCAACACGGCCGATGACGACGAGTTCTGGGGCCTGCTCGTCTGTCCGGACGTGGACGCGGTGATCTACCGGCTTGCCGGCGTCTTCAACGACAAGGCCGGCTACGGGATCAAGGACGACACCTTTCGCGTGCTCGAAAGGCTCGCGCAAGCCGGCGAGCACACATGGTTTCGCATCGGCGACAAGGACTTGGCCACGCACTTGTTGCGCGCCGACATGCTGCGGCGGGGAAAGACGCTCACCGAGGCGACGCTCGAGCTGTGCTTGCGGTTCGGCGTCGAGGCGCGCGTCCTCCCGATGACGAATGAGCCGGTGCGCACGCGTTTCACCACCGAGCGCGGCGAGCTCTCATTCCAGGAGTACTTCGTCCGCGAGCGGCTGCAACCGCGGCTGCGCGCGATCGACTTCGCCGGCGGGGCGACCGCGCGGCCGTCGATCGAGGTCTCGACCGCGTTGGCGGCGGCGGACCTCGTGATCATCGGGCCTTCGAACCCGCTGATCTCGATCGCGCCGATCCTGCTCCTCACCCGCCAACTGTTGCGGCGGGAGCGCACCGTCGCAGTGACCCCGATCGTCGGAGGGCTCGCCCTCAAGGGGCCGACCGCCGAGATGATGCGCGCGCTCGGCCATCCACCGGATGCTGTCGAGGTGGCGCGTATGTACCAAGACGTTGCGGCGAGCTTTGTGCTCGACGAACGCGACCGCTATCTTTTCGGGGCGGTCGAAGGGCTTGGATATCGCACGATCGTCTGCGACACCGTGATGCGCGACGGAGGGCGTTCGCTTGCCGAGTCTGTGCTGCGGCTAAGTCACGTGTGAGTTGGCGACCATGACGAGGACGCCGATGAGCACCATCACCAGGCCGACGACCAAGATGGCGTACTGGGCCAACGCCATCAACGTTCCAGCGGACCGCTTGACCTCGGGCTCTTCAGCTTCGAGCCCCGGGGCGTCGCCAGAGGCCAGCTGCCACGATGAGGTCGGCGCGCCGCCCTTGTCTTTCTTCTTGGACTCCGGCTGCGCGACAGCCCCGTCCTTGCTCGTGCTGACGACGGACCACGCGCCGGCCGAGGTGGCTGACGCGGCCGGTGCCACGGGCTCCGCGGGCGGCATCGGTTCGGCCGGCCGCGGCGCGGGCGTCCAAGCCGGCTCGCTGGGCGCCGGCATCGGCGTGGGCTCGGGGGCGGGGCGGAACGGCTCCGGCGGCAGCGCAGGCGCTGGTTCAGCGGGGTAGTCGAAACTGCTCGGAGCCGGTGCGGGAGTGCTCGGCTGCTCCCAGGGCGGGGGTGCGGCGGGCTCCTCCCGACGTGGCGGCGGAGGAGGAGCGGGTCGCGCGGCCGGAGGTGGCTCGTATGCAGGCGCCTGCCACGTGCTGGTCGTCTCCTGGACTTGCGTGGCTGCGAACGGGGACTCGGCGGCTGGGACCGGCTGGGAAGGCTTCTCGGAGCGGCCGTGCGGAGCCATGGTCCGCTGCCTCGCCGCGCGGACCTTGTGCTCGATCTGCGAACGCCTGGCTGAATACATCGAGCGCTTGTCCACCGACTTGCGGCGCAGCACAAAAAAGACCGCCACGATGCCGACGATTGCGACCAGCGGGCCGGCCAGGAGGTAGGCCATAGGCGCCGATTATCGGGGATCGGTCCATGTGTGACAATCGCGACAGTGACCCTTTATGACCGCATTCAGTCGGAAATGGTCAACGCACGCATGCGGCGCGACGATGTTGCGCTAGGCACGCTTTCCCTGCTCAAAAGCGAGCTGGTTCGAGCGAGCAAGGAGGGCTCGGCCGCGGGAAGGATTGATGACGAGCTGGTCCAGCGCGTCGCTCGCAAAGAGGTCAAGCGGCGGGAGGAGGCGATCGGTGTCTACCGCAAGGCGGGCCGCGAGGACTCGGCCCGGCGTGAGGAGGCCGAGCTGGCACTGCTGCGAGGCTTCCTGCCTGCGTCGCTGAGCGAGCAGGAAATCGAGGCCGAGGTGCGCGCCGTGATCGCGGAGGTCAAGCCCGATGGTCCGAAAGGATTCGGCCTCGTGATGAAAGCGGCGACCACCCGCCTTGCCGGCCGCGCGGACGGAAATCAAGTCGCGGCGGTAGCGCGCAGGCTGCTTGGCTCCTAAGCCAAAACCAACCCCCAAGCGCAAGCCATCGTGGATGACGCCGCGCCCTCCGCGTGGGGCGAAGAAGCGAGCGCTGCTGACGGCCGAGCGCTTGCGCGACCTGTACCAGGCGGAGACCGAGCTGAAATACGAGAACCCGTTCCAGCTCCTCATCGCGACGATTCTCTCCGCGCAGACGACCGACCGCTCCGTGAACCTCGTCACGCCGGAGCTGTTCCGGCGCTATCCCACCGCCGAGGACCTCGCGGCCGCCGATCCGGCGGTGATCGAGACGCTGATCAAGCCGACCGGCTTCTTCCGCCTCAAGACCAGGCGCATCATCGCGGCGAGCCGGGCCCTGGTCGAGCTGTTCGGTGGTCAGGTGCCGAAGACGATGGAGGACATGATCAAGATCCCCGGCGTCGGCCGGAAGACGGCAAACGTGATCCTCGGCGCAGGTTTCGACTCGCCCGGGTTTGCCGTCGACACGCATGTGACGCGGCTGACGAATCGGATCGGGTTGGTGTCGACGAAGGATCCGGTGAAGATCGAGTACCAGGTCTGCGCAATGGTGCCCAAAGAGGAGTGGACGGCGCTGTCGCTGCGACTGATCCTCCACGGACGCAGGGTCTGCCTCGCGCGCCGGCCGCGGTGCGAGGAGTGCGTGCTCAACGACTTTTGCCCGTCGTCGTTGGTTCGGCCCGGGCGCCGGCTGGGCAAGGGACGGCCGATCGGCGAAGCGCCGGGGTCGGACGTCAAGCTTGCGTGGCACTAACCGGCCACCGAACGTTTGTTCTAAGATTGCGAAGTGGCTGCCCTGGAGCCCAGGCTCGTTGACGTCGACTACGTCGAGGTCGACTGCAAGTCAGCGCTCAACCCGGTCAAGAACATGGGCTTTTCGTGGTCGCTCAACCCGTATACAGGTTGCCAGCACCGCTGCTCCTTTTGCTACGTCCGCGCCTTCGAGCTTCGCGCGGACCGCCCATCCGACGATCGCTATGGCCGCACCGTCCGGATCAAAACCAACGTCGCCGCTGTGCTGCGTAGCGAGCTCTTGCGCCGCTCGTGGCGCAAAGAGGCGGTCGTCATAGGGGCGGCCACCGATCCCTACCAACCCGCCGAAGGTAGGTACCGCCTGACCAGGCAGTGCCTCGAGGTCTTGCGCGACTTCTCGAATCCGGCCGCGATGATCACCCGCGGGCCGATGATCGTCCGCGACATCGACGTCCTCGCCGGCCTCGCGCGGCGGGCCGAGCTCCACATCACCTTCAGCATCCCCACGCTGGACGACGACATCTGGCGCAAGACGGAACCTGGCACGGCGCACCCCCGCCAGCGGCTGCGCGCCATCGAAAAGCTGGTAGCGGCGGGGATCGACGTCGGCGTCGGGATGGCCCCCATCCTGCCCGGGCTCTCGGACCGGCCGGACCAGCTCGAAGCCGTCGTCAAAGCCGCTCGAGCCGCCGGCGCCACCGGGCTATGGGCCGGCATGCTGCACCTGAAAGACGGCACTCGCGAACACTTTATGTCGGTCCTTGCGCGCCACTGGCCTGAGCTGCTCCCGCGCTACGAGCAGGCCTACCGCGACAGGGCCTACCTCCCGCCGTCGTTCGGCGAGAAGACGATGCAGACCGTCGCGCGGCTCCGGTCCCAACATCGAGTCTCGGATCGGCGCCGCGTCAGCCTCAAACCGCCGCCCAAACCGGAGCAGCTGACCCTGCTGAATTAGCATTCATCGCATGCGCAGCCCGGCTGACGTGCTGACCGGAAGGGTGGGCGGTTTGAAGACGATGGAGATCGCCCGCCGCACGGTGCCGTGCTACAAGTATGTAATCGAAAAAGACGGCGAGCAGCTTTCCCTCTGCCTGCTCGTCGACTCGGGCAAGCTCTATCGCTTTCCCTTCGAGACCGTGAAAGGCATCAGGAGCCTAGAGGTCAAGGCGCGCTTTCTGCGCGGCGAGATGGAGCATCTCCGCCTCCGCGAGTTCCAGCCCGGGCTTTGCCGGTATGTCGAAAGAGCAGACAAAGCCGTCTGAGTCGCTCGTCCAGGATCTGCTCGCGGAACGCCGTGAGCTCAAGGTCGCCGTCGAGCGTCTCAAGCTCGAGCTGGCCGACGCCGGAGCCGGCGCGGGCGGACCTGACCCGAGGTTGCGCGAGCTTCAGGAAGAGATCGAGCGCCTGCGCTACCAGCTGGCATCGGCGCGTGCCGAGGCGACGCAGCTGCGAGAAGAGCGTGACGAGCTTCGATCTGGCATCGAGCGTGCCCTCGAGCAGCTGACCGCCGAGTAAAGAAAAAGGCCCCGCCGCAAAGGCGGGGCCTCATCGTCTTAAAGGGTTACTTGGCCCAGCCCTCGACCATCGGCACGTAGCTCGCCGCCATTGGACCAAGCACCGGGAAGTTGACTCGCTTGCCTCCGGCCTGGAGGGCGAGGACCAACCCGATCAGCCATAGAACGAACCAAACGAGGTCCCAGAGAATAAGCAGAATCGCTATCGGGAGCACGATCGCTGTGAGGATCCGAAGGATGATCCAGACCGCAAACGCGCCTCCGTGGATCACAACCGCCTGCGCGGCGTTGTTCTTGACGTCAGGGTCGTCCTTGCCGACGAAAAGGAATATGAGACTGCCGATCGGTGGGAATAGAGCCCAGGCAAGGATCGTGTAGAGGTTCTTGTTACCGCCGACTGCGCTCGGCGAGCCGCCGCCCATTGGTGCTGGCTGGCTGGGCGGCGGTGGTGGCATCTGCGACATAGATCACTCTCCTCCTGTTGGCTGCCTGCTGCGGGCCAGATTATCGGCGCAGCGACGCCAAAACGCCATACCTGATTCGGGCTCGAATGACTCTGGTAGGCTCGCCCAGAGATGACCGATTCCGGTCAACCACCCAAGCCCACCCCCTCGGTTCCGCCGTGGGCTCCGACGCCTGATCCGACCAATCCGCCGCCACCGGCAATTCCCCCTCCACCGGACGCCGCCGCCACGATGCGCCTCATCCCGGTCCCGCCACCGGCCACGCCGCCCCCGCCGATCGCCTCCATCACCACGCCGCCGCGGATCCCGGGCGAACGCTACATCGGCAAGTACAGGGTCAAAGGCGAGCTGGGCAGGGGTGGCATGGGCGCCGTGTACCTCGCCGAGCAGCCAGGTTTGGGCCGCGAAGTCGCGATCAAAGAGCTCCTCCAGGCGGCCGATCCGGTTGCGCTCCGCCGCTTCCTCCAGGAAGCCCAGGTCATGGCGCGCACCAGTCATCCCAACCTGGTCCAGGTCCACGACCTGGAGCTGATGGGCAACGTCAACTACCTGGTCCTGGAGTTCGTCCGCGGCCGCTCGCTGCGGGACTGGATGAACCAGACGGCCCTTCCGCCGCCGCAGGTCTTCGCGGTCATGCATGGGGTGCTGCAGGCGCTGGATTACGCGCACCGCCACGCGATCGTGCACCGGGACATGAAGCCCGAAAACGTGCTCATCTCCGACGAAGGGATGGTCAAAGTCGCGGATTTCGGGATCGCGAGATTGACGGACGACAGCGGTGTCGGCGGCACCGCCACCAAGACAGGGACGACTGTCGGCACGCCGCAGTACATGTCTCCCGAACAGGTTGCCTCGAGCAAGGTCGACGGCCGCAGCGACCTGTACTCGGCCGGCATCATGTTCTACGAGCTGGTCGCAGGCCAGCCTCCCTTCACAGCTTCCGACGCGGATGGTCCCTTCACGCTGATGGCGAAGCACGTCCAGGCGCCCCCCAAGCCGCCCTCGGTCTTCCAGCCAGGCCTCAACCCCGAGCTCGAGCACGTGATCCTGAAAGCGCTTTCGAAGCGCCCCGAGGACCGCTTCCAGACCGGCCAGGAGTTCGATGACGCGATGTCCCGTGTCGCCAACCTGATGTGCCCGGGATGGCAGCGCAGCCTCGAGCCCGGCGCCGACCTCTCGCGCATGGTGCCGTTGGCCACGCCGGCCATTCCGATTCCCGCGACCCCGATCGGAATGGCGATCGGGCAGCCCGCGACGGCGATGCCGCCGCCCCACGTCGCCTACAACCCGACGCCGCCCGTCAAGCCATTGGCCAAGAAGTCGATGAGCTGCCTGAGCGTGCTGGGCTTGCTCGTGCTGGCGACGACGTTGATCGGGCTCTTAGCGGCCGGCTACATCCACTAGTTAGGGGACTGGGCCTGGCTTGCGAGCGCCTCTTGCGCCGCTTCGCCCACCAGGATGTCGCTCGACCCCGACTCGCCCGCGGCGATCACGGTCTGCTGCGTGTACTGCGTCGTGAAGGTGTGGTGCGCCTGTGTCGCCATCTGGGTTGGGAACTGGACCCACGGATCGGTGGGGGTCTCGCGGACGGCGGTCACCTCGTAAATCCGGAACGTCTCCGCCGACTTGCCTTTCAGCTGCACGCCCGGGACCAGGTCGACCGCGATGTAGTCGCGGCACATCTCGTACGTCTGCTGGCCGATCAGGACCTGGAACGCCGGGGCGTGCGAGCAGAAGCGCGCCGCGGTGTTGACCGTGTCGCCCAGGGCGGTGTACTGAAGCCGGCTGCGAGAGCCCATGTTGCCCACGACCGCCGGCCCTGTGTTGATGCCGATCCCCCAGCGAATCGGGGGAAGTCCTTTGGCCAGCAACTTTTGCTGCAGCTCGGCCGCGCGGTTGATGCAGTCGTAGGCGCAGCGGATCGCCAACAGCGCATGGTTGTCCTGCAGCCGCGGCGCGTTCCAGAAAGCCATGATCTCGTCGCCGACGTATTTGTCGACCGTGCCGTCCCAGGTGAAGATGATCCCGCTCAGGTGATCGAGGTACATCTGGACGACCTCGGTCACGTCGCTCGCGGCCATCGACTCCGACATCGACGTGAATCCGCGGATGTCGACGAACATCAAGGTGATCTCGCGGCGTTCGCCGCCGCGGAGGATGTCCTCCACGCCACCGCGCGTCTTGGCGAGCTCGGCGACGATCTCGGGCTTGAGGTAGTGGCCGAAGAGGGCGGTGACCTTGCGCTTCTCGCGGTCCTCGTAGAGAAACCGGTATGCCGTCACGCCCGAATAAGTCAGCGCGATGGCAAGCCAGGGATGGAACAGGTCGGGGACCCAGCCGTTGAAGACCGCAAGCGCTGACATGCCGACGGTGAACAGGACAATCGCCCCGGCCGTGCCGGCCAAGCCCCACAGCACCGTCACTCGTGCCACGCCGACCGCCGTCGCCAGCGCCAGCAGGAGAATGATCAGGACCAGCAACGCCGCGGGCTCGGACATCAGGAATTTCGGCTGCAGCGGCAGCAGCATGTTGAGCAGGTTGGCATGCACCTCGACGCCCGGCATCTTCGTCCCGTTGCCGGCCGGAGTAAGAAATTCGTCCGGGACCCCGGTCAGGTAGTAGCCGCCGACCAGCACGATGTTGCCCTTGACCTTGTCCGATGGGAACGAGGCCTGATAGACGTCGCTGAAGGACAGGTACTGGTGGTACGTGTTCTTGAATTGGCCGGGGCCGGTCGAGTAGTTGATGAATGCCGACCCGGTGCGATCGACCTCGAGCGGATGCTGCCAGGCGGTGCCGAAGGTGGCGTGGCCGCCGGATTCCTCCAACGAGGGGCCGGTCGACGGATCGGGCAGGAGCGAAAAAGCTCGATATGCCGCGAATCCGAGCGGATTGATCGTTGGCACCGCGCAGGCGCCTGTGCTGCTGCAGGCGGGCTGGACGAACATCGGCATCCGGCGCAAAACTCCGTCGGAGTCGAGCACTACGTCCGTCGACGCCAGGATCACGTTCTTGATCGGCTTCTGGCACGGGACGCTCGGGCTGGAGTTCGCGTCCGCGCACCAGAACTTCTTCAGCGGAAGCTGGTCCACGCCGGCGGGGTCGGTCTTGGCTGATGTTTGTTCCAGCCTTCCCTCCCGGGCAATCGTGTTTTCACCCCCGTAGGCCAGGATCACCGGGATCGTGCTTTCCCTCAGAGCTCGGGCGAAGTCGTCGTCGGGCACGAGCTCACGCTTGTCGGCGAAGTTGACGTCGAAAACGACCACGGAGGCGCCCGACGCTTCCAGGTTGCGCAGCACCAGGGCGTACTTGTCCCGCGGCACAGGATATTCGCCGATGTTCTTGACGCTTGCGTCGTCGATTCCGACGACGACGATCTGGGGCTGCGGCGGGCTCTCGCTGAAAAGCCTATCCTCGGGGTGGACCGAGAGGCTGATAGCGCAACTGTGGGGGTTCGCATCGCAGGCGATCTGCTCCACGTACAGGCCGAACATCAGGACTGTGACGACGAGCGCGATCAAGACGGCGACAGCCGTGCGATATGTGTACCAGTACCGGATGTAGCGGCCCAAGGGTGGCGGGATCATATATCCGGTGAGCGTGCTTTGCGGCATCGCCGGCTGGGTCGACAAGTCGCTGATCGATTCGAAGCTTTTCTACCCGCTGAGCGTCAAGACGTCCGGTGACCGCCTGCGCTTTTACGCCACCCAGTTCTCGCTCGTCGAAGTCGACTCGAGCTACTACGGCATCCCTAAGCCGGAGAACGTGGAGGCCTGGGCGACGCAGACCCCCGACCACTTCACTTTCGACGTCAAGTCCTTCTCCCTGTTCACCAACCACCCGACCCAGCCGATGTCGCTGCCTCCGGACATCCGGGAGCAGCTGCCTTCCAGCCTGCGGGACAAAAACGTCTACCTCGAAAAGATGCCCGACGAGCTGCTGGACGAGACCTGGGAGCGGTTCCGGGCGGCGGTCGAACCGCTGCGCGCCGCGGGCAAGCTGGGCGCCGTGTTCTTCCAGTTCCCGCCGTGGTTCCTGCCGTCGTCGCGCTCGCTCGCTTACGTCGAGCAGGTCCAGGAGCGCATGTTCGGCCTCCAGATCGCGGTCGAGTTCCGCAAGCCCGAGTGGCTCGACGCACGGCATCGCGACGGGACCCTGGCGTTCCTCCGTTCGCGCGACATCCCCTACGTTGCGGTCGACGTGCCAGAGGGCCATCACACGAGCATGCCGTCGGTCCACGACGTCACGTCCTCCAAACTGGCGGTCGTCCGCTTCCACGGCCGCAATCACGACACGTGGGAGTTGAAGGGCGTGCCGCCGAACGTCCGCTTCCGCTACGACTACAGCGACACGGAGCTGACCGAGTGGGTGCCGCGGATCAAGGAGATGGAGCGCTCGGCCAGCCGTGTCCACGCCCTGATGAACAACAACTACTCGAATTACTCCGTCAAGAATGCGCAGCAGCTCCAGAGGTTGCTGGAGGCGTCAAATAGCTAGTCGGGCACGCTCTGCCGCCTGACCTCACCGATGGCGTGGTCCATCAGGCCGCCGAACACGGGCTCTGCCACGTGCGCAAGGCGCAGCGGAAACACCATCGCGTCGCGGCGGGGGTAGCGAGCGGTGCGGACGACCAGGTTCGCGACCCACCACGCTGGGTACTGGAAACCGATCGGCTGATCGGGCGCTTTGAAGAACTCAGTCCCGCCCGTCACGCCGGGATATACCACGCAAACCTTGACCCCCGTGCCTGAGAGCTCACCGCGCAGCGCGTGGGAGAAGCCGACCACGGCATGCTTGGTCGCCGAGTAGACCGCGGAGTAGGGCGAGGGCCGGAAGCCGACAACCGAGGCGACGTTGATGATCACGCCGCGCCGGCGCTCGAGCATCCAGGGCAGCGCCGAATTGGTTGTGTTGATGACGCCCTTGAGGTTCGTCGCGATTAGCTCGTCAACCTTTTCCTCGGGCATCTCGTGGGCCCTGCCCATCCAGCCGACGCCGGCGTTGTTGACGAGGACATCCAACCGCTCGTGATCGCGCAAGGTCGCGGCAATGAAGGCGCGAGCCGAGGCGCGCTGGCCGACGTCGAGCAGCCTGACGTTGACGCCAGGTGACCCGGCCTTGCGGCATTTTTCGGCGACGGCGTTGAGCTTTTCGAGCCGGCGCGCGCCGAGCTCGAGACGAGCGCCCCGTCGAGCGAAGGCGAGCGCCGTCGCCGCGCCGATGCCGCTCGACGCCCCGGTGATGACGACCACCGCTCCATTCAGCCGCACCCGGCTAGCTTATGGGCGGCCGTAGAATCGGCACACTGCGATGAGAGCGCTGACTTTCCAGGCCGAAGGCGACGTGAAAGTCACCGAAGTCCCGAAACCGGCCATCAAAAACTCTGGCGATGCTTTGGTCAAGGTCACGCTCGGTTCCGTCTGCGGGTCCGACCTCCATATCTTGCACGGCCACACCCCGATGAATCCCGGAGCGGTGCTGGGGCACGAGTTCGTCGGCGTTGTCGAGGACGTCGGAAGCGAGGTCAAGCGCTTCCACCCCGGCGACCGGGTGGTGTCCAGCTTTTTCACTTCGTGCGGTCATTGCGTGCTGTGCCGCAAGGGTTGGTTCAACCAGTGCGTCGACAAGGCGACCTTCGGTCACGGCGAATACTTCGGCGGGCTGGGTGGCGGACAGGCCGAATACGTCGTGGTGCCGAACGCGGATCACACCATGGAGAGCATTCCCGACGGCATGGCTGACGAGCAGGCGATCTTCGTCGGCGACATCCTGGCCACTGGTTTCTTCGGCGCGGAGCGCGCCGAGATCAAGCCGGGCGACGTCATCGCCGTGGTCGGAGCGGGGCCGGTCGGGCTCATGGCGACGATGTGCGCTCAGCTTTTCGGGCCCGCCCGGACGTTCGTGATCGACATGGTCGACTCTCGCCTGGAGATCGCCCAGGAGCTGGGCGGCATCCCGATCAACACCAAGCGTGTCCATCCGGTGCAGGCGATCGAAGCCGAAACCGACGGCGTCGGCGCCGATTCGAGCATCGAATGTGTTGGACTTCTGCCCGCGGTCGATACGGCCATCCAGTGCGTGCGGGGAGGCGGCACCATCTCGATGGTTGGGGTGCCGAGTGCTGTGATGGGCGAGTTTCCCTACATGCGCATGTGGCTCAAGTCATTGAGCTTTCGCGCCGGCTGGTGCAACGTGCAGGCGTACATGCGGCCGCTGCTCGATCTGATCGCCGCGGGCCGGCTGCACCCCGAAAAGATCATCAGCCACCGGATGAAGCTGAACGAAGCCGCGGAGGCTTACCGCCTGTTCGACGCCCGCGAAGCCACGAAGATCGTTCTCACCCCATAAGGCGCGGGGGAGGCTGGCCTCCCCCGCGGGACCCCCTCCGTTGCAAGCGACGTCTAGGTGGCGTTTGGAAGAGGATGTCTGGGACGGCCGGAATAAATCCGGCCTACAGCCCCACCCCGTCTAGGGCGCGGGGGAGGCTGGCCTCCCCCGCGGGACCCCCTCCGTTGCAAGCGACGTCTGGGTGGCGTTTGGAAGAGGATCTCTGGGACGGCCGGAATAAATCCGGCCTACAGCCCCACCCCGTCTAGTTGATGGAGTCAAGCGCGAGCAGGTAGCCCTTCGCTCGTTCGGTCAGCGGGTATCGGTTCTCCAGCTCGTGGAACGCGGGGCCGTGGTCGCTATGAACCAGGTGCGCGAGCTCGTGCACGAGGAGGTAGTCGAGCACCCATTCCGGGAGCGACGCCGCGCGCCGAGCGATGCGGCTCGCCCCATCGGTGAACGTACAGCTGCCCCACAGCCGCTCCATGTCCGAAAACCCGATCGACCGCCACCGCAACGTACCCTCGAAATGGCGTTGGTTCAGCCGCCGCGCTCGCTCGAGCAACCGCTCGTCCGAAGGGCGTGACCGCTCGGCTCGCCGCTGCAGCCTGCGGCTCATGACCTCCGCCCAGTGGTCACGCTCGGCGTGAGTCATCGACGCGGGGACCAGAAGCTCGAGGACGCCAGAGCGCAGGCGTGCGGCCACGGTGCGGCGGCGTTTGCGCGAGGTGATCACGCGGACTGGTGGTCGAGATGAATCTGGGTTCGATTCCAAGACGTTTGCTCCGTTCTTGTGGTGGCGCTGGCTGGATTTTAGCGGCGTACGATTCCGCGCAAAAGAATTGCCTAGAAGCCTCGTCCTCGGCAACGGAAACACGCTCGTGGGCTTCGATGCCACGTACTCGCTACGCGACATCTACTACCCGCGCGTGGGCGACGCCAACCACACGATGGGCAATGTTTGCCGGGCGGGGTTCTTCATCGACGGGAAGTTCGCGTGGCTCGACGACGCTGCGTGGGAGCGCAAGCTCGGCTATGCGGAGGACTCGCTGGTAAGCGACGTCACGCTGGGCCATCCTGGTCTCGGCATCACGGTCAAGTTCGAGGACTACATCGACCTGGCGCGCAACTGGTTCATCCGCAACGTCAGCGTGACCTCGCCCACCGGGTTTGCCGTGGGTCGCGTCTTCTTTCACTACGACTGGTTCATCGAAGGCTCCGACATCGGCAACACGGTGCTCTACGAGCCACGTCATCGCGGCGTGATCGCCTACAAAGCCAATCGCTACTTCCTTATTGGCGGCCAGTGCGGCTCCGCGTTCGGTGTCAGCACATGGGCGAACGGTAAGAAAGGCAACGGGCTCGCGGGGACGTGGGTCGACGCCGAGGACGGCATGCTTGGCCAGAATCCGATCGAGCAGGGCTCGGTTGACTGCACTGTCGGCTTTGACCTCGGCTCCGCCGTCCCGAACCAACCCCGGACCATGACCCACTGGCTGTGCATGGGCACGAGGCTGAGCGACGTCACGACTTACGGCCAGGAGCTCATCGTCAGCAAGGGAGCGGAAACGTATCGAGACCGAACCCGGACCTACTGGCAGGTCTGGTCCGAGAAAGACCATCGCCACATCGACGAAGAGCTTGGCCATGGCGTCACCGACCTGTACCGGCGCAGCGTGCTGACCGCACGCACGCATGTCGACAATCGCGGCGCGGTGATCGCGTCGACGGACTTCGACATCACAAAGTTTGCCCGGGACACGTACGCGTATGCGTGGCCGCGCGATGGCGCGCTGGTGGCCAATGCGCTCGACCGCGCGGGACATGAGGATGTCACTTGCGAGTTCTTCCAGTTCTGCCAGCAGACGCTGGTGGAGGAGGGCTACTTCCTCCACAAGTACACGCCGTACGGCAACCCCGGGAGCTCATGGCTGCCGTGGGTCGATTCGCACGGAGCTCGCACCCTGCCCATCCAGGAGGATGAGACGGGGCTGGTGCTGTGGGCGTTATGGCAGCACTACCGCATTCACCGCAATCTCGACTTCGTGGTCGACCTCTACTCGAACCTCATCATTCCGGCCGCGGACTGGATGGTGAGCTACGTCGACCAACGCAACGGCCTGCCCATCCCGTCCTGGGACCTGTGGGAGGAGCGCTGGGGCGTGCACGCATTCACGGTCGGAGCGGTGTGGGCCGGACTCGACGCGGCGCGCGGTTTCGCCGACCTGTTTGGCGACCTTCGCGCATACGGCCGCTACCGCGACGCCGCGGAACGTATGCGTGAAGCCTCCGACACGAACCTCTACAGCGAAGAGCTGGGCCGCTTTCCCCGCCGGATCACCGTCGAGGACGACGAATCGGTCACCGTGGACACGGTGCTCGACAGCGCGATCTACGGGCTGTGGCGATTCGGGATGTACCCGCCGGACGACAAGCGGATCGTCAACACGATGAAGGCGATCGCTGAGCAGCTCGCCAACAAAGCGAATTGCGGAGGCATCGCCCGCTACATGGACGATTACTACTTCAAGGTCGAGCCGGACACCAAGAAGACGCCCGGCAACCCGTGGTTCATGTGCACGATGTGGCTGGCGCAGTGGTACATCGTGACGGCGAAATCGGCGGCCGACTTGAAGCCGGCGCGGGACATGATCGACTGGGCGGTCGGCCACCAGCTCCCGGGCGGGCTGCTGTCGGAGCAGCTCGACCCGCACACGGGAGCGCCGCTGTCGGTGTCGCCGCTGACCTGGTCGCACGCCGAGTTCATCGTCACGGTCGACGAGTACTGCAGTGCAGCAGATCGCCTGCGGCGGTCGGCGCAGGCCAATTCCGGGGCTTAGCCCCTCCGGCGGCTTCGCGCCCTCCCGCGCCTACGCGCGGGGACCCCAGTGGAAGTGGGGAGGAGTTTCTGATTAGAGCGGGATGTTGCCGTGCTTCCGCGGCGGGCGTTCCACCGTCTTGCGCAGGCATAGCTGGAGCGCGCGCACCAGCTCTCGACGCGTCTGGCTCGGCTCGATGACATCGTCGATGTAGCCCCGTTCGGCGGCCACATATGGATTGGCGAAACGCGCGGTGTACTCCGCGACAAGCTCCTTGCGCCGCGCCACCGGATCGCGCGCGGCCGCGAGATCGCGTTTGTAGATGATGTTCACCGCCGCCTCCGGTCCCATCACCGCGATCTCCGCGGTCGGCCAGGCGAGGTTGAGGTCGGCGCCCATCTGCTTCGGCGACATCACGGTGTATGCGCCGCCGTAGTTCTTGCGCGTGATCACCGCGAGCTTCGGGACCGTCGCTTCGGCGTACGCGTAGAGCAGCTTGGCGCCGTGACGGATGATCCCGCCGTGCTCCTGGTCCCTGCCCGGCAAGTAACCCGGCACGTCTACGAAGGACAGGATCGGGATGCCGAACGCGTCGCAAAAGCGAATGAAGCGAGCGGCCTTGACCGACGCGTTGATGTCGATGGCGCCGGCAAGCACTTTCGGCTGGTTGCCGACGATTCCGACAGCGTGGCCGCCCAGCCGGCCGAGCCCGACGATGATGTTGGGGGCGAAGAACGGCTGGACCTCGAAGAATTCGCGACCGTCGAGCACGCGCGAGACGACCCCCCGCATGTCGTAGGGCTTGTTCGGCGATTCGGGCACGATCGTCTGCAGCTCCGGGTCGGCGCGCTCCAGGTCGTCGGTGGTCGGCACGAACGGCGGCCGCTCGGAGTTCGACGACGGCAGGTAGGACAGCAGCTTGCGCACGCCCGCGGCGCATTCCTGCTCGGTCTTGGGCAGGAAGTGCGCGACGCCCGACGTCGCGTTGTGTACGTGGCCGCCGCCCAGCTCGTCGAACGACACGGCCTCGCCGGTGACGACCTTGATGACCTCCGGGCCGGTGATGAACATGTACCCCTGGCCGGCAACGATGAAGATGAAGTCGGTGATCGCCGGCGAGTAGACGGCGCCGCCGGTGCACGGCCCCGCGATGACGCTCAGCTGAGGGATGACGCCTGAGGAGCGGACGTTGCGGTAGAAGATGTCGGCGTAGCCCGCCAGCGCGACGACGCCCTCCTGGATGCGAGCGCCGCCCGAATCGTTGATGCCGATGATCGGCACGCGGTTGCGCAGCGCCAGCTCCTGCACCTTGACGATCTTCTCGGCGGTCACCTCCCCGAGCGAGCCGCCGAAAACGGTCGCGTCGTACGCGTAAACGGCGACCGGCCGGCGATCGATCTCACCGAATCCAGCCACCACACCGTCGCCGGCAATCTCCCGATCTTCCATGCCGAACCCGTGTGCCCGGTGGGTTGCGAAAACGTCGAGCTCCACGAACGAGCCTTCGTCGAGCAGCATCTCGATCCGGTCGCGCGCGGTCGCCTTGCCCGCCGCGCGGCGCTTGTTGGCGGCTTCGGTCTCGGCGTGCAGCGCCTGGTAGCGGCGCTTGCGGTACTGGTTGATCTTCTGCTCGGAGACCGTCGTCGCCTCGCGTTGTGGAGCTTCCACCCCTTCGAGGCTTGGCGTGGTGCGACGAACGGGCGAAAGTGAACGAGGTTTCCGGGCGGCCATAGCGCATATCGTAGGCGCCGTGCCGCGGCCCCCAACCCAGATCGATCTCGACCGAGCGGTGACTTTGCGGCAGCTGCGAACGTTCAAAACGGTCGCCGACTTGAACAGTTTCAGCCTCGCGGCGCGGCGCCTCAGGCTCAGCCAGCCGTCGGTTTCGTACCAGGTCAAGGAGCTGGAGGAAACGCTCGGGCTGCCATTGCTCGACCGGCTCGGCAAGCGCGTGCAGCTGACCGAAGCGGGGACCCTCCTCTACAGCAACGCGCGGCGGATGCTCGACGTGCTGGACGAAGCGACGGTGGCGATCGAAGAAATGCGAGGCATCAAGCGCGGCACCTTGAGGGTCGGAGCGAGCACCACTGTGGGGATCTATCTGCTGCCCGCCGCCCTGGGGGCTTTCAAGAAGCTGCATCCGGGCCTTGTCATCTCGCTCGAGATCGGCACTCGCGCGCGCGTGCAGGAACAGGTTTTGCGCAACGAGCTCGACCTGGCCGTGGTCGGCCCCGCCCTGATAGACCCTGAGCTCGCGATCATCCCGTTCCTCAGCGACGAGCTCGTCGTGGTCGCGCCAGCGGGGCACGCCCTGGCGTACAGGCGGGGCTTAACCCTCAAGGACCTCGAGGCTGAGCCGTTCGTCATGCGCGAGGCCGCGTCAGGCAGCCGGTGGTCGCTGGAAAAGGCGGCGCGCAAGACGGGGGCGAAATTGAGCGTCGCGATGGAGCTCGGCTCGAACGGCGCGATCAAGCACGCCGTCGAATCGGGCCTCGGCCTCGCCGTCATCTCGCGTTACGCGTGCGCACTGGAGGTCTCGAGCGGGAGGCTCGTCGAGCTGCACGTGCGCGGTTTCCCGATCCGGCGCGATTGGCACATCGTGCACCTCCGGAAGCGGAAGCTGCCCGCTTCGGTACGCGCGTTCATCGAGTTCCTGCAAGACACGAGCTGGCTTTCGCGCAACGGCTCGCGCGGTCGCGTCCGCCCTCCAACGGATTGATCCACCGCCTCAGACGCGCCGCGGCCGACGTTTTCTCGCGGCCCGCCCTGTACTGGACCATCGCCGTGCTCTTTGGTCTGAATCGCGTGGTCTTCACGTTGTTCGCGCCGCGGCGTTACGACGCTGAAGGCATGTGGGAGGGCGCGCATGCGTACCTGACGAATCCATCGCACATGTACGACGCGGCCGCGGATTACCTGGCGCGGGTGCACATCATCGCGCCG
>WNEY01001210.1_pt1 | contig 17909 bp, 19 predicted proteins | sample 5400531 | NCBI WGS metagenome assembly WNEY01 (sample SAMN13153338, study PRJNA577476) | soil metagenome | isolation source: 200 cm saprolite under Douglas fir tree site 1 | place: USA:California | collected 2015-04-18
TTCGCCCAGATGCTCGGCCGCCGGCCCCGCGACTACCAGCTCCTTGACAACGGCGACACCGGCCTGGCCAGGTACTTCAGGCTGACCCACGACCACAAAGTAGTGGGCATCCAGTACCTGGTCGGCATGATCATTTACTTCTGCACCGCCGGCCTGCTGGCGATGGCGATCAGAACCGAACTGCTTTCCCCGGTGCACCACGTCTTCAGCTCCAGCGTCTACATCGAGATCGTGGGCGAACACGGCACGATGATGATGATGCTGATGACCTCGGTCATCCTCGGCCCGTTCGGCAACTACCTGATCCCGCTCATGATCGGCTCTAAGCGGGTCGCCTACCCCCGGCTCGAAGCCCTGTCGTTCTGGCTGACCCCGGCCGCGTTCCTGGTCTTGCTGTCCGCGATCCTGCTCGGCGGCTTCCACATGGGCTGGACCGGCTACCCGACGCTGTCGATTCAGGACACCTCGGGCGCCGACGCCTACGCGTTCGCGTTCGGCCTGATGGGCCTGTCGATGATCCTGGCCGCGTTCAACATCTTGATCACGGTGATCTGCTACCGGGCCCCGGGCATGCGGTGGGGCCGGCTGCCGATGTTCGTCTGGGGAATACTCGGCACCGCGGTGCTGATGGCGCTGGCCGCCCCGATCCTGGTCGGCGGCATGTACATGATCATCACCGACCGGACGGTGCAGACCGCGTTCTTCGCCGACCGGCTCGGCGGCAGCACCTACCTGTACCAGGATCTGTTCTGGTTCTTCGGCCATCCCGAGGTCTACATCCTGGCGCTGCCCGGGTTCGCGATCATCTGCGAGCTGCTGCCGGTGTTCACCCGCAAGCCGTTGTTCGGCTACAAGGTGGCGGCGGCCGGCATGATCGGGGTCACGCTGCTGAGCTTCTTCGTCTGGCAGCATCACCTGTTCGACAGCGGCATCAACCCGGACATGCGCCCGCTGTTCATGCTCACCACCGAGCTGATCTCGATTCCCACCGGGTTCATCTTCCTGGTCGGGATGGGGACACTGTGGAAAGCCAAGATCAGGCTCACCGTCCCGATGCTGTTCTGCCTTGCTTTCTTCTTCAATTTTCTTATCGGAGGTATCTCCGGCGTCTTCCTCTCTGACGTTCCGGCGGATACCACCGAACACGGCAGCTTCTTCGTCATGGCCCACTTCCACTACACGATCATGGGCGGCCTGATCTTCGCGTTCATGGCCGGCTGCTACTACTGGCTGCCGAAGATGCTGGGCGTCAAACTGGACGAACGCCTGGGCAAGTGGCAGTTCTGGCTGATGTTCATCGCGTTCAACTCCACGTTCCTGCCGCTGTTCGCGGTCGGCCTGGCCGGCCAGCCGCGGCGGGTGTTCGAGTACGCGAGGAACCTGACCACGCTCAACGACTGGGTCTCGATCTCCTCGTTCTTCCTCGGCGCCTCGATCCTGATCTTCGTGATCAACTTCGTCTGGTCGACGCTGATCGTCCGGGAGCGGGCGACCGACAACCCGTGGAACTCGCGCGGGCTCGAATGGCAAACCACCTCGCCGCCGCCGGCCGACAACTTCGCCGCGGTCCCGGTCGTGCTGACCGGCCCGTACGAGTACGGCGTCTCCGGCAGTCCGCCGGTGGCTGACATGAGCCCGCCGGTCGGTGTGCTCGCGGCCGGACTGTCCGAGACCGAAACCGCCAGAGCGGAGGCTTAGCAGACATGGCCGAGATGACCTCCGCCGGAGCCGGAGCGACCGGCCCCAGCCCCACCGGCCTCAGCCGCGAACAGGAAGAGGCGGCCTTCTACCACGAGGCGGCGCTGAACGCGACCTGGACCGGCTCGCGCCTCATGATCGGAATCGTCACCTCTGGCCTGGGCGCCTTCATCTTCGCGTTCTTCTACCTGCGATCGGTGAATTCCTACGGCCTGTGGTACCCGTCCAGCCTGACCCCGCCGAACCAGGCCCAGGGCGGGATCATCATGGGCCTGGTCGTACTCAGCGCGATCATCGCCTCGCTCGGACTGACTCAGATCAAGGCCGGCAAGAAGCAGGCCTGGTTCGGCGCCGCCGTGCTTGCTCTGCTGCTCGGCTGCGCGGCCTGCGCGCTTCAGGTCTGGCAGCTGACCGATCTGCCGTTCCAGCCCGGCCAGGCGGGCTTTGCCAGCGTGTTCGTCGGCGCCTCGCCGGTCTTCGCCGCCCTGATCCTGGGCACTATGGTCTGGCTGGAGATCCTGGTGATGGGCAGCCGGAACATCCCCGACATCTCCTTCGTCGAGCAGCCGCCGACGTTCAACGAGGCGGCGGTGGTGCAGCGGTTCCAGGCGAACCTCAGCGCGTTCACGCTGTTCTGGAACTTCATGGCCGTCGCGGCGATCGTGCTGTGGCTGCTCTTCTATGTAGTGCACTGATGGAGGCGGTAGTGCACGGAATGCTTCTCGCGGCGATCTCGCCCGACAACACTCCGCACGGGTACAACCTGACGTTCGCGTTCCCGATGCTGATGTTCATCATCATCGCGGGCGCACTTTACCTGCGGTTCCGCAGCACGCACCGGGTGCCCGGTCATGTGGAGCTAGCATCGTCCCGCTGGGCCCGCGCCCGGCCTGGCGCCGGACCGGTCACCCCGCACTCGCCGGCCATAGCCGCGCAGCCAATCCAGGCGGCCATGGAGCAGGCCGATCCCGGTGCCGCGACAGTTGCGCACGGCGCGACTGCTGATGCGCCGCTCAGCGGGACTACGCCCGGTAGTACTCTGCATGAGGGCACCTCTGAGGAGAGCGCAGAGGGCCCGGGGTCGGCAAGCACGGAGGATAGCGAGTGACACAGGCGACGAATGCGCTGCCTGACGCTGCGGCAGTGGCGGGCGCACGCGATTCGTCGCAGGCCGGCCGGCGCTCGCCGGCGGTGGTATTCAAGTCGCTGTTCGCCCTGACCAAGCCCCGTATCATCGAGTTGCTGCTGGTTACAACGCTGCCCACCATGCTCCTCGCCAAGCGCGGCCTGCCTTCGCTCGAGCTGATCCTGGTCACGCTCATCGGCGGCGCGCTCGCGGCCGGCAGCGCGAACACGATCAACTGCTACATCGACCGCGACATCGATGCGGTTATGCGGCGCACCTCGCGCCGCCCTCTCGTAGCGAAGAACGGCACCGGCGCCTCGATCAAGCCGTCAGAAGCGCTGATCTCCGGGATCGTGCTCGGCATCGCCTCGACGCTGCTGCTCGGGCTGCTGGCGAACTGGCTCTCGGCCGCACTCGCCGACGCCGCACTCCTTTTCTATGTGTTCGTTTACACGCTCGGACTGAAGCGACGCACGTCATCGAACATCGTGATCGGCGGCGCCGCCGGCTGCTTCCCTGTCCTGGTCGGCTGGGCCGCCGTCACCGGCCGGGTCGCCTGGCCCGCGATCGTCTTGTTCGGCGTGATCTTCTTCTGGACCCCGCCGCACTTCTGGGCGCTGGCGATGAAGTTCAAGGACGACTACGCCGCCGCCAGCGTGCCGATGCTGCCGGTGGTCGCCACCCCGGCCGCGGTGGCCCGCAAGATCCTCTTCTACAGCTGGGTAATGGTGGCCACGACGCTCGCGCTGACCCCGTACGCGGGCTGGATCTACGGCGTCGTCGCGCTCGGCCTCGGCGTGTGGTTCCTGCTCGAGGCGCACCGCCTGCGCGGCCGGATAGCAGCCGGGGTCGCCGCCGCCCCGATGCGACTGTTCCACCTGTCGATCGGGTACCTGACCTTCTTGTTCGCCGCCGTGGCAGTGACCGCGCTGCTGCCCTTCGGCCGCTTCTAAGAGACCCTAGCCGCGGGTAGCCGCCGGACGAGCGGCTGCATTCACCGCTCGTCCGGATGGTTAGTCAACGCGTCCGCTGACCACAAGCAAGATCAAGACCCTTTGGCGCGAGAAAGCTTGCCGGTGCCGGTCACCGATGCAGAGCCAGCACGCTGCCCTGGTTGGTCACGACCAGCAGCTCGGAGCCGGTCCAGACTGGCAGGGCAGTGGCGTGCGTACCCGCCGGCGCGAGCGCCCGCCACGTATGTGTCGCCAGGTCATAGCTGTCCAGATGATTCACCATGACCGGGGGCGGGTTGCCGACTCCGAACACAAAGGAGATGATCGCCCGGCCGGTCCAGATGAAGAGGCCGAGCGCGGCGGCCGGGTCAGACGGGACCGTCGCCATCTTGCGCAGCGTCACGGGGTTGGCGAAGAATCCCTTGTGGACCTCGATGTCTGCTAGGCAACGTCCGCTGCACCACTGCATCTCGGGCGGGAGCAGGATCGAATTACCGGTGAAGACCGGTGGGCCGACCTCGACGCCTTGCGGCCATTTGCCTGTGACATTGCGCCAGGGGGCAACCGGGCTGAGCCCGGTGTCGGTAAAGCGAGCACGTCGATTCCGACGTCGGTGAGACCGTCCGGCTCGGTCTTCCCGACCCGCTGCGACCACATGAGCACCCGGTCATAGGTCGCGACCAGCTGTATCAGCGCCGGCCGGTGCCCAGCGGGTAGACGCGGCGTGATCACCTTCCAGCGGCCGGTCGCCGGGCCGTACGCGCTGACGGCAAGGCGTCCATGGCGAGCGTCGAGCGCGGCCAGCACCACGACCCGGCCGGTCCACACCACAGCGACCAGAGCGAGGCCGTACATCGGCCCGGGCAAGGACGTGACCGACCACCGGTTGGTGACCGGGTCGTACAGCCCGGCATGCGCAACGCATTTCAGCGTCGGTGCGAGCGGCGCGCACGTAACGTGCTGGCCGTTGGTGACAAGCAGCTCGTGGCCGGTCCACGCCGTAACCGCCTGGTCGAGCCCGACGTCATCGGGCACGGCTGCGATCTTGTGCCAGCGGCGAGTCTTTAGATCGAAGACCGCGCCGTCGCTGGTCGGGCCGCCATTACGCAGACCGCCGAGTTCGATCACGTGCCGTCCGGCCAAAGTGAGCAACGGCTGCTTAAGGGCACCGAGGGGAGACCACGAAGTCAGCAAACTCGTCGTCCCTGGCCGCCAACACAAGCTCCCTGTTCCGCCAATCCGGCTACTCAGAAAGAGACATCAGTCACCCAATCAGGTTCCACCGCAGCCCGGCCAGCAGTCGCCGGACTGGCTGACGAATGTGACTCAGCGTGTTTCAGTGTTATTTCAGCGCCATTTTAACGAGTGCAGGCAGCCTAAAAGAATCGGTCCAGATGTCTATTCGATGGAAAGGTAAAGAGATGAAACGACAAGGGTTGCCGCGCTGCAGCGATCGCCGCGACGGCTACGATGACGCTGCTGTCGGCCCAGCCGAGCCTGGCGGCGACGCCGGTCAACTACGACCAGGGCCACCCCTGGCTGATTGAGACCGACAGTCATCTGTGCCTCTCACTGAACGCGCAGGCGGGCTTTGGTAAGGACATCCAGATCGTGCAAGAGCCGTGCGACGGCGCCCTGCGGTGGGAGCAGTGGATTCTCCATGCCACAACCCCTGGCGGCCCCGTGTACCAGATCATCAACAATCAGAGCAGCTTTTGCCTGCGGGCAGTCACCAACCAGGACTTTGGTGTCGTCGACACGAATGACTGCACGGGCATAAGCAACGACCACGTGGACCGCTGCGGGCCTTACTGCCTCAGCGGCGTGCTTGGCGGTTGAGTGCGAGGTCACGCCGAGAGCCGCGATCAATCCGAGTGCGCCAATAGCCGGGTCTGCGCTTGGTCGAGCGGCGCCGGCCTGGCGGACACATACGGCTGCAGTACATGGCTGATTAACACCGTGCGATCTCGTCAAGCAGATGTGAATGCTTCTCAACGAAGTCTCGTCAGATTCTTGGTCGGCCGGATTCGTCGTAGAACGCCTCGCTGAAGTGACGCGCCACCGGCGACTCCACCACCAGGGTGACGGTATGGTCACTCATGTTGCTGAGTTTATGGACACTATGCCAGTTAACCGAGTAGACGTCGCCTTGCGAGTACTTCTGGCACTCCTCGGAAATTTCGGCGAGTAAACCGTCCATGTTCTCGAAAGAATGATGCCTGAACTGTCCGCGCAACACCACGGAAGCTAGTGAGTAGCGATGGTTATGCGGTACCTCGGCGTAGCCGCTCCTGCGGTCGGCGGACGACTTGTACTGGTGGAGCCATATTCTGTATTGCAGTTTGTCGTGGTAGTCTCATGACAGCGAAGCTGCCGTTTCTCTAGGTTCTGGTCGTCCCAGGATCGGATGAATTCCCAGATTAGCTTGGGATCGGTCCCGATCTCGCCCAGCAACTCCAATACCGTCGGGTCAATGTACCCGGCCGGATGCCAGTCGAGTGACTCTAGCCTGGTCAGGAAGTCATGGAAGTCCATCATTGGCCGTTGCCCTTCGTTCGGCTTAACGCAGCGCTCATCGGTGCATGAGTCCGTGTGCGTTGCTGTCCCGCTGGCGCTCGCGTGCCGATGACATGATGTCCCGGGTAAATGGGTCGACAAGGTCGCTTTCGACGTCGTCAAGCGAAATCCATGAGTATGCGGAATGGCTAACTTTGTTGAGGGTCACTTTGCGCTCGCCGACCCGAACCAGAAAATTTAGCTGAATGTTACTCAAGTCGGCGCCGGCTCGCTTGCTCACAAAGGTTGAGTAGCCTATCAATTCCAAGATCTCGCCATGGAGACCGGTCTCTTCGTGCAGTTCGCGCAGGCAGGCCACCCGAGGATCTTCGGCTGGGTGTATCTGACCCGCGGGTATTCCCCAGACTTGCGGCAGGAACGATTCGCGCGCACTGCGTCTTAGCAGGAGAAATGACCCGTTGTGAACCGTTGCAGCACCAACGAGTACGTTGAACTGCCAGTGCGGGTGCCTGGTCATCCTATTGCTCCCATTGTCGCGAGTGCGCTGATGAAGGGCGCGATGAAGGCCCGGTATTTCGTTCTCTCGTCGTCGATCTCAGTTTGTCCAACGTCGGTGAAACCAAGTGAGGAGGCAAAATCTATGAGATCGGAGTCGGTATCGCGCGTCGTGAATCGCCGGCGTGAGATCGCCAGTTGCATCTGACGCCGACATTCGTCCTTGAAGATCAGGTATGGCTGGCTGTCACGGGCGAAGCGCGCAGTCTCGGGGTGAGTGTTGCGCAGCGACTCCGTCGATCGGTACAGCGAGGTATAGATCGCCCGATCGAAGATCTCGATCCGAACCGGCGATGTAGCAGTCGAGAACCCGATCTCAATGTCGCACTGCTCTCGGCAGTCGAACAGGGCCACGAGCGCAAGAAGGATCTCATTGCGCATCTCCTGCGCGATCTCGGCGAAAGCCTTGCCGTCATGTTCTGGGCGCCTGCGGCGATCGGCAGCGCGAGCCTCGATTGCGCTCCGGTCTCGGGGATCGAGGAGTCTGACCTGCGCTAGGTCCAGGTGATGATCAGATTTGCGTAAACGGCCGGGTACGTATTTGGCGCTGGTGCCCCTGAAGAAGTAATTACTGGAGTGCGACATATCGGACATGATGTCCCGGTTGAACCTAGGATTGAACTCACGGGTCGCCGGATACTGGTCGGTGGGCAGAAAGAGTTCGTTGAGCTGCTTGATGTCATGCAGGATCTTGCTCATGTGATCTGATAGCTGCTCAGTGATCTCCGCCTTGATCAGCTCGGAGAACTCTCTGTTCGCGAATATGGTATATATGACCGCAAAGATGATAGAGGCAGCGAGACCGGTACCAATCTGGGTAAGCTTGTCCTTGACTGGCACGGATCGATCTAAATAGAGCAGGATCAGCGTGAGCACGCTGGCGCAGGCCAGTACCAGTGCGATTGCGTATCTGTAAGGCCGACGTAAGAGCTGCTTGGCAGCCTCAGTTCGGCGCCGATCAGGAACGTTGCTCAAGTGGTCCACTCTAACGATTTGGATTATTGATTACTGCCCCAATATGCAGGAGAACATGCTTCGCTGGCAAGCGACTGCGCAAATCATCACTTCAGGTAACGCTGAGTCTGGAAACAAGAATCTATACCAGACATTCAGCGCACAAGTGGTGCCGAATGTGGCTCTAAGTGAAATGGCTCTGGATTGGCGTCTGAGATGGCCGGTCAGGGCGAGCGAGTCTGCGCTTGGTCGAATAGGCGCTGGCGCCATGCTTCGGTCTGCCCGACCTGGTTGAACGTGAAGATGTGCAGGCCCTCGACCTTCGAGGTGGGGTCGGCCAGCGTATGAGCCAGCCGGGCCAGCAGCCGCTCGGGCTGGTACGCGCCCGGTGTTGACAGCCTGATCAGCGAGCCGGAATGGCCGGCCGCGAATCTGGCCGAGTCGGCGACTCCGATCTTCGCGGCCATTGTCATCAGCTTGGTCCGGTCGACCGGGCCGGCCAGGCCGAGCAGCAGGGGGAGCGTCACCCCGCGCCGCCTGATCCGGCTGATCCAGTGCCGCAGCATCGCTGGGTCGAGGCAGAGGTTGCTGACGATGTAGGTCGCGTGCCTGCGCTTGTCCCACATGGCCTGCACGGTTACGTCGTCTTCGATCTTGGGGTGGGTCTCCGGATAGCCGGTGATTCCCACCCGGGCGAACGGGTTGTCCAGCTCGGCGAGCCGTTCAAGCAGATCGAGCGCGCTGGTGAACTCTCCGCTCGGCGGATCGGCGTCACCCGCCGGCACGAACACGTCGTCGACTCCGACGGTGATCAGCCTCGGCACGATCTCGGTGAGGTGTCCGCCGTCGCGCACGAGCCGGGCCGACAGATGCGGCACCACCCGGTAACCGTGTCCGATCAGCCGCTCGGTCAGCGCCAGCGTCGGTTCGATTCCCTTCGTCGGCGACGCGGTCACGGTCACGGTGACCTCAAGCGGCGCCGACTCAAGCACGGCCTGCTCAGCGCTCGCGGTCGGCAGCACCTCATATCTGGCCTGGTGCAGCAGCGGTAGCAGCCGCCGCAAGCCGCTGGGTCTCATCTTGGGCCGGTCCCGCCGACTAGTTTCTCCAGCTCCCGCTCCAGGCGGCTGGTGCCGACTTCGACAACGGCCAGCGGCAGGTCGAACTTGGCCGCTACCGCCTCAGCCTGCTCGGCCAGGTCAGCCGAAGGCGGATCGGACTGGGTGAGCCAAACCACCCGCCGGTAGTGCCCGAAGTAATCCGTCCACAGCTCCGGATGCCGGTCGAGTCCAAGCGGCACCAGCACCGACCGCTCGAAGCTCCGTACCAGGAAATCGGTGAGCAAGTAGGTGCCGGGCTCGGTCTCAAATACCGCCTTGATCCGCTCCGGCCCGGCAAAGACGTCGTAACAATGCAGCCCAGGCAGCCGGGCGAGGCCGAGCAGCTCGCACAGTTCGTCGAGCGCGCCGTAGCTGCCGCAGTCCGCGTACGCTAGCGCCACCTGGGCACCGGCGGCCTGAAGTTCCAGGGCGAGCCGCTTGACCGCCGGGGCGATCGCGCGCGGTGAGTTGTGCAAGCTGGCAGGCAGGCTGTGCACGGCCAGCTCCCAGCCACGCCGCTCAGCGATATCCCTGATATGCCCGGCCAGCGCCCCGCACGCGATCACGTTAGGCCGGGAACTCAAGCTGCCCGATGAACCTGTCGTTGAAGTCGGCGTGATCAGAAAGCTCGACATATCTCACCTCCTCCAGCAGCGCCAGGGCGGCGGCTCGTTCCCGCACAGAAAGCAGCGCCATCTTCGCGCCCTCACCGGCCACGTTCCCTGCGCTGACGATGCGCAGCACCGGCAGTTTGGGCACGAGACCGAGCTTGATCGCGTTGGCGGGGGACAGGTAGCTGCCGAACGACCCGGCCAGCAGCACCTGCTGGACGTCGCCCTGGGTCAGGCCGGCCTCTTCGAGCAGCACCTGCCAGCCGGAGGCTATCGCCGCCTTGGCGAACTGCAGTTCCCGCACGTCCCGCTGGGTCAGGAAGATCGAATGCTCGACGTCGCCCGTCTCGCCTGCCCAGTGCAATACGAAAACGCGCTCCTTGCCGAGGCTGGTGAGCCTGGCCGCGAGCCCCGGCGCGACCTGCGCCGCCTGCTCCTCGGAGACGAACCGCCCGGACCGGTCGAGCAGACCGGCCGAGATCAGGCTGGCCACCGCATCGACCAGACCTGAGCCGCAGAGGCCGACCGGGTCGCAGTCCCCGATCACCTTGAGCTCGACTCCACCACCGGCACCGCTCAGCTCGACCGACTCGATCGCGCCGTCGGCGGCTCGCATGCCGCATCTGATCGCCGCGCCCTCGAACGCCGGCCCGGCCGGCGCCGCCGTTGCCAGCAGCCAGTCACGTCCGCCCAGCACGATCTCGCAGTTGGTGCCCACGTCGATGAACAGCCTGACCCGGGCGTCCCGGTTCATCCCGGCGGCCAGCAGTCCGGCAGTGATGTCGCCGCCCACGTACGCGCCGAACGCGGGGAACACCACGGCCCGGGCCCGAGGATGCACGGCCAGGCCGAGGTCGGCGGCGAGTACCTCCGGCAGCAGCCGCGCGGCCAGGATGAACGGCGCGACCCCGAGCGGCTCAGGGTCGATGCCGAGCACCAGGTGCGTCATCGTCGCGTTCCCGGCCAGCGCCACCTCGAACACGTCGGCCGGGTCAACCTCCGCCTCGGCGCAGACCTCACCGGCCAGTTCACTGATGCTGGCCTGCGCCAGCCCAGTCAGCCGACCCAGGTTTTCCGGATCGAGCATCGTCGCGCTGATCCGGCTGATCACATCCGCGCCGAGCGGCTGCTGTTTGGACAGCATCGAGCTGACCGCCATCGGCGTCCCGGTCGACAGGTCGAGCAGCGTCGCGACGACGGTCGTCGTGCCGAGGTCGAACGCGATCCCGTACTGCCGCTCGGTGGTGTCACCGGGCTGCACGTCGACCAGCACGTCGTCGACGACTACGGCCGTCACCCGGTAATCGGCCTCGCGGAGCACCCGCCCGACGACGCGCAACACGGCGAGGTCGACTCGAAGTTCGAGGTCATCGAGCCCGTCGAGCACCCGCTCGATGTCGCTGCGCTGGTCGGCCAAACTCGGTTCGGTCAGCTCCAGGTATCGCTTCTGCACCGCCGGCCGCAAGATCACCTGTCGCCCGACGCCGACCGTGGCTGCCTTCGGCCGAGTCGATAGCGGCGGCACCTCGACCCGCAGATCCTCGGTCGCATCGGCTCGGCACGCGAGCCGCCACCCCGCCCGCAACTCGTCCGGCGAGAACGCCCGCGCGTCCACGCTCGACACCGGCACCGAACCGTCGGTGATCCTGACCTTGCACTTCTTGCACGTCCCGTGCCCGCCGCAGGTCGAGTCGATCGCGATCCCATTCCAGCTGGCGGCGTCGAAGATGTTGACACCGGCGGGAACTCGAACCCTTTTTTCATTTGGAAAGAAGACCAGGTCGACTCGTTTGCTCAGACTTGCTCCCAGCCCGGCGATCTCAGCCGACGTCATGGTTGGCCGATCAGCTTGCAGCAGCGGCTTTCACCGCTGCTCGATGCGCCGCGATCCAGGTCGCTCCCCAATCATCGCGGTTCAGCAGGAGATCACAGGCCCGGGCCGCCTTGACCAGCTCGGGGGACCGGGCGTCCATGATCGCGCTGGTCAGCCCGGCCGCACTGGCCATCGGCAGGAACGCTGCCCCGATGGAGGTCCGCTCCGGCATGCCGAACGACACGTTGGACGCGCCGAGCGTCGTGTTCACCCCGTATTTCTCCCGCAGCAGTGCCAGCGTCTCCAGCGTGCGGACCACGACCGACGTATCCGCGCCGATCGGCATCGCCAGCGGATCGATCAGCACATCCTCGATCGGGATGCCGTACCGGCCGGTCGCCGTCTCGATGATCTTGGTGGCCAGCTCCAGCCGCCGCTCGGGTTCCTCGGGGATTTCTTCCTCGTCATTGGGCAGCGCGATCACGGCCGCGCCGTGCCGAGCGACCAGCGGCAGGATCGCCTCGAGCCGGTCGTCCTCGGCGGTTACCGAATTGACCAGTGCCTTGCCCTCGTAAGCGGCCAGGCCGGCTTCGAGCACCTCGATGATCGAGGAGTCCAGACACAGCGGCAGGTCAGTGAGTGACTGGATCAGCCGCACCGCCTTGTCCATCAGCTCGGCCTCGTCGGCCAGCGGCGCGCCCATGTTCACGTCCAGTACCATCGCGCCGCCGGCGACCTGCTGGGCGACGTCGATCTCGATCCTGGACAGGTCACCGGCCCGCAACTGATCCTGGAAGATCCGGCGCCCGGTCGGATTGATCCGCTCGCCGATCACGCAGAACGGCTGCCCGGCGCCGATCACGACTTCCTTGGTTGCTGACCGCAGCACGGTATCCATCGGGGTCGCCGCCGGCATCAGGCGGTCACGGCGGCCGACCTGCGGCCCGCGATCAGCTGCTTGGCCTTGACCACGGCGGCCGAAGCGTCGGACGCGTAGCCGTCGGCGCCGACCACGTCCGCGTATTCCTGGGTGACCGGCGCGCCGCCGACCATCACCAGCACCTTGTCCCGCAGCCCGGCCTTGTTCAGCGCGTTGATGTTGGCCTTGAACATCGGCATCGTCGTCGTCAGGAACGCCGAGAAGCCGAGGATGTCGGGCTGATGCTCGACGACCGCGGCTACGAATTTCTCCGGCGCGACCTGGACGCCGAGGTCGATGACTTCGAACCCCGCGCCCTCGAACATGATGTTCACCAGGTTCTTACCGATGTCGTGCACGTCGCCCTTGACCGTGCCCATCACGACCTTGCCGATCGACGCGACGCCGGTCTCGGCGAGCAGCGGACGCAGGATCTCCAGCGCCCCGGCCATCGCCTTGCCCGCGATCAGCATCTCTGGCACGAAGAAGTCACCGCGTTCGAACCGAGCACCGACCTCTTCGAGCGACGGGATCAGCGCCTCGTACAGCAGGGTCTCAGGACCCAGCCCGGCCGCCAGCCCGGCCTGGGTTAGCTCAAGCACGGCCGGCTTGTTGCCGACCAGGGTCAGGTCGTAGAGCTGGCGGAGCAGTTCTTCGTTGGTCATCGCGCACCTTCTATCTGGCCGCCGAGCGCGCCCGACAGCGCCCGGGCAACTTCGACACAATTGGCGGCCGCAGCCGGTATCTGCCGCGCACCCAGCCGGGACGCGGGACCTGAGACCGAGATAGCGGCGATCGCAGTCGGCCCGCCGGCGAATACCGGGGCAGCAACGGCGACCAGGCCGGGCTCCAGCTCTTCGTCGGTGACAGCGAAGCCCCGATCGCGCACTAGGGCAAGCTCCGCCTGAAGCCGCGATCTGCTCGTGATCGTGCGTTCGGTCCGAGCCTCGAACGGCTCCGCCGGGATCTCGGCGGCACCGTAGGCGAGCAGTACCTTGCCCGAAGCCGAGCAGTGCAACGGGACCGCGAGCCCTATCCAGTTGGTGCCGCCGATCATGTACCGGCTATCCACCTGAGCGACTTGCTGAATGGCGTTTCCCGACTCAATACCGAGATTGATCGTCTCGCCGGTGAGCTCACCGAGCTGGTCGAGATAGGGCTGAGCGACCGCGACCAAGTCCGCATCGGCCGTGCCCTGCCAGGCATATCTGACAAAGAGCTCGCCCGGCCAGAACCGGCCATCGGGATCGCGGCGAACGAGTTGATGCCGTTCAAGCGCGGTCAGCAGCCGCGAGGTGGTCGATTTGGCCAGCCCGCTAGATGCAGCCAGCTCGGTGAAGCTGGCCGGCTCGGCCCCCTGAATGACCTGGGTCAGCAGCAGTGCCGCCCGGTCAATAGCTTGTGTACCGTTCGGACTGCTCACGACCGCCACCCGCTAGGCCCCCCGCCCGCCACCCATACCTCGCGGGCGGGTGTGGTCGGTTCCAAATCGGGCTCCCATAATATGGAACGCTGTTCTACGATGTGATCTTAGATAACCCCGCCATAACGGTCAAGGTGATCGTCGCCGGAAACGAGGCAGCATGTTCCGCAACCAGATGCCCCGGTACGAGATCCTCAGCCAGGACGCGATCGCGGTGCTGGAGCGCGGCTGGAAGCGGATCGTCTCCGAGGTCGGTATCCAGTTCGCCAAACCGGAGGCGGTCGAGTTGTTCAAGGCGGCGGGCCAGTCCGTCGACGACGACGTGGTCAAGCTGGACCCGGACTTCATCCTGGAGCAGGTGGCCAAGGCCCCGGCCGAGTTCGACGTCCAGGCCAGGAACCCGGCCAATAACGTGCACGTCGGCGGTGACCAGATGGCGTTCGGCGCCGTCTACGGGTCGCCGTTTATCCGCGAGGGCAAGATCCGCCGGGACGCCACGCTGGAAGACTTCCGTAAGCTCGCCATGCTGTCCCAGTCCTTCACCGAACTCGACACGGCCGGCGGGGTGATCTGCGAGCCGAACGACGCGCCACTCGACTCCCGGCACCTGGACATGATCTACGCGCTGCAGACATTGACCGACAAGATCTATATGGGCAACGTCGTCTCGGGCCCGAACGCGGCCGACACGATCAAGATGACCGAGATCCTGTTCGGCGGCGCGGACGGCAGGGGCCGGGCGGCGATCGAGGCCACCCCGGCGACGATCTCGCTGATCACCTGCAACTCACCGCTGCGCTGGGACGACCGGATGCTCGACGCCCAGTTCGAGTACTGCGCCGCTAACCAGCCGGTCGTGCTGACCCCGTTCCTGCTCATGGGCGCCATGTCCCCGGTCACCATTCCGGCGGCTCTGACCCAGCAACTGGCCGAGGCACTGTCTGGAATCGCGCTGGCTCAGCTGATCAGACCAAACTGCCCGGTAATTTTCGGCTCATTCTTGTCTAATATCGACATGCAGTCGGGCTCGCCGAGCTTCGGGACGCCCGAGTCGGCCATCGGCCTGTTCTGTACCGGGCAGCTGGCCAGGCATTACGGCCTGCCGTTCCGCACCGGCGGAGGCCTCACGTCCAGTCAGACCTGCGACGCGCAGGCGGCGTACGAGTCGCTGATGACCCTGCTGCCGACGTTCCTGGCCGGCACCAACTTCGTGATGCACGCGGCCGGCTGGCTGGAAGGCGGGCTGGTGTCCTGCTATGAGAAGTTCATCGTGGACATCGAGCTGCTGCGGATGCTCCGGGTGGAGTTCACCCCGCTGGAGATCGACGAGGAGTCGCTGGCGTTCGGCGCGCACGTCGAGGTCGGGCACGGCGGTCACTTCCTAGGCGCCGAGCACACGATGGAGCGGTTCAGGGAGTGTTTCTACCGGCCGCTGCTGTCCTCGACCGCCAACTACGAGCGGTGGCTGAAGCTCGGCGGCAAGGACGCGGCGGCCAGGGCCGCCGACATCACCGCGAAGAAACTCGACGAATACGTCCCGCCGCCATTCGACGACGCGATCCGCGCTGAACTCGACGACTTCGTCACCCGCCGCCGCACCGAACTCGGCGACTAACCCGCTAGAACGTGCCCGGTGTTATGTACGGCCGCGCCAAGATCAAGCAATTCGTGTTCTACCGCCGGGCCGAGGCGGCGATCGCGGCGGCCAAGGAGCAACTCGGCGGCAACTGGTAGCCAGGAGGCCGCGCCAGGCGTTCTCGGTGCCCGCCGGGATGCTGCACCGGCCGGTCGTTCCGGTCCGCACAGCAGTGCTGATGATCGAGAAAGCGGGGGTCGTCGCGACCGGAGACTAGGGGTCTAGCTCATTCGAGCGGCTGCCGGGCTATGGCGGGCGGCTGGCGCCCGGCGAGCAGCCCGCCCGCAGCCGCAGCCGCCAGCGGCAGGCCAACCAGGACGGCGGCCAGGCCGGCGGCAGGCACCGGGTCGAGCGTGCGGCCAGGCTGGCGTGCGCCCAGGCCGTCACGGCGAGGTAGGCGGCGGCGGTGCCTAGCAGCGCACCAAGCAGGCCAAGGATGCCTGCGGTGACGGCGGCCAGGGCGCGGCGAGTTGCCGGGCCTGCTCCGGCAGCGATGAGAGTTCGCAGGTCGCTGGCCGTTTCTGCGCGGACGAGCCCGGCCGTCATCGTCAGCACGGCCAGGGCGATCAGCAGGCCGACCACGATGGCCCAATCCTTGAGCTGCGCCCCGGACGGCTGACCGCTGGCGGTCTCGATCCGGCTGCCTGCCTTGGCCGCTGCCTGGCGGGCGCCGCTGACCTGCGCCGGGGTGAGCGGCGCGGCCGTCTCGATGAGCCAGCCGTCGGGTACCAACTGCTGGCCCAGAGCGCGGACGGCATGCTCGGTGATGACGGTGCTCGGCGCGGAAGTGCCGGTCGGCGGGCTGGTCATGACCTGGATCCGCGGGTTGGCAAGGCAGCTGCCCGGCGGGCACAGGTGGGTCTCAGAGACCTCGTGGCCCGCCGGGTGCATGTGGGTGATGATGTCCCCCTGGCCGAGCAGGTCCAGGTGCGGCACCGAAGGCAGCCCGGTGCGGGCGGTAAGGATATCTGTGTCCGGGCTGACCTGGCCGGGCTTGATCCCGAAGGCGCGCAGCAGAGCAGGGGTGGCGACGTACAAAGTGCCGGCGTAGTTAGCGCTGTCCTGAAGCATGGCCTTTTCCCGGGGCACGGTTCCGGTGCTGACCGCCTGCCACAGCGTCGCCTGCTGGTTGGTCGGGTTGTTCGACGTGAACGGGGACGGGTTCGGCCGCCCGGCCGCGTCGAGTTCGATCGCGAACTGGGCGTGCAGTCTGGCCGCCAGGGCTCGCACCGAGTTGGCCAGCGCATGCCGCTCCGCCGGGGTCGACGGACTCGGCTGGGTGTAAGCGGCGCCGTTGAGCAAGCTGTGCGGCTCGTAGACGATCAGCTGATTCGGCGCGAGGTTGGGACCGGCGTAGGTCAGCGGGTTGGCGTAGCTGGCCGAGGTCAGGATGCAGGTGAGCACGACGCCGAAGGCGGCGAAGGTGACCGCCGCGAGCGCGGCCCCAGACCGGGTGCGGTGGCGGCCCAGGTCACGTAGGGCGAGCCGGACCGCGGCCGGCGCCGGGCCGGCGAACATCGCCGGCACCACGGCGACGAGCGGCGAGAGCAGCAGGGCGCCGAGGACGGTCGCCACCAGGCCGCCGAGGAGCAGCAGCGTGTCGAGGCCGCCGTAGGCAGTGGCCGCACCCCAGCCGAGCGACCCGCCGTTAACGCCAAGCTTCGCCCATCCGCCCGAGGCGGCCAGCAGTCCGAGTCCGGCGGCGAGCAGGGCGCAGGCGGGCACGGCGAGACGGCGCCCGGCGGACGGACGACGATAGGACCGCCCGGACAAGGCGGTCATGGCCGGGACGCGAGCGGCTGTGCGAGCGGGTCGCCAGGCACCCGCCACGGCGGTCGCCACCGCCAGCGCGATCGCGATCGCGACCAGCGGCCTGGGTATGGCGAACGGGTCGATGACGTGCCCGGCGCTTGCCTGCAGCCGGGGCGCGTAGATGAGCCAGGCACCCAGCCCACGACAGCGCCTGCCAGCGCGCCGACGACACCTGCGGCGGCTCCGCTGGCCACCATCACGAGCCGAAGGTCGCGGTCGGTGGCGCCGACCGCGACCAGCATGCCCAGGGCGCGCAGCCGTCGCTGGGCCATGACGGTGAACCCGGTCACCGCCACCAGTCCGATGAAGATCAGCCCCAACGCGCCGAGTACGAGCACCCCGTCCGCCGGAGTCAGGCTAACCGGGGCATTGGCTACGGTGGGCTGGCCGACGTCGCGCTTCGCGCCGCCCGGCAGGTGCAACCTGGCCTGCGCACAGCCCGCAGTCACGCAACGCCTGGCGTCGTAGAGCACGGTCACGCTGCCGGGGTCGGCGAGTTGCCCGGGGGCCAGCAGGGCGAACTGATCCCGCAGGTTGGCGGGGTTCTCGCCCTGGCCGGTCACGCGGAGCGCCCGGCCGTCCAGTTGCCACAGTCCGCCGGTCCGCAGGCCGAACTGGGCGGCCGCCCCGCTGGTCACTGCGACTTCGCCGGGCCCGCTGGGATAGCGGCCGGACACCAGCGCCAGCATCGGCTGGCTGTAGCGGCCCCGCGGGTCCTGCGCCCGCAGGTCGACCGTGGCCACCGAGCCGGGCACGGCGACCGTCTCGTTCTCGATGAGCTCGACCGGGCCG